>Ga0335080_10000094_pt1 | contig 76801 bp, 52 predicted proteins | sample Lox_Sample_34_FD_206720 | JGI IMG/M metagenome (GOLD analysis project Ga0335080, IMG submission 206720) | Soil microbial communities from Loxahatchee National Wildlife Refuge, Florida, United States - Lox_Sample_3.4 | ecosystem: Environmental > Terrestrial > Soil > Wetlands | place: USA... | reverse complement strand
TTCCGTGCGGGCTAGGTTGTGGGTAAGTTATTGATTTTAGATGGTGTTCGTTGCGGTTTAACTTAACTCAGGTGCGACAACTCTTAATCAGTAGGTTGAAGGTTCGATTCCTTCCGCGCTCACCACGTTTCCGCTCAATGCCGGGATTCACCCGTTGCGTGGGCGTGGTCTTGTCCCGGCTTTGGGGCGCTTCTGTTCTGATGCGAAGCGGGACTTCCAGTCGGGCACAGTTGGGTCCACTGGACGACGGGCTACGACTGTCGACAAGACGATGGAGGTGGTCGTCATTCCAAAAGGAGTGAGCCGATCGATGAGACGTTCGAGGTGTTCGACCGAGGCGACGCAGACTTTCATGATGAAGGAATCGGAACCGGTTCCGCGGTAACACTCCACGACCTCGGGCAACGACTGGAGCAGAATCGACAGACGCGGAAGAATGTCACCGACCACACTCATGCGAATCATCGCGGTCACCGGAAGGCCGACGGAAGCGGCATCGACCTGCGCGTGAAATCCCTGGATGATTCCGTGATCGATCATCCTCTGGATGCGCTCGGCGATGGCTGGCGCCGACAGCGAGATCTTCCGGCCCAGTTCGGCGGTTGACATGCGGGCGTCCGCCTGCAGTTCACAAAGGATCTTCCAATCGATGGCGTCGAGTTTCCGCGCTGCCGCATCTCTATTCATAGACCTTCGAATCAAAAGCGCAAGCGTCTGTGAAGCTCTGTTCCTAAGGCGTTGCCTACACAATCGGTTCGTTTTCCCATTGTACCGCTGCTCCGGCCCTACTATCCTCGGACTGATCCTAAGCAAGGAGAATCGTCCTCATGTCGACCACGCGAAGAAGCTGGGCCGAGCCGTTCAAGATCAAAGTTGTCGAGGCGGTGAAGATTACGACCCGCGAGGAACGCCAGAAAGCTTCGGAAGAGGCGGGTTATAACACGTTCCTTCTGAAGTCCGAGGACGTCTACATCGATTTGCTTACGGACTCCGGCACCTCGGCCATGAGCGACCGGCAATGGGCCGCGATGATGGTTGGCGATGAGGCTTATGCGGGCAGCAAGAGCTTCTACCGGCTCGAGCAGATCGTGCAGACTTACTATGGCTACAAATATGTCGTACCGACCCACCAGGGGCGCGGCGCGGAGAACCTGATCTCCAAGGTGCTGATCAAGCCCGGTGATGTGGTTCCGGGCAACATGTACTTCACCACGACCCGCCTTCACCAGGAACTGGCGGGCGGAATGTTCGTCGACATCATTATTGATGAGGCCCACGATTCGGCCAGCACCCACCCGTTCAAGGGCGACGTGGATCTGCAGAAGCTCGCCGATGTGATCAAGAAGTATGGCGCGGCGAAGATTCCTTACGTCAGCGTGGCCGCCACGGTGAACATGGCGGGTGGGCAGCCGATTTCTCTGGGCAATCTGAAGGAGGTCCGCGCGCTCTGCGCCAAGCACGGAATCAGGGTCATCCTCGATGCCGCCCGCGCGGTTGAGAATGCTTACTTCATCCAGCAGCGGGAGCCGGGATACGGCAATCACTCGGTGCGGTCGATCCTGCGCGAGATGTGCGATCAGACTGACGGATGCACCATGAGCGCGAAGAAAGATCCGCTGGTGAATATTGGGGGATTCCTGGCGGTGAATGACCGCAATGTCTATGACGATGCCAGCAACCTCGCCGTAGTGTATGAAGGCTTGCACACGTACGGCGGGATGGCTGGGCGTGATATGGAGGCGCTGGCCAGCGGCGTGGAGGAGTCGGTGCAGGACGATCACATCCGGGCGCGCGTTGGGCAAGTCGAGTACCTGGGCCGGAAACTGATGGAAGCTTCGGTTCCGATCGTGGTACCGATCGGCGGGCATGGCATTTTCCTCGATGCGAAGGCGTTCCTGCCGCATATTCCCCAAACCAGCTACCCCGCGCAGGCATTGGCGGCGGCCATTTATCTGGATTCCGGGGTGCGCTCGATGGAACGCGGGATCGTGTCGGCAGGAAGAAATAAAGATACGGGTGAAGAGAACAAGCCCAAGCTGGAACTAGTTCGACTGACGATTCCGCGGCGCGTTTACACTCAGGCGCACATGGATGTCGTGACCGAGTCAGTCGCGGCCGTCTACTCGGAACGCGAAAAAGTCCGGGGCTTGAAGATGGTGTATGAGCCGAAGTACCTGCGGTTCTTCCAGGCGCGCTTTGCGCCTGTGTAGTCAAACCTGTTGGCAAGAATTTGGTGGCGGCTGTCTGCAGAGTCGCTAGAGTTCTCAGGCACAAACAAGAGGAGTCTCCGCAGCGCTTGGATCGCGGCTTCCTTCAAGTGTCCGGCAATGGACACCACGAATCTTCAAGCGAACAGATTCCAGGCTCCACCCGGCAAAACTGCCTGCGCATCCCCTTTCATATCATGCGTTTGAATCTGTAGGCGGTTGGCCCCGAAGTTGCCCTATCTGTGAGCGATGGATATCGCTCGACCCGAGTTCAAGGAACGCAAACGCCGGCGCCTGATCGCCTCAGTTGCCATAGGAGTTGTGGTGGTCGGGGTGCTGACAGTGATCGTCTACCGGTTACGCCCTGCCGCACCGACCGTAGAGCGGGGCACGGTGTGGACCGACTCCGTGAAGCGCGGCTCGATGTTGCGGCAGGTGCGTGGCATCGGATCGCTGGTGCCTTCGCAGGAATCGGTCCTGCAAATTCCCGCCGAGACGGAAGCCACAATCATTCGCATCAACCTGCTGCCCGGGTCGTTGGTGAAGGCTGAGACCGTGCTGGTCGAAATGAGTGATCCGCAGGTCGAGCAGGCAGCGGTGGACGCGCATCTGCAATGGAAAGCCGCTGAGGCCGAGTACCAGAGCCAGCGGGCCAAGCTCGAGAGCGACCTGATGAACCAGAAGGCCGGCGCCGCCACGGTGAACGCCGATTACAACCAGACGCAGTTGCAGTCGCAAACCGACAAGGCGCTCTACGATCTGGGAGTGATTTCCGGCCTGGCCTACAAGGCTTCGAAGAGTAAGGCCGACGAACTGACGATCCGCAACGGACTTGAAGACCAGCGGCTCAGCAGCACGCAGAAGGCGATCGATGCGCAGCTGGCTCAACTCCAGGCCAAAGTCGATCAAATGAAAGTTCTGGCCGAACTGAAGCAGAAGCAACTCGACGCGCTGAAGGTGCGCGCCAAGATCGAAGGAGTTCTGGTCGAGCTGCCATTGCGTGTAGGACAGCATGTTACTCCGGGGACGATGCTGGCCAAGGTGGTGCAGCCCAACCATCTCATGGCCGAATTGAAAATTGCCGAGACTCAGGCGCGGGATGTGCAGATCGGCGAGCCGGCATCGATCGACACGCACAACGGCGTCATCGCCGGCTCAGTGATGCGGGTCGATCCGGCGGTGCAAAACGGAACGGTCACCGTCGACGTCAAACTCACCAGCGAACTACCGAAGGGAGCGCGCCCGGACTTGAGCGTAGATGGAACCGTCGATCTGGAACGCCTGGACAACGTTCTGTATGTGGGTCGCCCGGCATTCGGGCAGGAAAACAGCACGATCAGTCTGTTCCGGCTGGATGCGGACGGGCACGATGCGACTCGCACACCAGTCAAGGTCGGGCGGGCTTCGGTAAATTCCATCCAGGTGATCGAGGGATTGCACGAAGGCGACACGGTCGTGCTCTCCGATATGTCGCGCTGGGATAACACGGATCGTATCCGGCTGCAGGAATAGAAGCACAAATTCAGAAATCGAGGCGAATGATTCATGAGCGACGCTGGCCAAGCACTGATTCAGATCACGGATCTGACCAAGGTCTTCTACACCGACGAAATTGAAACGCACGCGCTGTCGGGCGTCCACTTGACGGTAAACAAGGGTGAGTACGTCGCCATGTCAGGGCCTTCGGGATGCGGCAAATCCACGCTGTTGTCGATCATTGGGCTGCTCGACACTCCGACCGGCGGCCGCTATTTCCTGAACAATAAGGCGGTGGAGAATCTCGATTTCGCTGAGCGGGCGCGTATTCGCAATCAGGAGATTGGCTTCATTTTCCAGAGTTTCAACCTGATTGGCGATTTGACGGTGTATGAAAACGTCGAGTTGCCGCTGACTTATCGGCAGAAGATGCCGTCGGTCGAGCGCAAGGGGCGGGTAATGGAGGCGCTGGAGCGTGTCGGCATGGCGCATCGGGTGCGGCACTATCCGTCGCAACTCTCTGGCGGTCAGCAGCAGCGTGTGGCTGTGGCGCGCGCACTCGGCGGAAAACCATCCATCCTGCTCGCGGACGAGCCAACCGGAAACCTGGATTCGCGCAACGGTGAAGCGGTCATGCAACTGCTCGCCGATCTCCATCGCGAGGGCGCCACGATCTGCATGGTGACGCACGACCCGCGCTTCGCGAAGCACGCACAGCGCGAGGTACATCTCTTCGACGGCAAGGTGGTGGCAGAAGAGGAACTGAAGAAACTCATGGCGGAAGTCCAGGCATGAGTTGAGCGGTCAGGATCTTCTCCACTACCAGCGGCTGGCAATCCGGGTCTTGAAACTCGGCGACGTGCGCAGGGGGAAAATGCCAATGAGGAATCTTCTGCAAGACCTGCGTTATGCAGTGCGAAGTTTTCGCAACCGTCCCACATTTGCCGCGGTAGCCGTTCTCACGATTGCCATCGGTATCGGCGCCAACACGACGATCTTCAGTTGGATGCGCTCGCTGGTGCTGAATCCCTTTCCTGCGGTTGCCGATCCAGATCGCATCGTTGCGATTGAGAACACTGCGCCGGACGGCGTGCCCATCACCACTTCGTATCTGGATTTTCGGGATCTCCGCGACCGGCTGCGGCTGGTCAACAACGTCACCGCCTATCGCGGTTATTTGTTTTCAGTCGGCGATGCCCCGAACGCGGAGCGGGCTTGGGGCGAAATGGCGTCGGGCGGGGTTTTCGACATGCTGGGAATCAAGCCTGCCGCCGGGCGTTTTTTCTCTCTCGACGAACGTAACGATGCCCAAAACGCCCATGCAGTCATCGTCATCAGCTACGACTATTGGAAGTCGCGCTACGGCCTGAATCCCTCCGCCGTCGGAAGCACGCTGCGCGTCAATCGGACGCCGCTGACTATCATCGGCGTCACTCCGCAGGGGTTTCATGGTCTTCACCCAGGGCTGGACTACTCGTTCTGGGTGCCACTCACGATGTATGGGCAGATGACTCACACCGGCACATGGATGCTGAACGACCGCAACACGCGGAACTTCATGCTGCTGGCGCGGTTGGCGCCCGGAGTGACCATCGAGCAGGCGCGCGCCGAGGCGCAGGGGTTGGCCAAGCGGATGGCCGAGGCCGATCCGGACTCGAACCTGGGCATCGGCGCTATGGTCCTTCCCGAGTGGCAGTCGCACTTCGGCGCACAAGCGATGCTGGTGACTCCGCTCGCCATCCTGATGGGGATCGGAGGCGTCGTTCTGCTGATTGTCTGCGCCAATCTGGCGAATCTGCTACTGGCTCGGGCCGCAGGGAGGACGCAAGAATTCAGCATCCGGCTGGCGCTCGGGGCCAAGCCATGGCGATTGATCAGCCAACTTCTGACGGAAACTTCCCTAATGGTCCTCGCCGGCGCAGGGGGTGGGATGCTGCTGGCACATTGGCTCGGAGGTGCGCTGCGCTGGCTGCTGCCCGCGGTCGCGAGTCCCGTGATGCTGGCGCCACCGATCGACACTCAGGTTTTCGCTTTCACCGCTGGATTGGCGGTAGCTGTCACGGCGCTGGCGGGATTGGTTCCCGCTCTGCACTCATCACGGGTCAACATCAATAATGCCCTGAAGCAAGGCGGGCGCAGCGGCTCGCTGGGCATGCACGCGCATCGCTTGCGTGGATTGATGGTGATGTCCGAAGTGGCTTTGGCAGTAGTGGCCCTGGTTGGCGCCGGGGTCTTTCTCGAGAGCTTTCGGAACGCGCGGGTCATCGATCCGGGTTTCTCGCCGGATGGAGTTGCGCTGGCGCAGTTCGATTTCTCAACCGCAGGCTATAGCGCCCAGGAAACCGACAACTTCTGCCGCCGTTTGCACGATCGTCTGGAACAGCTTCCGGGCGTGACCGCCGTCAGTTACGACGATTCTGTGCCCTTGGGATTTCATGGCGGTAACTGGGAAACGCTCGAAGTGGAGGGATTCGTCCCGCAGAAGAACGAGAGCATGAAGATCTTCCGCGATCTGGTCGCGCCCGGTTTCTTCAACTCGATGAAGATTCCGCTGGTGGACGGACGCGACTTCGATTGGCGCGACGACTCCTCGTCACAGCTGGTCATGATCGTCAATCAGGAATTTGTTCGCCGCTTTCTGCCGAACCGGAATGCCATTGGCCACAAGGTGCATGGATGGGGGCAATGGTTCACCATTATCGGGGTCGCCAGGGACAGCAAGTATCATCACGTTACTGAGAATCCGCAACCTTACTTCTATATTCCGATCCGGCAGATATTCCGGCCGGAATATGGCCTGACGTTCCACGTGCGCACCTCCGGCTCGGTCAATGAAGCGATAGCGTCGCTGCGCCGCGAGGCCACGGCCATCGATCCGGGGCTCACGATCTTCGACGCCGAACCGATGACCGAGTACATCGCCGCTTCGCTGTTTGGCGCGAAGATCACCGCCAACCTTCTCAGCCTGCTCAGCACCATCGGATTGCTCCTGGCAGCGATGGGATTGTACGGGGTGCTGGCGTATTCGGTAGCGCAACGCACTCGCGAATTTGGAGTACGCGTGGCAATGGGCGCCAAACCGCGCGACATTCAAACGCTCATCCTCAGAGAAAGTGCCCGGCTGACGCTTACCGGAACGGCGGCAGGACTAGTGCTGGCCGCGATATCCACGCGCATCGTCGCCAAAGAGATTTACGGTCTCAGTCCGCTGGACCCGCTGACGTTCGGGGGAGTCGGATTGCTGCTATTCGCGGTCGCGCTGGTGGCCACCTGCATTCCGGCGATACGCGCGGCCCGGGTCAATCCCATCGTGGCGTTGCGATACGAGTAGTGCGGGGGTCTTCATGACTGGCTTACTACAAGATGTTCGCTACGCGTTGCGCCAGGCGCAGAAGAATCCTGGGTTTGCGCTCAGTGCAATTGCAGTGCTTGCGCTGGGGATCGGCGCGACCACTGGCATGCTGGCGATTGTGCAGTCGGTGTTGATTCGTCCGCTCGAGTATCACGAGCCGGAACGACTGACTCTCGTGTCGGCTTCTGAGGACGAGGATCAGCAATATTCCTTTGTCCACATCGCGGATTTCCCGGACATGCAGCGCGATCTTCACCAGTTCGAGCAACTGGCCGCGTTCAGCAGCCTGCCGGTTCCGGTCGAAACCGAGCAGGGGACGGAGATGCTGCTGGCACCGGAGGTCAGCACAAATTTTTTTCAGATGCTCGGAATCTCGCCCGCGATGGGCCGCCCATTTCGTGAAGGCGACGACGCTCCGGGAGCCGCGGTGGCGATCGTCAGCCATGAGTTCTGGCAGAACTCGCTGCACGGAAGCCGTGAAGTCCTGGGCAGCAAACTCAAGATCAACGGGCAACTCTATACAGTCGTCGGCGTGATGCCGCCACGGTTCCAGTTCCCGGTTACTTACGGGAAGACCATATGGACGGCATTCCAACTCACGCCGGACCACAAGACCAAACAGGGCATGGACGGATTCCAGGTCCTGGGGCGATTGAGACTCGGAGCCACCGCCGAGCAGGCTCGCGCCGAAGGCGAAGCGTTCGTTCGGAATCGGAAAGCCGCGTCGCCGTCGGCGCCTCCGAACCATTTTTGGGTTTACCCGTACCAACAGACCATAACCGGAAGCTCAAGAGCCGGACTGCTTGCGCTCATGGCTGCCTGCGTGGTGCTTTTGCTGATTGCGGTGGTCAATGCCGCCAATCTGCAGATCGCCCGCGCGACCTTGCGACAGGGCGAGATTGCGATGAGGACCGCGCTGGGAGCGTCGCGCGCGCGCGTCGTACGGCAGATCGTGATCGAGAGTCTGTCCCTCTCTTTCGCCGGCGCGGTGCTCGGATGGTCGCTGGCGGCGGGATTCGTGGCGCTGGCTCGTCGCCTGTTTCCGCATCAGCCCCGGTTCGATTCGCTACAACTCGATCCCTGGACGCTGGTTGGCTGCCTTGTGATTACCGTGTTCTGCGGAGTGGCGGCGGCCATCGCTCCTGCCTGGCATCTGCTCAGTAATCGAGCGGGCTTGCTGGTTCAATCTAGCGCGGGAGGACGAGTCAGCCGGCAACATCGGCTCAGCGGTTGGCTGGTTGCGGCGGAAGTTGCTCTCAGCACCGTGTTGCTGGTGGCGGCGGGACTCTTTCTGAAGACGCTGCGTTCTCTCGAGAACGTGCCTCTCGGCTTCAGTCCGCAAAATGTGACAACCTTCCTCTTGTGGGCGCAGGGCGGCAACAACCTCGCGATGTCGGCCAAGGTCGCTGCGTACCAGCGAGTGCTGGATCGGCTGGAGCAACTGCCGAACGTTGAAGCCGCCGGAATGGTAACGTCGCTGCCGATCTCGAATTTTCAGATGACCGTGGTGTCGGGATTCGAGGTTCCCGGAGTGTTGTCCGGGAGTCAGAAACCCTCCCCATCGACTCGCGTAACAGCGGTGAGCCCCGGATACTTCCGCGCTCTCAGCGTCCCTATCACGGCCGGTCGAGACTTTTCTCACCGCGACACAGCGGGCACCCAGTTGGTCGGGGTTGTCAATCGCGCGCTCGTGGAGAAGTATCTGCCTGGCGTTAATCCGATCGGACAGCAGATTGTTCTCGACAAACCATCGGGGATCTTGCAGCCTGTCACGATCATTGGCGTCGCGGGAAACGTGATCCAGGGAAACTCGATCGGAGAAGCCGTCGAGCCGGAACTCGCGTTCTCGTACCTCCAACTCCCTGCAAAAGCCCAGTTCTCGCAATACATGATCGGGTTCGCCGACGGATTTGCCGTCCGCACTCGCACCGCGTCGAGTGATGTGGCGGCCGCAATCCGCGCGATCGTGAAGAGCGAAGCGCCAGACTTCGCGATCGACTATCTGGTCTCGTTTCCTCAGGCCGTCCAGGACAACATGAGGATCCAGCGACTCACGCTGCAGATCACTTCCGGTTTCGCCTGGGTCGCCGTGCTGCTTTCCGCTGCCGGCCTTTATGCCGTGCTGGCCTACCTCGTCGGACAGCGAATTCACGAGATGGGCATCCGGTTGGCGCTGGGAGCGACGCGAGCCAACGTATTTCGCCTGATCCTGCGACAAGGCTTGTGGATGGCCGGAGCCGGTCTCGTGTGCGGCTGGGCGGCTTCGCTGGTCGCAGGGCGCTGGATTCGCAGTTTTCTTTATGGCGTCACGACTCTGGATCCGCTGACTTACTTGACGGTTGGAATTTTGATTGTGCTGGCGAGCGCGGTGGCAATCCTGCTGCCCGCCCGCCGCGCCGCGCGGGTCGAACCCATGGTCGCATTACGGTACGAGTAAACGAATCTATGGAAACTTTCCTTCAAGATCTGCGCTATGCGATCCGCCGGCTGCGGCGAGCACCCGGGTTTGCGTGCGCGGCTGTTCTGATTCTGGCGCTGGGAATCGGCGGGACATCTGCGATTTTCAGCGTTCTCAATCCGATTCTATTCGAGCCTCTTCCCTATCCTCATGCCAGCAGGATCATGACGCTTTGGTACGCCGGAAGCGACGGCGAGCGACTGCCGCAAGCCTTTCACACTTACCGCGAAGTAGCGGAACGCAATCGATCGTTCCAAGACTTGGCAGTCATGAAGCCCTGGCAGCCTGCGCTGAGCGGATTCGACCAGCCCGAACGGCTTGACGGACAACGCGTGAGCGCGGCTTACTTCCGCGTATTGGGAGTGCAGGCAGCTGTGGGACGCGAATTCCAGCCTTCGGACGACGCGGTTAACGGCCCCAACGTCGTCATTCTGAGCTACGGACTATGGCAACGCCGTTTCGCGCGAAGCGCCGGAATCATTGGGCAGGATATCCGACTGGACGATCAGCCTTACACCGTCATCGGAGTGATGCCCCGCGGGTTTGAGAACGTTCTATCTCCGACGGCAGAGGCGTGGGCACCGCTGCAGTATGACCCGGGAACAGTGTCATCCTCGGAGGCGCGGGAGTGGGGGCATCACCTGCGCATGATCGGCCGATTGCGCGCCGAAGTGGGAGTGGATCAGGCGAAGGGCGATTTGGCACTGATCGCACGGACACCGGTAACCGAGTTTCCGCGCCCGAACTTTGTGTCCATGGCGAACGGAATTGTCCTGGACCGTCTACAAGACGACGTGACCCGCGGCGTAAAACCTGCGCTGCTGGCGATTTTTGGTGCGGTCATGCTGGTGCTGCTGATCGCTTGCGTCAATGTCACCAGCCTGGTGCTGGCGCGAAGTGCGCAGCGGCAGGGAGAGATGGCGATGCGCGCGGCCTTGGGAGCCGCACCTCCGAGATTAATCTCGCAGCTAGTCACCGAAAGTCTGCTGCTGGCGTTCCTGGGGGGAATGTTGGGAATGCTGGTGACACGGGCAGGGATCGGCATTCTGGTCGCGCTCAGCCCCGCCGGCTTGCCCCGAGCTAGTGCCATTCATCTCAACGGTACAGTCTTCGCGTTCGCATGTGGTGTGACGGTTCTGGTCGGCTTGCTGGTGGGCATTATTCCCGCGTGGCAAGCCTCGCACACAGATTTGCAGAGCTCGTTACAGAAGAGCAGTTCGCGCACCGCCAGCGGACATCAGGCGGCTCGCAATGTCCTCGTAATGGGCGAGGTGGCGATTGCGCTGGTGTTGCTCGTCGGGGCGGGCCTGCTCTTTCACAGCTTGCGGCGACTGCTTGCGGTCCCTGCCGGCTTCGACGCCTCCGGCGTCCTGAGCATGCAGGTCCAGACCAACGGCCGCAGATTTGAGGATGTCCGCGTCTGCCGCGAGTTCTTTACGCAAGCGCTGGAAGCAACTCGCCGAGTTCCCGGCGTGACCGCTGCTGCATTCACCAGCCAGTTGCCGCTGAGCGGAGATTCCGACGTCTATGGCGCCATGTTCGAGGGCGACGCCCCTGAGATCGGTTACCCGGTTTACCGATACGCGGTGACTCCGGGTTATTTCGAAACCCTCCATATCCCACTGCACCGTGGGCGCTTCTTGAACGACATGGATACAGAAAACTCCCCGTCGGCGATCGTAATCAGTGAATCGCTGGCCAAGCGCCGATTCCCTAATCAAGATCCGATTGGCAAGCGGCTTCACATTGGACGGCAAAACGGCACGCCCGAATTTACCGTCGTCGGAGTCGTGGGGGACGTCAGACAGATGTCACTGAGCTTGAACGACACCGACGCTGTCTACACCACGATCCAGCAATGGACGCTGCCTGAACAGACGCTGTCGCTGGTCGTTCGCGGCCGCGGAGGTATTGCGTCGCTTGTACCCGCCATTCGGAACGCCATCTGGTCGATCGACAGAGATCAGCCGATCGTACGAGTCGCTCGCATGGACGACCTGCTGGTCGAATCGGCGGCCCAGCGGCAGTTCGTGCTGGTTCTCTTCGAGGTATTTGGAGTAGTGGCGCTGCTGCTTTCGGCGACTGGAATCTACGGCGTCTTATCAGGACGGGTGGCGGAACGAACTCGGGAGATCGGGCTCCGTGCGGCACTGGGTGCTTCCCGCAGAAGCATCGTCGCTCTGGTGATTGGCCAAGGCATGATGCTGACGGGCTTGGGAGTTGCAGTCGGGCTGGCCGGTGCCTTCGCGGAAAGCCGAATGCTCGGCGCGCTGTTGTTCGGTATCTCCCCTCTGGATCCGCTCGCATACGCCGGAGTAGCAGCATCGCTCGCTCTGGTTGCATTTGTGGCTTGCAGCATCCCGGCACGGCGTGCGGCTCGAATTGATCCCATGGTGGCATTGCGCTACGAGTGAGGTAACGATGAACAACGTCCTGCAAAACGTTCGTTACGCCCTGCGCCAATTGCGCAAGTATCCGGGCTTCACCACCATTGCGGTCCTCACGCTGGCGGTGGGCATAGGCGCAAACGCCGCAATCTTTTCGTTGGTGGATCAGGTTCTCTTGAAGCAGTTGCCCGTCTCTGAGCCCGACCGCCTGGTCCAGTTGAAGTTTGTCGGATCCGACTCCGGTCACACCGACTCCTATGGCGGTGATGACAAGCTCTACTTTTCGTATCCGATGTATCGCGACCTGAGAGACCACAACACCGTTTTCTCGGGGATGCTGGCGATGTTTCCGAAGGAAGTCGGGCTGCAGTGGAAGAACTCGTCCAGTCTGGTTAAAAGCGAATTGGTCAGCGGAAATTACTTCTCCGTGCTCGGTGTCAAACCGGCGTTGGGACGTCTTCTGCTCCCGGATGACAGCGCAACCCGCGGCGCATCTCCGGTCGCAGTTCTCAGCTACCGCTATTGGACGCAGCACTTCGCTTCCGATCCGGCTGTGATCAATCAGGCCGTGCGGATTAACGGGAATCCCTTCACAATCGTCGGCGTCGTGCAACCGGGATTCAACAGTGTGATCGGCGGGACTCTGCCTGACATCTTTGTCCCCATCACCATGAAGGCACAGATGACGCCGGGGTGGGACGAATCCGAGGATCGCAGATCGAAGTGGCTCAACATTGTCGGACGCCTGAAGCCCGGAGTCACTCTGCAACAGGCTGAGGCGGGGATCACGCCGTTGTGGAAGTCGATCCGCACGACGGAACTGCAGAGCATGGGCGCCCACAGCCAGCGATTTCGCGAGAACTTCGCGGAGAAGAGTTCTCTGACGCTGCTCGACGCATCGAGAGGCTTCTCTCCGCTGAGGGAAAACATGCGAACGCCACTGCTCATCCTGATGGGGATGGTGGGTCTGCTTACCCTGATGGCAACTGCGAACGTGGGCAGCCTGTTGCTCGTGCGAGCTGCGGGCCGCACGCGTGAAATGTCGGTACGTTATTCGCTGGGAGCGAGCCGCGGCAAAGTTATCAGCCAACTTCTGGTGGAGGGCCTTGCTCTTGGCCTGTCGGGAGGAGCGCTTGGACTGCTGCTGTCGCCGCTTCTCGCCAAGGCCCTCATCGCGCTGATCACGCCGAGTTCCGCTCCGGGCGAGATGTCGTCCCTGTCGTCATCGCCGGATGGAGCCGTCGTCATATTCTGCTTTCTGGTTTCAGTGGCCGCCAGTGTGCTCTTCAGCCTCGCACCTGTGGTTCAGTTCTATCGGCCAGAGGTAACGACTGCGTTGAAACAGCAGACAGGAACCGGCGAGGTTTCGCAGGCGCGATTCCGGCGACTCACAGTGGGCCTGCAGATCGGACTCAGCCTTGTTTTGTTGCTGGGCGCCGGGCTGTTTAGCCGTACGCTCAGCAATCTGAAATCGGTGAACGTAGGATTTGCGACCAATCATTTGCTGACCTTCCAGCTCGATCCCGGGCTTGCCGGCTACCAGCCAGCAGATGTCACTGCGCTGTACAAACGGCTGCTTGATGCGCTGGGCGCTTTGCCGGGCGCGCAAGCGGTGGGCATGACCGACGATCCGATCCTGGTCGGCGACAACACGCGGTCTTCGATTGAAGTGCCCGGTTACCAAGCGCAAGAGGGCGAGCGGATGAGCTTCGAATGGGAGTGCGTGACGCCCGCCTATTTCTCGACTCTGCAACTTCCGTTGGTGAGCGGCCGCGTCTTCAACGACGCGGACACACCCACTTCAAACAAGGTCGTTGTCGTCAACGAAAGCTTCGTAAGGAAGTTCTTCGGGAAGCCGGAACTGGCCTTGGGGAAAACATTCACGGCGGGCAAAGCCATTCAGACGTTTGCAATCGTCGGGGTGGTGAAGGATGCGAAGCACTCGAGCGTGCACGACCAGTTCTTGCCAGCCTTCTATACACCGATCTTTCAAGAGGCCGAGCCTCGTTCCGTCGGCGTATACATCCGGACCCAACAGGCACCGGAGGATGCGGCCAGCGCGGTTCGCGCAGCCGTGGCCCAGATTGATTCCAAACTGGTAGTGGATTCGCTGCAGTCTCTGAATTCCGGGATTGATCAGACCCTCACTTCCGAGCGGATGTTGTCCTTCCTGGCTGGCAGCTTCGGCGTAGTGGCGGTCTTCGTCACGGCCATTGGGCTGTACGGTGTGCTGGCCTTTTCGATCGCGCAGCGGACGCGTGAGATTGGTCTGCGCATGGCCCTGGGCGCAACCCGGGTGACCGTGGTGAACATGGTGTTGCGCGAAGTCCTGCTGATCACGGGATGCAGCGTCGCACTGGCCATACCGCTGGCAATTGGACTCGGCAGTTTCGTGAAGAACCAGCTCTATGGGATTTCTTACAGCGACCCGAAGACGCTGATTTTCGTCGTGCTGGCGATGGCGCTCGTGGCTCTTCTAGCGGCCACGGTTCCCGCTCGCCGTGCCGTAGGAGTGCAGCCGATCACCGCGCTGCGTTACGAATAGGAGGCAGCAATGACAGGACTCTATCAGGACGTTCGCTTCGGCCTGCGCCAGTTGCACAAGAGCCTGGGATTCACGGCGGTCGCGGCTTTTACCCTCGCCCTGGGAATCGGCGCGAACACTGCGATCTTCAGCCTGGTGAGCGGCATCCTGCTGCAGCCTCTTCCCTACCCGCGCCCGGCGGAGTTGGTAAGCGTAAAAGCGACATATCCTCGAGGCGCGTTTGCGGCCATGCGGGAACAGATTCATACGATGGATGTCGCAGCCTATGCGGAGGGCCACGAGTTCAACCTGACCCATGTGGGTGAGCCCGTACGTCTGACGGGTACGGCGGTGTCAGCGGAATTGTTTTCTGTGTTGGGCGTGCGGGCAAAGATCGGGCGGACGTTCGTTTCGGGCGAAGATGCGCCGGGACGCGACAATTCGGTTGTCTTGAGCCACGACATTTGGCAACAGCGCTTTGGCGGAGATCCTGGGATCGTCGGCAAGTCCATCGATCTGGAAGGCACGGGGCGCGAAGTCGTAGGCGTAATGCCGCCCGATTTTCACTTCCCGTCGGTAAAGACGCAGGTCTGGGTGCCCCTGCACAACGAACCCAACAACCCCACGAGCTACTGGGCCGGAGACTATATGCCGGTGATCGGACGCCTCCGGCCGGGCTCCACTATGGACCAGGCTGCCGCGGATGCTCGCCTGTTTCAAGCCAAAGTGTTCGATCTTTTTCCTTGGGTCATGCCGAAGGCGTGGAACGCAGACATCACGGTGATTCCCTTGCAGAGCGGCATGGTGGCCGACGTCAAGACACGCCTGCTGCTTTTGTTGGGGGCCGTGGGACTGATTCTGTTGATCGCTTGCGCCAACGTGGCGAACCTGACGCTTTCGCGCGCGGCGACCCGGCAGAAAGAGATGGGTATTCGCTCGGCGCTGGGGGCTGCGCCACGCCGCCTTGCCCAACAGTTGCTGACCGAGAGCGTTGTTCTTGCGGCGGTGGGTGCAATCTTTGGCTTTGGCCTCGCCGCCTTCGGTCTCTCGGCCTTGAAGTCCGTCCTGCCCAATGACACGCCGCGGCTGTTGGACGTGCACCTCGATTGGCATGTGTTGCTGTTCACGGTTGGGCTCGCGGTATTCACGGGAATCGCGTTCGGACTGGCTCCGGCCATCGAGTCGTCCCGGACGGCGCTCAGCAATTCGCTGAACTCGGCTGGCCGTGGCGCAGCGGTGTTTATCTCGCGACGGTTGCGCGGTTCGCTGGCAATCGCGGAGGTGGCTCTGTCGATCATGCTGGTCGTCGCGGCCGGGCTTCTGATCCGCAGTTTCCGGGCGCTCTCACACATCGACACCGGATTTCGTCCCGAGCGCGTGTTAACGGCACGAATCACTCCCGATCAATCGTTCTGCGGCGATCCGCAACGGTGTCTGGCGTTTTACCGCAATATCGTCGACCAGGTTCGGTCGACTCCGGACGTCACCGGCGCGGCATTGGTAAACACACTGCCACTCGATGGGCGCGTAGCCAAGCGCGTTTTCGACATTGAAGGATTCTCCGTTCCTGCAATACCTGAGACCCAGCCGCTGTTCTGGCTGGACACGGTGACCCCCGACTACTTCCAGGTGATGGGCGTTCCTCTGATTTCGGGGCGGCGATTCAACCCCAGTGACGAATCCGGTGGTCCTCCTGTGGTGATTATGTCGGCTACATCGGCGCGGCGCTTCTGGAAAGATGGTGATGCGGTCGGCAAGCATGTGCGATTCGTTGGCGAAAAGACATGGCGCACGGTGGTTGGAGTTGTCGCGGATGTGCGTGCTTACGATCTGCAACATTACGAGCCCGACTTCATGAGGGGCACCGCATACGTGCCCTACACGCCGGATGCGACAGTCGAAGACGGGAGAGTGCCGGCTGAGATGACGATCGCCATCCGCGTGGCTTCTGACAATCCAGAATCCGCCAAATCGCTGCGCAGCATACTGACGCAAACCAGCACGAATATCCCCATCAGCGAAACGAAGACCATGCGAGCCGTTGTCACCGAAGCATCTTCGGCGCCAGCCTCCACCACGTTGCTGTTTGTGTGTTTTGCGAGCGTGGCTCTCATATTGGGGATTGTCGGGATTTACGGCGTGCTTTCGTACCTGGTATCGCGGCGGCGCCGGGAAATGGGAGTCCGGATGGCGCTGGGAGCTCAGCGTAGCGATGTTCTCTGGCTGGTGCTCAAAGAGGGCGCGAAGTTCTCCGGGACCGGGATCGTTCTCGGATTGGCCGGAGCATTCGCTCTGGCGCGGCTGTTGTCGAGTCAGCTCTACGGCGTCAGCCCGATCGACGCTCTTACGTATATCAGTGTTGCGATCGTGGTTGCGATCGTGACGATGGCGGCCTGCTACGTTCCGGCGCGCCGGGCAATGAAGGTCGATCCGCTCGTAGCTCTTCGATACGACTAGGAGACCAAGCAGACAATGACTGGCATCATGCAGGACCTTCGCTACGCCCTTCGGCAACTGCGCAAGAATCCCGGTTTCGCCGCCGTCGCGGTACTCACGGCAGCGCTGGGAATTGGAGCCAATACTGCCGTCTTCAGTGTTGTCGATGCCGTCATGCTGCGACCGCTTCCCTACTCCCAGCCAGAGCAGCTGATCGAAGCGCAATCGATCAATACGCGCAATCCCCAGCCCAGCGCCATCAGCTATCCCGACTTTTTCGACTGGCGATCCCAGAACCATACCCTGGAACATTTGGTCTCGTATCACGATGCATCCTTCACCCTGACGGGTCTCGATCGGCCACAGCAGTTGGACGGAGAGATAGTTTCCTGGGATCTCCTTCCCGCAGTTGGCGTGCACCCTGAACTCGGCCGCGGGTTCACGCCCGATGAGGAAAAAACTGGAACCCGAGTCATTCTGATCAGTCATGCGCTTTGGACATCGCAATTCGCCTCGGACAAATCGATCCTCGGGCGTGCCGTCCGGCTCGGCGGCGATCTGTACACCGTCATCGGTGTGATGCCCCCGTCGTTTCGATTTCCCCTTACCCGGCCCACGAATAGTATTTGGACCACTCTGGCGGTCGATGATGATCCCACCGACCCGTCTTCGAACATCAAGAATCGCGGCTCCCACTTCCTGAATGCATTTGGAAGGAGAAAGCCGGGAACGACGGTGACCGAGGTCGATCAAGATCTTCGGGCGATCGCGGTTAACCTGGCGAGAGCGTATCCGAATACGAATACGCCGCATAATTCCGCACGGGCCATCCCCGAGGTCAATGCCTTGCTCGGCGACACTCGAACGGCTCTTCTGGTCCTGCTCGGCTCGGTCGCTCTCGTGCTCCTGATAGCGTGCGGCAACATCGCCAACTTGCTGCTCGCCCGGATGCGCGAACGGCAGCGCGAGATGGCGCTGCGGTCTGCGCTCGGCGCCGGGAAGCGCAGGATCGTTCGCCAATTGCTGGCGGAGAGCCTCGTCCTCGCCACGTGCGGCGGCGCGGTTGGCTGCGGCCTCGCTTTCGTGTGCACCCCCGCTCTTCTTGCTCTCATCGGCGACAGCATTCCCCGGGCAGGCGATGCCGGTGTCGACCTTCATGTACTCGCGTTCGCGATGTTGCTATCGCTCGCGGCGGCCGTTATTTTTGGCGCCATTCCCGCCATCTCGGGGTCACGCACCGACCTCGTGTCGACGCTGAGAGAGGGCGGGCGGACGCAGGCCATCGGAAGCGACTGGCTGCGCTCGGGACTGATCGTCGGACAGGTCGCCCTTGGGCTGTTGCTCACAGCAGGAGCGGGCTTACTGATCACCAGTTTCAGCCGCTTACTGCACACGGATGCGGGCTTTGACCCTGACCACCTGACCACAATGTTTTTTGACACGCCAGACACGCACTACAAGGACACGCGCGGACAGTTCTATCGCGACTACTTCGAGAAGCTTCGTGCCGTGCCTGGCGTCCAATCTGCCGCTGGCGTCCTTGTCCTCCCGATGACCGAAGACGCGATTCAAGTCGGCTTCGAGGACCCCGAGCACCCTGTGCCCGAGGGCCAGCAACCCAGCGCTGATCTTACCCCGATCACGCCCGGCTATTTCAGCGTGATGCAGGTGCCTCTGCTTCAGGGGCGCGATTTCTCGGAACGTGACGACGCGCAGACGAGTGCTGTAATGATCGTGAATCAGGCTTTCGCCCAGAAATTCTTTCCGGGCGAGAGCGTGCTTGGCAAGAAGCTGAAACCGGGCGCGGGAAACGGAGATCCGGGCGGCCCCCGCTGGCGCGAAATCGTCGGCGTCGTCGGGAATATGCGACTGGGCGCAATGCAGCGCGAAATGCACCCCGCGATGTACTTGCCGGCGAGCCAGCTCAGCTCCTGGTGCTGTCTGTACTCGGTGGTGCGGACTTCACTCGATCCGACCAGCGTCGGGGCGAGCGTCCAACAACTGGTCTCGCAACTGGACAAGGATATTCCCGTCACGCGAATTCGCACCATGCGGGAACTGATGTCAGGCGAGCTGAATGAACCACGATTTGCGATGGTGCTATTGAGCTCGTTCGCAGGAGTTGCCCTCGCTCTGACCATCGTCGGCCTTTATGGAGTCATGACGTACTCGGTTTCGCGACGAACGCGTGAAATTGGCGTTCGGATGGCCCTTGGTGCACCGCGCACTTCTGTGTTGGTCATGGTCTTGCGCGGTGCCGCCCTCTTGCTGGCGTCCGGGATTACGCTGGGAACCGTATGCGCCGTGGCTTCCGCGACGCTTTTGCGAAGCATGCTCTACGGTGCGAAGCCCCGTGACCCGGTGGTGATGGCGATGGTCGCCATCGCCGTCGGAGTCGTCGGGATGATCGCTGCATACATTCCCGCCCGGCGCGCCGCCAAGGTCGATCCTATGGTCGCCCTGCGTTACGAGTAAGGAGAAATCAAATGACTGGCCTTATACGCGATGCTCGTTTCGGATTACGGCAGTTGAGAAAAAATCTTGGATTCTCGATCGTCGCCGTCATCACACTGGCTCTGGGGATTGGGGCCAACACGGCTGTTTTCAGCAACGTCAATGCGCTGCTCTTGCACCCGTTTGGCCTGCCGGATCTGGACCGCGTGGTGGCGGTCTGGGAGACGATCCCGAAGCAGTACGCCACCAGCGTGAAGGTCGCTCCCGCAAACTTCCGTGACTGGAGTTCGCAGAACTCATCGTTCGAACACCTGGCAGCAGTACAAGGCTGGGATGCCAACCTGACTGGAGATGGCCTCGCCGAGCGCGCCGAGGCGTATCGTGTCACGCCGGAGTTTTTCCCGCTGCTTTCGGTTTCGCCCGCGTTAGGCCGGAACCTTGGCGACATCGACTTTCAGCATGGCCCGGCGCCCGTGGTCGTGATCAGTCAGGGATTCTGGCGCAAGCATTTGGGAAGCGACACCGGCATCGTAGGCCGCAACCTGCTGCTGAACGGAGAGAAGTTCACCGTGGTCGGGGTCGCAGGCGAAGGTGCCGACTTCCCCGCAGGCGCGCAGATCTGGACGCCCCTCGACTTGAATTCCGGCGAAAGCACGGACCGGGCGAATCACACTCTGATGGCACTGGGTCGCGTCAGAAAAGGTCATTCGATTGCCAGCGCGGGTGCTGATCTCGAGGCCGTTGCCGGGCGCTTGGCCCAACAGTTTCCCATCACCAACGGCGGACGCGGAGTTCGCGTCGTCAGCCTTGTCGAAGACGCCACCAACGGCACCCGGCAGTTCGTCTCTGTGCTGATGGGCGCAGCCATCTTTGTTCTGATGCTGGCGTGCGTTAACGTCGCCAACCTGCAACTGGCCAGGGCGACCGGCCGTCAGAGGGAGATGGCCGTCCGTCTTGGCATGGGCGCGGGCCGGTGGCAACTCATGCGCCAGTTGCTCGTGGAAAGCATCCTACTAGCGGCGGCCGGAGCCGTTGTCGGAATCGCTCTTGCCACCGTGGGGATGTCCCTGCTGCGAGCGGATCTTCCTCCGTTCATCGTGGAGCATGTTCCCGGACTCCGGCACATCAACATCGACGGGCAGGTGTTGGGATTCACGCTCTTGGTAACGCTGCTGAGCGGGATCCTGGCCGGACTCGCTCCCGCCGTACAGTTTTCTCGCTCCGAGGTCGGCGAGACGCTCAAAGAGAATGCCCGCGGAGCCAGCTCCACCGGAGCATCCCGGAGCCTTCGCGCGTTGTTGGTCACGTCTGAGGTCGCTTTGGCTCTTGTCCTGCTGGTCGGAGCCGGGCTGATGGTGAGGGGCTTCCGCCACCTCGCCAACATCGAGATGGGATTCGATCGCACGCGAGTGCTGACGTTCAGCGTCGCCCTGCCCGAGATCAAGTATCAGAACAACGACCAGATTCTCGGCTACTACGACCGCGTCGTGCATGATCTCCAAGGCATTCCAGCGGTGCAGTCGGTGGCTTGTGTCACGAGCATTCCATCGAGTTGGTACTGGAACTGGACGGAATACAAGGCTGAAGGCGCTCCTCCGGTCGCTGCGGGCGAGGTGCCCTCGACGGCTTCTCAGGTCATCACTCCCGACTTCTTCGCGACGTTGCGGATTCCACTGTTGAGAGGGAGGGTATTCTCGGCAGAGGATAGCCGCACTTCCCTGCCCGTTGCGATCATCAACGAAACTATGGCGCGGCGTAACTGGCCGCACGAGGATCCTCTCGGCAAACACATCAAGCTCGGTCCTGCTGGCAGCCATGAACCGGAGCGCCAGATTGTTGGCGTGGTGGGAGACATTCGCGCAAACGCCCTCGACAACAATCAGAACCCTACCACTTACATTCCCCTGAACCAGGTGGCACCGCGAGCGTCAGCCTTCGTGCTGCGCACAAGCGGTGATCCGCTCGCCGTTGCTGCCGCGGTCACCTCACGGATCAGAAGTGCCGATCCGACGGTCCCGGCTTATGATGTCCGCACCCTCGAGCAGGGGATCGCCGACAACATGAGCGGGGTGGAGTCTTCTGCTCGCATGATGATGGTCTTCGCAGTCGTCGCGCTGATACTCGCCTCCGCCGGAATCTTCGCGGTTATGGCCTACGCCGTCAGCAGGCGGACACACGAGATCGGAGTGCGTATGGCGTTGGGCGCACAGCGAGGCGATGTGCTGATCGCGGTCATCTCTTCTGCGCTTAAAATGACCGCTGTCGGATTGGGTATCGGGCTCTGTCTCGCCGGGCTTCTGGCGCGCGCACTTTCCAGCGCACTGTTCGGCGTCGTTCAGGTGGATATTGCGGTATTTGTCGTACTGACGGCGCTTCTGGCAACGATTGCAGTGGTCGCCGCCTACGTTCCCGCGCGATGGGCGATGAGAGTTGACCCTGTCCAGGCGTTGCGTTACGAGTAAGTTCAATGATCGGAGAACAAGGATGATTCAGCTGAAGAATCTGGAACGCAGTTACAAAACGCCCGCAGGACAAACCTGGGTGCTGCGGCGAATTAATCTCGAAATTCGCGAGGGAGAATTCATCACCATCATGGGGCCGTCGGGCGCGGGCAAGTCTTCCCTGCTGAACGTCCTCGCTCTGCTCGATGACGCGTGGGAGGGGGAGTACTGGTTCCGCGAAGAGGGCGTGCACCAGATGAAGCGCAAGCAGCGCGCGGAACTGGCGAAGCGTAACGTTGGCATGGTCTTTCAGAGTTATCACCTGCTCGATGATCTGACGGTACAGGAGAACATCGACCTGCCTCTCTCCTACAAGGACATTCCCCATCGCGAGCGGCAAGGTCTGGTGGCCGATACGCTCGATCGTTTCCAGATCGTGGGCAAGAAGGATCTTTATCCCAGCCAGCTTTCCGGAGGCCAGCAGCAACTGGTCGGCATCGCCCGCGCGGTGATCCACAAGCCTGCTCTGTTGTTGGCAGACGAGCCGACGGGCAATCTCCATTCGACCCAAGCGAAGGAAATCATGGAACTGTTCCGAGGCTTGAACGAACAAGGAACGACGATCGTGCAAGTCACCCACTCAGAAACCAATGCAGCTTATGGGAGTCGCACGATCCAGCTTCGAGATGGATGGATGGTCGGCGATACAGCGAATCCAGCACTCTCACAGCCGGTGGAGGTCAGCGCAAAGTGAGCTTACGTTCGCGATTTGTCAGGAGTATCGGGATATTGGTTGCCACAGGCATCGTGCTGTCGGTTGCTTCTTTTGCTCAAGACCCGCCCGCGCCATCTCCTCAAAAGAGTGCGGCGCGGCCAGCCTCATTGAGCTTCGAGATGCCGAAGTCGCACAACCCCTTAAACGCTTATTCTCCGGAGTCGGTTCCGGAGCCGGCTTTGGCTAATTCCCCCCATATCGAGCAACTGATGCGCGACGGCAAGCTCTACTTGTCGTTGAAAGACGCGATCGATCTCGCACTCGAGGACAACCTCGATCTCGCGATTGCACGATATAACCTGCCGATCGCGAACACCGATATTCTCCGCACCAAGGCCGGAGGATTCTTCCGCGGCGTCAACACCGGCGTCGTTCAAGGTACTCCGGGTGGAGGCGTCGGCGGCTTTGGAACTGGCGCACCCGGCGGCGGAGCTGGCGGCACCTCGGCTGGCGCGGGTGGAGCTGGCGCAGGCGCATCGGGCCTCGTGCAGTCAACTCTGGGCACGGGAACCGCGGTTTCCTCTTACGACCCGTTCATCGGTATTACTGGCGGCGACGAGCACCAGACCACACCGGTCCAGAATCCTCAGATTTACGGTGTTCCGTCTTTGCAACTGAACATCGCGCAAGTCAGCGCGTTCTTCACGCAAGCCTTTCCTACTGGAACCAGCATCAGCTTCTCTTTTGCCAATTCGCGGCAGACGACGAACAGTCCTGACTTCACAACATCCCCGACTCTCAGTTCGACATTCCGTTTTCAGATCCAGCAGGAGCTTCTCGCCGGCTTCGGGTTCGGCCCGAATCTGCGCTATCTGCGCATCGCCAAAAACAATAAGAGGATCTCCGACATCGCGTTCAAAGATCAGGTCATCGCCACCGTCACGCAGATCGAAAATATCTACTGGGATCTGGTCAGCGCATTCGAGCAGACTCGCGTGAACGAGCAGTCTTTTTCCTTCGCTCAGCAGACGCTTGAGAACGCTCGAAAACAGTTGCAGCTAGACAGTGTTCCAGCCATGGAAGTCATGCGGGCCGAGGCAGAGGTTTCGAAGCGCGACCAGGAACTGACCGTCGCGCGCACGAATCTTCAGTTGCAAGAGACTCTGATGAAGAACGCGATCACCAAGAGCCTGGACGATCCTGCCCTCGAGGCTATGCCCGTCGTCCCGACGGACACGCAGGTGGAAGCGGTAACGATCCAGGCGGCGCAGCCGATTCAGGATCTGATCCTGGAGGCGCAACACAATCGCCCGGAACTCGCGGAGTCCGATATCGATCTGGTGAACCGGCAAATCAGCCGGAGAGCAGCACGCAATGCCCTGTTGCCGACGCTATCGTTGGCGGGCCTTTATGCCGGATCCGGCCTCGCGGGTGTACCGAACGGGCAGAATACGTCGACCGTACCCAGGGATTTCGCTGGAGCCCTGCAGAACGCGTTCAACAATTCCTCGCCTGACTACTTTGTCGGGCTCAACCTGAGTATTCCAATCCGCAATCGCGTGGCGAAGGCGGATCAATACCGCTCGGAGTTGGAGTACCGTCAGGCAGAGTTACGCCTCGAACAGTTAAAGAAGCAGGTTCGCATCGAAGTGCGCAACGCCCAATACGCTCTTGACCAGACCGGAGCCCGGGTAGCGGCTGCCCGCAAGGCTCGCGATCTGGCTCAACGGACGTTCGACATCACCAAGAAAGAACAGGAACTGGGCGCGGGATCCAGCTACCAGACGCTCTCGGCGCAGCGCGATCTCGCCTTGGCGGAACTCGATCTGGTGAGCGCCATGACCACCTACCAGAAGGCCAAGGTGGAGCTGGACCGCGCCACCGGCACGACTTTGGAACATAATGGCATACTGGTTCAGGACGCAATCAACGGTGTGGCCAGCCGCCATACCCCATAAACAGAATGCCTATATCGGTCAAAACTACGGATGATCTAGCGGTATCGCGACCCGAGTCTGCCTCGCCCATTCGCATCCTCGCGGCGGACGACCAGGAACACATTCTCGACGCTCTGGAGTTCCTGCTTCGTCCGCAGGGCTACCGCGTCGACAAGGCTCGTTCGCCCGAACTGGTGCGCGAGACGCTCAAGAGCACTTCGTACGACGCCATTCTGATTGATCTGAACTATACGCGTGACACGACCTCCGGGCAGGAAGGGCTCGATCTGCTGTCGGAGATTGTGGCGGTCGATTCGACGGTTCCGGTCATCGTGATGACCGCGTGGGCCAACGTGGAGCTCGCAGTTGAAGCCATGCGGCGCGGCGCCCGCGACTTCGTGCAGAAGCCCTGGGAGAACGAACGGCTGGTTTCGATTCTCCGCACCCAAGTGGAATTGCATCGTGCGCTGCAGCATGCGGCGCGGCTGGAAGCGGAAAACCGTCTGCTCCGCGCGGAAGGGCGACCTGAATTCCTCGCAACTGCGCCAGCCATGCAATCTGTGCTGGAAACCATCACGCGTGTGGGGCCGTCGGACGCGAATGTGCTCATCACCGGCGAACACGGTACTGGCAAGGAAGTTGTCGCGCAGACGCTGCACGCCCTCTCGGCACGTGCGTCCCGGCCGCTGGTGGCAGTGAACACGGGCGCCATTCCCGACGGCGTTTTCGAGAGCGAACTGTTCGGGCATGTGAAGGGCGCATTCACCGATGCGCGGACCGATCGCATCGGACGCTTCGAGCTCGCCGATGGTGGCACGATTTTCCTCGACGAAATCGGCAACGTTCCGCTCCGTCAGCAGGCCAAGCTTCTGCGGGTGCTCGAAACTGGCGAAGTGGAGCGCGTGGGATCGTCACGGTCGCGCCGGGTGAATGTGCGAGTGCTCTCCGCCACGAATACCGATCTCCCCGCGGCATGCGGTTCCGGGACGTTCCGCGAGGATCTATTGTTCCGCCTGAATACGGTGGAAATTCGTGTTCCCGCCTTGCGCGAAAGACGCGAAGATATCCCCGTGCTGGGTGCGCACTTTCTTGCGCGCTATTCCGCACGCTACCGGCGGCCGGTGCAGAGATTCGATCCGGCGGCCTTGCAGGCCATGATGCAATACTCCTGGCCCGGCAATGTGCGGGAACTCGAACACACGATTGAGCGCGCCGTGTTGATGACTCGCACTCCGGAGATTCAGCCAGCCGATCTTTCGTTGAGTTCTCCGCGGGCTCAAACGCAGAATCTCGAAGACCTGAGTCTTGAGGCCGTCGAGGCTGTGCTGGTCCGCAAAGCTCTGCAGCGGTTTCAGGGGAATGTCAGCCAGGCCGCTGAGGCATTGGGATTGAGCCGGGGCGCGCTGTACCGACGCATGGAGAAATATGGGCTCTAGCCCAATCAACCCGAAATCGAGCCACCCCAGAAAACGAACCCGCCTCCTCTACGAAAATCGAATCAGCGTGTACTCGTTTCTGGTGGCGCTCCCCGGAATCGTTGTGAGTTCCGTGCTCGTCTGGATACAGCCGTGGAGTCTCGGATCGCGGCTCGCAGTCGTCGGTGCAGAGTTATTTGTGTGGTGGCTGCTGGCCCTTGCGCTTCAGGAGCAGACGACCCGACCGCTGCAGACTCTCGCGAATGTGATTGGATCGTTGCGGGAGGAGGACTACTCTTTTCGCGCTCGCAATGCCACGGCAGACGATGCACTCGGCGAGCTGTCGCTGGAAGTCAATCTTCTGGCCGACATGCTTTCGGCCGATAAAGTACGGACGATCGAGGCGACCGCTCTGCTGCAGCGTGTCGTGGACGAGATCGATGCCCCGCTGTTCGCGTTCGCTCCAGACTTGGCGCTGCAACTGGTGAACCCGGCCGGCGAACATCTGCTTCGTCAAACCAAGACCCGGATGATCGGCCGCAAGGCTGCAGAACTAGGGTTGCAGGAATGTCTTGCAGCGACCAACGAGACCGTCGTGGAACTCAACGTCGGTGAATCGCAGGCCCGGTGGTTGTTGCGCCGGAGTTCCTTTCGTCAGGCTGGTGTTCCGCATACGCTCGTGGTGTTATCCGATGTCAGCCGCGCCCTGCGTGAAGAAGAACGGCGGGCATGGCAGCGATTGATTCGCGTCCTCGGGCACGAACTCAGCAATTCTCTCGCTCCAATCAAATCGATTGCGGGAAGCCTGAGCTCACGGGTACAGACCACGAATCTCGATCCGGAAGTGCGCAACGATCTGCAGCGAGGATTGGAGATTATTGAAACCCGGTCCGCCTCGTTGCAGCGCTTTCTCGAGGCCTATCGCAAACTGGCGCAGATGCCCAAACCGATTCTGAAGGATGTCGCGCTCGGGCGCCTGGTGTCACGAGTGGCAGCGCTTGAAACGCGGCTCAAAGTCTGCGTCCGCGAGGGCCCGGAAGTCGCGTTCCAGGCGGACCCGGATCAGTTGGAGCAGATGCTGATTAACCTCGTCCGTAACGCGGCCGATGCCGTCCTGGAATACGCCGGCGCCAAGCCGCAGGCCGACGGCGCGGAGAAATCTCATACCAATGGTGTAGTTGTTCGCTGGGACGCGGATCCAGCGTTGGTCACGCTGACGATCGAGGACGAAGGTCCCGGCTTGCTGAACCCGGCGAATCTGTTCACTCCGTTCTACACCACCAAACCCACCGGAAGCGGCGTCGGTCTGGTACTCTGCCGTCAAATCGCCGAAGCTCACGGCGGATCGATCGAAATCAGCAATCGGCAAGGCAGCCACGGATGCATGGTCCGAGTGGTCCTGCCAAGATCCTCGTTTGTCGCAACAGCGGCTCCAGGCGCGGCATCTTCGCGGAACTGACGCGAGTCGAATCGGTGCTCCTCAGGAGCCCGGGGGCATCATACATTCCTGAGATACCTGCAGAACACACACAGATACACGCGAACTCTTCTCTCGTGGTTGGTGCGGGAGCGGAGAGGATTCAGAAGCGCTGGCGAATCTCGGCAGCCAGCGGAGACGTCTCGCTCACCATCGGACGACGCGGCGGCAGAGCGTGCGCACCGATCACCGGTCGACGCTCGACGGTGCCAATCACTGGAGCTTCGTCCAACTCATCGACGTACAACAGTGACGCAAACGTTTGCTCGCTGCACATGCGATCAATCAGGCGCTGCTGCCGCGAATTCAAAACTGCGTGAGGAAGAATGGGAAAATTGCGGAACACCCACAACAAATAAATCCGCTGCAGGAAGGATGGCATTACGTAGCGCGGTCCGATGGGGGTCTGCACTTGCACCACACCGGCCGCCAGTTTTTCGATCAACATGCTGGGCCCGCCAGTAAACCTATATTTGCCAGAGCAATTCTAGGGCCGCCATTATTGCACCACGGCCGATGCAATGGAAGCCTTTTTTCACAGATTCACCGGAAATTCATCGGCAAACACTTCCGGCAGCTTCTCTCAACCATGAAAAATTTGGAGTGAGAGAGTCCAATTTGACACGGCCAGCGCCCGCTGAGATCTCTCACACCGCTGCTTCGGGGAGCAGGTCCATGCGGCGAATCTGGGCGGCCACTCCCCGTTCCTCGACGCGGACTACCGTGGCCTGACAGCATACCCAGCACTTCTCTCCTGAGGTGAGCTCCGGCGGCAGGATCAGGACCAGTTCTACGTCAGTTCCCATCTCCATGCGGGAGTTCGTATAGAGAAATACGCCGTTGGCGCTGATGTCGCGAGTCTCGACAGTCTGATCCGCGCCCTGGGGTGTGCGCACTCGGGTAGAGACGCGACGGACAATCCTCGTTCCGCAGCGGCGTTCGCCATTAGGCTTCATGGGGTGGGACTCCGAATTGCCCCTACTGTACACCAAGACGGGCGATCGGAGGAGAGGGGTCCGGGCTCCAACTTGCGGGAGCCCGGGTTGGTGCGGATTAGATATTAGGACGCTTGGCGCGGATCGCGGGAACCACCAGGGCCTGCTCCATGGTGGGCACATTCGTGCCGCGGAGCTTGACTTCGGTCTCATGCAACTTGTCGGTCTGCATCGTCTGGTAATAAGCCTGGACGAGCAGTTCGAGGGTGAAAGGGTTGTCCTGATCCTCTTCCAACTGAGAAATGGCGTCTTCGTACTTCTGCTGGTCGATCAAGAGTGTTCCGGCGGCACCGTGGTACGAACTCTGGATCACGCGGTTCCGGCTGCCGTTGGCCATGCTCTCCAGTTGCTTCAGAGACTTGTCGGTCAGTTCCTGGTTGCCGGCGCGGGCAGCGTGCACAACGCGATTGCGCAGGATGCGCGAGAGTTCCTCTTCGCGGTCGGACACGGAGATGGTCGAACGATGCCCGAGAGAGTCTTCCGCCAGTTTCAGGTGCTTGAGCGCAACATTGTCGTCGGCCTGATATTCCGCGATGTGCCGGAACGCCTGCGCTTCCTGCAGGTCCTGGTTCTTGGCGTGGGCGGTCTCGGCAATCTGCTGGAACTGCCGGTCTGCCTCGGCGAAGTGGCCGTCACGAACGTAAGTCATGGCCTTTTGCATTCCGTAAGTGAGCCGGTCGGCTTCGTTGTGGGCGAAGCGGATGGCCTTGTCGTACTCGACGCGCGCCTGTTCCTGATTGCCCATCAGCGCGTAGGTGTCACCGAGGCCTAGTTGCGACGTAACGAAGTCGGGATCCATCTTCAGAGCGGAGCGGTAGTGCGCCAAGGAACTCTCGAAGTCGCCAGCCATGCGCTTGAGTTCGCCGTAGGAATCCTGTGGATTGGGCTCCTTGGGGAGCAGTGTGACGTAACGGTCCATAGCGGCGAAAGCCTTATCAAACTCGCGATTGCGAGCGTCTACGTAGGCGAGGTCGTTGAGAGCCGCAGGGAAGTTCTTGTCGATATTGAGAGCCTTTTCGAAAAAGTGCTGAGCCTGGTCGTTGCCGTTTTCAGCCATCAACCAGTTGCCCGCGAGATAGAGCAGGTGCTTGTCGCGGGGATAGAATTCGAGCATATCGTTCATGGCGGTGATGCCCCCGAGAAAGTCGCCTTCCTGGACCTTGACGATCCAGGCGACCATCAACTGCTCTGCGGGGGTGGTCTTGGGCGCGAGATCCTTCGCCTTGGCTCGGGCGGCGCTGATCTCCTGGGGATCGCTGCTGTTGAAGGCGATCCAGGCCCACGCAACGGCGAGATTGGGGTCCTGTTTCACGGCAGCGCGCCAGTCTTCATTGCAGCGCTCGAGATAGAGATTCTCGTAGTCTTCCATTCCCTTGAAGTAGAGCTCGCGAGCTTTGGCGGAGGACGTGGTAATCGGCATTTCTGCTGACTTGCCACCCTTTCCGTTTCTCGCAAACAGGGGCGAGACGAACATCAGCACGGCAAGAACAGAACAGCAGTGAGCGGTGGTGCGACGCATCGAATTCTCCGGAACGGACTTATGGGGAAGGAAGTAACAGAGTGGAGGGTAACATCGGCGTAACCGGAGGACGAGGTGACGAAAGGCGAAGGAATTTGGTAATTGAGCAATTTGTAATTTGCGAACTTGAGAGCCACTCGATTCCTGTTAGGGAAGATCGAATAACTAAGGCTCTGCACCACAACCAGTTACCGGCACAATGCTGATTCCAAAGGCCTTAGCCTTTGGCAGCTTCCAATAGCACGCTGACGCGTGCGCGGATCATCGAACAAATGCACTGTGGATCGCAAGGTCAGATGTCACATGCGGCTGTGAAAATCGTCGCTCCGCCTTGGGCTCAGGATGACTCCGCCCCGTTTCCGAAACGGAATACACGATTTTTGATGGCAAAACGGAAAGCCCCCGCCGAGGCGAGGGCCGTAGCCAACCCCGCTGCAAGCTAGAAGGTGAACTTGGCCGCCAGTTGAATGCCGCGGGGACCGCCGCCGCCCAGAAACGGATTCCCGATGCCGACGTCGCCAGTCGCCGTAATCTGGTAGGCGCCGTTTCCGACTTCGCGAGTACCTGCCGAGTTCATCACAAAGCCGCAGACACATCCGGGCGGCGCAACCGGATTGGCTGCCGGGTCGGCGATGAACGCAGGCAGGACGGGATTCGAGAAATTCGGGTGGTTGATGATGTTGAAGAAGTCAGCTCGAAGCTGCATCGTGAGACGTTCCGTCAACGCGGTATCTTTGTAAAGCGCCAGATCCCATTGCTTGAAAGTAGGCCCGCTCAGGCTGTTCCTGCCCAGGTTGCCGTAGTGCCTGGTACCGGGCTGGCAATCGCTCGCAAACCCGCTGTAATTGGTGCTGTCGATGCCGGCCGCGACTGAGCATGGCATGGCAAACGAACTCAGCTGCAGGAAATTTGCCGGGCTCTGCTTGTGATAGACGATGGGGCCAACGACATCGGGACGGTCGAAGCCATCGCCTCCTCCGCTGTAGTCGTCTTCAAAGTTGTAGTTCAGGGTGAATGGCTGTCCACTCTGGAGCGTGGCGGAGCTTTCGATGCCCCATCCGTTTTTGAGCTTCTGCAGGCTGCCGCCCATCTTGGGAAGCGCGTAACTCGCGATCCAGACGAAGCGGTGAGGGACGTTGAAGTTTGACGGCCCTTTCTCGAGTTGCGGAGCCGTACTGTTCTGAGGCTGAGCGGCATTGACCACAAAGTCCTCACCGTCGCTTGAGTTATCCAGCGACTTCGACCAGACATAGTTCACCAGCGACGTGAATCCCCGATAGTTGGCTACCCGGAAGCTCGCTTGCAGAGAGTGATAGAAGGAACTGCCGGTCGAGTTTTCCTGGAAAACATAGAAGGCGCCATTGGGGAAACCATAGGGGCGCGACACCGCAAAATCATTGATGCAATTGCAGGCGAGATCCTCGGCCGTGATCTCAGCCTGGGATGGCTGATTGATGTCGAAGAATCGGAACAAGCGGTGTCCCTGCGAGCCGACGTAGCCCAACTGCAGCGAGATTTTGTTCGAGAACTGGTGTTGGACGTTGAGGTTGTAGTTCTCCATGTAGGGAGTCTTGATCTTGCGATCGAACGAGAAGATGTCGCATTCGACATCGCAGTTCGGCGTCCCGTAGATGGGAGTTCCGGGAATGTAGACTCCGTTCTCATCAAAGGCTGCAGGATTAGCGTTCGCCATCTGGACCGGATGATCGCCGATCGGATTGTAGGCCGGTCCGGGAGCGTAGAAGGTCGGGTACGGCAGATGGCCCAGCATCATGTCCTGCGAGAAAGCGTCAAAGAAGAGGCCGAAACCGGCGCGGAGAACGGTCGTGCCTTTCCCGGTCGCGTCCCAGACAATACTGGCACGAGGCGAAAAGTCCTTCGTGTCGGGATTGTAGAGGCTTGAGAACCCACCCGGGCCAACCTGCTGGAGCGTACCAGTAGCCGGGTCGAAATCCGAGAATAGATGATTCTTCTCGGCCACAACGCTGTAGTAATCCCGGCGGATTCCGTAGTTGAAAACCAGCCGTGGCGTGAGGCGGAACGAGTCCTGGAAGTAGAGCCCGAAGCCGTTCTGGTAGGAATGGCGGCGCGTGTAGCCGGTGTAGTTGAAGAGCCCAAACGCAGAGGTTTGGGGCGTCATCTGCAGCATGTCCTCGAGCGTGTTGAATCGAATGCGCCCGCGAGAATATTTATCGAACTGCTGCTCGACGCTGGTGCGGTGGAAATCGCCGCCGAACTTGATGTCGTGCTTGCCCAGCTTCCACGAAATATTGTCGAGGGCCTGATTGTTGGTATCCGCCCGCTGACGTGGATCGCCCGACGTCGCGCCCAACTGCGAAAAGAAGCCGACGGCACCGGTCGCGTTGGGAGCGAGGATGATGATCGGCAGGCCCGAGGAATCGCAGTTCGGGAATGTCTCAGGGACGTTGCAGAGTCCAATGCTGCTGGGGTTGAAGTTCTTGTCCTGGGGAAAGAACCCTTCGGCAAAGCGGTTCCATCCGAAACGCAGCTCATTGACCATGTTCTGGGAAAGCACGCTGACGAGCGAGATGGAGACCAGTTGAACGCGAGTCGGCGTTACGGTGTCGAAGCCGGGCAACTGCCCGCCGCTGGCGGTAAGAGCGAGCGGGAATTGCTGGGTGCTATCGCCGAAGAAGTAACGGCCGCTGATGTTGTTCTTCGCATTGAAACTGTGATCGATTTTTGCGATCACGCTGCTGAGATTGTTGAACGACGGAGCCGAGGCCACATAGTCAGGTGCGTATTGATTGCTGGCGTCGAAGCATCCGGCATTGCTCGACGCGACTCCGGCAATGTAGTTCTGCGAGTTGTGCGGGTAGAAGTTGACCAGCGCTTGCCCGACCGGGCTGACGCCGATGCCTTCGCTGACGGCGGCAGTTGCGTCGGAAATCTGGGTCAACGTAGGGACGCAATCGAGCGAGACGACACCGACGTTCTCTCGCTGGCCTTCGTAGTCCAGGAAGAAGAACGTTCGATCTTTGATTATCGGTCCGCCGACAGAGCCACCGAACTGGTTGTTGTGGAACGGCGCTTTCGGGAACTGGGACTGATCGAAGAAGTTGCGGGCATCGAGAGCGTTGTTGCGGAAGTATTCGAAGAAACTCCCGTGCACATCGTTGGTGCCGCTCTTGGTCACGATATTGACTACCGCTCCGGCGTTGCGGCCGTACTCGGGTTCGAAGTTGGAAAGCACCCGCATATCGGAAACGGCGTCGATCGGCAGAATCGCCGACGGAGTGGCAAAGACGCCGCCCTGGTTGATCGCGGGATCGTTGCGGTAGCCGTCATTCATGTCGGTGCCGTCAAGCAGGTAGTTGTTCGAGCGCCCGCGGGCGCCGTTCATGGAAAACTCGCCGAAGGATCCGGGTGAGTCGGTGATCTGATCGGGAGATCCGGCAACCCCGGGATTGAGAAAGATCAGCTTGGTGTAGTCGCGTCCGTTGATGGGAAGATCCTTGACGTCGTTCTGTGTCAGGACTCCGCCGAGCGTGTTCGAGGTGGTTTCCACCAGAGGCAACTGGTCGGCCGAGACCTCGACGCGAGTGGATACCTCTCCGGCCTTCAACTGCGCGTCGACACGACGCTCGGCCGCGACGTTGACCGTCACGCCGGTGGCAACGAAGGTTTGGAATCCCGCTTGGCCGATGGTGACGTTGTAAGTGCCGATGGGCAGTTCCGCCAGCGAATAACTCCCGTCGCCGCTGGTTTCCGTGGAGCGCTCCAGGCCCGTGCCAGTGTTTTCCACTGTCACTTTCGCTCCGGCAACCACGGCGCCCGAGGGATCAGTGACGGTTCCGAGAATGGTCCCCCGGAAGGTCTGTGCCGACAGATTCAGGGCTGCCAGCAGAACAAACATCAAGCCGATACGCGCTCTCATGTGCGTCTCCTTACCACACGTCAGGTTTTCGGGGTGATTCTTTGCGGGAAGTGCAGGTGCCGGCATCCAACAAGGGATGCTTGTAATCGCTTGCATATTAGGGAGATACGGGCCCCGCCCACAAAGTAGCTGGCAGAAACATTACTCAAATCGTGGTGCTGGAGTCAACCCAAGAGTTATGGATGGGCGTTATAGATTCTGCGAATGAGAGCTTCAGGCTTCAGGCTTCAGGCTTCAGGCTTCAGGCTTCAGGCTTCAGGCTTCAGGCTTCAGGCTTCAGGCTTCAGGCTTCAGGCTTCAGGCTTCAGGCTTCAGCGAAATGCTCGGCGTATTCGGAAATGGTGTCAAGACGAAACCGGCGGGGTCTTACCGGCCACTGACCACCGTTTTTCAGAAGGTGAAGGCTACGCCGCCCCGTACGGAGCGGGCAGAGTCGACGAGATACACGGTCTGGCCGTCCTGTCCCAGGACGGGGACATATCCCTGAGCCAGCAGATTGCGGATGTCGATCAGGGCTTCCATGCGCCCGCCAAAGGCCGGGATGGGTTGCCGCACGAAGAGATTCAGGAACGGATCGCTCTGTCCCGGGGAGGCGTTGAACATATCCACCGGAGTCAGAGCCGAGCCATCGATCCAGCGATAGGAAGCGATCCAGCGCGTGTGCGTTCGGCTGGCGGTGCCGCCTAGCTTTACGGCCAATGCATGGCGGCGCTCGGTGGAAATCCATTGCTGCGCGTTCTGAATGGGTACGTCGGGGCGGGACAGTTCGAGGACTCCCCCGTAACCGTAATCGAGCGTCGCGGTGAGGTCAGAAGCGAACTTGTGCTGTAGAACGACGCGCAGGCCATTGGTGTCGAGATTGCGTCCGGCGTAGCTGAAAGTGCCGGAGGTAAGGTCGGGCAGCAAGAAACCGCTGGCGGCGGTGACATCGCCAATCCCGGTCAGAGCCGGGTCGGAGATGCGATCGGAGAACGCGGCGAGTTGCAGGTTCGTCTTGCCCATGCGCCGCGAGAGGCTGATCTCCTGGTGGTGCGCATTCTCGATTCGCGGCGAGAAGCCGAGCAGGCTGACGCGCGGATTGGCCTCGCTCAAATCGGCGGGCGAGGAATCGAATCCTTTTTCGGTACGCGCGTCGGGGCGCGAGGTCGTGTAGTTGTACTCGAGCACCGTGTCCGGGGAAAGGTGAACCTCGGCCGAGGCAAAGGGCCGGAATGCACTGAGCCTCCCGAGAAACTGAATGGTCTGCAATTCGCTGCCAAACTTGAGTTCGAGGACATCGCCGACGACGAAATCATCGGCTGCGGAAAGCGACAAAGCCTGCAGGGCGGCGTTGTGCAGGTTGGGATCGGACGGCGCGAAGCGCGTCAAGCTGAGAGCCATGGTCGGCTCGGAACCGTTCACCAGCTTGTGCGAGTAGCGCGCGCGGACGATGGCGGATGGCAACGTCTCGCCGTATGCGACGTTCCCGCTGAATGCCAGGCGTCCATCGGAGAAGATGGAGCGCTCCAGCGTAAAGGCCGTCGTCATGTCGGAACCGGTCCCGTAACCGCCTGCCGCGGAACCGGCGACAAAGTAGATTTTGCCGCTGAAATCGTGATTCTGCTTCTCGGTGGCGTTGATGTCGTCAAACACGCGCAGGATGGGGCGATTGGCCACGGAGCGCAAGGTCCATTTCCAGTCGTCATCATCGGGCAGCGTGCGAGCCGGGCCAAGTTGCATGGCCCCGAGCAGAGTGCTCAGCGTGATGTTGAGACTTAGACTAGTGCCCGGACGCAGTCCGACTTTCTCGCGCAGTGCCGGCAGGAACGACGGAGCAGTGACTTTCAGCGAGTAAATACCGGGCAGAAGGCCGGTGGCGGTGAAGTGGCCGGTCTCATCGGTGAAGACAGTCAGGGCACGATTGGCGGCGCCAAGAATCTGCACCACGGCGCCCATCTGGGGTATTCCGGAGTTATCGTGCACGAATCCGGAGATCGCCCCGGGCCGGTCAGCGGCCCAGACCGGGAGCGAAAGCCCGACTACAAATGCCCAAGTTGCCAGCTTCTTCAGCTTCAACTCTGCCCCACCCCCTGGGGGAATGCAGGGAGTTACTCTACTGCAAACGTCGCGGACGGATCAACGGTCTGCTTGGAAATGTTGTCGTTGACCTTGATCTGAATGCGGTAAACGCCCGGCTGCAGGTTAGCAGCCGCAATCGACTTCTGCAACGTGACCTGGTCACCGAGATTACCCATCGTGTCGGTGCTTTCGACTTTCTGCACGATCGGCTTGTTGGTCGCGATGTTGGTGATGTCGTACTCGAACGTGGCCGAAGGCTTGTGGGTCTTCTCGTCGACGCCGAGATTATAGACCTGCATCCAGAAATTGAGCTTCTGATCGTGGTCGCGCTTGAACACGGCGGGCTTGCCGTTAGCCGAAGCAACGCGCGGGCGAACCTTCGTGGTGCCGATGACGAAGCTGCCGCTGCCGATGGCCTTGGTCGGAACCGGCTCCATCTGGTCGGCAATGATCAGGCTGGAGGTCGCCAGTTTGTCCTCGACGTACTCGGGGACGACGATGCTGCTGGCATAGACACCCTTCCGGTCGCCGTTCACGTCTTTGACCGCGACGTAGATCTTGTAGTGGCCAGCGCGCAGGGGCAGAGCCTTCCAATAGACCGAAGCGTTCTCAGCCGTGCGAGGCAGCAGCTCGGCTGGGACGTCGACCTGAACCGTGTCTTCGAAGGTCTGAACGATCTTGCCGGTTAGCGTAGACAGCTTGCCGTAGATATTGACCGTCCCGCGTTGTACGCCTTCCTTGTTGACGAAGGTGATGTCGCGGTTCTTCATCTGGATCGTGACCGGCACCAACACGGTATCGCTGGTGACCTTCACGAAATCAGAGCGGACATCGAAGGGCATTGGGTTCAGGATGATCTTGGAGGTGACGTCCTCGGTGAGGTCGGTGAACTTGATCTTCGGAGCTTGCTGCAGTTTGGAGAACTGCTCGAGGCGATCGAACTCCTTGCTGTTCAGCATGGAGCTATCGGGCCCAAGACCGAGGCGCTCAATGCCGTTGCCGCCGTTGAAGCGCTGCGTCTTGCTGGCCATACCCATCTGTTCCCACAAGGTGAGGCCGGCGTTCGGCGTGTAGAGCAGTGCGTCCTTTTCGGATCGGTCCATCGTCATGTGATATTCGCCGCACATGCAGGTGTCGACGAACTCGATGATGACTTCCTGGCCGATGCCTTCGATGTAGCGATAGCGCCATTGCTCGAAGGGGAAGGTGGAGGTGGTGCCGCCGCCCTCTTCAAAGGGGCGCTCGTACGTTCCGCCGGAGGGATGCGACTCGATTTCGTCGGGCTTGCCAAACACGATGTAGATGCGGCCGCGGTCGGTCCGCCAGCCGGGAACGCCGGCTGCGAAATGCTCATTCGCGTAGGCGATGCGCTGGTAGTGCTCTTCCTTGAATTCGTTTTCTTCCGTGTCGGGCGTGGGATCGCGGCGCTGCCAGAACGATTCAATGAAGTTGTCGCGCTCTTCGTCGTTGGAGAGTTGCTTGAAGGCGGCGCGCTCTTCGTCAGTGATGATGTAGGTGACATCCTGGTCGAGCCAGGTCTTGTAGGTGTTGTTCACCTCATGTTTGAAAGCTCGGGCGTTCTTTTTGCGCTGCTTCTCATCGATCGGGCGCTTGAGCGGATCGACGGCGTCGGCGGGCTGTCCTTGAGCGGTCGCCTTGTCGCTCGATTGACTTGCCGCCGCTTCGTCTTTGGGCTGGTCTTTTGGCTGATCCTTCGGCTGGTCCTGGGCAAATGCGGCGGACGCCATCACACTCACGGAAATCAGCCCAACCTGGAGAATTCTGAAGAAAGAAAGCCGAAACATGAGAGGGACTCCTACCAAACAGACCGTCGTCTGCTTATTTTAGGCCCTTGGCCTTTACGAAAGCAAGGTTAAGTCTCGCCCGGAGAACTGATTGAAGCCCGCGCACGGCGTTAGTTGGGAAGCCGGAAAAGGCCCCTGGAGTTGCCTGGATCCCTGTGAAAAAGTTTGCGCTTCGGTAACCTGTCTGGATGGGCCAGCGATCGAAATGGGGGTAAGTGAGCCGAAACCGGCAACAGTCTGCAAGTTCTTGAACTGCGGGTCTATAATAGGCTGTTCCGGGGTGGGTTTAGCGAACATTCCCCACCGTAACGGGTCTCGGCACTCCTAATAACTTTTGATCGGGAACTTTCTCTGGGACAAGCACGTAACAGAGGATGTGTGTCCGTGGCCGTGATCGGAGGGAAGAGCTGTATCCCAGGCTAGATGAACGTTTTTATGACGTTTAGCCGGCCAGGAAAGTGATTCCCCCGGACGCGATGGGAGCTATGAAAGCCTGGAAAAAAATTGCCATAGTCGTCGGGGTGCTGTTGGTACTGGCGCTCATTATCGGCTTCACGGTTCATCAAAGCAGCAAGAACGTAGCCACGGTGCAGACCGGAAAAGCGCAGCGGCAGGATCTATCCACGGTGGTCAGCGCTTCGGGTGAGATCAAGCCGAAAACTTATGTCAACGTCGGGGCCAACGCGTTCGGCAAGATCACCCATCTTTATGTGAAGGAAGGCGAACACGTAAAGAAGGGGCAACTGCTGGCGCAGATCGAGAACGTGCAGCCTGAGGCAGACGTCAATGCCAACCAGGCTTCGCTGCAGGCGGCGCAGACCGATGCAGTCGCCGCTGACGCCGCAGTGAAAACGTCACGGGCCGATCTGGTGCGGGCACAGGCGGACTATGACCGCAACAAGCTGGACTGGGAGCGGGCCCAGAGTCTGTTCAAAGACGGCCTGATTTCGAAATCAGATTTCGACAGCCGCAAAAACGCATGGTCCACGGCGGACGCGGGACTCACTCAGGCGCAGGCACGGCTGGCGCAGGCCGAGGCCCAGAAGGAATCGGCGGGCCGTCACATTACACAGGCCGAAGCCATGCTGGTTCGCTATGCCGATGCGCTGAAGAAGACTACCTATCCGGCGCCGTTCGATGGCGTGGTGACGAACCTTCCGGTGCGGGAGGGCGAATCGGTGGTGGTCGGCATCCAGAACGCACTCGGCAGCACGCTGATGACGATCGCCGATATGTCGATCATCACCGCGGAAGTCAAGGTCGACGAGACCGACATCGTGAACGTGAAGCTGGGCCAGCCGGCCGAAGTGCTGATCGACGCGATTCCGAAGAAGACTTTTCACGGAAAAGTGACGGAAATCGGAGACAACGCAATCGTCCGGTCGAGCGGAGTTTCCACATCGCAGCAGAACGTGGCAAGCGAAGAAGCGAAGGATTTCAAGGTTGTCGTAACGCTGACGGACGCTCCGGAGGAATTGCGGCCGGGACTCTCGACGACCGCCAAGATTACGACGGCGACGCGCAGCAACGTTCTCTCGGTTCCGATCCAGGCACTCACGATGCGGACCAAGGACCAGATGGAGCAACAGAATCGGAAGCCGGGGTCGGTTCAGGCTGCGGCGCCGGCGAAGGATGACCCGGCCAAGCCGAAGAAGGATGAAGACATTCAGGGCGTCTTCGTCGTACGCACCAAGAAAGCCTACTTCGTGCCGGTGACGACCGGAGTCACGGGAAGATCGGACATCGAAGTTCTCGACGGCTTGAAAGAAGGGGACGAAGTCATTACCGGAAGCTACAAGGTCCTGCGGACGTTGCGACCGGGGAGCAGTGTGAAAGTGGATAATACGGCACCGAAGAAAGAGGAAGAGTCGTCATAACCTTAGCCGGATTAGCACGTCCAACAGGGAAACCGGAGAAGGTCTCAGAAATCGGAGCCTGAAGAAGAGAAGCAACTCAGCCAAAGATCGGAGAGGTCGAGTGGCACCGGACCAGGAGAAGAAAATGGCAACCGCAGAAGTCATCAGTATGCCCAGCACGAGCACGCCACCCCCCAATGTTATGGCGCCGCCGGAATCATGCATGATTGCCGCGGAAGATCTCTGGAAGACCTATGACATGGGCTCGGAACAGCAGGTCCACGCGCTGCGAGGCGTCAACCTGCGCATCCAGCGCAATGAGTATGTCGCGATCATGGGTCCGTCCGGTTCGGGCAAATCGACGCTGATGAATCTGATCGGATGCCTCGACACACCCTCGCAGGGCAAATACTGGCTCAACGCGCAACTGGTAAGCGAACTCGACGACGACGAACTGGCGCGCATTCGCAACAAGGAAATCGGATTCGTCTTCCAGACGTTCAACCTGCTGGCGCGTGCAACGGCGCTGCACAACGTGGAACTGCCGCTGATCTACGCGGGAGTTCCCACGGAGGAACGGCTGGAGCGGGCGAAAGGCGCGCTGAGCGCGGTAGGCATGGAAGCCCGCATGCACCATAAGCCCAATGAGCTTTCCGGTGGCCAGCGGCAGCGCGTCGCGATTGCGCGTGCGCTGGTGAACAAGCCGTCGATCATTCTGGCCGACGAACCGACCGGCAACCTGGACTCGCAGACTGGCGTGGAAATCATGGCATTGTTTGACCGGCTGCAGTCCGAAGGGAACACGATCATTCTGGTAACGCACGAACACGACATCGCCGAGTACGCGCACCGCGTGATCCACATCAAGGACGGCGTAATCGCCAGTGACCAGAAGAGCAGCAACCGCCGCAACTGAAAAAACGGGACTACTGAAAAACGCCCAGCCTGCCGGCTGGGCGTTTTTCATGTGCGCTTAGTTGCCGGTCGCGGACGCACCCTGGCGGTTGGACGCGACTTCCGCGCTGGCTGCGGGCTCAGCGGCGACGGCGACGCGATCGCGACCCTCCCGTTTGGCGCGATACAACGCGGCATCGGCGGCCTGGAGCAGTTCCTTCTCGGCCATGCCATGCACGGGAAGAGCGGCAACTCCGACGGAGATTGTGATGAGTCCGAGGGACTGGCCCTGGTGCATCACGACGAGCTCACGGATTCTGGAGCGAATGCGTTCGGCGCGCGCTGCGGTGGCACGCAGGTCCGCGGTAGGAAGAACGATCACGAATTCCTCGCCCCCGTAGCGACAGACGAAATCTTCCGCGCGGATGCTACGCACGAGGAGCGAGGCGGTTTCGCGCAAAACGGCGTCGCCGGCCTCGTGGCCGTAGGTGTCGTTGAAGTTCTTGAAATGATCGAGATCGAGCATCATGACGCCGAGGCGCTGTTCGGAACGCAGGGCGCGGCGGATTTCCCGCTCGAGCATCTCCTGCAGGTAGCGCCGGTTGTAGAGCCCGGTGAGCGGATCTTTGGTGGATTGCGCGCGCAGCGCCTCGCGCAGACGGATGTTGGCGACGGAGAGTCCGACCTGCGCGGCAAAGGTCGTCTTGAACGACAGCTCGGCCTCGCCCAATTCCGGTTTCCCATCGGTGGCCTGGATGTGGAGGATCCCGAGGGCTTCGCCCTGCGCCAGGATGGGTACGCAGAGATATGTGTTCTTGACTCCGATGGCATGGGCGCAGCGGGCCGTGACATCGCCTGCGGGAACCAGATGAGGATGTCCGGTGCGCAAAGCCCAACACGATTCCGCATCGAAGGAAGTCAGCGGGAGTTCGCAATCGTGCCATTGTCCGGCGACTTCCACCTGATGCTGAGACGGATTGAGCAGAGCCACAGCGCCGCGGCGTTCAGGAAAGATCCTGGGAGCGAAGCCGAGAGCGGCAGTAAAGACCTCTTCCCGGGAGTGGCAGCTTTGCAGCAGCTCTCCCAACTTGGCCAGGAGCGTCGCGCGCTGCGAGCGTTCCTTAAGAGCCTGCATCATTTCTTCGTTGTGCTCGTCGAGTTTGCGGCGGGCGAAATCCTTTTGCCACATTTCCTGCTGCAGGCGGGTATTGGCATCAGCCAGCTCTTCGGTGCGCTCCTTAATCTGCCGCTCGAGGATCTGCTGATAGTGTTTCTGTTCTTCGATATCGGTACAGGTGCCGAACCAGTACAGAATTGATCCGTTATCGTCGTGCAGGGGGACGGCACGATCGAGATACCAGCGGTATCCCTTGGCCGCATCGAGCAGGCGATACTCGATCTCGAAAGTCTCGCCCGAGCTCATGCACTTCTCCCACTTTTCCCGGCAAGGCGTACGGTCGTCGGGATGAACTGACTGCACCCAGGCCAGTCCCAGGCCGTCACTCTCTTTCGTGCCGGTCATTTCGTACCAGAGTTTGTTGATGTAGATGGTCAGGCCCTTGGAATCTGCGATCCACACGATCTGCGGGATGGCCTCGGCGAGCGTTTTGAAGCGGTCGGTGCCGGCGTAGCTGGCGGCTTTGCGTTTCGTGATCCTGATCGCCATCCCCGCAGAAAGCAGGGCCGTCACCACGAGCAGCAACAACACCAGCAGCGCGTGATCGTAACTCCGCGGAAAGGTCATCAAGGCCGACGTAAGCTCCTCCTCGATGCGCGGGCAGAGATCCGGCGCGCAAAGGGCTGCAAGAATCATCGGCAAACGGAGGAGATTCTTAGATTAGAAACGCGCCATCAAGCGGCGGCGGCTCGGGCGCGCAACAAAAAAAAGACGCAGCCGAAGCTGCGTCTCGCAGAGATTCGTGAGAGTTTACGGAGTGGGGCCGACCGTCTTGGTGGTGGCTTCGTCGAAGAAGTTGTGATCGTACATGTTGCGGTACATGTGGCCGGCGATTTGCGCCGCCTTGGGACCGAATGTGGGACGTCCACCTTGCAGGAAGACCACGACGACGACGCGTCCGGCGCTGGTGTTGGCGTAGGAAGCGAACCAGCCGTAGCGGGTTCCGGCATGCGAACAGGTTCCGGTCTTGCCGAGAATCTCTTCTTCGTTGAAGTTCAGACGCAGGCTGCGGGCCGTGCCGTACTGGACCGCGCCCGCCATTCCATCCGACAGATCGGGGATGATCGGGGCGATATCGAGCTGACGTTTGATGCGTGGCTGGAAGCTGGCGACGTCTTCCGCGCTGGTCGGATGCTGCAGGTAATAGAGGGTGCCACCGTTGGCGATCGCGGAGACCATCGCGCCCAACTGCAACGGAGTCATGGACACGCCTTCCCCGTAGGAGCACATCCGGCCGATGCCGCCGAGTTTGACCGGGATCGCCGCATCGGGATACTCGCCGAGTTGTTCGCCAGGAATATCGTATCCGGCGAGTTCGCCGAGACCGTATTCGTGGGCGTAGTAGGCAACTTTCTCAAAACCAAGCTTGCGGCCGAGAGCTTCGAAGTATGGATTGTTCGAGTGCGCCAGCGCCGCGGTGAGGTTCATGCGGTAGTGCGCGCCGAGAGCTACCGGAGTGTCCTTGGCAATGAGGCCTTCGCTAAGCGCAGCGAGCGCCACCGAGAGCTTGATCGTAGAGCAGGGCTGCGCGCCGCTCGACAGAGCCAGCTTTTGGTTGACCATGGCCAGAATGCGGCCGCTGGTGGGCTCGATGGCGACGATCGTGCCGTTCATGTTGCCCAGCGCATCGATGGCGGCTTGGCGGACGACGGGGTCTTCGCCGGCAGTCATGTCGCCGCTGGTGATGTCCTCAGCAAACGAACTCATGCTGAAGCGCTCGTGATAGCGACGACGGCGACTGGGCGTGGTGATGGAGACGCGAGTCGGAGTCGTGGCGCGGCTGTGCGCCAGATGCCGAATGCGGCGCCGCGTGCGCGCGGTCTCGCTGACTTTCTTGGAATTCGATTTCGCGGGGGCGTGCGTATTGATGTGAGCGGCCCAGCTGAACCCGGCCAGAGACAGAGTGGCGCAAAGGGCCAAAAAGAGACGAAGTAGGTTTCCCCTGAACATCTTGATTGGTTTCACTCCCCGGAGTCTAAGTACTTTGATGCACGCAGGGTGCCAGCGAGAGGTAACCTCGCTGCAACATACATCTGCGCTGATACTACGGGACTTAGCATTATTTCCACAACTCTAAAAGTTCTTATCGGAACAAACGGTATTTCTGATCTAAGTTACGCCGACAGAGCCCGATACGCGGAGATTACGTCGGTCCGCCGCTTTCGGTAACGTGGTTACCAGGTAACCAGAAAGATAATGGGGCATGTGCAAACGTTTTCACCACGGAGGCACTGAGCCACGGAGGAACCCTCTTTCCCAATTGTCGAATCTCTTGTGGACAGATTCGATGGTCTTCTAGATCGGCCAGCAGCAAGAAATCCGCAACGATTCGTCAATGTTCGTTTCTCCGAGCTGAGTTTCTCCGTGCCTCCGTGTCTCCGTGGTGAACAGGATCTACATCACTTCGTTGCGCTTGCGCAGGAATGCCGGGACGTCGAGATCGTCGGGCTCGAAATTCGTCGACAGATTCGAGAGAACGCTCGCGCGCATCGAGTCGAGGGAGATCGCTTCGGCGACTTGTTCGGAAGCCGGCAGCGGCGCCGGTTCTTCAAACGGGGCGTCGTCCATCATCTGCTCGTGCGATATGTCCGGCTCGGACATGATGCGCCTCGGAGGCTCGGGCAGGGGATCGCGCGGGCCGAGAGCTTCGGGAAAATCCATAGCTTCGTCATGGGCTGCTGCGAACGAGGTGTGGGTTTCGTGGACGTGCTGGCGCACACCAGGGGCAGTGCGGAATCCGGTGGCGATGACGGTGATCTTGACGGAGTCTTTCATCTTCTCGTCCATGACAGCGCCGAAGATGATGTTGGCATCTTCATGGGCGGCACCCTGAATGATGGTGCAGGCCTGCTGGACTTCGGCAAGTTTGAGCGAGGCCGATCCGGTGATATTGATGAGGATGCCGCGAGCGCCGTCGATCGCGCCGGCTTCGAGCAACGGCGATGCGATCGCGCGCTGGGCAGCCTCCATGGTGCGTTTCGGGCCGGTGGCGGAGGCCGTGCCCATGACAGCGTATCCCATGCCCGCCATGATGGTTTTCACGTCGGCAAAGTCGCGGTTGATGATACCGGGAATGGTGATGATGTCGGAGATGCCCTGCACGCCCTGGCGGAGAATGTCGTCGGCAATCTGGAACGACTCGAAGAAGCCGGCGTCTTGGGCGACGGCGAGCAGTTTCTCGTTGGGGATGACGATCGTGGTGTCGACGGATTCCATCAACTCGGCGACACCCTTTTCCGCCTGCGACATGCGGCGCTTGCCTTCAAAAGAGAACGGCTTGGTCACGACAGCGACGGTGAGTGCGCCCATTTCGCTGGCGAGTGACGCGATGATGGGAGCGGCGCCGGTGCCGGTGCCCCCGCCAAGGCCGGTAGTAACGAACACCATGTCGGCGCCTTCGAGGGCCTCGATGATCTTGTCGGAGTCTTCCAGCGCGGCCTTGCGTCCGACTTCGGGATTCGCGCCGGCTCCGAGGCCATTTGTCAGCTTCACGCCCAGTTGCAGCTTCACCGGAGCATGCGACATGCGCAGGGCTTGCAGGTCGGTGTTGGCAACGATGAACTCGATGCCCTCGAGCCCGGCATCGATCATGCGGTTGACCGCGTTGCCGCCGCCTCCACCTACGCCGATGACTTTGATCTTGGCGTCGTTTCGGGCTTCTTCGTTAAAGCTGATGCGAATGTCGTTCGCCATGTTTGACTCCTATCGAGGACTTCTGTGCTTGCTGCTTTCTCGCGCCTCAGGGGCTAAAGCCCCAACTCTACTCAACTGCTTACGGCACCGCTGAAGCCGTGTCCTTTGATCTTTCCAACTGGCAACTGGGTACTCGGTACTGCGTACTGACTTTCATGCTCCCTTGCCTACCAGCAGCGCTTTCAATCTTGAGCCCCAGCGGTCTTCCTGCTGGCCGCGGGCGATGCGGGCGCGGTGTCCGTAGTTCACCATGCCGAGCACCGTGGCAAATTCCGGCTCCGACAACGTCGAGGGCATCCTGGCCAGCGGCGCGGGCCATGAGAGGCGCACCGACCGCCGCAGCACGGATTCCGCAACATCGAAAATTCCTGGCAGGCGCGAGGCGCCTCCGGTAAGCACGATGCCGGCGATGCAGAGGTCGTACATGCCGGACTGGCGCAGCGTATCGCGCAGCATCTCGAACAACTCGCGGGCTCGCGGCTCAAGAACCTCCGCGACGAGGCGCTGTGGCAGTAGGCGCGAAGGGCGGTCACCGACGGAAGGAACTTCGACTTCATTGCCTTCGGGAATCAGGGTAACGATCGCGTTGCCGTAGATTTTCTTGATCTTTTCGGCTTCGGCGAGCGGGGTGCAGAGGCCGACGGAAAGATCGCTGGTGAAGTGATCCCCACCAACGGGGAGAACACCAGTCCAGGCGACGGCTCCCTGCTGAAATACGATCAGGTCGGTGGAACCGGCGCCGATGTCGGCCAGGCAGACGCCGAGTTCACGCTCGTCGGAACGAAGGACGGAATCGGCGGCAGCCAGTGGTTCAAAAACAGTATCGTCGACGTGAACTCCGGCTTTGTTGACCGCGGTGATCACGTTTTGCGTGGCGCTGGTCGCGGCCGTGACCATGTGGACGCGAACCTCGAGGCGCGCGGCCATCATGCCGAGCGGATCGTGAACGCCAGCCTGATCATCGAGGATGAACTCCTGTGGAAGCAGATGCAGAATCTCACGGTCCGCGGGGAGAGGAATGGCTCGGGCGCGTTCGACGGCCTGCTTGATTTCATCACGGCCGATTTCGCGCGGGCGCGTGCCGAGAGTAATGCCGCCGTGGCTGTTGACGCCCCGCACGTGGGATCCGCCGATGCCGATGACGGCGTGCTCGACAGGAGCGCCGCCAACATCTTCGGCGGCTTCGACTGCTTTCTGGATGGATGCGACCGCCTTGTCGAGTTCGACGATGACGCCCTTGCGCGAGCCGCGCGAATCGGCGACGCCGTGTCCGCGATAGCGCAGGCCCGCGTCGGTAATCTCGGCCATCAGTGCGCACGTCTTGGCGCTGCCGACATCAATTGCCGTTAGGAAGCTTCCCTGCTGATTGCCCATAGCTATGAATTTATGACTCCTGTCAGTTCGGCCCTGCACCCGCCGGCGGCTTCGCCACCGACGGACTGGGCTTCGGACTTGCGTTATTCGCGGCCACGGATGATTGCACGGGTTTGGGCCCTACAACTTTGTGCGCGGCATTCGGCTTGGGCGGTCCTGCCGGATGCCTGGCAACTTCCTTCTTCGCCAGAGCGGGCTTGCTTGTCTTCGCTACCGGCTTCTTTGCTTTCGTTTTGGCTGCCGGCTTCCGCGCTGCGGCGATGGGATCTAGCTTCTTCTCGCTCAGTTCAAACACGGGTTTCGGAATCGAGCGGTCGTGCGGGTTGATCTTGGTAATGATCGCCGCAGGCTTTACTCCTGCCGCCATCGCGGCTTTCGCGACAGTCGGTGCGAGCGCCGCCGAGCGCGGCTTCCCTTCCACGTCGGGATTGACGACAACCTGATTGCCGTATCGCAGGTTCACCGATTCGAGCTTCTGGAACTGCTGGCGCCACTCAGCGACATGGCTGACGTAGGTCTTGTAGCGCTCCAGGTAATCGCTCGAGCCCAGTTCCACCAGGACATCGCCCAGCGGATCGTTGACACGCACTTTGAGGTTGTCGAGATCCGACAGGTCGACTTCGCTCAGATCCTGGGAGTAGCGTGCGCCGCCGGAATCCAGTTGCTGGACCAGGTCGTTGTAGGCCTTCATGCGGGGAACGCGTGTGGAGAGCGGCTCGCCGGGATTCATCCCGAGGATGACGGGGAAGGAATATTTGTGCTTCTGGGGAAGCTCCATCAGTGTGCCGCCGGCGTCGATCAGGGAAATGCGCGGGCCGACGCGGGCGAAGGCGACGGGAGTGCGCTCGTGAATTTCTACCTTCAGGCGATTGGGGACGAAACGCATCACGCTAGCCGACTCGACCCAGGGAATCTGCTCGAGCTTGGCCTTCTGCTCGCTCAAAGGCACCGAGAAGATGTTGCGCTGGATGTCCTCGCCCATGACCTCCATGATTTGCTTCCTGGTGACGTTCTCGATGCCGGTGACTTCGATGTTGTCGCTGGAGTCGATGCGGAAGCGCCAGGAATGTTCACCGTATCGCTGTAGCGCGAGGATAAGGACAGCGCCGATTCCGAGGATGCCAACTGCAACGCAGGCCCACATGAGGCGCGCAGCAGTTTTCTTGGGGAGCGAACTGCGACGGGCGGAGACACGTTTTTGTCCGCGCAGGAAAGGGGATTCTTCGGCTACATCGAGGTCAACGAGGCGCGCGTCATCGATTTCCTCGCGCGCCGAATCGGGCACGGAATTCCCGGCGTAAGGCGGGTACAACTCTTCCTGCAGGATGGTGGGTGCAGACTTCCGCGCCATCAGTTCAGGTCAGTTGTCGCCAGGAATCGCTGAGCCCCTTCACTATAGCCGAAATCTCGAAATGAGATGGAGAGATTTCTCGGGATTTGCATAGGTGGGAACCGTGGTGGGCACGTGCACGGAGGTGGGGGAACAGTGGTCAGTGGTCAGTGGTCAGTGGTCAGTGGTCAGTGGTCAGTGGTCAGTGGTCAGTGGTCAGTGGTCAGTGGTCAGTCGGATCTGAGGCGTACAAAAAAATCGGGCGCGGGATTAGTTCCGCGCCCGGGCTTCCAAGTGTAAGGAGACTTCGACGATGTGGCTCTAAACTGGGCCGGGCCCGGAGTATTCGACATGCACTGCCGGAGCCGGAACCTCTATTCGCGGAATGCGCGGAACGCTCACTCGAACCCGAGGACAATCGATCTTACGTACCCTGACAACTACCGGGGCGAATTTCGCGTCGGGGATGCGCAGCCGGGCCAGTCTGGCATTGATCTGGGCTTGCATGCGGACGCGGTTGGCTTCGAATCGCGCCAGTCGAGCTTGCTGACGATCGGACAAGGACTGGATCTCGTCAAACTCGGACTGTGTCCGCTCGAACGAGTCTTGGAACTCTGCCAGGGGACACCGTGGCGCGACACTGACGGCCTCCGTATCGATGCGGTCAGCGTTCAGCATCCGGGCCTCGGCCAGGAACCGGTCGGCACGTCCGGTGGCCAGAGCCAACACGGCGCCGGTGTTATGTCCAACGCCGTCAACGAATTCGTGGGCCCACGGCATGCCACCGTTGTGGTAGCTGGAATTCAATGCGGCTGCCAGAACCGCCGCCGTTAGCCATCCCCATGCTTGTGTTTTCATTGCCTTTAACCCCTTATGGATGAATAGACGAGGGGCCGGAACATCGGTTAGCAAAGGAAGATACGGAAGGGGCGGGAGAGAAGTTCCGCAGAGTACGGCTGCTTCGATGACAGGGGTTCAAGTCATCTGGATTTTGCCAGACCCAAGAACGCAGCGATTGTTTCGCGTCCGTGACGCCCTAAAGAGGAAAAAGCGGGGGCTGGGGCTGCGGGAATCGTCTCGGCCCCTGCCGGCAAGCCGCTGATCACTCTTGGCACATTGACCGCTTGGAATCGGTGTGTCACACTTCGCGGTTAAAACTTATTAGTCGCTAAACTCATATGCGCCGCGCCCTTCTCCGATTTGTTCCACGACCGACATTGGTCGTGGCTCTTCTGGGCACATGCCTCCTGACTTCAATTCATGCCCAGGTACCCGCCGATCCTCTCGCCGGCATCAAGAATCAGACTTACCGCACCGAGGTGATGCGCTCTTACAACACCGCTCCCAATACGGCCGTGCTGTTTTTCAAAGTGTTCGGAGAGCGCAAGGGACACCTTCTCGATCGCCAGGCGGTAATCAAACTCACCAATCGGGCAACTCAGTACTCCACCTTTCAAACCACCAGCCGAGACCCCTCCGGTGAGGACCTGGAAACAGGAACCGAGGCGGTCTTTGTCGACATTCCTCTGGGTGTGTATGACGCCGAGATCACGGCGGTTGGATTCCTTGCCGCTCATCAGGAAGTGCGGATTTCGACCAGCATGGCCCAGGAACGCTTCGAAGTAATTCTTCAACGCGACCCCTCGGCCGTCAATCTCGACCTCACCGACCGAGAGGTCCCGTCGAAGACGCGCAAGGAACTCAAGCGTGCGATCTCCGCACTCAAATCCCATTACCTGCCGGATGCCGAGAAACATCTCAACAAAGCCTACCAATCCTTCCCCAACAGTTCGAACATCAACTTTCTTCTGGGTTATCTCTTCTTCGAGAAGAGAGATTACGCCCAAGCCGAGAAGTACCTTGCGAGCTCCTCGACTCTGAATCCGCACAACGGTCAGGCACTCACTCTATTGGGACGCACCGCGATGGAAAGACAGAACTATCCAGCCGCCCGCTCGGTGCTGGAGCAGGCTGTTCTTTCTGACCCGGAGAACTGGCTGCCTCACGATCTTCTGGCCGATACATATCTGCACGAGAAGAACTACGAGAATGCCAAGGTCGAAGCGAACAAGGCTGTGACCATAGGCCAGGCAGCGGCCAGTCCTGCCCAACTCGTCTTGGGGCAGGCCTTGCTGAATCTTGGCGAGTTTCACGATGGGGTTCAAGCTCTCAAGGTATTCCTGGAACAATCGCCGCATAATCCAGTCGCCGGGCAGGTTCGCGACCTCGTCACGCGGTTCCAGAACGTGCCCACGACCGCGAAGCTCGCGGAGGCTGATCCCGAGGCCAAGGACAGGCTCACTGGTGTCAATGCATTGGACGCCGTCGCAGCGCCCCGGCTTGCCGTGACCGCATGGCAACCGCCCGGCATCGATGAAGTCAAACTATCGCTCGCGCAGGGGGTGGAGTGCCCGGCAGGCCAAGTCATCTACGAATCGGGAAATCGGGTCGAAGAACTCGTGGGCGACGTGACTCGTGTCGCTGCGATCGAGGACCTTACCCATCAGACACTCGACGAGGTGGGCTCTGTTATCGACACGGAAAACCGCAAATACGACTATGTCGCATCCATCGTCGAAACCAAGCCCGGCGTACTCGATGTCGATGAATTTAGGACTTCGGTGACGAGGTTCAATGATTATCCCGGTGGCATTGCCATCACTGGCTTTTTTAGCCTTGCCCTGGTCTTTCATCCCCGCGTTCGTGACAATTTCGAGCTGCACTGTGAAGGGCTCGGAGATCGAAATGGACAAGCAGCCTGGCTGATACGTTTCCAACAGCGCGACGATCGCCCAAACGTGACGCAGGCCTACAGTATCGGCGGCCAGATCTATCCAGTTAAACTCAAGGGACGCGCCTGGATCAGCCCTGACAAATTCCAAATCTTGCGGATCGAAGCGGAGATGGTCCGGCCGATCCCAGAGATCCTGCTGCTCAGCGAACACCAGATCGTGGATTACGGCCCTGTTCCTTTCCCGCGGAAGCAAATCTCACTGTGGCTGCCCAGTAGCGTGGAAATCTATTTCGACTTCCGCAAGCGTCGCTATCATCGCCGCCACAGCTTCGATCACTACATGCTGTACTCGGTTGACTCCACAGAAAAGCGGAAGGAGCCACCGGCTACGCCGGCCGACTAAGGCTGCCATCACGCGGCCGTCGCTTTCTCGTCAACCCACCCGAGGATCCCTAAGACCGTCACTCGCTACCGCAAGGAGCGTGCGTGCGGACACATCCACCCACGAAATTACTCACCTTGTTTCGTGCCGGTCGGAGTCTTCGATTCTTTTCACCTCTGATCGTCCGGGCCTAACGATCCGCTTAACGAGCGGTTTCCTGTAGCAACCTTCAAAACACTCCTGCCACAGCGCGGCCCAGGTGTGCGTGCCGTGGACATGCGTCTGCCGACGCCATAAGGGTAGATCGATCCCGATCAGCGCGCTTCGAAGACAGCGTAAACTGTGACAATGCCTCTGGGGGACAGACTGGAACGGCGCGCGGTGGAAGCACTGGCTGGCCGCCGCGCAGAGATTGAGCGCCTCGAGGCCTTCGCCTTAGGGAATGAGCCGCTCGTGATGCACATTCAGGGCATCCCGGGCATTGGAAAGACTCACCTTCTGAATGCTCTGGCGGCGGGGATCAGCGGAAAGGGCGTTTCCCTCGTGCGGGTGGATGCCCGCTGGTGCGAGCCTTCCCCAGCGGCTCTGTGTCGAGCGATTTGCCGCGAAATCGGTACCTCGGAGTCCGAGAACTCCTCCCTTGTGGCTAGCAGTCTTTCGGATGCTGCCAAGCGGACTCTTCTGATGCTGGACAGTTACGAATCTTTCCGGCTGCTCGACTCCTGGCTGAGGCAGGTTTTTCTGCCCTCGCTCGGCGACAGTGTGCGCACGATTCTGTCCAGCCGCGAGGCGCCCCGGCCTGCGTGGCGGATTGCCCCGGAGTGGAAAGGCCTGTTTGATTCGATGGTCCTGGAAACATTCTCTCCGGAAATGGCTCTGGAGTATCTGATTTCGGAGGGCGTGCCGGAGGCCAGCGCTCGCGAGTTGAACCGGGTGGCGCGCGGACATCCGTTGGCACTTTCTCTGGGACTGGCGCTGCACTTTGAGGGCGGGCAGGTGCGCGGGAGCGCAGCGACGCATCATCAGGTGCTCGAGCACATGGCGGCGCTGTTTCTGGAGGATGCCGATGCCGAAACCACACAGGTCGTGCAAGCCGCTTGCCTGGTTCGAACAGCCACCGCGCCGCTATTGGCGGCCATGCTGCCGCATATCCCAACCGATCAGGCACTCGATCGTTTGCGCGCGCTGCCATTTGTCAGCGCAGGTCCGCATGGATTGCTGGTACATGATGCGGTCCGGGGGCCGGTGACGGCTGCTCTCAAATCACGTGATCCTGGTCGGTACCAAGCCTACCGGCGTGCAGCTTCGCAGGTCGCGCGTGACCAGTACCGGCAGGCACCGCGGGCGGACCATTGGCGTTGCACAGCGGACGTACTGTATCTGCTCGAAAACCAGAACCTGCGCGAAGGTTTCTTCCCCACGACGGAGAGCCTGGTTTCCGTTGAACCAGCCCGTGCTGACGACTGGCCGTCCCTTTCGGCGATCATTCACGAATTCGATGGACCGCAGGCGCGTGAAGCGCTGCAGCAATGGTGGCAGCACCATCCGGATGCGTTTTTTGTCGTGCGGGATGAACACGGCGAAGTGCGAGGCTTTTATCAGGCGATTGTGGCATCGAAGGTTCACAAGAATGTGATCGCCAGAGACCCGCTTGCGGCAAGCTGGGCCAGGGACCTGCCGCGTTCAGAAGATCGGGCCGCCACTCTTTGGCTCAGGCGTACGCTGGATCGGGACACGGGAGAAGGGCCGTCCTCGGGCCAGGCGGCCTGCTGGCTCGACATCAAGCGGACTTATTTGGAACTGCGCCCGCAGCTGCGCTGGATCTATACCTGCTACTGTGATGCGGAGCTGTATCGCAGATCCTTCGAGCAATTGGGATTCCGGCTGGCGGACGAAGGCCGCCCGCTCATCGACAGAATTATGCAGCATACCTATCGTCTCGACATGGGAGTGGAATCGGTGGATGGCTGGCTGGGCAACCTGCTTGCCCAGGAAACCGGCACTGCAATTGTCGAGGTCGCGTGCGGCTCATCCTTGCTGGATGAGCAAGCGCGTGAGTTAGTGGTGAACGGAAGCCGAGTTGGCCTGACCCCGCTTGAGTTCGGGGTCCTCGCATATCTTGTGGCCAGACCGAACAGAGCTGTGGCTCGCTACGAACTGATCGAGGCGGTCTGGGGATACGGAAAGGAAGCTTCCACCAGCAACGTCGTTGAGACGGTAGTGCGCTCCGTGCGACAGAAGCTCGGAACGCACCGCAACGCGTTGGAGACGGTGCGGGGAGTTGGCTACCGATTTCGTCCGATAACCTGAATCCGCTCCCCGCACAGAGTGGATCGAGGTTCAGGGGCGAGCCTCGAGAATCAGGTTGAACGGAGTCTCCATCGCCACGCTGGCGCTTCGGAACCCTGCATCCTTCAGGATTGCCAGCAACTGTGTAGCGCCGGCCTGCGCTCCAAGGGAGTAGCGTCCTCCTTGCGAGAGCGCGTTCTGGGTGCAGAGGCCAGCGGATGCCGAGTAGTACATCCTGGCTACAGGGCCGACATTTTCCTCAGGCCGGTCCTTGGCGAACGGTTCCACCAGCATGAGTGCGCCCGAGGGAGCCATCGCCTCGCGGGAAGCCCACACGGCCTCCAGCGGATCACCCATGTCATGGAGTGAATCCATGAAGCAGACCAAGTCGAATTTTTCCTTACTGCTCGCCAGAACCCGCGGGGTTGCCACCTCAAACCGGATCTGATCGGCCACTCCGGCCTGCTTCGCTCGTTCCCGCGCCACGGCGATCGAAGATTCATGGTAGTCAATACCCACGAACTTCGATTTGGGAAACGCCTGCGCCATGAGGATGACTGAAGCGCCATGCCCACAGCCTAAATCGGCCACATAGCCGCCGTTGGCTAACTGCTCCTGAATACCGGCGAGAGATGGAATCCAGGTTTGAGTAAGGTGCGCCCGGTATCCATTGCGAAAAAAGGCCTCCGTTGCGGTGAACAGCCGGCAATCATGTTCGTGCCAACCCATTCCCTTGCCGGAGCGAAAGGCGGCGAGGATCTGGTCTTCGTCATGCCACAACGAAGCCGCCACGTCGAAAGCCGGCGCAAGAAATGCGGGACTATCCGGATTCGCCAGTACAAACGCGTGTTCCGGTGGCAGAGAGTACTGGTTTGTGTTGTGTTCGAAGCGCACATATCCTCCGGCGACCTGCCCATTCAGCCACTCTCGTACTGAGCGCTCATTGGTGGCCGTGCGCCGCGCCAGTTCGTCCGAATTGATGGGACCATTCGCCGCCATGACCCGGTAAAGGCCGAGTTTGTGCCCGATGTTGGTCATTACGCCGGCCATGGTGGCCGCAAGATCGTTTACCACTTGTCCGGCGAAGTGCTCGATTCTTTGCTGCATGTCTTCCCTGATGGGCTCTGGACTGAGAGTCGTCATCACCGACCTCCTGCAGTCAGGGCGTATGCCTCTGAATATTGCCCGCAAAGATCCGGCAGCGGCGCCCGCGTGATGGCCGAGAGGGAACGCTCAACCTCCCATAGCTGGGACTGGGTGGACACCACCGCAGGCTCGCTGCACAGGGCCTGGATTACCGGGTGGTTCAGGTAAGCTTCTGCTGTTTCGCGGTTGGCAAACAGGTACATGCCTCCCATCTCAAATCCCTCATCCCGCGAGATCCATATCTTCCAGATCAGGCCTTTTACCGAGGCAATGATGGCAGCGGCCTCCTGGCTTTTGGCGAACAAAACATCTTGCGGTACGCATAACTTGAAGCGCAGATGCAAGAGGGTGTTAGTCGAAGCACTCTTCTCTGACATTTCATTTCTCCAATGTGTTTGTCTCTGCGTGTGTGGCAGATGCAGATGAGTCTAGGGCTGGTGAAACGTTCGGAGATGAGAGCACGATGAGAACATGATGAGGATTGCGCTCTGCGGCTATCCAGCCCCTGCAGCCCTTGCAGGAGGCAATGCGAATATCAGTTTTTGAATGTGTTGGATCCGCCGAAGGCGACCCGGTGAATCCCAAGCTGAGTGTGGTCTACCGCGTCACTGGTATCCCCACTCTTTCAGGATCGGCTTGACGTCCGAAAGGGACAGATTCTGTTTGTTGGCAAGGCGCGGGTCTTCTCCAAAATAATCAGCGTTCAGTTCATTCTTTCTTGCGCCGGAGATGCTTTCGGTCTCATACGTGAGGACGATGTGTTCGGGGAACGTGCCGTCGACAGTCTTGAACATCTTGGGCCCATTGAAGATTTCCTGATCGCCGATCCAGCGCCAGCCGGAATCGGTCTTGCGAAACGCAATTGTGCGCGACGTTCTGGCCGTGATGTGCAACATAGCGTCGTAGCGTGTAGTCGGGCGCGATTCCCAACGCACATCAGCGGTCAGCGGAAGCGCTGTGAATCCATAGGCAGTGCGGTCAAACTGTTCCGCAGCCTTGAGCAACGGCTGAATGCGGGGGTCAGTCATGGCGACTTTACGCGGGATCAGATCGCACGCGGCGACCAGCGAGGAAGCCAGAAGGATGAGAAACATCGCGCAGCGTCTGTACCTGCAGAGTTTCGCGCTTTCGTCAGTCATGATGCGTTTCTTTGAGCTTCTCGACGATCAGCGGTCCTAACTGCGAGACGCTGCCCGCGCCGAGGGTCAGGATCATGTCGCCTTCCTGCGCGGCGGAGGTTGCGGCCTGGATGACATCGGCCACTGACTTCGCGTATTCGACCGGCTTGCCGCTCTTCTCGCGAATGCGCTGCACCAGGATTTCCGCCGTGATTCCTTCGATTGGCTTTTCGCTGGCGGCGTAGATGTCGAGGACAAAGAGCGAGTCGGCGTCGGCGAAGGCAGTGGTGAATTCATCCATCAAGTCGCGAGTGCGCGTGTAGCGATGCGGCTGGAAGATGACGTGAATCTTGCCGAATCCGCACTGGCGGGCGGCGGCGAGTGTGGCTTTGATCTCGGTGGGATGGTGTCCGTAATCGTCGATGACGCTGATGCCGGCGACGGTGCCGCGCAGCTGGAAGCGGCGGTCGACACCGCGGAACTGATCGAGAGCGCTGCGAATGGAGTCGGCGGGGATATCGAGGCCGATGCCCACCGCAATCGCGGCGGTGGCGTTCAGAACGTTGTGGACGCCGGGAACGCGGAGCGTGAATATACCGAGGTCTTGGTCGCGGTAGCGCACCGAGAAATTGCTCAGCGGAGGCTGAGAGTCAAAGTCCCCACCCTCCCGCAAAGGACGCGGGAAGGATGGGGCAACCGGATCTGTGGGGTGCCCCGCGTCTCGCCGATTTTGCGAGACGTGGGAATTCGAACCTGACAGCTTGATCAGGAAATCGGAGCCGCGCCTGGTGCCGTACGTTACGGTGCGGCGCTGCACCTCGGGCAGGAGCTTGCGCAAGAGCGGGTCGTCGTTGCAGGCGACGATCATGCCGTAGAACGGGACGCGGTCCATGAATTCGAGGAAGGTCTGCTTCACGTCGCGCATGTTGCGGTAGCAATCCATGTGCTCGCGATCAATGTTGGTCACGACCGAGAGGATCGGGGAGAGCTTCAGGAATGAGCGATCGCTTTCGTCGGCTTCGGCGACGAGGTATTGCGATTTTCCCAAGCGCGCGTTGGAGCCCATGGCGTCGACGCGTCCACCGACCACGACGGTAGGATCGAGTCCGCCGCCGGCGAGAACCGCAGCGACCATTGAAGTCGTAGTGGTCTTGCCATGCATGCCGGCGATGGCAATGCCGTATTTCAGGCGCATGAGTTCGGCCAGCATCTCGGCGCGCTGGATTACCGGGATGTGGAGCTTGTGGGCCTGGGTGACCTCAGGATTGTCGTGCGCGATGGCGGAACTGGTGACGACCACTTCTGCGCCGACGACGTTTTCGGCGCGGTGGCCTTCGAATGTCGTCGCCCCGATGCTGGCCAGGCGTTGCGTGACGGCGGAGGTTTTCAGGTCGGAGCCGGAAACTCTGTAGCCGAGGTTGAGCAGCACCTCGGCGATGCCGCTCATGCCGATGCCGCCGATGCCTACGAAATGAATGCGCTGAATTTTTGCGAACATTGAGCAATTGGGAAATTGAGTAATTGAGCAATTGAACACCTGAAGTAACGGACGGCTTTCAATTACTCAATTACCAAATTGCAAAATTTACCCAATCTCCTCGATTCCCGCCATTCGTGCTGCCATGGCTGCAATATCTCTCGCGGCGTTTGGATGCGCCAGTTCTCGTGCGGCATGGCTCATCTTGTGCAACCGCTGCGAATCCTGCAACAGGGCCGCGATCGTTTCCGCAAGCCATACTCCATCAAGCTTCGATTCTTCCACCACTACCGCGGCGCTGTGCTTGGCTAATGCTTCAGCGTTGATGCGCTGGTGATCGTCGGCGGCACGCGGAAACGGAACAAATACCGCCGGCTTCCCAGCTGCCGTGATTTCCGCGACCGTGCTCGCGCCCGACCGGCAGACTACCAAGTCGGCGCGGGCAAAGGCTGACGGCATGTCTTCAATGAACTTGAAAACCTCCGCCGAATCGCCGTGCGACTGGTAGGCTGCCAGCGCGTCATTATAGTCACGTTCGCCGGTCTGATGGATGATGTGAATTCCCGGTGCCTCGCGCTGCAGGACAGGCAGGCACCGGATCATCGCGTCGTTGATGGCATGCGCGCCCTGGCTGCCGCCAAATACAAGCACCGTCGGAGTCCCGCCGTGCTTGGGTGGGATTTCGAAGAATGCCTGGCGGACCGGCACGCCCGTCACTTCCCCGTGGCGGAAATATTTCGCGGTTTCTTCGAAATGCACGGCGGCTCCTGAAACGAAGCGCGCTACGATGCGATTGGCAAATCCGGGGACGACGTTTGGTTCGAAGGCCAAGGTCGGAATATGCTTGACGACCGCCGACAACATCGCCGGTCCTGAGGCGTAGCCGCCCACACCGATGACCACGTCGGGCGCGAACTGGTTCAGCATGCGGCCGGCGTCCCAGATGGCGCGCGGCAGATCGAAGGCGGTCTTCAGGCGGGTCATCAGGCTGACGTTCTTCAATGCGCCGACTCGAACCAGTTGCAGCGGATATCCAGCGGCGGGGACGAGTCGGTTCTCGATGCCGCGGGCGGTGCCGATGAACAAGCACTCCGCGCTATAAGTTTTTTTCAGTTCGTTGGCGATGGCCAGGGCCGGAATGACGTGGCCGCCGGTGCCTCCGCCTGCCAGGATTGCGCGCATGGACGTCATTGAATCATTGAGTGATTCAGTCAATTAGACATTATCACTTCAATGAACGTAATGACTGAATCGCTCAGTGACTCAATCTATTCCGCCTGCTTGGTGATGTTCAGCAGCACTCCGACGCAGGCGAGCGTGACGAAGAGCGACGAGCCGCCATACGAGACCAGCGGGAGCGGGATGCCTTTGGTGGGCATCATGCCGAGGACGACGCTGATATTGATCAGCGCCTGCAGGACCACCATGCTGGTGATGCCAACCGCGAGGTAGCGTCCGAATAGATCGCCCGTGCGCCACGAGGCGCGCATGCCACGCCAGAGAAAAATTGCGAACAGCGTGACTACGAACATCGCGCCGACCAGGCCTAGTTCTTCCGCCGTGACGGCAAAGATGAAATCTGTGTGCGGCTCGGGGAGGTAGAAAAGTTTTTGCTTGCCTTCCATCAGGCCGGTGCCGGTGATGCCTCCGGTGCCGACGGCGATGAGCGATTGGATGATATGGAATCCGGTTTTCTGGCGGTCGGCGTAGGGATTGAGAAATGCCAGGATGCGGTCACGGCGCCAGCTCACGTGGAAAATCAGCAGGTAAAGAACCGGGAGCGCGGCGGCGAAGGCGTATCCGAAGTAGCGCAGCCGCAAACCGGCAACATAGAAGATGCAGGCGGCGATTCCGGCGCAGGCGATCGCAGTTCCGAGATCAGGCTGCAAGACGATTAATCCCAGAAATACAACTACTGGCGCCGCGGCAGGAAGAAGCGTATTGCGCCAGTCGTCGATCGTTCTGGCGCGGCCTTCGAGGAAGTAGGCAAGGAAAAGGATCAGGACGGGCTTCGCGAGTTCCGACGGCTGAAGAGAGAATCCACCAGCATGAATCCAGCGATGGGTGTTATGCGAGCGGTCGAGGAAGAAGACCGAGATCAACAGCAGGGTGGTTACGCCCATCAGCGAGAAAACGATTGCCGGATGCTTGTAGCGCTTGTAGTCGAGGCGCATGGTCACGACCATCGCGGCGAGTCCAGCAACGGCCCAGATCAGTTGCTTCGAGAGGAAGGCGTAGGGCGAGCCGAAACGCTCGCGAGCCATGACCGCCGACGCGGAGAACACCATCACCAGGCCGATAAAAACCAGCAACATTGTGACGGTGAACAGCCAGCGGTCGACACTCACGCGCTTCGCCATGGGACATTTATTTCATCACGCCCACGGGCGGCGGATCGTCGATTGTTGATTTCTGATTGTTGATTGTTTTGGTACGCCGGAGGCTTTCACCACAGAGTCACAGAGACACGAGGATTGTTCGGCTCTTTGGGATGGCTACTGCTTGGTTCCGGCCAGTCCTCTTACGATGTCTTTAAAGAGTTTGCCACGGTGTTCGTAGCTTTTGAACTGGTCGAAGCTGGCGCAGGCCGGGGCAAGCAGGACGATGTCTCCTGGCTGGGCCATCGCGTGCGCCTTGCGGATGGCGTTCTCCAGCGTTTCGGCGTGGATGACCTCGGCGCCTTTCACCTGGGACTCGATCTTTGCGGCGGCGGCCCCGATGGTGTAGATGCGCTTCACGCGCTGACGGATCAGGTCGTTCAGCACGGTGTAGTCGCTGCCCTTGTCCTTGCCGCCGAGAATCAGGTGGATATTCGCCGGGAAGGACTCGAGCGCCTTAATGGTCGCATCGACGTTGGTGGCTTTTGAATCGTTGTAGTAGTCGACGCCGTTGACAGTGGCAGTGAATTCCAGGCGGTGCTCAACGGCTTTGAAAACGTGAACGGCCTCACGGATCTTCTCGGGAGCACATCCCATCAGCACGGCCGAGCAAACCGCGGCCAGAACGTTCTCCAGGTTGTGGGCGCCCTTCAGGGGAATCTCGGAGACTTGAAGGATCTCGTGCTGGCCCTTGGCATCGCGAAAGACAATGTTGCCGTCTCGCACCCATGCGCCCTGTTGCACTTCCTTCAGACGGCTGAACCAGAAGACCTGCGCGCGAGTGCGCGCGCCCATCGCGACGCAAGTCGGGTCGTCGGCATTCAGGACGGCGAAGTCGCTTCCCTGCTGATTCTCGAATATTCGAGCCTTGGCGTCGGTGTAGATCTCGAACGTGCGGTGACGGTCCAGATGGTCGGGCGTGACGTTGAGTACTACTGCAACCTTGGGACGGAAAGTCTGAATCGTTTCCAGTTGGAAGCTTGAGATCTCGAGGACGATGACCGTTTCAGGCTTGGCGCGTTCGGCCAGTGAAATGGCTGGCGTGCCGATGTTGCCACCGACCAGGGTAGGGTAACCAGCCGCCGTCATAATTTCGCCGGTAAGTGTCGTGGTCGTCGTCTTACCGTTTGAACCGGTGATCGCAACGATGGGCCCGGGAAGGAATTGAGCGGCGAGTTCGATCTCGCCGATGACGGTTTCGCCTAATGAGCGCGCCTGCACGAGAGGCGGCGCGTCAACCGGGACGCCGGGGCTAACCACGATCAGATCCTGCCCGCGGAAGGTGCGCTCGCCGTGGCCTCCGGTTTCAACGATGATGCCGTGGTCGAGCAGCGCGGGGATTTCGTTGCGCAGTTCGTCTCCGCTCTTGGTGTCCGACACGGTGACACGTGCACCGTGCGCTTTCATGAAGAGAGCCGACGCCACTCCCGACTTGCCGAGACCGACGACCAGGGTACGTTTACCGTTCAGTTCCATCGAACTCTATTTCACCACAGAGTCACCGAGACACCGAGAAAAACATACAAGATTTTTGGCTTCCTCTGTGCCTCTGTGTCTCGGTGGTGAGCTATCTCAGCTTGAGCGTGGTCAGCGCGAACAGGGCGAAGATCAGAGACGCAATCCAGAAGCGGACGATGATCTTCGACTCCGACCAGCCCATCAACTCGAAGTGGTGGTGCAGAGGAGCCATTTTGAAGATGCGCTTCTTGCGCAACTTGTAGGAGCCGACCTGCAGGATCACGGACAGAGCTTCGATCACGAACACTCCGCCGATGAAGGGCAGCAGGAGTTCCTGCTTGATCATGACGGCGACGGTGCCAATCGCGCCGCCCAAAGCAAGGGAGCCGACGTCGCCCATGAAGACTTCCGCAGGATGTGCGTTGTACCAAAGAAATCCGATCGATGCTCCAACCATCGCACCGCAGAAGATCGTCAGTTCCGCGACCTGCGGCATGCGCTGCAATTCCAGGTACGTGGCGAACGTGGCGTGGCCGCTCACATAGGTCAAGACGGTGAGAGCGCCCGCGGCGATGACCGTGCAGCCGATCGCGAGGCCATCAAGGCCATCCGTCAAATTGACCGCGTTGCTCGATCCGACAATGACCAGCGCCACGAAGGCCATGAAGGGCAGAAAAGCCAAGGGCCAGAGATGCGGATGATGCTCCAAGGCTCCGACTACCAGGTCTGGGCGGAATTGCTTGAAGAAAGGAACGATCAGCCGGGTCGAGTACATGCCGTACGTCTGCATGGCAATCATCATGGAAGCGACGACGATGCTGGCGGCGATCTGAAGACCGAATTTTGCGCGGCTGGTCAGACCCAGGTTCCGGCGATGGGTCACCTTGGTGTAGTCGTCCGTGAATCCGATGGCGGCGTAGGCAAATGTTGAGAAAACGGCGACCCAGATGAAACGGTTGCTGAGGTCAGCCCAAAGCAGCGTGGGCACGATGATGGCGATGACGATGAGCAGACCGCCCATGGTGGGAGTGCCGGCCTTTTTCTGATGAGCTTTCGGGCCTTCCTCGCGGATGTATTGTCCAATTTGAAAATCGCGCAGGCGGCCGATGACGAGAGGTCCGACGATAAGAGCGGTGAACAGAGCGGTCAGACTGGCAAATGCGGTCCGAAACGTAACGTACCGGAAGATACGGAAGGGCGCTACGTAGTGCTGCAGCTTCAGGAACAACAGCCAGTAGAGCAATCAGCCTCCGAAATGCAGCCGTCAGCTTTCAGCTGTCAGCTATCAGCGATCGGGCAGAAGGGAACAGAGTCTCCCTAGCGCCCATCGCGCTTCGCGTTCCAAACCTCCAACGCCTTCTCGAGTTTCACGCCACGGGACGCCTTCAAGAGCACAACATCTCCGTCGCGCGTCTCGCGGGCCAGCCATTCGCCGGCTTCCTCCGGTGTGGCGACAAACTCCGCGTGCGTACCAGCCTGGCTAGCGCCATCAACTAACGCCTTCGCCAGTCCGCGCACGCCCAGAACTACGTCGATCTTCCGCTCGGCGGCATGCTGGCCGGCAGCCCGATGCAGATCCTCTCCCGACGGGCCGAGTTCGAGCATTTCACCGGCAACCACGATGCGGCGGGACGCCTTCATTCCCGCCAGCGCATCGACCATCGCCTGGAGCGCCTTCGGATTGGAATTGTAGCAATCGTTGATCACCGTGATGTTACCCAACTGGAGAACCTGCCCGCGTTTGTCGGCAGGCTTCATCAAGGCGAGCGCCGCAACGGATTCTGCCGGCTTCATCCCGCAGGCGAGTCCAACAGAAACGGCCGCGAGCGCATTCAGAATGTTGTGTTCTCCGACGAGGGGAAAAACTGCATGCTCCCGCGAGTCGCCGACGAGGACGTCGAATTCTGATCCCTCGGTGCCGCGGGATTGAATATTCTCCGCCTTCACATCGGCGATCGACTTCATGCCGTACTTAATCACCTTGCCTTTGAAATCGCGGCCGAACTGTGACACGTATTCGTCGTCAGCGTTCAACACCGCGGTCCCACTTGACGGCAGCGATTCCACCAGCTCGTACTTGGCGCGGGCGATTCCAGCGATAGAGTCAAAGAACTCCAGATGAACCGGGGCAACGTTGGTGACGACGCCAATTTCCGGCTGCGCGATCTTCGCCAACGCGCGAATCTCGCCGGCGTGGGACATCCCCATCTCGATCACGGCGAGATCATGTTCGGGTTGAAGTTTGAGCAGCATGAGCGGGAGTCCGAAGTGATTGTTGAAGTTGCCTTCGGACTTCAAGACGCAGAATCTGGATGAGAGGACGTGAGCGATCGCTTCTTTTGTGGTGGTCTTCCCGGCAGAGCCTGTCACGCCGATCAGAGGCTTGCCCCACAGCTTGCGGACGCCCGTGGCAAGAATTTGCAGAGCTTTGAGCGTGTCGTCGACGACAAGGACGCGAGTTGTCCAGGAGTAGCGATGCCACTGATCTTGGCGCACGACGGCGGCTATGGCTCCGCGGTCGACTGCGGCGCTGACGTAGTCGTGACCGTCGAGGCGTTCGCCTCTCACGGCGAAGAAGAGTTCGCCCGGTGCGACGGTCCGAGAGTCGATGGAGTACCCGACCGCGACCTCGTCGCGGGGGAAGTCTCCCTGCGCGGACATGAATTCGGCAATCTTTGAAAGTGGCAATTTCATCTGATTCCTTGCGCTATGGGGCGGCGTCGAATCCCGCGACCTTCAGAACTTCGCGAGCTACTTCCACATCGTCGAAGGGATTGGAGCCCTCGCGCGTGACCTGAACTTTCTCGTGCCCCTTGCCGGCGAGAAGAACGATGTCTCCAGGACGCGCTTCGCCGATGGCGAGACCTATGGCCTTCCGGCGATCGACTTCAATCGTGTACTTGACGCCGCTTTTCTGCAGACCGACCAGAGCGTCGTTGATGATGGCACGCGGATCTTCGCTGCGCGGATTGTCGGAAGTGAGCACTACGAAATCGCTGCCGCGCCCGGTGGCCTCGCCCATGAGTGGACGCTTGGCGCGATCGCGATCGCCGCCGCAGCCGAAGAGAGTGATCACGCGCGCTCCTGTGCCACCGCGAGTGACGAACTCGCGGGCTAACGAAGTTAGATTGCGCAGGGCATCGTCGGTATGGGCGTAGTCAACCACAACGGTGAAGGGCTGGCCGCAGTCCACGCGTTGAAAACGCCCAGGAACATGGGTGAGCGCGGCGACGCCTCGAGTGATTGCATCCGCAGAGCAGCCTCGGGCAAAGCATGCTGCCGAGGCCGCGAGGATGTTGTAGACGTTGACTCTTCCGATCAACGGCGAGAAGATCGCCAGTTTCTCGTGCGGAATGACCATGTCAAAGCGCGTGCCGCGTGGTGTGATATCCGCCTTCTCTGCGTGAAAATCGCCGCGATCCCATCCATAGGTCAGGATGACGGAACTGCGCTTTCGGCTGAACTCGCCTAGCTTAGCTCCGTATTCGTCGTCGAGATTGGTCACGACCGCACGGGGAGGCTCCGTGCCACAGCCTTCAAACAGAACGCGCTTCGCGCGGAAGTACTCGTCCATCGTTTTGTGGTAGTCGAGGTGATCGCGCGTGAGATTCGTGAATACAGCAACATCGAACGGCACGCCGAATACGCGCTCCTGCGCGAGAGCGTGCGACGAAACTTCCATGACAGCGTCGATGGCGCCCTGGCCTAACGCTTCGCTGAAGATCCCTGAAAGTTCCAGGGCTTCCGGTGTCGTGTGAGGCGCTGGATAGACTTTTCCTGCAACGTGATACTCGACCGTCCCGATGAGCGCACTCTTGCGGCCGGCGGCGCTGAGGATGGCTTCGATTAGAAAGGCGGTGGTGCTTTTCCCGTTGGTCCCGGTAATACCCGTGACCGCGATGCGCTCCGCTGGACGCTTGTAGAAGTTCTGGCTGATGCGCGCCAGAGCACGGCGACCATGGGGAACCAACGCCCAGGCAACGCTCTCGCGGGGCTTCTCGGCAGGCGAATCGCTGACGATCGCAACGGCTCCGGCTTGAATAGCCTGATCGATGTAGCGATTACCGTCGGAAGTCTCGCCGCGCATGGCCACGAAGACGGTTCCAGGCGTCACTCGCCGCGAGTCGTACTCCACACTGGTGACGTCCGGGTTCCCGCTTTGGCTTAGGAATTCGGCGCCCTCCAGAAGATGTTGGAAAGTCATTGCGGGAATTATAGGGCACGCGCGGGAGGTGCTGCGGATGAGCGTTCCAGCCTTCCGGGGGCAAAGGAGTTACTGATGTCACGTTTCGTGGAGTGTCGACGAGCGCTAGAGTGGAAGCATGAGTACCGGTCCCGCGAAATTGCGTTGCGCGCAGTGTGAACAGCCCGAAGATTACTGTCAGTGCGAGAAGTACTGTTGCCTGTGCCAGTCGGTGATTGACGTGCGCATTTGCACCGACGGATTGATGTACTGCGAGCCTTGCCGCACGGCCTGCGACTACAAAACTTCCGACTAAGGTGGCAACTCCAACCCCCGCGACATGGCATCCGTCTGTCGTTCACCGGGAAAAATTAGAAAATATCGTTCTCGCCGCGAAAAAACTGGCGAAATGTGATGCCGTTCCTTGGCAAGCACCGATGTTTTCAGGCAGAATAAGTCGTTTTACTTGTAACGCATTTTTCTCTCTCAGGAGATTTCCCCCATGGCTACCACCTTGCATGTCAGCGACGTAGCCGAGTTGCTTAGCGAGGGTCGAACGCACTTCAACCTCTCTCCGGCTGTGCTGGTGGAGCACTCCCTGCGCCGCGACGAGACCAAGCTGGCGTCGAATGGCGCGCTCGTCGGATACACGAACCGCACCGGGCGTTCCCCGAAAGACAAGTTCATCGTGAAGGACGAGATGACCGCGCACACCGTGGCGTGGGGATCGGTCAACGTTCCGTTTGAGCCCGAGAAGTTCGATGCTCTGTACGCGAGGGTGATGGAGCATCTTCGCGGCCGGGAGCTCTATGTCCAGGACCTGTTCTGCGGTGCGGACCCGGCTTACCGGCTGCCTGTGCGGATTGTGAACCAGTATGCATGGCACAACCTGTTTGTGCGGCAGTTGTTCTTGCGTCCGACGGCGGAGGAGTTGAAGACCCATCATCCGGAATTCACCGTCATTTCCGCGCCCGAGTTCAAAGCTGACCCTAAGCGCGACGGCGTCAATTCCGATGTCTTCATCCTGTTGAACTTCATGCGGCGGACCGTGCTGATTGGCGGGACGTCCTACGCCGGCGAGATGAAGAAGTCGATTTTCAGCGTGATGAATTTCCTGCTGCCGCCACGCAATGTGTTTCCGATGCACTGCTCGGCGAACGTCGGTCATAGCGGCGTGAGCGCGCTGTTCTTCGGTTTGTCAGGAACGGGCAAGACGACTCTCTCTGCCGATCCCTCGCGTGACCTGATCGGCGACGACGAGCACGGCTGGAGCGCTGACGGCGTTTTCAATTTTGAAGGCGGATGCTACGCCAAGTGCATCAAGCTGTCGAAGCAGAATGAGCCGCAGATCTGGAAAGCGCTGCGCTTTGGCTGCGTCCTGGAGAACGTCACCCTCGACTCGCACACGCGGCTTCCCGATTACGACGACGACAGCAAGACCGAGAATACTCGCGCTGCGTATCCCGTGGATTTCATCGAGAATGCGCTGATTCCGGGGATTGGCGGGCATCCGAAGAATGTCGTATTTCTCACGGCGGATGCGTTCGGCGTACTGCCTCCGATTGCCAAGCTGACGCCCGAGCAGGCGATGTATCACTTCATGTCGGGCTATACGGCGAAGGTTGCCGGGACAGAAGCAGGAGTGAAGGAGCCGACCGCGACATTCTCAACTTGCTTTGGGTCGCCGTTCCTGCCGCTGCCGCCCAAAACTTATGCCGAGATGCTGGGACGGCGCCTCCGTGAGCACAATGCTCAGTGCTGGCTGGTCAACACCGGCTGGCAGGGAGGGCCGTACGGCGTGGGTCAGCGTATGCGAATTCCTTACACTCGTGCGATGGTCGATTCGGCGGTGGAAGGCGAGCTGATCCGGCAGGATTTCGAGATTGAGCCGGCGTTCGGGTTTGCAATTCCGAAGTTCTGTCATGGCGTGCCGCCGCAGATTCTGAATCCGCGCAATGCCTGGCACGACAAAGAGGCCTACGATCGGGCGGCCGAAGATCTGCGCAGGCGGTTCGCCAAGAACTTCGAGCACTTCGACGCGCCTGCCGAGATCAAAGCGGCGGGGCCGCAGGCTCAGAAGTAGCCAATGATTGGCGGTCAGTGGCCAGAGATCCGAGTCATCTCTGGCCATTCGCTTTTGGCCCTACAGCGTCGCTTCCATCTGCAGGTTTTCAATCATCCCGTTCAGCGCGCTCTGGGCGGCGTCGCGCTTCTGCTGCATCTCGGTGATTTCTTTCCGCAGCGCGTGCACGCGATCTTCCTGCTCATTGAGTTCGCGGACATAACGTTCAATTAGCGCCTTTTCCTCCGCGCTTCCTTTCAAGGCCTTCATGTTTTCGCGGACGCGCTGCTGATCGTCGGCGATGCTGGTCACCTGGGCGCGCCGGCCAGCGATGACTGCCTCGAGGACGGCGATGTCGTTCTTCTGCTTGACGATGCTGCGCAGCGCCTTCTCGACTTCGGGATTGATCGTCTTCTGCTCAAGGAAGAACTTGATTTCGTTATCGGTGACATTGGTCAGCATCCAGCGATTGGAAACCGGACGGTATTCCTTGACCAGAAAGGACGTGGTCTTCTTCGGATCGACCGCGATGCGGAAGCGGTGATAGGACGAGGAACTCTCGGCGGGCGTTTCGCCGTCGGTAAGTTTCCAGCCCGCCCTTGCGGGATGCTCAAGAATCAGCAGTCGCGGAGCCGTGTCCCGATTGCGGATGGTGTACGTCTCTTCCTGCCGTTCCTCGGTGCTCTGGACCATTGCTCCGTGCGCAATGGAGACCTTCGTCACGCGCTGGTGGTCGGTCTTCTCCTTCGCATCAACGAGCAATCCCAGATCGGCCGCGTAAGAGAGGATGCGTTTCTCGCCGGGCTTGATAGCGTCCATAAGGCCCTCACCGGCGAAGGCGTCTCCCTCGAGGACGTTGAAGCTGCCGCCGTCCAGCGTGAGGTTGCTGCTGTTGGTGAGCCACAAAGCGCGCAGAACGGAATCCTGCGATGGATTCCAGACCGAAACCTTCTCGGCCTCGATTCGCGTTTGAAGAATGGGTACGAGAGCCGACTGGTTCTTGCGGATGGTGACGCGGTCTTTGAGTTTGTATTCGAAAAGATCGCCGAGCTCCTGGGTCTGTCCGACGGTTGTGCCTTCTTCGAGTGATTCGGCGATTTCGGTGGCGTCAGGGTGAGGAGGAGGGGGCGGGGCTGGTGGAGCGAACGCTGGCCCGGAACCGCTGCCAATGCCTCCGATTACACCACCAATCTGCCCCCCCGGAACACCGCCTGGGACACCGCCGACGACCCCGATCTTCGACGGTATGGGGGGCGGCGCCTGTTCCTCCATCGTTGCTTCGTGAGTCTGCGGGGTGAGCATGGCGTTCTCCGGCAGCGGAACTACCGGCCGCCGCGAGTAGTAGGGCTGCGACAACTCTTGAACAAACGACTGCGGCGCTCCTGCCACCAGAGAGAGTTCGACGTTCTTCCAGTCCTCGCCGACGGTGTTGTCGACGATCGCCCAGCCCTGCAACAGCGGCTTGCCATCTTTCGGAACGACGATGCGGTAGGTGCTCTTCCACACGGGCACTTCGCTGATGTAGCTGACGAGCAGCTCACGCTCGCCATCGCCGGCGGTTGAGATCGTCATGCGGCGGACGTCCTGGTCGCGGGTGGAAGCGATCAGTCCGAGATACTTGCCCACTTCTTCGTTTACATCTTTCTCAAGCACACGGATGCTGGTTGCTTGTGTCAGGTCGAAGACTCGGAGTTCGCCACCATCGCTGATGAGCGAGACTTGCGTCTTTGTCGTCCGCTTGCCACTCGGCGATGGCTCGTCGCCATCGGCCTTGGAGGCCTCAGCCTTTGTCGCCTGCTCGCGTTCCTCGATGCTGAGTAGCCTGCCGGAAGCGTTGACAGATCCGCTGTGGACCTCCACGCGCGCCCCCCGCAGAGCGGTCAGGAACTGGGCGGTCGTTGGATTCTCCCCGACAGGCAAGCGGAGAAGTCCGAGCTGCCGCTCAATGGGAGCAGTCGAGTTGTAGCTCACACCGGTGATGTGGCCTTTGCCGAGGTCGAGAACAGTGAGGGACTTCAGCACGTCGTTTAACTGGGCCGTGGTGAAATCAACGTTGACGATCTGGCTGCCGCGGACTTTTCCCGAGTGCTCGAAGTAGCCGACGCCGTTTTTGTAGAGAATCACTCGCGTGACCGGCAAGCGGGTGGACGACGTATCGGAAGCTGAGTTCGGCGAAGTGGTTTGACCAGATGAGATGGCCGCGGATAAAAACAGCAGCAGCGCTGCTTTCAACAATTGCATGACTCCTCCGTGCTGGGGCCGGCGCGATCGACAGAGAGGATGTATCAGACCCGAGTAGCGCCCCTGCCGCGAGCGAACGACACGGCCCTACGTCTGATTAGACACCGAAGAAGGGGTGCCTGGAGCCGTAGATTCACATCGGGGCGTTCGAGATGTCCGCGCCTGCGGGAAAGCGCCCAGCAGAGCACGCCGTTGTATGTGCTTTAATCGATGCATGTTTGCCCGCAAAATCCGCGTGGAATACGACGACCATGGCAAATCACTCCCCTGCCCGCTGAAGTGGCTGGATTCTTTCGCCATGCGCAGTTTCACGAATTTCAGCGTGTTTGACGATACGCTGCCCGTCGCCGACGGCGAGATGGAGATTGGGTCTGCGGTTCCGCTGGAGGAACTTAGAAACTCCATGGAGGACTGGTTTCGGCGGAAGGGCTACTTACCAAAGGACTCGCGGCTAAGGCTGGCCGAGAAGTAGTGGCTTGGCCGAAAGCCGCCTGGGGTTTGCGCCACATCAAAGTGAAAGCGGAGCAGGCGTGTGACAGTTTTGACGCCAGCGGCCAAGGCTCGCGACGAAACCCTGTTCTGCCATCAAAATGGAACGGCATCTGCAATCCGAGAGGAGGAGATGCTCGATGAGCATTGAGACATCTCTCACATTGCCTCAGTCGAATCGCTGCTCGGCACAATCTCCGGTGCATTGGATGGCGCCAGACGCATGCCCCGGTGGCGATAGGTGCTTGAGTCTGTCGCCCGTGGCCGAAGAAAATCACGATCGGGTACAACGCGCTGGAGACTGGCGGCGCGTTGTCGGACTGGCTCTGTCGCTTGGGATCTGCGGTGGCTTTTGGGCAGGGGTGGGTATCCTGCTGGCGCGCCTTCTGAGATAGCACTGAGCCCGCCTGTCGAATCGACCGGGCAAGCGGGAAATCAGCGGCCTTCTTCGCAGCTACTTGTCGTAGGGTAGCAGCGACATGACGTCGTAGCCCTTGAGTTTGTCGCGACCGTTCAGGAACGTCAATTCGACGATGAATCCCAGGCCGACAATCTTTGCGCCGAGCGATTCCGCCAGCTTCGCGGTGGCTTCGGCGGTGCCTCCGGTGGCGAGCAGATCGTCGACGATCAACACGCGCTGGCCTTTCTGGACGGCGTCCTTGTGAATCTCGAGCGTGTTGCTGCCGTACTCGAGAGCGTAGTCGTACTTCACGGTTGCGGCGGGAAGCTTGCCGGGCTTGCGCACGGGAACGAAACCGGCATTCAAGCGGTAGGCGAGTGCCGGAGCGAAAATGAATCCGCGCGCTTCCATGCCTAACACCAAGTCAACATCATGAGAGATGTAATGCTCGGCAAGTTTGTCGATGAGCGTTGCCAGTCCGGTCTTGTCTTTCAGAAGAGTGGTGATGTCGTAGAAGAGGATGCCCTTCTTGGGGAAATCCGGAACCTCGCGGATGAGTTTCTTCAGGTGATCGATTTCGTTGGCCGAAACTGACGAGGACGTGCGTGGCGGCATCTACCAGGCTCCTTCAATGCGGAATGAACTAAGACCGGCAACCGGGCTTTCATCGGAGACTTCGACGGAGTCGACGCGGGCGGCCCGAGGGCCCTCGCGCAGGCGGGAGTGGAGGCCAGAAAGTTGATCGCGACTACCCTGCGCCAAGACCTCCACGCTGCCGTCGTGATTGTTGCGAACCCACCCGGCGATGCCGAGAATGTGAGCTTCGCGCTCGACGAACCAACGGAATCCGACGCCTTGCACGCGTCCGCGAACTCGGTAGCGGCGGGCCAGAGTCGGCTTTTCGGGTGTGCTCACGGTTCTGAAATTGTCATCCTGAGCGAGGAATCAGATTCGCGTAACGCGGAGCTGACTCGCAGCCGAAGGATCCCTTTCATCGCGATACTCTCTCGGAATTCGCTGGGAATTTCAACCACGGTCGTGGTGAGAATGCGTTACACATCGCGGGCTGCTTACACCGTACAGGGGTCCTTCGACTTCACAAGACCTCGCTTCGCGATGTCTTGTTCCGCTCAGGATGACAGAATTCCGGCTTCTCGACAGAAAACCTACGCCCGCGACAAATACGCCCCTTCCGACGTATCCACCTTGATCTTCTCGCCTTCGTTGATGAACGGTGGGACCTGCACGATCAGGCCGGTTTCAGTCTTGGCTGGCTTGGTCACGCTTGAAGCAGTCGCGCTCTTCAGTCCGGGCTCGGTCTCGATGACCGTGAGTTCCACGGTCTGCGGCAGCTCGATCCCGACGGCCTTGCCGTCGAAGAACTCCACTTTGATCTGCAGATTGGGAATCAGATAGTCGACCGCATCGCCCAAAATGTCCTTCGTAAGGTGCGTCTGCTCGTAGTTCGACGTGTCCATGAAGAAGAAGCTGTCGCCGTCGTTGTAGAGGTACTCCATCTCCACTTCGTCGACGTTGATCTTCTCGATGGGATCGGGTGAACGGAAGCGGTGCTCGAACATGGCGCCGGTGCGCAGATTGCGAAGCTTGGCCTGGATGAAGGCGCGAAGATTGCCGGGCGTACGGTGCTCGACCGAGAAAACAGAGTGCAGATCATTGTTGTGCTTGATGATCATGCCTGGGCGCAGCTGTGTGGCAGGGATCGACATCGCTTTCAAACTCTCCTTGTTCGATTACGCGGCTGAAGCCGGCGGAAGGCGGGCAAGCCACAAGTTCCGCAGCTACGAAGGCCAAAGCGGTATTTTACACGCAGGTACGAGGGAAAGGAAACGGGACCCCGGCACGGCGGGAGAAGCGGAGGCAGGCTCACGATCCCACGGAATGACGACGCCGGGCTACAATTGAGTTTGGCGCCAGTAAGACAGCCAGCCGAAGTCCGGGCGCCGGGAAATGAGGCATCATGATCGGACGTTACGAATCCTCTGACAAAAACCAGGTGGGGACCGCAGTCACGTTCCTGCTAATCGGATTGGGCGCGGGAGCGCTGCTCGGTCTGCTGTTAGCGCCGAAGAGCGGCAAAGAGCTGCGCAAGGATATTCGCCGCGGCTATGAAGATGCGAAGGACAGTCTGGGGGAATGGGCCGACGATGCCGCGGAGAAGATTCGGGACACCGGCGAGCGCGTGCGGGACGCGGCTTCACGAGGCATGGACGAGTTACGCGACAAGACGGAACCGCTGCGCCGCGCGATCAACCGAAGCTAGGACTTCGAGGGATCATTCGCGCTGACTGATCCCTCGCCATTCACGTTCAGTACAGGCGGAAATTCACCTCGACGGCGATCTGGGTGGCAACCGGTTGCCCGTTCAATGTCGCCGGGCGGAATCTCCAGTTCTTCAGAGTTTCGATCGCCTGTTCGTCCAAACCCATCCCCAGGCTTTGGCGGACGTGTATGTCGTAAGGGCGTCCATCCTTCCCGACGACAACCATCAGCAAGACGATTCCCTGGTGCTTCGCTTTGCGGGCTTCGTCGGAGAAGCTCGGCTCTGGGCTATAGATCGCTTCCGGCGCCGTTACGCCCTTCCCCATCGGAACAAGCCCGGGTGTGCCGTCGCCAACGTATGGCCCGGTTTTGGGCCCGATCCCGTCGCAGCAGCCTCTGCCTATGCCACCCGGGCCTCCTGGGCCATCTGAAAGCCATTTGGTAAATGGCGAGGAGGGATCGCCGATACGATCCGTCGGAAACTTCACGTCCGGCGCCATCATGACCGTGGCCGCGATCAACAGTTTGGGAATCCTGGACGGAAGGTGCACCGTCGGCGAGACGATCTGCGGATCCAGCGAAGCACGAGGCGGGCTGCCGTGCGATTCGAGCAAAAGCTCATGATTGCCGCCGCCTCCGCCATTGCTTCCAGAGAAGACCAGTTTGCTGTCACGGGGATCCGGCGCGCCATCCACAATCTTCGGAGGATGGCCGATCGCGGACCTCGTGAAATATATGACCAGGGCCAAGATAACTGCTTGGCCAAAGAGCGAGAGAAGAAATGCGCGTCTTCGATCGCGAGAGAAAGAGCTGCGTTGCTTGCCCAAGTGAGAAAACAGCTGAGGCCCCGGCGATGCTGCAGTCATGGCGCGCTCCTGCCGACAGGGTTGGGTCGTTCAGACGATAAGAAGCTGGACGGGGAGAAAAGGATATCTGCGTACCGCTCGGCTAGCGGAAAATCGACGAGAAAAACCTGCCTACGCGTCGGAAGAAACTCGGATGTTCCGACTTGCTCGGCGGCTCCACCGGCGGAGCGGGCTGAATCACCGGATCCAGATGAACCTGTCGTTGCAGGGACTCATCCACGACTACGTCGGGCGGTGGCTGGATCGGCGCGGCCGTGCTTCTGGCGGCGCGGTCTTTTGCGCTGAAGACGAGCGGAGCATCGACCTGGACATGAATCTCGTTGGCCTGCGTGGGCGGCAATGGAGCGGTCTCAGAACTGTTCGCCAGGCCGGTGCCAGCGGAATTCGCACCGGCGGCACTGGAGCCCGCTGCGCTCGCGCCAAGTACAGCCTTGCTGGGTATGTCCGACTGCGGTTGCACTGGCGAAGAGTCTGTCACGAGGGCAGGATGAGGAGGAGGACATCCGCACTCGAGGGGGATATCGCCATCGACCTTGTCGATCTGCCCGGAATGAAAGACGACCTGTTCGCTGGGCTTGACCTGATAGATGCGGTCCCCCATCAGCTCGGCGACAATGACCGACGATGTATTGCCCCGCAGCGCACGCACACAGGTATTTCCATGGGAATCGGTGCTGATGGCGAAGTGGAATTCACCAGGGCCGGCAAACATGATGCGGAAATCGGGCGTCAACACCGCGTCCGCAGAGGACTTCAGCGCGTAGTGGGTCTCGATCGCGCCGGTGCTCATGCCGAACATCAAGTCTCGCTTGCTCGGCGACGAACTCACCGAAAGTGCGGTGCCCGGGCAGACGCGCACCTCACCGCCGCGGGCCAGGCGCAACACGGTCGTGTCCGTCGCGGCAGTGATCGAGGAATTCGCGGGAAGGCGGCTGGCGTCGATCGCCGGGCCACCGCCGCCGGCAACGGGCACGACTGCGGCTTCAGGGGTCAACGCGAATGCCGGAGCAGACGGCTGCTGCGGCGAGTCTGACTTCTTCGCAACGTTCGCGTCTTCCGGCGGCTTCAACCGTACCATCAGGCGGTTGCCGGTACCGTCCCAGGAATGGCCATAGGGAGCAAGCAAGTCGAGCACGATGCGCGTGACTGGAGGATTGTCACGGAACTGATTGACCCGGATCGCCGTGATGTTTTCCTTCTGGATTTCGAATCTCTTCTGGGTTAGGCCGAGGCGAGAGTTGGGCAGATCGATCACCAAACGCGGTGGGGAATCGAGGGACATTACTTCTGGAATGATCGAACCGGTGGAAATGATCTCGACAGCCGGGCTTCCCTTCTCGTGAACAATTTTGACGCTCTTGACGACGCGCGGGGCGCCGAAGTTCTGGGCTGCCGCGCTGAGCACGAGCAAGAACGTCAGCGGAATGGCATAGATATACCCGGATCGCGGCACAATCCCTCACTGGAACCTGGAAGGAAACATATCACTTGCAACGGAGAGAGAGAAGGGAGTGAGCCACAATCGAGCCGCGAAGAGAGATCAGGCCTCAGGCAGGAACTCGTATTCTTCGATTACGGCGGCAACTTTGACTTTTCCTTCAGGCTCGCCGCTCTCCACCCGAACGACGCGGCCCTTGCATTGCACCCGGATGCTTTCCGTAAGAGTGATCTCTGGGGGCAGAGTCAGAGTGAACCCGATGGTTGAACCTTGCGCGACTGAGTTTTCCAGGTAGAAACTGATTCCGCGCGCACTCACGTCGCGCAGTTGGGCTGCTTCGATTGGACCACTCTCGGTCGCAGCATCGCGATTGACGCTGACCGGTACGCGCAGCGCGAACCGCCGCGCACCCCGTTTTTCCTGTTGGGGCTCAGCCATGCGTCCTCCCGCACTGCAGCAAAGTGGCGTGCAAACGGAAGAATGCTCCGCGGCGCCTGTCCCGGTCAATACCACGGTTGAGTCACTGCCTGGCTCGTTTGGGTGGGAGTTTGCAGCGGGTTAGAGGCTCGCGCTGTCGTGCCTGGTGTAATCTGGATAGAAGGACAGGTGGCGCTGTGGTCTTTGTACTCGACAACTACGACTCGTTTACCTACAACCTGGTTCAGTACATCGGCGAACTGGGCGCAGAGGTCGAGGTTCGGCGCAACGATCAGGTCACGGTCGAGAAAATCGACGAGATGCAGCCGGAAAGGATCGTGATCTCGCCGGGTCCGTGTACGCCGCGCGAAGCCGGCATCAGCATCGAGTTGATTCGTCACTTCGCGGGGAAGGTTCCAGTGCTGGGCGTCTGCCTCGGACACCAGGCGATTGGAGAGGCTTTCGGCGGTCACGTAGTTCGCGCACCTCACTTGATGCATGGCAAGACCAGCCAGGTCCTGCACGACAACAAGACCGTGTTCCGAGGCTTGCCAGTGCCGATGACGGCGACCCGGTATCACTCGTTGATCGTGGACGAGCAGAGTCTGCCATCCGACCTTGAAATCAGCGCGTGGACTACGGAGAAAGACGGCACGCGCACGATCATGGGACTGCGGCACAGGAAGTGCGCTGTCGAAGGAGTGCAGTTCCATCCAGAAAGCGTGCTGACCGAGGCCGGGAAAAAGCTGGTTCGGAATTTCCTGGACCTGGGCAGCTAGGCGTTTCTCGCCATCTCCACGGCTCGCAGCAGTGCCCCAGCTTTGTTCATCGACTCCTGAAATTCCGTGGCCGGATCCGAGTCGGCGACAATGCCGCCGCCTGCCTGCAGATAAGCCTTCTTCCCTTGCATAAGCATCGTTCGAATGCCGATGCACGAATCAAGGTTTCCCGCGAAATCCGCGTAGAGAACCGATCCGCCGTAGACGCCTCGCCGGGTGGGTTCGAGTTCTTCGATGATTTGCATGGCGCGAACCTTCGGCGCGCCACTCAATGTGCCCGCCGGGAAGCAGGCGGAAAAGGCATCGATGGCATCAAGATCCTTCCGCAACGTTCCCTCGAGAGCGGACACCAAATGCATGACGTGCGAGTACCGCTCGACGAACATCAAATCTTCCACTTTGACCGAGCCGTACTCACTCACGCGCCCCAGATCATTTCGGCCAAGGTCCACCAGCATGACATGCTCGGCACGTTCCTTCTCGTCTTTGCGCAGCAGTTGTTCAAGGCGTGCGTCGTCGGCTTCATCTTTGCCTCGTGGGAGCGTTCCAGCAATCGGACGATACTCCAGCTTCCGTCCGGTCACGCGGACCAGCATTTCCGGAGATGACCCAAGAATGTGGTTGTCCCCGCTCTTCAAGAAATAAAGATACGGGGACGGATTCACCTGCCGCAACGCACGGTACAAATCGAACGGCGCCACGCCTGGGTCAAAATCGAGTCGCTGAGATAGAACGACCTGAAAGATGTCGCCCGCGGCAATGTATTCTTTGCAGCGCTCCACGCGG
>Ga0335080_10000091_pt1 | contig 77095 bp, 80 predicted proteins | sample Lox_Sample_34_FD_206720 | JGI IMG/M metagenome (GOLD analysis project Ga0335080, IMG submission 206720) | Soil microbial communities from Loxahatchee National Wildlife Refuge, Florida, United States - Lox_Sample_3.4 | ecosystem: Environmental > Terrestrial > Soil > Wetlands | place: USA... | reverse complement strand
CGCTCGCCGCCAGCTCCGCCGCGTGGCTCGCGTGGGCGATGCTCGCCTGGTGGCTGCTCGCCGTCGCCTGCTGGCTTGCGGGCAGGCCGCTTACATCCCCTCGCTGAGCAGTCCCGAGCGCAGCGCGATCAGGGTCAGCTCCGCGGCGTTCTGCGCGCCGAGCTTCTGCTTGACGTTGTAGAGGTGCGTGCCGACCGTCCGCGGGCTCAAGGACAGGAGCTCCGCGATCTGCACAACGCTCCGGCCTTCGGCGAGGTGCAGGAAGACCTCGAATTCGCGCTCCGACAGCAGGTCGACCGGTCCGGCCACGCCCTTCGCTCCCTGGACCGCGAGCTTCTGGGCGATCCCCGGCTCGAGATAGGTCCGCCCCTGCGCGACCGCGTGCACGGCCTGCAGGAGCTCGCCCGGCGCGCCGCGCTTGGAAAGATAGCCGAGAGCGCCGGCGTGCATCGCGCGCCGTGGGTAGCTCGTGTTCTCGTGCGCGGAGAGTACGAGAATGCGCGCCTCCGGGTCGCGGGCGCGGATGCGATTCATCGCCTCCAGCCCGCCCATTCCCGGCATCGCGATGTCCATCACCAGCACGTCCGGCGAGAGCTTGAAGTAGAGCGCACAGGCCTCCTCGCCGCTCTCGGCTTCGCCGATCACCCGGCACTTGCCCGTCGTCTCCAGGAGCAGGCGGAAGCCCATGCGCACGATCGCATGGTCATCGGCCAGGATTACCGTCGTCGCCGCGCCGTCGGAGCCGACTGCCGCCATGGGCTTCGCGCTTTCAGTCCTGCGCCGCGGCCGCCAGCGGCAGCCTGGCGACGACGGCCAGGCCGCCGAGCCCCGCCCGGGCGAAGCTCAAGCTTCCTCCGAGGGATTCGATTCGCTCGCGCATGCCCCGAACGCCGAACCGGCCCGGCTTCGCCAGGTCCGTCTCCGCCACGCCGCTGCCGTCGTCTTCCACCCGCAGGGAAAGCTCCTCGGTCTGCGCCGCGACGCTGACCGCGCAGCGGGTCGCGCGGGCGTGCTTGACGACGTTGGTGAGGCTCTCCTGAGCGACGCGGTACAAAGCGATGGCCAGCTCGCCGGGGACGCCGTCGAGGCTGCCATCGATCGCGAGCTCGAAGGCGATGGCCGGATGATGCAGCCGGTGATCCTCGACCAGATCCCGCAGCGCTTCGGCGAGGCCGAGCTCGTCGAGTGCGAGCGGCCGCAGGCGCGGGATCAGCTCGCGCATGCCCTCCTGAAGTCCGACCGCGAGCTCCTCGATCATGCGGATCCTTCGCGTCGTCTCGTCGTCGCGCCCCGCAGCATCGATCGAGGCCGCGATCGACCGGATGGCGGTGACGGTCTGGCCAAGCTCGTCGTGCAGCTCGCGGGCGAGGAACCGCCGCTCCTCTTCCATGCGCTGCTGGATCACGCGCGCCAGCGCGCGTCCGTCGGCGAGCTGGGCGCGCGCCCGCTCCGCCTGCTCGCGGATGCGCATCGTCTCCTCCACCGCCGAGGCCATGCGGTTGAAGCTCTCTCCGATCTGTCGCGCTTCGCGCCCGCGCAGCAGCGGCAATCGCGTGTCGAGCGCTCCGCGCTCGATGTGCGACAGCGCGCCGGTGATGCGCTCGAGCGGCGCCACCGCCCGCCCCGTGAACCAGAAGACCGCCACGTTGACCACGACCAGGAATGCGCCGCAGATGAGCGCGAAGCGCTTGAGGTCGTCCCAGGCATCGAGGACCGATCGCGAGGCGTTCGGGGTCACGCTCAGCCTGCCGTCGCGCAGGAGGATCGTCGACGAACCGATCTGCGGCGTCATGAGCCGCGCGAACCAGGGCGGTGCGTCGCGCCCGGCCTTGTAGGTCGGGGGCGGCGAGCGATAAAGCACTTCACCGTCGTGCCCGGTGAGCTCGATCTCGTTGGCGCGGACCCGCCCGAGCTTGAGCAGGAACGCCCGGACGCTGGCCGCGTCGGAGCTCTGGTCGAGGCGGGCGATCTCCGTCAGCAGCTGGCCCGCGATGCGGCTCGAGGCTTCTATTTCCTCGGCGACCGACCGGCGCGAGTCGTCGATTTCCAGCGCCACCAGCGCGCCGATGAACAGCAGCATCAGCACGGTCAAGGCACTGTTGATCTGCAGTCGCAGGCTCACCGGACCGAAGCGCCTCCTTTCGCCCACGCCGGTGCCGGCGTTTCCCGCCCGCGGAGCCAGGTCGGCGCCGAAATTCATGATTTTCATGAGCCCCATCGCGTGCATTGCACGACCACGGAAACCGCCCCGCACGTCGATAATAGTCCCGCTCCCGAGGGTGGGTCACCACCATATGCCCGACGGGGTGTGGAAGACAACTGCTCCAGGAGACAGCGATGCAATGGTCCAAGCCGTCCTTCGAGGACATCCGCTTCGGCTTTGAAATCACGATGTACGTAGCGGTGCGATAGCAGTCGGGCGGCGCCTGGCCGCGATCGCGACGAGGCGCCGCTTTCGTGCGCGTAAAGGTTCTCGGTTCCGCGGCGGGCGGAGGGTTCCCGCAGTGGAACTGCAATTGTCGCAACTGCGCGGGGCTGCGGGAGGGTCGCCTCAAGGCGCGGCGCAGGACTCAGTCGTCGATCGCGGTGAGCGCGGACGGCGGACGCTGGGTCCTGTGCAACGCTTCGCCCGACATCGCCGCGCAGATCTTCGCCACGCCCGAGTTGCAGGCGCCCAAGGCGCTGCGCGGCTCGGGCATCGCGGCGGTCGTGCTGACCGACGGCCAGATCGACCACGCCGCGGGGCTGCTGCTCCTGCGCGAGGGCTCGCGGCTGCAGATACACACGACCGATCTCGTGCGCGACGAGCTGACCGGGGGTCTGCCGGTGCTCTCGCTGCTCGAGCACTTCTGCGGTGTGGACTGGCACCGGATTCCGCTCGACGCGACGGCGTTCGACGTCGACGGCATCGAGGGCCTCGAGCTTCGCGCGCTGCCGATCGCCGGCAAGCCCGCGCCGTTCTCGCCGCGGCGCGACAACCCACAGCCTGGCGATAACATCGGTCTCACGATCCACGATCGGCGCACGCAGCGGAGCCTCTTCTACGCCCCGGGGCTCGCGCGCATCGACGAGCGCGTCGCCGACGCGATGAAGAGTGCCGATTGCCTGCTCGTCGACGGCACGTTCTGGACCGACGACGAGATGATCCGCCTGGGCGTCGGAAGCAAGCGCGCGCAGGACATCGGCCATCTCCCGCAGGCCGGCCCCGGGGGCATGATTGAGCGGTTGCGGGCGTTTCCGAACGCGCGCCGAGTCCTCGTGCACATCAACAACACCAATCCGATCCTGGACGAGGACTCCGCAGAGCGCCGCCTGCTCGAGCGCGAGGGCATCGAGGTCGCATTCGACGGCATGGAGCTGGTCCTTTGAGCGAGCGCGCCTGGAGCCGGGACGAGTTCGAGGCGCAGCTGCGCGGGCTGGGCGCGCGGTACCACATCCATCATCCGTTCAACGTCAGGATGAGCGAGGGCAAGCTCACGCGGCGGCAGGTGCGCGGCTGGGTCGCCAACCGGTTCTACTACCAGGTCAGCATTCCGCTCAAGGATGCGGCGATGCTCTCCAACTGTCCCGATCGCGGCGTCCGGCGCGAATGGGTCCGGCGGATCCTCGACCACGACGGCCACGGCGGTGACGCCGGCGGGATCGAGGTCTGGATCCAGCTCGGCGAAGCGGTCGGCATCGACCGCGCGACGATGACCTCGCTGCAGGGTGTCGTGCCGGGGGTGCGCTTCGCCGTGGACGCCTACATCAATTTCGCCCGGACGCGTCCGTGGCAGGAAACGGTCTGCGCTTCGCTCACCGAGCTGTTCGCGCCGAAGATCCACGAGCAGCGCCTGGCCAACTGGCCCGTGCACTATGCTTGGATAGACCCCAGGGGGCTCGCCTATTTCCGTAACCGGCTCTCCGAGGCGCGGCGCGACGTGGAGCACGGACTCGCGCTCACCCTGGATCACTTCGATACCCGTGCCCTCCAGGAGCGCGCGCTCGAGATCCTGCGCTTCAAGCTCGACGTGCTCTGGAGCATGCTCGACGCCATCCAGGCCGCGTATCCGGACGCCGAGCCGGGTGCGAAGGAGAGCGCGGGATGACCGGGATCGACCTCGCGGCGCAGCCGGCGTTGCGTTCGGCGTATCGCCTCCAGTGGGAAGCGGCGCAGCAGGCCTGGGTGCTGCTCTATCCCGAAGGCATGGTGCGCCTAAACGGCCCCGCAGCGGAAATCCTGAGGCGCTGCGACGGATCGACCGGCGTCGCCGCGCTGGTGTCCGATCTGGAGCGCGCGTTCGGCGCCTCCAACCTGCGCGACGACGTCTGCGAGTTCCTCTCCGAGGCCGCGAGCCGTGGCTGGATCGAATTCGCAGGCTGAAGCTCGCGGGCCCGGGCCGCCGCTCTGGCTGCTCGCGGAGCTCACCTACCGCTGCCCGCTGCATTGCGTGTATTGCTCCAATCCGCTCGACCTCGCCGCCATCGACGGCGAGCTGACCACCGCGGAGTGGCAGCGCGTGCTGCGCGAGGCTCGCGCGCTGGGCGCCGTGCAGCTCGGCCTGTCCGGAGGCGAGCCGATGCTGCGCGAGGACCTGGCCGAGATCGTGGCGGAGGGTCACGCGCTCGGCTTCTACAGCAACCTGATCACCTCGGGCGTCGGCCTGGACGAAAGGCGCATCGCGGAGCTCAGGACCGCGGGGCTCGATCACATCCAGGTCTCGTTCCAGGATTCGACGCGGGAAGTCAACGATTTCCTGTCGAGCACCCGCACCTTCGAGCTCAAGCTCAAGGTCGCTCGGCTGGTGAAGAGCCACGGCTATCCGATGGTGCTCAACGTCGTGCTGTCGAGGCTCAACATCGATCACGTCGACCGGATCATCGAGATGGCGATCGCGCTCGAAGCGGATTTTCTGGAACTCGCGAACACCCAGTACTACGGCTGGGCATACGCGAACCGCGACCATCTCCTGCCGAGCCGCACCCAGGTCGAGCGCGCGGAGCGCATCACCAACGCCTACCGGGCGAAGCTGCAGGGACGCATGAAGATGTTCTTCGTCGTGCCCGACTACTATGCCGAGCGGCCCAAGCCCTGCATGAACGGCTGGGGCTCGGTGTTCCTCAACGTCGCTCCCGACGGCGTCGCCCTGCCCTGTCAGGCCGCGCGCATGCTGCCGGGCATCGCGTTTCCCAATGTGCGCGACGCGAGCCTCGCGGAGATCTGGAACGAATCAGCGGCCTTCAACCGCTATCGCGGCGAGGCCTGGATGCGCGAGCCTTGCCGCTCCTGCGACGAGCGGATGCGGGACTTCGGCGGATGCCGCTGCCAGGCCTACCTGCTGACGGGCGAGGCCGAGAACGCCGATCCGGTGTGCGCGCTCTCGCCGCTGCACGCGCGGGTGACCGATGTGGTCGCGAGGGCGCAGGGCGATCCCGCGCCGCCGGCGCGTCCGCTAATCTTCCGCGAGCGCCGCGCCTTGCCGCGCGCCTCCGGCAGCCGCTCCTAGAGCCGGCGGGCGTGAAACCTCAGGTGCTCTTCGATGAAGCTCGCGATGAAGAAGTAGCTGTGATCGTAGCCCTCGCGCATCCGGAGCTCGAGCGGCACGTTGCGCCGCGCGCACGCCTCCTTGAGCAGCTCGGGCCTGAGTTGCGTCTCGAGGAACGGGTCCTTCGTTCCCTGGTCGACGAGCAGCGCGGGGCCGCTCCAGCCGCGGTCCTCCAGCAGCGCGGTCGCGTCGTAGGCGCGCCAGTGGCTGCGGTCGCTTCCCAGGTAGCCTGAGAGCGCCTTCTCTCCCCAGGGACAGCGCATCGGCGAGCAGATCGGCGCCAATGCCGACACCGACCGGTAGCGCTCGGGGTTCTTGAAAGCGATCGTGAGCGCGCCGTGCCCTCCCATCGAATGCCCGAAGATGCCGCTGCGTCCGGCGTCGACCGGCAGGTTCGCGGCGATCGTGCCCGGCAGCTCCTCGACGACGTACGAGTACATCCGGTAGGACTGCGACCACGGCGCCTGTGTCGCGTCGACGTAGAAGCCCGCGCCGATGCCGAAATCGTAGCTGTCGCGATCGCCGGGAAGGTCGACCCCGCGGGGGCTCGTGTCGGGCGTCACGATCGCAAGGCCGAGCTCCGCCGCCACGCGCTGGGCGCCGGCCTTGATGATGAAGTTCTCCTCCGTGCAGGTGAGCCCCGAGAGCCAATAGAGCACGGGCACGCGGGCGCTCGCCGCCTGCGGCGGCAGGAAGACTCCGAAGCGCATCGGACAACGGGTCTCGACGGCGTCGTGGGCGTAGACGCCCTGCGTCCCGCCGAAGCACTTGTTCTCGGAAACGGTCTTGAGAGTCATCTCGTCGAAGCTCGGTCGCCGCTCGCGGCAACGCCCGAGCCGCCATGAGCACGAAGGGTCCGCGTGTCTCCACGCGAACCCTTCGCGAGTTGCGAGCGGGCCTGCGCGGTCAGCCCTTGTACAGCGTACCCTTCGCCTTCGCCGCCTGGGTGGCGAGGAAATCCATCAGCGGCGGCGACAGGCAATCGTAGGGTTCGAGCTTGAGCTCCTTCAGCCGGCCGCGGACCGCGCCCATCTTGGCCGGGTCGGCCCCCGACTCGATGATCGAGGACACGAACGCGGCGAATTCCGGCGGCGCCCAGCCCTTGTCCGGCGAGAGCTCGGTATGAAAGAAATCGAACCCGTACAGCGGGTGCGCGGTGCTGTCGATGCGTCCGTACATGTGCACGCCGCAGCCCGAGCAGGCATGGCGCTTGATGGCCGCGCCGGGATCGACGACCTTCAGCTTATCCTCGTTCGCCGTCACCTTGAGGTTCTCGCGCGGGGTGACCGCGATCTGCGAGAACAGCGCGCCGCTCGGCTTCCAGCACTTGGTGCAGCCGCAGACGTGGTTGTGGGCGCACTGCCCCTTGATCGATACGGTGACCTTCCGGTCCGAACACTTGCAGGACAGCGTACCGCCGGCGAAGTTCGGGGCCGCAGGCTTGAGACCTTGATCGACGGCTGGATGGATATTGGTTGCCATTGCGATGGACCTCCTTTGTCGGAATTATCTGTCACGCCCCTTGACTGCCGGATCGCGGACTCGAATGCGGCCTCTACCGGTCGGGCTCATGAGAGATCGCTGCGAACATACGGGCATCAGTAGGTGACGACCGCCCGGATCGATTTGCCCTGGTGCATCAGGTCGAAGCCTTCGTTGATGCGGTCGAGCGGAAGAACATGGGTGATGAGATCGTCGATGTTGATCTTCCCCGACATGTACCAGTCGACGATCCTGGGCACGTCGGTGCGGCCGCGCGCGCCGCCGAAGGCCGTACCCTTCCAGACCCGACCGGTCACGAGCTGGAACGGGCGCGTCTTGATCTCCTGCCCTGACCCCGCGACGCCGATGATCACCGAGACGCCCCAGCCGCGATGGCAGCATTCGAGCGCCTGGCGCATGACGTCGACGTTGCCGATGCACTCGAAGCTGTAGTCCGCGCCGCCGCCGGTCAGGTCGACCAGGTAGGGCACCAGTTCTCCCTTGACTTCCTTCGGGTTGACGAAGTGGGTCGCACCGAACTTGCGGGCGAGCGCCTCGCGCGCCGGATTGAGATCCACGCCGACGATCATGCCGGCCCCTGCCATGCGCGCGCCCTGCACGACGTTGAGGCCGATGCCGCCGAGCCCGAACACGACGACGTTTGCGCCCGGCTCGACCTTCGCGGTGTTGATCACGGCGCCGATGCCGGTCGTCACGCCGCAGCCGATGTAGCAGACCTTGTCGAACGGCGCGTCCTCGCGGATCTTCGCCACCGCGATCTCCGGCAGGACGGTGAAGTTCGCGAACGTCGAGCAGCCCATGTAGTGATGCACCGGCTTGCCCTTGAGCGAGAAGCGGCTGGTGCCGTCGGGCATGAGCCCCTTCCCCTGGGTCGCCCGGATCGCCGTGCAGAGGTTGGTCTTGCGCGACAGGCAGGACTTGCACTGCCGGCATTCGGGCGTATAGAGCGGGATCACATGATCGCCCTTCTTCACGCTCGTCACCCCCGGGCCCACGTCGACGACGATGCCCGCGCCCTCGTGCCCGAGAATCGCCGGGAAGAGCCCCTCGGGGTCCGCGCCGGAGCGAGTGAACTCGTCGGTGTGGCAGATGCCGGTGGCCTTGATTTCGACGAGCACCTCGCCCGCCTTCGGCCCGTCCAGCTGCACCGTTTCGATCACCAGCGGTGCGCCTGCAGAATGAGCTACAGCAGCACGAACGTCCACGACCTCCTCCTTGCGCTTTTAGATGATCCGGCGGCTGCGACTGATCGCTTCGGCCTCGCGCCGTCAGCGCGCGGTCGAAACTGCCCCCCTGCGCGCCGGATCGAATTTGATACTCGCGGTGAACTCGAGATCCTGGTTGTCCACGACTTTCGCTTCCATCTCCCCGCCGTGGCCCGGGACGAAGAAAAACCGGAAGTTCGGGTTCTCGCTGATCGAGAAATCGACGTCCGCGCTCATCAGCGGCCTGCCTTCGTAGCGCACTTCGACCGTGCGCACGAAATGCGGAACGGCATAGGTCCGCGTCACCTGATCCATCGCCAGACCGGAATCGTTCGGATGGCTGATCATGAGCTGCGCGAGCACCGGCTGATCGGCCGCGCCGATCTCGTCGGCGCGCAGCCGCATCCTGCCCAGGGTCGCTCTCGCCGCGGCCGCATCCTTGCTCGCGGGCGCCGAGCAGCCGCCGGACGCCTTTACGTAGTTGGCCGCCATGTACAGCTTGCCGTCGACGAGCGCGACCGCGCGCACGTAGGTGTACTGCTCGACCCGGATGCGCGTTTCGATGTCGGCGCGCCCGCTCTGCGGTGTGAGATGGAAGACCGCCGCGATCGGCGAGGGATTGTTGTCGACGATCAGCCAGAGCTTCTCGATGTAGTGGTCCGCGCGCTGCGGAAACTGCGCGTGGATCGCCACCGGCACGATCGCCGCGTCTTCCGCGCGCTTGGGCGTCTCGAGCACCAGTACGTCCGCCGCCGGAGCGATCGGCATTCCGGAGAAGAGGTCCGCGCGCACGGCGCGCCAGACCGGGCTCGCATCGGGATTGTCCTGCCCCAAGGCGGCGCCCGACAGGGTCAGCCAAAACCCCGCGGTTGCGGACAGGACACGGAGACGGTTATGCACGGCGTGCTTTCGGCGGGGCGAACGCGGTCATTGTATGTCGGGCAGGTGCGCCTCGCCAGTGCGCGGCGTCATTGCGCCCATTCGAGCTCCGCGTATGCGGCGGTGACGTTCCTCCGGTGGAACCGGTCGGCGAGGAGCCAAGCTTCAGAGGCGTCGTAACCGATGCTGTCGACCGCCTCCGCGAGGGATTTCTTCGCCGCCAGCGCGGCCCGGACGTCGGTCCGGAGCCGCTCGAGATAGCCCGCTTCGGCCGCGAGCGCGCCGAGCCAGCCGTCGGTCCGGCCGTGACCCGGAATCGCTTGCCGCGCCGGAATCGACTTGAGCTCGCTGATCACGCCGATGAATCCCTGGAGGCTCCCATCCACCACTGGGATATGTCCCACGAACAAGAGGTCGCCCAGCCAGAGTACGCCGCTCGCCTCGTCGAAGACGGTGAGATCGGTATCGGTGTGCGCCGTCGGCCAGGCGCGCAGGTCCAGGACCCGTCCGCCGAGGTCGAGGCGCATCGTGTCGGCGACCGACCGGGTCGGCAGCACCAGCGTCGTACCCTCCGCCGGGCTGCCCACGTCGCGCAGGACCGCCCGCAGGTAGGTCGGCCCGCGCCGCCGCATCGCCTCGGCGAGGTGCGCATGGCCGACGTACTCGGGGTGATCGTCGAGGAATGCCGCGTTGCCGAATACGTGGTCGGGGTGCACGTGGGTGTTGATGACGTAGCACACCGGGAGCGGCGTCACCTCGCGGATCGCCGCGCGCAGCATGCGGCCCACCGCGCGCGTCCCGCCCGTGTCGATCACGGCGACGCAGCGCTCGCCGACGACGAAACCCATGTTCGCGACGTCGCCGGCGTTGGCGGGCGTCATCTCCTCCTGCTGCCCGTAGTGGACGTAGACGCCGGCCGCCGCCTTCTCGACGGCGAAGGCGGGCTTCGCCGAGCCGGCCCACGCGCCGGACCAGGCCAGCGCCGCGAGCGCGGCGATCCCGAGCTGCAGGCGCAGGCCGGCGGCGGCTCCGGGCTCCGGAGGCCGGGCCGCAGGCGATCGCGGCCGGCTATTCATTGAGGAAGCAACGCTTCTTGGCATCGGCCTGGAGATCGCGGTACGACGCCGCGATCTTGCGGCCGTCCTTCAGGTCGCGCATGACCCCTCCGCGCTCGCCTGCGATCGTGATCCCGTTCGCGACGGTCGAGAGATCGACCCAGGTGTCGTATTTCACCTTGGTCGCGATCAGGTCGATGGCGCAGGAGCACTTGTACATCGACTCCTGCGCCGGCTCCTTGCTCGAGCGCATGCATTCGAGGACGAACTCGACGCGCGCCCGCGTCGGAAAGTCGTTGGCGTGCGCGAGCGGCGCCGCGGCGGCCAGCAACAGCAGGGCAAGCTTGAAGTTCACGATCGATCCTCCTCGTGGCCGACGGCGTCCGAGCCGGCGGCGTCGCGGCGAGCTACTGCGTTGTTCGGGGCCTCGCGAGCCGGTCGCGCAGGTCCACGGCCAGCGGCTCGCTTATCGAGGCGAGCGTCGCTTCGGCCTTGAGCGATGCCGCCTCGTCTCCCAGCGCAGCGTAGGCGAGCGCGAGACCGTACCAGGCGAGCGCATCCTCGGGCGCGAGCCGCAGCGCCGCGGTGTAGGCCGCGACGGCCGCCTGCGGCTGGTTGAGGCGCTGCAGCGCCCGGCCGCGCACGCGCAGCGGCTCGGAATCGCGCGGCGATTCCACCGTCCAGCGGTCGGTCAGCTCGAGGAGCGCGCCCCAGCGTCCTTCGGCCTCGACCGTCGCGCAGCGCATGAAGTACGGCAGCGAGTCGGGATCGCTCTGCCAGAACGCGCCGGCGCTCGGCAAGGGCGCAAGATCCCGCCACTCGCCCTCCTTCGGGATGCGGCTCGCGATCCACTCGGCCGGCAGCGAGTAGTAACCCCCGCCCGTCGCCGCTTTGCGGAACGTGAGCAAACCCACCAGCGTTCCGCTCGCGTCGAACAGCCCCCCGCCGCTCGCGCCCGAAGTGAAGGCGCTATCGGACTCGATGATGTCCGCGCCGTCGAAGGCATGCAACGCCACGACGCGGCCGAAGCGCAGCGATCTGCCCATCCCGCCGGTAAAGCCCAGCGCCGCGACTGTCTCCCCGGGACGCAAGCGCGTGCTGCTGCCGAGGGGCACCGGCGCGCCGGTCCAGCCGGGGATCCTGAGGAAGCACAGGTCGTGGCGAATGTCCGGAGATTCGCTATCGACCCGCCACAGCCGACCGAGCCCGGAGATGCGAACGGAGGTGGCTTCGCGCAACACGTGACAGTTGGTGACGACGATCGACGGCGCGATGGTCACGCCCGTGCCCAGCGCAAGCGCTCCGCTCTCGCGATCGGCCTCGACGCGCACCACGCTGCCCGCGAGGGCGAGGAAAGACGCAGGACTCGGGGTTTCTCCAAAAGCGATTCCGGCCGGCAGCAGCGCGGCAAGCAGCGCCGAGACGACCTTCGCTCCGCCGCCCCTGCGCCGCACCGTCATGTCGCCTTTCCTACTGGACCAGGTCGCCGTGCTCGTCGACGATCGGGACGTTGTACTCGCGGAGGATCTGCGCGATGGCGGCACGCTTCTCGCGGATCAGCTTCTCGATCGTTTCCTTCCACTCACGCTCGCCGTAGCGCACACCCATCGCGATCTCGTAGTCGAACTTGACGCCGGGCTCGGACTTGAGCGGAAGCACGACGAGATCGACGCTATGCACGCGCTTGGCGAAATAGCCGCCGATCGGTCCCCACACGATCGCCGCGCCGATCTTCCCCTCGGCGAGGTCCTTCTCGATGATCTCGCCGGGATACTGCTCCGGATCGGGCGACATGATCGGATAGGGTCTCGTCCGCGCCTCGAGGCCGTGCGTGACCAGCCACTTGGACGCGGGCGAGCGATCGTAGACGCCGATGGTGAGCTTGTTGAGCGTTTCGGGCGGCAAGGCAAAAAGGTCCGTTCCGCTCTTCAGCCCGTCGAGCCCCTTGCCCCTGGGATACACGAGCACGTAGGTCGAGTGGTAGTACGGGATCGTCGCCGACACCTGGTCGTAGCCCGCCGGCACGCCCATGACGACGTCGCAGCGGTAGTCTTCGCCGGGGAGCTGGTAGCGAAGCGTGTTGCGCACGAAGTTCATGCGCTGCGGAAATGCGTAGCTCTTGACGGGCAGCCCGAGCGTCTGCGCGAAGAGATCCGCGATGCGATTCTCGAATCCTTCGCCCTGCGTATTGGCGAAGGGCAGGTTGCTCGGATCGATGCACGGCCGGAACGCCGTCGGCGTGCCCTCCGCGAGCGCGGACCCGATGCAGCCGAGGGTGCCGAGCGCGGCGCCGAGCGCGATATGCCGCAGCGTCTTCAGTGGGAGCCTTGAGCGGCTGCGCCTGCGTCCGGGCGTTCTTTCAGCTCGTGCACGCGGTACTGCGTGATCTCCCCGCTGGAGCGGCCCTTGAGATAGGCGTAGAGCCCGTCCAGGTGCTCCATCACCATCTTGCTGGTCTTGAAGCTCGGCATGCCCTTCTCGAGGCGGCCTTCCGTGACGGTCTTGATGAAGTCGTCCTTGGTGAGCGTGCGGAAGCTCACGATCAGCGACGGGCCGACCAGGCCCTGCTGGTAGGCGCCATGGCAGCGATCGCAGGCCGCGGCGCGCCACGCCCGGAAGCCGTCCATGGTGACGGGGTCGACGTAGAAACCGTCGACGACCTTGTAGGGCGGCGGCAGGGTCGACGCCTGAGCTGGCGCCGGTTGAGGCAGCTGGGCTTGCGCGCCGGGCTGCGATGCGGCAAGCATGCTCGCCGCCACGAGCAGCGTCGTCGAAAGGATGCGTCGAGCGGGTATGCGGGTCATGGGATCTGCCGAAGTGTCGCGGGTAGGCGCTGGGACCGGCGCAGCTCCGGATCAGTTCCAGAGCCAAGCGTAAGCGAAAAAGCGCCGGCGCGCCATGCGCGCCGGCGCTCGATGATGCAGCAACGCTAGTTGGGCAGCGCGAAAACCGTCAACGAGCCGCCCAGCTCCGTGTAGTCCCTGAGCTCCTTGTAGCCGCCGACCGCACCGAGACCGTCGGTATCCTTCTCCAATCCCGCCGCCATGCCGATGCCGGCCCAGCCACCGATGCCGGAGAACACACCGATGTACTGCTTGCCCTTGTGCTCGTAGGTGAACACGTTGCCGATGATGCCCGACGGCGTCTTGAACTTGAACAGTTCCTTGTTGATGTTGTTCTGATCGACGCACTTCAGGTACCCCTCCAGCGTTCCGTAGCACGCGAGCCCGCCGTCAGTCGTCAGCACGCCGCTCCACACCGAGAACTTCTCGGGCTTGCTCTGCACGATCTTGCCGGTGCTCGCGTCCCAGGCGATGAAGTTGCCCATGTGCGTGCCGCCCGGAGCCGGGAACATCGAGAGCGTCGCGCCGACGTAGGGCTGGCCCGCGACGTAGTCGACCTTGAATGGCTCGTAGTCCATGCACACGTGGTTGGTCGGCACGTAGAACAGGTGATTCTTGGGATTGAACGAAGCCGGCTGCTCGTCCTTCGATCCAAGCGCGGCGGGACAGATACCTTTGTTGTTGAAGTCGGCGCCGTTCTCGCCCGGGGCATATTGCTTGACGACTTGCGGTCTGCCCGTCTTCATATCGACCTTGGTCGCCCAGTTGACCGCCGGGTCGAATTTTTCCGCGACGAGCAGCGCGCCGGTCGTCCGATCGAGCGTGTAGCCAAAGCCGTTGCGGTCGAAGTGCACCAGAGCCTTGGTCGGCTTGCCCTTCACGGTGATGTCGGCGAGGATCATCTCGTTGATGCCGTCGTAGTCCCACTGATCCCAAGGCGTCATCTGGTAGACCCATTTGGCCATCCCCGTGTCCACGTCGCGCGCCCATACCGTCATCGACCACTTGTTGTCGCCCGGACGCTGCGACGGGTTCCAGGTCGACGGATTGCCGCTGCCGTAGTAGAGGAGGTTGAGCGCCTTGTCGTAGCTGTACCAGCCCCAGGTCGTGCCGCCGCCGGTCTTCCACTGCTCGCCCTGCCAAGTCTTGAGCGAAGAGTCCTTGCCCACCGGCGCGAGCGCGCCGTCGGTCCAGGTCATCGTCCTGTCGGCATCGACGAGGATGTCGCTATCCGGACCCATGCTGTAGGCTCGCCACACCTGCTTGCCGGTGTTGATATCGTACGCGGTGATGTAGCCGCGCACGCCCCATTCGCCACCCGAGATGCCGGTGATGACCTTGTCCTTGAAAACGTGCGGCGCATTCGTGTTGACCGCGCCCACCTTAGGGTCACCGTTCTTGACCGACCAGAGCACCTTGCCGGTGCCAGCGTCCAGTGCGACCAAGGTGGTGTCGGCCTGCTGCAGGAAGATCTTGTTCTCGGCGTAGGCGAGGCCGCGGTAGACCGTGTCGCAGCACATCTGCGGGATCACCGCCGAATCCTGCTTGGGCTCGTAGCGCCACTTGATCTTCTGCGTGTCGAGATCGATGGCGAACACCTTGTTGGGGAACGGCGTGTGGAGGTACATCATCCCGTTGACGACCAGCGGCGAGCCTTCGTGCCCGCGCAGGACGCCCGTCGAGAACATCCACGCGACCTGCATCTTGCCCACGTTCGAGGTATTGATCTGGGCCAGCTTGCTGTGGCGCTGGTTGTACATGTCGCCGGCCTGCATCGCCCAGTTGTTCGGATTGGCGATCTGCTTCTCGAGATCGCCGTTCGCCGCCGCGACACCCGGCAGCGCCAGCACCAACGTCAGACCCGCGACGGACGACAGCCTGTAACCGCTCCCCATGATCGACCTCCAAGGTGAATTCAGCTTATCGTGACGCGGCCGCCCGATCCCCCTGTCGCTCCAATGCAGGTCGGTCGCTACCGCGTAGGAGTTTCTCCCCGCCCGGGAAGGAAGTCAATTTTGCAAGCTACAGGTTCTAGAATGGTTGCGAGCTCGCGCTGCGAATCGATTTCGTTTGCTGCAAAGCAATAGTGCCGCTCGCACATCTCCTTCTTCGACTGGACGGCGTGACGGAAACCGAGCCTACCATGGCCTCCTCCGGCGCGGTGCAACAGGCGCGGCTTCCCGCTTGGTGTGGGATTCATCCCGTCGGGTTCGATCGTGCCGGGCAGGCCGCGAGAGCGTTCATCGCATGGTCGGCGCGGCGCTCGGCGACGGTGCTCGCCGCGTGCTGCGTGCTCGGCGCGTTCGGGTCGGTGCGCGCGCAACCGGTCGAGGTCGCGGAAGGCGTCTATGCTCTTCCCGGAACGGGCGGGGAGATTTCCCGGGCCAATCGCGGAAGGGTCGCGAATGTCGCCTTCTTCGTTGGCCCAAGCGGCGTCGTGGTCGTCGACACCGGCGTCTCGTATCGCGAGGGCGAACAGATCATTGCCGCGGTTCGTGGCGTTTCCGATCGGCGCATCGCGCTGGCGATTCTGAGCCATCCCGGGCAGGAAGCCGTGTTCGGCGCGGCCGCATTTCAGGCGCGCGGCATCCCCGTGCTCGCGCATCGCGCGGCGGCCGAGCTGATCGCCTCGCGTTGCGACGGCTGCCTGCGCAACCTCACGGAGTTGCTCGGGCAGGAGGCGATGGCCGGGAGCCGCGTGGTCGCACCCGACCGTGTGATCGATGCGAGCCAGGCGCTCGACGCGATCGGACGGCCGCTGCGAATCATCGCGCCCGCGTGGTCGAGCGCTCCCGGCGCGCTCGCCGTCTTCGATCCGACGACGTCGACGCTCGTCGCGGGAACGCTGGTATCGATCCATCGGGTTCCCGATCTGCGCGACGCGGATCCGGCCGGCTGGCGCGACGCGCTGCGCGAGATCGCGGCGACACGCTGCCGGCATCTCGTCCCGGCCTACGGGCCGATCGGCAGCTGCGACGACATCGCCGCGCTCCTCCGCTATCTCGATGCGCTCGAAGCCCGCGTCGCGGAGCTGCTCAAGGCAGGCGTGGGGCTCGCGGAGCTCCGCGGCCGCTGCGACCTGCCCGAGTTCGCCGCCTGGGACCAGTACGAAACGCTGCACCTGCAGAACGCCAACCGGACGTACCTGCGCCTGGAGCGCCTGCAGTTCAAGTGATGCGGCGTCGGCGCGCCGGGTGGGCAAACAGGCTCCGGAAGTCGTGTACGATAGGCGCCCGCGCGCGGGCCGCCGCAACTCGCGGGCCGCATCGCCGGTCAAATCCTCGCTCGCTGGCTCTACAGGAGAAGCAAGATGCGTGAACTGTTGCGAACGATCCTGGCGGCAACGGCATGCTTGTGCGCGACCGCGCTTGCCGCGCCGTTCGCCTACGTCTCGAACGAGGGGTCCGGATCGATCTCGGTCATCGACACGGCGACCGACAAGGTCACGACGACCTTCAAGACGGGCGGCAAGCCGCGGGGCATCGCCATGGCGCCCGACGGGAAGCGACTGTACGTGAGCGACCAGCCGAACAACACGCTACTCGTCATCGACCCGGACGCCGGCACGATCGTGGCACGGGTTGCGCTCGGCGAATCGCCCGAAGGCGTCTACGTATCCGCCGATGGCAAGTGGGTATCGGCCGCAGTCGAGGAAGACAATCTGGTGATGCTCGTCAACATGGCCTCGGGCAAGGTCGAGCGCAGGATCAAGATGCGCGGCAAGAACCCCGAGCACGCGGTGTTCAGCCCCGACGGCAAGTGGCTCTACGTGAGCAGCGAGGAAGCCGACAGCGTCGACATCGTCGATCTGGCCAAGGACACGGTCGTGAAGTCGGTCAAAGTGGGCGACCGCCCGCGCGGCATCGGCTTTCTGCCGGATTCGAGCCGGGCCTACGTCGCGGCGGAGAACGCCGACATGGTCAACGTCTTCGACGTGGCCAAAGGGGAGGTGATCGCGCGGATCAAGGCGGGCAGCCGGTCCAACGGCGTCACGGTGCGACCCGACGGCAAGCGCATCTACGTCTCCTCCGGCGGAGAGGGCACCGTGCAGGTGATCGACCCGGACACCAACACCATCATCGCCAGGATCCCGGTCGGGAAGCGCCCGTGGAACATGGCCATCACCCCAGACGGCCGGAAGCTCTACGTGGCTTGCGGGCGATCGAACGCCGTGGCGGTCATCGACACCCAGACCAACACCAAGATCGCCGACATTCCCGTGGGCGAGCTGCCCTGGGGCGTGGCGATAGCGCACTAGCGTCGCTGTCTCTCCGGCAGCTCGAGCCCATCCTCGGCGGGCCGCGCGGTGGTGAGCCCGTTCGCCGCAGCGATCCGCAGGAGCTCCACCGCCGTGTCGGCCCCCAGCTTCTGCCGGATCGCCCACTGGTAGTTCGCGACGGTCTTGTGGTTGAGGCACAGGAGCTCCGCGATCTCGCGGACCGAACGTCCCTGCGCAAGCAGCCGGACAATCTCGAATTCGCGGTCCGACAGAGACTGCAGCGCGTCGTCGGACCCGCGAAGCGCGCGCAAGGCCACGCCGTGCGCGATGTCCGGGCTCAGGAACGTGTCCGCGCGGGCCACCGCGCGCACTGCGTCGACCAGCACGTCGGGTGCGCTCGCCTTGGTGACGTAGCCGCGCGCGCCCGCCCTGAACGCGCGATCGGCGAAGACCGGCTCGTCGTGGATGCTAAACACCAGGACTCGCGCGCGCGGGTCGCGGAGCAGCAGCCGGCGCATGGCTTCGATGCCGCTCACGTCGGGGAGCGAGATGTCCATCACGACGACGTCGGGATCGACTTGGCGGAACGCCTGGTAAGCCTCCATCGCCGACGCGGCTTCACCGGCGACTTCGATGCCTTCGGCGCGCTCGAGCAGTCGCCGATAGCCCTCGCGCACGACCGCGTGGTCGTCGACCAGCAGGACCGAGATCGGCGCCGTGCGGGGCGTCATGCGAGCGCCCCCGCGACCGGGAGCCTGGCCACGATCCGGAATCCGCCCTGCGCCGGGCTAGACGCATCGAAGACACCGCCGAGCGATTCCACGCGCTCGCGCATCCCGACCAGCCCGAGGCCCTGCCCCGCGGCCGCTCCGGCGGCGCCAACACCGTCGTCGGTGATCTGCAGCACCAGCGTCTGGACCTGCGGTGCATCGCCACCCTCCTCGCTGGTCAGCTGCACGGCGACGCGGCGTGCTCGCGCGTGGCGCGCCACGTTCGTGAGCGCTTCCTGGACGAGCCGGTAGAGGGCGATATTGACCGGCTCTCCCCAGTCGGACGGCTGCGTCGGAACGGCAAGCTCGAAGCGCGTCTCGGGCATGCGCCGCCGCCAGCCGTCGACGCAATCCTCGAGCGCCGCGGCCAGCCCCAGCTCGTCCAGCCCGGTCGGCCGCAGGCGCCGCACCATGTCGCCGACCGTGCGCTGCACGCGATCGACGAGATCGATGATCGACGCGGCGCTCGACCGCGCCGCGGCCGGCTCCGCGCCGGCCAGCTCGCGGACGCACACCGCATCGAGCTTGATCGCGTTCAGGTTCTGCCCGAGCTCGTCGTGCAGCTCGCGGGCGAGCCTGCGCCGCTCGTCCTCGACGAGGCGCACGTTGGCGCGCTCGAGCCGCCGATTCTCGGTCAGCATCGCCGCCAGCTCGGCTTCGATCGCGAGCCGGCGGCGGAGCTCGACGCGCGCCTCCGAGGCGCGCCGCCAGGCGAGCCAGGCAAGGCCCACCGCCAGGAACAGCAGAATGCCCGGCAGCTCGTCGAGCTGATAGCGCTCCAGCGGGCGCGCCCAGCGCGCGAACGCTTCCCCGAGGTCCAGCCGCACGCTCACGATCGCGAATGTGAGCGTGGCGGCCACGACGATCGCCAGATCGCGCCACGCGTTGGATCGTCTCCGCTTCTCGATCACCATCGAAAGCTCCGCATTTCGTTGCGCTCTCCAGGAATCGCTGCCGAGCCTCGGGAATTTTTCCCGGCTCATGTCAGGAATGCGAGCCGTACCCGGCGCTGAGCGGCGATGACATGATGCCTCATGGTCTCTGGGGAGGGGCGGCGAAGGGTTGGCATGCGCCGCCACATCATAAAGCAACCGCGGCGACTGTTGACCGCGGTGACCGCGCTCCTGCACGCGGTCGCATGGGCGCAGGCCCAGACGGACGCGCCGGTCGCGAAGCTCGCGCCGGTCACCGTCATCGGCGTGTCGCCCCTGATCGGTTCAGGCATCGACCGCGACGCAGTGCCCGCGCAGACCCGCGTCCTCACGAGCACCGACATCTCGCGCGACGGAACGCCGGACATGACGCGGGCGCTCAATCAGCAGGTCGGCGGCGTGGTTCTCGACGCTGCTGCCGGGAATCCGTTCCAGCCGACATTCTTCTACCACGGTTTTGCGGCCTCGCCGCTGCAGGGCACGCCGCAGGGCCTGGCCGTGTACGTCAACGGCATGCGCTTCAATCAGCCGTTCGGGGATACGGTCGACTGGGAGCTGATCCCGGACATCGCAATCGATCGGCTCGATGTGCTCGGCTCGAACCCAGTGTTCGGACTGAATGCGCTCGGCGGCGCGCTCAACCTGCGCCTGAAGGACGGCTTCGGCTATCACGGCTTCGAGGGTGACGTTTCGGGCGGCTCGTTCCACCATGCGCGGGGCGAATTCCAGTTCGGCAGCCAGAATGGAAGCACGGCGTTCTACATCGCTGGCGACGCCGTCCACCAGGAAGGATGGAGGGATCTGCAATCGTCGGCCATCCAGAACCTCTACGGCGACTTCGGCTGGCGCGGCAGCTCGGCCGAGGTTCATCTCAACATGACCTATGCCCACTCGGACCTGAACGGCCCGGGTACGTCGCCGATCGAGCTCCTCGAGGTCAACCGCAAGGCGCAGTTCACGGCGCCCAACGAGATCAAGAACCGCTACTTCGCCACCAGTCTGACCGGAAACTTCGACCTGACGGATCGGAGCTCCGTGCAGGCACTCGCCTACTATCGGCACTTCCATCAGGACGTCGTCAACGGCAATGCTCCCAACGATTTTCCATGCGACGACCCGGATCTCTCGGGGTTCCTATGCTCCGACGACGGCGTCGTGAGCACGACCACCGGCGGCGAGCCGATTCCCGACTTTCTCAACGGCGGTCCATATTCGGAGCTCGACATCCAGAAGACGATCACCAAGGCCTACGGAGCGTCGGCTCAGCTCACCCACACCGGCGACCTCTTCGGGTTGCGTAACCACTTCGTCGTGGGAGCGAGCTTCGACGGCGCGCGCAACGACTTCACCGCGAACTCCACCCTCGGCGGCCTGACGCTCGATACGCGCGAGTTCATCGGCCCCGGGGTTCTGCTCGACGAGCCGGGCACGAATTCGCCGGTTTCGGTGGCGATCGACAACAGCAACTACGGCGTCTACTTCGCCGACACCCTCAACCTCACGCCGCAGGCGGCGCTCACGCTGTCCGGGCGGTACAACGACGCTCAGATCAGTCTCCACGATCAGCTCGGCGGCGATCTGTCCGGAGACCACAGCTACAGTCACTTCAATCCCGCAGGCGGGTTCACCTACCGTTTCTCCTCGGCGCTGACCGCGTACGCGGGTTACGCCGTCGCGAACCGCGCACCTACGCCGTCCGAACTCTCTTGCGCCGGCCCGGAGAATTCCTGCAGCCTCGCCAACTTCTTCGTCGGCGATCCGCACCTCGACCAGGTGATCGCGCACACCATCGAGGCCGGCGTTCGCGGCTCGCTAGCGCCGTTCGCCGGCGGCGCGCTCAGCTACGAGCTGGGGCTGTTCCAGACCGATCTGGACAACGACATCGCCTTCGTCAACAGCGTGACGCAGGGACGCGCCTACTTCGCCAACATCGGCCAGACGCAGCGGCGCGGCCTGGACGCCCGCGTGCAGCTCGTCACCGACCGCTGGAACGCGTATGCGGCGTACTCCTACATCCAGGCGCGCTTCCGGAGCAGCTTCGTCGAGGGCTCGGGAGACAATCCTGCGGCGGATGAGGACGGCAACATCACGGTGCAGTCCGGCGATCGCCTGCCGGGCATCCCGGAACACCAGTTCAAGTTCGGCGGTTACTACAAGATCTCCGACCAGTGGACCGTGGGCCTGACCGGCATCGCTTCCAGCGGCGCCTATCTCTTCGGCGACGAGGCCAACCTGACACCCCGGCTGCCGGGTTACTTCGTGCTGAACGCCAGCACCAGCTACCAGTTCTCGAAGAACGTGCAGCTCTTCGCCTGGGTCGACAACCTTACCAATCAGAAGTACTACACCTTCGGAACGTTCTCGCCGACCACGTCGGTGCCTCTCGTCGAAGCGCCGAACGCGACCAACCCGCGTTCCTACAGCCCCGCGGCGCCGATCGGCGGCTTCATCGGGGTTCGCCTCACGTACTGACCGCGGGGCCGCCGCCCGGCAAGCCTTGTTCCCTTCGGACGCCAGCCGCGCGTTGGCGTACCGCACCGGCGACGATTGAACGATAATCGGCGCCTGCGCCCAATCGCGGGATTCCGAGAATGACCCGTTCGACCCGCAGGGATTTCCTGAAGGCGTTTGCGGCCCTGAGCGTCTCGGCGCTCCCTGGTCGCTCCGTCTCGGATCTCCCACGCGCGCCTGGCATCGCAAGCGACCTCTGCGGCCCCGGCTCGGCAAGCCGCCCGCTCTACGTGCCCCGGGATCGAGGATTCCTCGGACGCCTGACCCTCGACGACGAGGTCTTAACGCTGCGTGCGGCGGCCGCGGCCCCGGGGTTGCCATGGCCCGGCGGCCTGACCCGCGGCTACGTCGCTCAGGCGCGCGGCGTCGAATATCTCGATCCGACGCTGGTCGTGCGTCCGGGCCAGCGCGTCCGCGTCCAGCTTCTCAACAACATCGACGAAGCGACCATCGTCCACTGGCACGGGCTCGCCGTCGACACGCGCAACGATGGCGGCGGCCTGACGGTGGCCGCGCCCGGAGAGCGCTACGCCTATGATTTCACCGTTCGCAACCGAGGCGCCCTCTACTGGTACCATCCGCACCCGCACGGGCTCACGGCGGGACAGGCCTATCGCGGAATGTTCGGCATGCTCGAGGTCGCCGACGCCGACGAAGCCCGCCTGCGCTCGGCCCTGGACCTCGTCCCCGGCACGAGCGAGATTCCGCTTGTGCTGCAGGATCGCCGCGCCGGAGCCGACTATCCGGCCACCGATGCCGACCGCATTCACGGGCTGCTTGGCGCCGAGATCTATGTCAACGGCACGCTGTGTCCCCAGCTCGACGTCGGCACGCGCATGTACCGTTTCAGGATCCTCAACGCGTCCAGCGCGCGAACCTATCGCCTGGGCTGGCGTACGCTCGACGGCAAGCCCTTTCCCTTCGTCCTGGTCGGCAACGATGGCGGGCTGCTCCCCGCCCCGCGCCGCTGCGTCGACGCTTTTCTCGCCTCCGCCGAGAGGCTCGATGTTCTGCTCGACTTGAGCGATCTCGAGGCAGGGGATGCAGTGGTGCTCGAGACGCTCGCCTTCGACCCGATGCGCATGAAGACAGCCGCGCCCGCGGACGCCGGCGCCGCGACGCCCGCGTGGTCCCCCGACAACGCGCCCGGCGGGCACGCGATGCCGCCGGGCGCTGCCTCGGCGACGCCGAGTGTCGGCGACGGCGGCTCGCTTCCCGAAGGCTCGGCCCGGGTGCTGCTCGCGCTGCGCGTGCGCGACAAGACAGCCTACCGGGCGAGGATTCCCGAGACCCTCTCGACGCTTCCGTCCATCGATGTCGCGCAAGCGACCGAGCGTCCGCTGCGCCTCGGCTTCGCCAAGGGCCGCTGGCGGATCAACGATCGCGTATTCGCGATGGACGAGACGCCGATCGAGGTCAAGCGCAACAGTGTCGAGGTCTGGCTCATCCGCAACTACTTCAACAGCATGCCTCACGCGATGCACCTGCACGGCTTCGCTTTCCAAGTGCTCGAGCGGCAGACGAGTCCCGACGCCATCGCGGCGCTCAAGGTCGACGAGCAGGGCCGGCTCGTCACCGAGGGCGGCCGCAAGGACACGGTGCTGGTCTGGCCGGGCGAGAGCGTCCGGATCGCCTTCGATTTCACATGCCCGTTCCCGGGCGATCAGACCTACATGTTCCACTGCCACAACCTCGAGCATGAGGACGGCGGAATGATGCTCGGCGTGAAGCTGAGCTAGGCCCTCCGTGTGCCGGCGTCGCCGCCCGCAGGAGAACGAGCCGTGAGCGATCCTTCGCTCGCCGTGGCGGTGCGTGCGGCCCGCAACGCGGCCGCTGTCATCGCCGACGCGGCGGAGGACCTCAGGCACCTGCCCGCCTTCTCCGGCGAGCAGGGCGAGATTGCCTCGGCGGCGGACAGGGAAGCCGAGAACGCCATCGTCACGACGCTGGCCGCCGCGTTCCCCGAGCACGCGATCGTCGCGAGCGGGCAGGCCGCGGACGGCGGATCGGCGCCGGCCTGGCGCTGGATCGTCGACGCCATCGATGGCAGCGCGAACTTCGCCCACGGCTACCCGTACTACGCGATCTCGATCGCGCTCGCGCATGGCCCCGAGGTCACGCACGCCATCGTGCTCGACCCGATGCGCGACGAGCTGTTCACGGCCGTCAAGGCCCGCGGAGCGCTCTTGAATGGCGTCGCGCTGCGTGTGTCGGCCTGCACGATGCTGGAACGCGCGCTCGTCGGAACCGTCGTCCCCGGCCGCGAGAGCCCGAAGCTCGCGCCGTACCTGCGAGTCTTCGAGGCGCTGTCCCGGCGCTGCGGCGGCGTGCGTCGCGGCGGCGCGAGCGCGCTCGACCTCGCGTACGTCGCGGCCGGCCGGCTCGACGGCTTCTGGGTGATGAACCTGAAGCCGTGGGAGGTCGCGGCCGGCGCGCTGCTCGTGCGGGAAGCGGGCGGCCGGGTCGGCGACTTCGCAGGCGGCGCCGACTGTCTGCGCGGCAGCGACGTCGTGGCGGCAGCCCCGGGCGTGTTCAACGCGCTGCGCGAGACGGTTGCGCGCGCGCTCGGCTGATCAGCCCGCTCGTTCGAGAAGCGCCCGGTGCAGCGCCGGCGCGAGCTCGACGCCGTACTTCTCCGCGGCGGCCGCGAGCGCGCGACGGCGGTCGCCGGGAAGCCGGACCGCGGGATCGGCGAGCATGGCGGCGACGAGGGTCTCGATGCGCTCCGCATAGACCGCGCGGCCCGCGAGCGCACCGGGGTCGATGGCGAGGAACGCCTGGCCCAGCCGCGGTCGGTTGCCTTCGTCGACGAAGAACGAGCTCGCTTCGAAGCCGAGCGCCGCGCCGGTGAGCGAAGTCACGAGCAGCTCGACGACGAGCGCCAGCATCGCGCCTTTGGCGCCCCCCATCGGGAGCATGCTGCCCTCGAGGCCGGCGGCCGGATCGGTGGTCGGCGCGCCGTCCTTGTCGAGCGCCCAGCCCGGCGGGATCGCGATCTTGTCGCGCGCAGCGACCATGAGCTTGCCGCGCGCGACCTCGGAGAGCGAGAGGTCGATCACCAGCGGCGCCTCGCGCGCGCGGGGAAAGATCGCGGCGATCGGATTGGTGCCGAACAGCGGCCGCCTTCCGCCGGCGGCCGGCATCGCGGCGGGCGAATTGCCGAACGCCAGTCCGACCAGCCCCGCGGCGCCCACTGTCTCGAGGTGATACCCGGCCATCCCGAAGTGATGGCTGTTGGTGACGCCGGCGAAGGCGACGCCGAGCTCGCGTGCGCGGCGGACGGTCTCGCTCGCGGCGAGCGCGCACGCCGGGAAGGCGAGCCCGCAGTGCGCGTCGACGAGCACCGCGCCGGCTTTTGCCGCGACGATCTCCGGGCAGGCGTTGCCGTCGGCGCGACCGTTGCCGAGGTGCGTGGCGTACTGGCCGATGCGCGACAGGCCGTGCGAGGCGAGACCCCGCGCCTCGGCGTAGACGAGCGCGTCGGCGGTCGCGGCCGCCATCTCGTCGCCCGCGCCCGCCCGCGCGAGCGCGCGCTGCGCGAGGGCCCGCAAGGCATCGAGCGTCACTCTCGGCACGGGTCCTCGAGCCTTCAGCTCGTCGCGCGCCCCGCGTCGAGCGAGGCGGCGACCTTCTGCGCGATCAGCATCGACACGCGCAGGTTCGACTCCCGCGTCACGCCGGCGACGTGCGGGGTGAGGATGAGATTCGGACAGCCGGCGAGCGGCGAGCCGGCAGCCAGCGGCTCGGTCTCGAAGACGTCGAGTGCGGCCCCCGCGAGCCTGCCTGCCTTGAGCGCCGCGGCGAGCGCGGCCTCGTCGACCACACCGCCCCGCGCCGTGTTGACGAGCACGGCGTCGGGCTTCATGAGCGCGAGCGCCTCCGCGCCAAGGAGCCCGCGCGTCGCCGGGTCCAGCGGAACGTGCAGCGACACGACGTCCGACTCGCGCAGCAGCTCTTCGAATCGACGCGGCGTCGTTCGCTCCTCGCGCCACTCACCCGCCGAGGCGGCGACGTGGGCGTCGAAGCCGATGGTCCCCATCCCGACCGCGCGGCCGAGCCGCGCCGTCGCGCGCCCGATGCTTCCGAAGCCGACCAAGCCCAGCGTGCGTCCGCGGAGCTCCCTTCCGGACGACAGCGCCGCGCGCGGCCAGTCTCCGGCCGCCGTCGCCGCGGTGCTCGAGTACGCGCCGCGCACGAGCAAGAAGGCCGTCGCGATGACGTATTCGGCGACCGCCAGCGCGTTCGCTCCGGTCGCCGGAATCACCTCGATCCCGCGGGCCGCGCAGGCGGCGAGATCGATGTTGTCCAGGCCCACGCCGAGGCGACCGACCACACGCAGCCGGCTCGCGGCAGCGACCAGCGCCGCGTCGACGCGCGTCCGGTTGCGCACGATCAGCGCATCGGCCTCCGCGACCGCGGCGAGCAGCGCGTCGCGGCGCTCGCTCAAGCTCGCGTCGTAGGCGGTGTCGTGGCGCTCGGCGAGATGTCGGACGCCGGCCTCGTCCATGAACTCGGCGATGATCACGCGCATCAGCTCTGCATCCCCCACCGGCGCACGGTGCGCTGCTCGACCGTGCGGAAGATAACGTTCTCGACCAGGAGCCCGATGATAATCACCGTGAGCAGCCCGGCGAACACGCTGGGAATCTCGAGCTGGTTCTTGTTCTCGTAGATGAACCATCCCAGCCCGCCCGAGCCCGACGAGACGCCGAAGACCAGCTCGGCGGCGATCAGCGTGCGCCATGCGAACGCCCAGCCGATCTTGAACCCCGTCAGGATGCTCGGGAACGCGGCGGGGATGAGGACGCGGCCCACGTAGCCGAGCCCGCGAAGCCCGTAGTTGCGGCCGACCATGCGCAGCGTGTTGGAGACGGCGAGGAAGCCCGAATGGGTGTTGAGCGCCACGGCCCAGAGCACGGAATGGATGAGCACGAACACGATGCTGCCCGCGCCCAGGCCGAACCAGATCAGCGCGAGCGGCAGGAGCGCGATCGCCGGCAGCGGATTGAACATCGCGGTGAGCGTCTCGAGGAGGTCGGTGCCGAGCCGCGAGCTGATGGCGAGGACGGTGAGGAGGGCCGCGGCCGCGATGCCCGCGGCGTAGCCCATCAGCAGGATACGTATCGAGGCCCACGCACGGCCGAGCAGCGTCCCGTGCACGATGCCGTCCCGGAAGGCCTCGAGCGTCGCGCTGAACGTCGGAAACAGCAGAGGATTGTCGAGCCAGCGCGCGTAGATCTCCCAGGCCGCCGCGAGCACGATCAGGATCGCGAGCTTGCGCACCGCCGCGACATTGTAGATCCGCTCCCACGGCGACAGCGGCTTCTCGACGACGCCGCGCTCGGCATCCGCCGCCGGCTGGCGCACGAACTCTTCACGCATCGAGACGGGGTCTGGCATGCGCGTGCTCCTCGACGGCGTCGGCGAAGAGCATGGCGTGGATCCGCTGCTCGAGCGCCTGCGCCGCGGCCGGCTCGGCGCGCTCGTGCTCGAGGCTGTTGAGCTCGGCCTTAACCTGTCCCGGATGCGGCGAAAGGAGCAGGATGCGGCTCCCGATCTTGATCGCCTCGGATATCGAATGCGTCACGAACAGCACGGTGAAGCGCGTGCCGTCCCAGAGCTGCAGCAGCTCGTCCTGCATCCTGCGCCGCGTGAGCGCGTCGAGCGAGGCGAAGGGCTCGTCCATGAGCAGCACGTCCGGCTCCATCGCCATCCCGCGCGCGATCGCCACGCGCTGCTTCATCCCGCCGGAGAGCGTGTGCGGAAAGCTGTCCGCGAAGCGCGTGAGATTGACCTTGGCGATGTATTCGAGCGCCTTCTCCTCCGCGGCTTTCCCGCCGAGACGGCCGCTCGCGGTCAGCGGGAACATCACGTTCTGCTTGACGGTCTTCCAGGGCAGGAGCTGATCGAACTCCTGGAATACCATCATCCGGTCCGGGCCCGGACGGCTCACGACCTGGTCCTTGAGCCGGATCTCGCCTTCGACCGGCGCGAGGTAGCCGCCGACCGCCTTGAGCAGCGTCGATTTGCCGCAGCCCGAAGGACCCAGCAGCACGAAGCGGTCGGAGGGGAAGACGCGGAAGTCGACGCGATAGGTCGCCGTGACGAGGTGGTCGCGCGTCTTGTACTGGAGCGTGACGCCGCGCACATCGAGAATCGGCGTCGCCTCGTTCATCGCGCCGCCCAGCGCGCTCGCTCCGTCAGCTCTGCCACGGGAGGCGATCGAGGTCCACGTTGCCGCCCGAGAGCACGATGCCGACCCGCAGCCCGCGAACCGGGAGCGCGCCCTCGAGGATGGCCGCGAGCGGCAGCGCGGCGGAGGGCTCGACGACAATCTTCATCCGCTCCCAGATGATGCGCATCGCCCGCACGATCCCCGCTTCGCTCGCGAGGCCGATCCCGTCGGCGTGCGCGCGGATGGCGCCGAGCGTTCGCGGCGACAGCGTCGTGCGCAGCCCGTCGGCGATCGTGCTCGCCGCAGGCAGCGGCTCGACGCGGCCGGTGCGGAAGCTGCGCGAGGCGTCGTCGGCGTTGGCGGGCTCGGCGCCGAACACCCGCGCCGCCGGGGCAAGCGACTTGACCGCAATCGCGGTGCCCGACAGCAGCCCGCCGCCTCCGACCGGCGCGACGACGGCGTCGAGGCCCGGGGCATCCTCGAGCAGCTCGAGCGCGGCCGTGCCCTGGCCCGCGATCACCCGCGGGTCGTCGAAGGGATGGATCAGCGTCGCGCCGGTCTCGCGCTGGAGCGCGATGCGCACCTCGTCGCGCGCCTCGATCGTCGGCGCGCAGAAGCGGATGGTCGCGCCCCTGCGGCGCACGTTGTCCTGCTTGGTTCGCGCCGCGTTCTCGGGCATCACCACGAACGCGGGGATGCCCCGCAGCGCGGCGGCGTAGGCGAGCGCCGCGCCGTGATTGCCCGAGGAGTGCGTCACCACGCCGCGGCGCGCCTCCGCCGCGGAGAGCGAGAGCACGGCGTTGCTCGCTCCCCGGGCCTTGAAGGCGCCGGTGCGCTGCAGGTTCTCCGCCTTGAAGTGGAGCTCCGCGCTCGTCTCCTCGTCGAGGGAGCGGCAGCGCAGCACGGGCGTCCGGTGAACGTGCGGCGCGATCCGGCTGCGCGCCGACCGGATCGTCTCCAGGTCGGGCAGCGCGAGCGCGTCCGCGGCCTCGACGAGGGCCATCAGCTTCCGGGCAAGCCTTGCACGTTGGGGAAGAACAGTTCCTTCCAGCTCTCGGGCTTGACCTTGATCGCCCCGGTCCGGAACATGAAGTCGGCGTACTTCATCACGTTGTTCGGCGTCGTCGTGAATACGATCTCGGGATCGTTCAGCATGTGCACGATGTTGTCGAGCGAGTCCTTGTCCTTCGAGATGCGCAGGTACGCCTCGGCCGAGCCGCGCCGGTCGCGGTTGATCGCCGCCTGGGCTTCGTCGAGCGCCTTCACGAAGGCGTCGTAGAGCTTCGGGTTCTCGGCGCGGAATTTCTCCGTCGTCCAGACGACATTGAACGTGACCGCGCCGCCCATCACGTCGTAGTTGTTGAGCACGCGGTACATGCCCGGCCGAGCGAGCTCCTGGTACTGGAACGGCGGCGAGCCGAAATGCGCGTCGACCTCCGAGCGCCCGGAGAGCAGCGCCTGCATCGCGTCCGGGTGCGACATCGTGACCGTCAGCGAGTCGAGGCGGTTCTGCTGCCCGGGACCGAAGGCCTGCTCGGCGGCCATCTGCAGTGCGAGCGCCTGGACCGAGATCTTGACCGCCGGCAGGCCGATGCGGTCCTTGTCGCTGAGGTCCTTGACGGTCTTCACCTCCGGATTGCGCGTCACCAGGTACAGCGGCATCGAGTCGAGCGCGGCGACTCCGCGCACGTCGAGGTTCCCGCGCGTGCGCGACCACAGCGTGACCATCGGGCCGACGCCGCCCGAGGCGAACTGGAGACCGCCCGAGAGCAGCGCGTCGTTCATGACGCCGCCGCCCGCGAAGGTGGCCCAGGTGACCTTGACGTCGATGCCCGCGGCCTTCGCGTGCTTCTCGATCAGTCCGCCCTCCTCCATCAGCATCAGCGGCAGGTAGCCGATGCCGTATTGCTTCGCGACCGTGATCTCGGCCATCTCGCCCCGCGCGAGCGGCGCAAGGGCGAGCAGCGCGGCCGCAGCTAGCGCCGGCAGCGCGGCGGAGGTCCGGCGGGCCAGGAGCGTGAGCATCGTTCTCGTTCCGTGGAAAGACGGGTGATTATAGGACGGGCCCCGGCGCCTTCGTCCGATCGCGTCAGGCGCTTTCGTACAGGCGCGTCAGCACGAACTCGCGATGGCCCAGCGCCTCGGCGGCGGTGAGCCTGCCGTTGGCGGTGCGGAACATCATCTCGAGCAGCTTGTCGCCCGCCTGATCCATGGTGATCTCGCGCTGCAGGAGGCCCGACGTATCGACGTCGACATGCTCCCTCATCGTCCGCACCGTCCGGGGGTTGGCGCAGATCTTGATCACCGGCAGGATGGGATTGCCGATCACGTTGCCCTGCCCCGTCGGAAAGAAGTGCACGACGAAGCCCGCGGCGGCGCAGAGCGTGACCATCTCGGCGGCGGCCGACGAGCTGTCCATGAACCACAGCCCCTCGTGCGTCGGGGTTTCGGCCTTGTCGAGGACGCCGTCGACCGTGCACTGCTTGCCGATCTTCTGGATGTTCCCGAGCGCCTTCTCCTCGATGGTCGTCAGCCCGCCGGCGATGTTGCCCTTGGTCGGCTGCGAGTCGGACAGGTCGGAGGTCTTGTGGCGATTGATCACTTCCTGGTAGCGGTCGAAAACGCGCCTGAAGTCCGCGCGAACGCCGTCGTCCCGGCAGCGCGCGGCGACGATCTGCTCGCCGCCGGTCAGCTCGGTTGTTTCGCCGAACACCAGCGTGCATCCCGCGGCGTGCAGCTTGTCGAAAGCGTTGCCTACCGTCGGGTTGGAGCCGCAGCCGGAGGTCGTATCGGACTCGCCGCACTTGCACGATACCCAGAGCTCGGACAGCGAGCACTCCACGCGCGTGAGCTCGCTCGCGTACTGCAGGTATTCGCGGGCGCCCTTCGACGCACGCATGATCGTGTCGTGGTCGCCATGCAGCTCGATGCCGAAGCCGCTGACCGGCTTGCCGGTCCTGGCGATGCCGTCGACGACCCGCCGGGTCCATTGCTCCTCGATGCCGATCACGATCACCGCCGCGACGTTCGGGTTGCACCCGGCGCCGATCAGCGTGCGGAAATGCAGCTCGAGATCGGCCCCGAACTGGAGGCGCCCGTAGGGGTGCGGGATCGCCAGCACGCCCTTGATGTTGTTCGCCACGGCTTCGGCGGCCGCGTTCGACAGGTCGTCGACCGGCAGCACGATGACGTGGTTGCGCACGCCGACGCGGCCGTTGTCGCGCCGGTACCCCTGGAACGTGGTCTGCATGCCTACCACCGCTTGGTCTTGATGTTGTGGACGTGAGCGTGCTGCCCGAGCTTGATCGGCGCCACGACCTTGCCGATGTCGATGCCGTACTTGATGACCGTGTCGCCCACACTCATGTCCTTGAGCGCGACCTTGTGACCAAGCGGGATGTCTTGCGTGCAGGCGAGCGTGATCGTGCGGTCCTCGTCGAGGACGAGTCCAGTCAGCGTCTGGCCCGCCTTGACGCCCTCCACCACCACGACGGCCACGGAATCGCCGGGATCGTGCAATACGCAATGGATCATTGGCTGGCTCCGCAGAAAACTTCGGATGAGCTGCTTTCGCGTTCTTGCTCGAATGATACTCCGCGCAGCCGCGCCGCGTCTCGGGGCGCGTGCGGTCGCGAGGCCGGTGCGGCTAGAAATCGAGCTCGGCCTGCGACACGCGGCCGAAGAACCTTCGGTGCGCCGGACAGGGCCCGAGCCGCCGCAGCGCCGCGAGGTGCTCGGCGGTGGCGTAGCCCTTGTGCCGGGCGAAGCCGTAGTCGGGAAACTCGCGATCGAGCTCGACCAGCATCGCGTCGCGGGTCGTCTTGGCGAGAATCGATGCCGCCGCGATCGACGCGATCAGCCGGTCGCCGTCGACGATCGCCCGCGCCGGGCAGTCGATCGCCGGACAGTGCAGCCCGTCGATCCAGACGACCTCCGGCCGGGTCGCGAGGCCGTCGATCGCGCGCTTCATCGCGAGGAGTGTGGCATGGTGGATGTTGAGCGCGTCGATCTCGCCGACGGCGCCCGCTCCGATCGCCCAGGCCACGGCGCGCGCGCGGATCTTCACGGCCAGCTCCTCGCGCGCCTCCGGCGTGAGAAGCTTCGAGTCGCGCAGGCCTTTCAGGCGCTCGTCGGGATCGAAGATCACCGCCGCGGCGATCACGGGTCCGGCGAGCGGCCCGCGCCCCGCTTCGTCGACGCCGGCGATCAGCACGCGACGCCCGCCGTGCGGAGCTCGGCCTGGACCGCGTCGGCCACGAGGCCGGGCGTGTCGGCCGAGAGCGAGCGTGCCATGCCCGCGAACAGCGCCTCGAGGCGCCGGCGCACGAGCGCGTCGTCGTAGAGGTTCAGGGCCGCTCGGGCGAGATTGGTCGCGGTCGCATCGTTCTGCAGGAATTCGGCGACGACGAAGCGTCCGGCAAGCACGTTCGGCAATCCGACATAGGGTAGCAGTAGTTTCCGCGCAACGATCCTCGCGGTCAACGCGTGCACGCGGTAGAAAACGAGGTGCGGGCAGCGCGCCATCGCCGCCTCCAGCGTGGCGGTACCCGACGCGACCACCGCCACGTCGGCCGCCCTGAGCGCCCGGTCGGCGTGGCCGTAGAGGATCGTCATCGGCAGCTCGTGCAGCGCGAGCCTGTCGCGCGCGGCCTCGAACTGCTCACGCGTCTCGCGGCTCACCAGCGGCACCAGGAATCGCGCGGTCGGCTGCGCCGCGCGGATCTCCTCCGCGGCTCGCAGCAGCAGCTCGCCGTGCATCTCGAGCTCCGAGACCCGGCTCCCCGGTAGCAGCGCGAACACCGGTTCCCGGTCGAGCTTCAGCACCTCCCGCGTCTGCCGCCGAGTCGAAGCGGTTGCAGCCGACCTCGCCAGCGGATGACCGACGAAGGTCACCGGCAGCCCGGCATCGGCGTACAGCGGTGCTTCGAAGGGAAACAGCGTGAGCAGCCGGTCGGCGCTGCGCGCGATGGAGCCGATGCGTTCGCGCCGCCATGCCCACACCGAGGGGCTCACGTAGTGGATCGTGCGCATCCCGCTGCGCTTGAGCTGCCGCTCGAGCCCCAGATTGAAGTCCGGCGAGTCGATGCCGATGAACAGCGGCGCTCCGGCGGCGAGCAGCCGCCGTCGCAGCGCGCGTCGCATGAGCACCAGCGCGGGAAGCTCCGAGGCGACTTCGGCGTAGCCGCGCAGGCCCAGCCGGCTCATCGGCTCCCAGGCCTCGCATCCCGCCGACTCCATGCGCGGCCCCGCGATCCCGGCGAAGCGCACCTCCGGCAACCGCGAGCGCACCGCGGCGATGAGCTCCGCCCCCAGTACGTCGCCCGACGCCTCGCCGGCGACGATGCCAATCGTGATACCTTCGCCCCGCTGGCGCATCGTTCCGGGAACCTAGCCGCTCTCGCTGCACCCGGGGCCGGCGCAGGCCTCGGGCCTTGCACGCTCTTCGATCAACGGATGATCCCCCGCCCGGGCGTCTCCATGAACTCGCTCATGAGCTTCACTGCAGGCGACGAGGCCGCCTGCGCGGCGATCGCCTCGCGCGCCTCCTCGAGCGGCAGCTTGGCCCGATAGAGCGCCCGGTAGGCGCGGCGGATCGCGGTGATCTCGGCGACGGCGAATCCGCGCCGGCGCAGCCCTTCGCTGTTGATGCCCCGAGGCTTCGCCGGGTAGCCGGCCGCCGTGACGAACGGCGGCACGTCCTGCAGCACGATCGAGCCCGCGGCGATCATCGCGTGGGCGCCGATGCGGCAGAACTGGTGAACCCCGACGAAACCGCCCAGCACGGCGTAGTCGCCTACGACCACGTGCCCGGCGAGCTGAGCGTTGTTCGAGAAGGTCGTGTCGTCGCCGATCAGGCAGTCGTGCGCGACGTGGCTGTACGCGAGCAGCAGGTTGCGGTTCCCGATGGTCGTCGTGCCGCGATCCTGCGCGGTCCCGGCGTGCACGGTCACGAACTCCCGGATCACGTTGTCGTCGCCGATCGCGGTCGCGGTCGGCTCGCCGCCATACTTCCGGTCCTGAGGGATCTCGCCCACCGAGGCGAACTGGAAGATGCGGTTGCGGCCGCCGATCCGGGTCCGGCCGGTGATCACGACGTGGCTCGCGACCGTCGTTCCGGCGCCGATCTCGACCTCGGCGCCGATCACCGAGAACGCCCCAACGGCGACGTCCGGCGCGAGGCGGGCTCCGGCAGCAACGATCGCCGTCGGATGGATGCTCGCCATCGCGAAGCCCGCTTCAGACCTTGACGTCGCGGACCGCGGCCATGAGCTGGGCTTGCGCGACCAGCTCGCCAGCGACGCTCGCCTTGGCGGAGAACTTGAACACGCTGCGCACGACGTTGAGTTCTACGGCCTCGAGCACGAGCTGGTCCCCCGGGAAGACCGGGCGCTTGAAGCGCGCGTCGTCGATGCCGGCGAAGAACAGCAGCGAGCGCCCGTCGTGGCATTCGCCCCGCATCACGTAGGCGAGGATCGCCGACACCTGCGCCATGGCTTCGATCACCAGGACCCCGGGCATGACCGGGTAGCCCGGGAAGTGGCCCTCGAAGAAGGGCTCGTCGAGCGTGACGTTCTTGATCGCCTTGATGCGCTTGCCGTCGGCGTCGCACTCCAGCACCCGGTCGACCATGAGGAAGGGGTACCGGTGCGGCAGGTGCCGCATGATCTCGACGATGTCCATCGCGGGCATTAGCCCTCCTTGCCGCCGCGGTCGCGCTCGAGTGCCCGGACGCGCTCGACGATCGAGCGCAACCGGCGCATCGCCGACGCGACGTGCCGCCACTCTCGGTGCGGCAGTGCGGGAAACGTGCCTGTGTACACGCCGGGCGAGCGAACCGACTCGAACAGCCCGGTCGCCGCCGAGATGACCGATCCGGCGGCGATCTCCAGGTGCCCGGCGATCATCGCCGCGCCGCCGATCTTGCAGTTGCTGCCGACGCTCGTGCTGCCGGCGATCCCGACGCAGCCCGCGATCGCGGTGTGCGCGCCGATCCGGCAGTTGTGCCCGATCTGGATCTGGTTGTCGAGCTTCACGTCGTCCTCGATCACGGTGTCGCCGATGGCGCCGCGGTCGATCGTCGTGTTGGCGCCGATCTCGACGTCGGCGCCGATCAGCGTCCGGCCGAGCTGCGGCACCTTGAGCCAGCGCCCGCCAAGCTCGGCCATGCCGAACCCATCCGCGCCGACGACGACGCCGCTGTGGATGATGGTGCGCGCCCCGACGTGGGTCCGCGAGTAGAGCACGACCCTGGGATAGAGCACGCAATCGGCGCCCACGATGCAGTCCTCGCCGATCACCGTCCCTGCGCCCACGCTCGTGCGCTCGCCGACCACGGTGCGCTCGCCGACGACCGCGTGCGGACCGATCGCGGCGCTCGCTGCCACGCGGGCGCCGGGGCCGACCACCGCGGTGGGGTGCACGCCGGGCACCGGCGCGCGCGGCGGATTGAGGATCGCCGCCACGCGGGCGTAGGTCGCGTAGGGATTCTCCGCGATCAGCTTCGGCAGCGGCGTCCCCGAGGCGTCGGTCGGCGTGACGATCACCGCGCTGGCGCGGGTAGTGGCCAGCCGGTTGCGGTACTTGGGATTGGACAGGAAGGCGATCGCGCCCTTGTCCGCGGCGTCGAGCGTCGCGACGCGGTCGATGAGCACGTCCCCGTCGCCGGAGAGCTCGGCCCCGCTCGCGCTCGCGAGGCGGTGCAGGGGAACGCCATCCGACGAGCTCATGTGCTGGGGCGGCGCCCGCGGGGGCTTCCGCCTACTTGTCGGCGAGCGCCCTGATCACCTTGTCGGTGATATCGATCCGCCCGCTCGCGTAGACCACCGGGTCCTGCAATATCAGGTCGAATTTCTCGCTCTGCGCGATGTCCTGGATCACCTTGTTCGCGCGTTCCTGCACCGCGGCGAGCTCCTCGTTGCGGCGCAGGTTGAGGTCCTCGCGGAACTCCCGCTGCAGGCGCTGCAGATCGCGGGTCATGTTGGCGAGGTCGCGCTCCTTGTTGCGGCGATCGCTCTCGGCCATGGTCACGCCGTCTTTCTCGAGCAGCGCCTGAAGGTCCCGGACCTGCTTGTTGAGTTTCTGGATGTCGGTGTCGCGGCCGGCGAACTCGCGCTCGAGCTTCTGCTGCGCGCGCTTGGCCGGGGCGGCTTCCTTGAACAATCGCTCCGTGTTCACGAATCCGATCTTGTAATCGCTGCCCTGCGCTGCCGCCAGGGCCGGTACGAGCGCGAGCGCCAACGCGCCGCACGCCCGGATGAACGCATGCCTCATGCCGTGTGTCTCCTGCTGCAAGCCGAAAACTCCCTTCAGAACACCGTCCCGACCTGGAACTGGAAGCGCTGCACCCGGTCGGTCGGCTTCTTGTTCAGCGGAATGCCGTAGCTGAACTTCAGCGGTCCCACCGGGGAGTTCCACGCCAGTCCCGCCCCCGCCGAATAGCGAAACGATTCGAGCTCGGGCTGCGTCCCGTTGTCGTAGATCTGACCCGCGTCCGTGAACAGCGAGAGCCGCACCGACTGGTCGCCGGCCTTCATCCCGGGCATCGGAAAGAACCACTCCGCGTTGGCGACGATCTTGCGCCGGCCGCCGATCGTGTTGCCCTGGCTGTCCTGCGGACCGAGCGAGGCCGTTTCGTAGCCCCGGACCGATCCTACCCCCCCGGCATAATACGCCTTGAAGAACGGCAGCGGTTTGTCGCCGATGCCGCCGCCGTAGCCGAACTCGCCGCGCAGCATGAGCACCGTGGCCAGAGGCAGCGGCGTGAACCACTGGGCGACGTAGTTCAGCTTGTAGTAGGACAGGTCGCCGATCGGGGTTCCCCACTCGGCCAGCGCGCTCTGCAGCAGCCCGCGCGTCGGAAACAGCACGTTGTCGCGGGTGTCCCGCGCCCAGCCGGCGGTCAGGATCACGCTGTTGGTGATGGAGCCGAACTCGTCGACGAAGTCGCGGTAGATCTGCGGGCTCGAGTCGACCAGCGACAGCTCGGTATGCTCGTAGCGGAAGCCGACGATGATGTTGTCGGTCTCCGTGACCGGTATGCCGAAGCCGATCGCTCCACCCAGCGTCTTCGTCGAATACTGCGCCAGCGGGAGCGACGAGGCGTCGACGGCCTTATCGTAGATCTCGATCGTGCGCGAGACGCCGTCCACCGTCCAGTAGGGCTCGTTGTAAGTCACCGCGATCGTGCGGTTGATGCGGCTGGTGTTCACCGTAGCCACCAGCGAATTGCCGGTGCCGAGCACGTTGTTCTGCGACACCGAGCCCGTGAGCACGAGCCCGTCGGCGCTGGAGTAGCCTATGCCGGCGAGCAGGTTCCCGGTCGGCTTCTCGGTCACCGTCACGTCGAGATCGACCTGGTCCGGGCTGCCCGGCACCGCCGGCGTCTCGATGTTCACGTCGTCGAAGTAGTTGAGCCGGGTGATGCGGACCTTCGAGCGGTCGATTCTCGTCGAGTCGTACCAGGCTCCCTCGAGCTGCCGCAGCTCGCGCCGGATGACCTCGTCGCGCGTCTTGGTGTTGCCGCTGATGTTGATCCGCCGGATGTACACGCGCCGCCCCGGATCGACGAAGAAGGTGAACGCGGCGGTGTGATTGACGCGATCGATGTCGGGCACCGCGTTGACGTTGGCGAACGCGTAGCCGTCGCTGCCCATCCGGTCCGAGATCGCCTTGGTCGACTGCGTCAGCTTCTCGCGCGAATACACGTCGCCCGGATGCACGAGGATGAGGCGGTTGATCTCGGCTTCGGGGAGCAGCAGCTCGCCGGCGAGCCGGATGTCGCTGATCATGTACTTCGGGCCCTCGGTGATGTTGATCGTGATGTAGATCTGCTCCTTGTCCGGAGTGATGGACACCTGCGTCGAATCGACCAGGAACTCGAGGTAGCCGCGGTTGGTGTAGTAGCTGCGCAGCGTCTCCAGGTCGGCCTGGAGCTTCTGCTTGGAGTACTGGTCGTTCTTGGTGTACCAGGAGAGCCAGTTCGGCGTGGAAAGCGTGATCTCCTTGAGCAGCGTGGCCTCGGAGAAGACGTGCGCGCCCACGATGTTGATGTTGGCGATCTTGGTGACCTCGCCCTCCTCGACGGTGAAGTTGACCGCGACGCGGTTGCGCTCCTGTGGCGTCACCGTCGTCGTCACCGTCATCGCGTAGTAGCCGCGGTTGATGTACTGGCGCTTGAACTCCTGCTCGGCGCGATCGAGCGCGGAGCGGTCGAAGATCCGCGACTCGGCGACGCCGATGTCCTTGAGCGCCTTGCGCAGCGTGTCCTTGTCGAATTCGTGCGTGCCGACGATGTCGATCTGGCTGATCGTCGGCCGCTCCTGCACGATGACCACGAGCACGCTGCCCTCGGACTCGAGGCGCACGTCGCGGAAGAAGCCGGTCGCGTACAGCGCCTTGACCGCGGCCGAGGCCTTCTCGTCGTCGACGCGGTCGCCGACCTTGATCGGCAGGTAGTTGAACACCGTCCCGGCGTCGGTGCGCTGCACGCCCTCGACGCGGATGTCGCGCACCGTGAACGGCTCGAACGCGAACGCCGGAGGCGCGAAGCGCGCCCAGAGCAGGAGGATGGCGAGAAAGGCGAAGCGGACCCGGGCTCCCCCGTCGACGCGCTTCACGACGGCCCGCACGCCGCCGCGGGCGTCACAGGAGACGGGAAAGATCATTGAAGAGCGCCAAAGCCATCAACATGGCCAGCACGGCCATGCCGATGCGCTGGCCGACCTCGAGAGCGCGGTCGGAAACAGGACTGCCCTTGAAAATCTCGACGAGATAATACAACAGGTGCCCTCCGTCGAGTAAAGGCACCGGCATGAGATTCAGCACGCCGAGGCTGATGCTGATCAGCGCGAGATAACCGACGAACGTCAGCACCCCGGCCGCGGCCGATTGCCCGGCGTAATCCGCCATCGTGAGCGGACCGCTGATGTTCTTGAGCGACGCGCCGCCCGATATGATCCGGCCGAGCATCCTCACGGTGAACGCGGAGAGCTCCCAAGTCCTGGCCGCAGCCTGAGCGACCGCCTCGAACGGCCCGTAGCGGACGGTGAGCGAGAGGCCCTCGGCCGCCACGGGATCGATGGCGAGGCGCACGCCCGCGATGCCGACGCGGCGTCCGTTCTGGTCGGTGGGCTCCGGCGTCAGCGCGACGTCAAGCTGCCTCTCCTCGCGCCTCACCGTGACGCGCATGCTCTTCCCCGGATGCGCATTGGTCGCAGCCGCGACGTCGGCGGGCGAGCGCATCGGCTCGCCGTCGATCGCCACGATGGCGTCGCCGGCACGAAGTCCGGCGGTCTCCGCGGGCTTCCCGGCGATAACGTCGCGCACGAGCGGCGCACCGAGATCGAGCTTCAGCCCGAGCACGCTCATGAAGTTGCCTTCCCAGTCGTCGGGTCCGACGGCGGCGAGCGAGAGCCTGCGCTCGGTGTGCACGCCTCCCGGCCGATCGAGCGCGAGCTGCACGGAATCGCTGCCCGAGGCGCGCAACAGCCGCCAGCGCAGGTCCTGCCAGGAGCGCACCGGCGCGCCGTCGACGGCCGTCACGACGTCGCCGTCGGCGAGGCCCGCCGCTGCGGCCGGCGTGTCCGCGGGCGGCGTGGCGAGGAGCGCCCGCTGTCCCGGGACGCCGACGACGTAAGTCCCTGCCAGGAGCAGCACGGCGAGCAGCAGGTTCGCGAGCGGCCCGGCGGCGACGATCGCGCTGCGCTTGCCCACGCTCTGGCGATTGAAGGCGCGGCCGACGTCCGCCGGAGCGACTTCGCCTTCGCGCTCGTCGACCATCTTCACGTAGCCGCCGAGAGGCACCGCCGAGAGCGCCCATTCGGTGGAATCAGGGCCGAGCCGCCGCGACCAGACCACGCGGCCGAAGCCGACCGAGAAGCGCAGCACCTTGACCCCCGCGAGCCGCGCCACGACGTAGTGACCGAGCTCGTGGAAGGTGATCAGGACGCCGAGCGTTACGACGAAAGCCAGGATCTTCTGCAGGATGTCGATCATACGGACAGCGCGTGACGTGACGCGAGCTCGAGCGAGAGCGTGCGGCTCGCGCGATCCGCCTCGAGCGCGTCGTCGAGCGAAGTCACGGGTCGCGCCGGCAGCTGGGAAAGGGCCTCGGCGCAGATGTCGGCGATGTCGAGGAATCCGATCTCCCGCTCCAGGAACGCGGCCACCGCGATCTCGTTGGCCGCGTTCAGGATCGCCGGCGCGGTGCCTCCGGCGACGAGCGCCTGGCGCGCGAGCGCGAGGCAGGGGAAGCGCTCCGGATCCGGAGCGGCGAAGCTGAGCGCGCCGACCTGCGCGAGGTCGAGGGGCGTGATGCCGGCCTCGACGCGATCGGGCCAAGCGAGCGCGTGAGCGATCGGCGTGCGCATGTCGGGGTTGCCGAGCTGCGCCAGCACCGAGCCGTCGCGGTATTCGACCAGCGAATGCACGATGCTCTCCGGATGCACCAGGATCTCGATCTCGTCCGGCGCGAGACCGAACAGCCAGCGCGCCTCGATCGTCTCGAGGCCCTTGTTCATCATCGTGGCCGAGTCGATCGAGATCTTGCGCCCCATGCGCCACCGGGGATGGGCGCAGGCCTGCTCCGGCGTCACCCGGGCGAGTTCGCTCGCCGGCGTCGTGCGGAACGGGCCGCCGGAGGCCGTCAGCAGGATCCTGCGCACGCCGTCCCGGCCGCGCGATCCGTCGCGCCCGGCGGGCAGGCACTGGAAGATCGCGTTGTGCTCGCTGTCGATGGGCAGCAGCGTCGCGCCGCAGTCGCGCACCGCGGTCATGAAGATTCCGCCGGCGATCACCAGCGTTTCCTTGTTGGCGAGCAGGATCCGCTTTCCGGCGCTCGCCGCGGCAAGCGTGGAGGCGAGCCCCGCCGCGCCGACGATGCCCGCCACGACCGTGTCGACGTCCTCGAGCGCGGCGGCTTCGCAGAGCCCTTCGGCGCCCGCGACGATGCGCGTCGGCAGGCCTTCGCGCTTCACCGCCTCGTCGAGCTGGCGCGCCGCCTGCGGGTCGAGCATCGCGGCGCAGGCGGGCCGGAAGCGCTCGATCAGCTCGAGCATCGCCGGCCAGCGGCGATGGGCGGCGAGCGCCGCGACGGCGAAGCGGCCCGGGTGGCGCGCGATCACGTCGAGCGTCGAGGCGCCGATCGAGCCCGTGGCGCCGAGAACCGTTATCCTGCGCGGGTCGGTCATCGTCAGCGCAGCGCGTAGTTGACCAGCAGCGCCGCCGGCGGCATGACCGCGAGCAGCGCGTCGATGCGGTCGATCACGCCGCCGTGGCCGGGCAGGATCCGCCCGCTGTCCTTGACGCCGCGCTGCCTCTTGAGCAGCGACTTGAAGAGGTCTCCCACGATCGAGAGTCCGGTGAGAGCGAGCACGACTGCGATCCAGGCTGCGATCGCGCGCGGCGAGCGCGAGCCGGCGTGCAGCAGCTCCGGCGCGAGCCAGAGCATCGCCAGCGCGTAGGTCGCAGTCGCCACCAGCGCGCCGTACACGCCCTCCCAGGTCTTGCCCGGGCTTACCGTCGGCGCGAGCTTGCGCTTGCCGAACGTGCGCCCGGAGAAATACGCCGCCGTGTCGGCGATCCAGACGATCGCCATCACGGCGAGCAGCAGCGCCGGCGAGCGCGCCTGCAGCTGCACCAGCGCGATCCACCAGGCCAGCAGCACCAGCCAGCCGGTGAGCGCGAGCAAGGCCTTGGATCGCACGCGCCACGCCGCGGCGAGCCAGGCCGGCGCCACGGCCAGCCAGAAGACGGTGGCCAGGCCGCAGGCCGCCAGCGTCAGGCCGGCGGGCCAGCCTGCGCCGGGCGCGAACTCGAACAGCAGATCCGCCCCGATCGCGACGGCCACGGCGACGAAGGCGACGCGGTTGAGCGTCGCGTAGCCGCACAGGTTCGCCCATTCGTGCGCGGCGAGGGCGACGACGACGAGCGTCACGGCGCCCCAGCCCCGGGGCGGCAGCCAGAACAGCGCCGCGAGCGTCACGGCGATCAAGGCGACCGCCGTGAGAATGCGCGTCTTGAGCACGTTCCTCGACTTCGGATCAGCCGCTCGCGGCGAGCTGCTCGCTGGTCCGGCCATAGCGCCGCTCCCGCCGCTGGTATGACGCGATGGCTTCGTCCAGCGCCGCGGCGTCGAAGTCGGGCCAGAGCCGGTCGGTGAAGTAGAACTCCGTGTAGGCGAGCTGCCAGAGCAGGAAGTTGGAGATGCGCTGCTCGCCGCCGGTGCGGATGAACAGGTCCGGCTCCGGCGCGTAGGCCATGGACAGGAACGGCTCGAGTGCTTCGGGCTCGAAACCGTGGATCGCTTCGGGGTGCGCCGCCAGCAGATTCCGCGCGGCCTGCGCGATGTCCCAGCGGCCGCCGTAGTTGGCCGCGATCGTCAGCGTGAGCCGAGCGTTGTCCGCGGTGAGCGCCTCGCCCGCCGTGATCAGCTCGCGGATCCGCGGCTCGAAGCGCACCGTGTCGCCGATGACCTTGAAGCGGATGCCGTTCTCGTTGAGCTTGACGACCTCCTGCTCCAGCGTGCGCACGAAGAGCTGCATCAGGATCGAGACCTCGTCCGGCGGGCGCCGCCAGTTCTCGCTCGAGAAGGCGAACAGCGTGAGGAACTCCACCCCGCGCGCGATGCATGCGCGCACCGTAGCTCGCACCGCCTCGACGCCCTTGCGATGCCCGGCGACGCGGGGCAGCATCCGCTGCTTCGCCCAGCGGCCGTTGCCGTCCATGATGATGGCGACGTGACGCGGCACGGCGCGCGGCGCCGGGATCTCGCGCGTCGAGCTTTCGTAGGCGGGCGGCTCGAGCGAGCGTCGGGCTTCGGAATGCGATCCCACGGGTCGGCTTCGTCCGGACCGTCAGACAGCCAGCAAGTCGGCTTCCTTCGCCTGAAGGACCTTGTCGATCTCGGCGACGTAGCGGTCGGTGAGCTTCTGGACGTCGGTCTGCGCGTGGCGCTCGTCGTCCTCGGATACCTTGTGCTCCTTGAGCAGCTTCTTCAGATGCTCGTTAGTGTCGCGGCGAACGTTGCGCACCGCCACCCGCGCGTTCTCCGCCTCGTGGCGCACCACCTTGATCAGCTCCCTCCTGCGCTCTTCGGTGAGCGCCGGCATCGGCACGCGGATGACCTCGCCGGACACGGAGGGATTGAGCCCCAGGTCGGAGTCGCGGATCGCCTTCTCGACCACCGGCACCATCTTCTTCTCCCAGGGCTGCACGGCGATCGTGCGCGCGTCGCCCAGGGTCACGTTAGCGACCTGGTTGATGGGCATGATCGATCCGTAGTAGTCGACCTGGATGTGATCAAGGAGCCCGGTGTGCGCGCGGCCGGTGCGCACCTTCTGGTAGTCGTGCTTGAGCGTCTCGACCGTCTTGTGCATCTTCTGCTCCGCGGATTTCTTGAGCTCCGGAATCATCGGCCCTCCTCAGCAGTGCACCAGCGTTCCTTCATCCTCGCCCATGACCACGCGCTTGAGCGCTCCCGGGACGAAGATGCTGAACACCTTGAGCAGCATGTTCTGGTCGCGGCACAGCGCCAGCGCGGTCGCGTCCATGACCTTCAGATTCTTGACGATCGCCTCGTCGAAGGTAAGCGTCGGATACCGCCTGGCGTCGGGGTTCTTCTTCGGATCCGAGGTATAGACGCCGTCGACCTTGGTCGCCTTGAGCACGATGTCCACGCCCATCTCGCGGCCCCGCAGGGCCGCGGCGGTGTCGGTCGTGAAGAACGGGTTGCCCGTGCCCGCGGCGAAGATCACCACCTTGTTCTCCTCGAGGTAGCGCAGCGCCTTGCCGCGGATATAGGGCTCGGCGACCTGCTCGATCGACAGCGCCGACTGGACGCGCGACACGATCCCCGCGCGGCGCATCGCGTCCTGCAGTGCCAGCGCGTTCATGAGCGTCGCCAGCATGCCCATGTAGTCCGCCGTCGCCCGGTCCATGCCGGCGGCGCCCGGCGCCACGCCGCGGAAGATGTTGCCGCCGCCGATGACCACGGCCACCTGCACGCCCAGCCGCACGACCTCGCCGATCTCGGCCACGATGCGGTCGATCACCTCGCGATTGATGCCGTAGGGATCGTCGCCCATCAGCGCCTCGCCCGAGAGCTTGAGGAGGATCCTCCGGTACGCGGGCTCGGTCCGAGCGGCGGCCGCCGCGGCGGGCAGCGTGGCGACGGTCGGTGCGGTCATGGCGCTCCCTCCCGGAGATCAGGCGATCGGGGCATGCACCTTCAGGCGCTCTTCGCCATCGCCGCGACCTCGGCCGCGAAGTCGTCCTTCTTCTTCTCGATTCCCTCGCCGACGACGTAGAGCTCGAAGCCCTGCACGCTCGCGCCGCGGCTCTTCAGGTATTTCTCGACCGTCTCGTCGGGATTCTTCACGAACGGCTGGCCTAGGAGCGTCACTTCCGAGAGGAACTTGTTCAGCCTGCCCTCGACCATCTTGGCGACGATCTCCGCGGGCTTCCCCGATTCGGCGGCCTGCGCGGTGTAGATCGCGCGCTCGCGCTCGATCAAGTCGCGCGGCACCTGGTCGCGCGAGACGCACACCGGCCGGACCGAGGCGACCGACGCGGCGATGTGCATCGCCACGTCCTTGCCCGTCTGCTCGTCGCCGCCCTGGTAGGCGACGGTCACGCCGATGCGCCCGCCGCCGTGCACGTACTGCGCGAGGCGGCCGGGTGTCGTGAGCCGGACCAGGCGCCGCACCGACACGTTCTCGCCGATCTTCTGCACCAGCGCCTGGCGCGCGGTCTCGACCGTGCCGCCGGCGTGCGGCAGCGCCGTGAGTGCCGCCGGGTCGGCGGGGGCCTTGTCGGTGACGAGCCTCGCCAGCGCAGCTGCGAACGCCACGAAGTCCGGGTTGCGCGCGACGAAATCCGTCTCGCAGTTGACCTCGACCATCGCGCCGGTCTTGCCGTCGCCAGCGACGAAGGCGCCGATCACGCCCTCCGCCGCGACGCGATCGGCCGCTTTCGACGCCCGGGCGCCGCTCTTGATGCGCAGCAGCTCCTCGGCTTTCGCGAGGTCGCCGCCGGACTCGGCCAGCGCCCTCTTGCATTCCATCATCGGGAGCCCGGTCCGGCTGCGCAGCTCCATGACCATGCCCGCGGTTATCTCTGCCATTGCCTCATCTCCAATCCTTCGCTGGTCGAGCCGCCGTTGGGGCGACTCATCGCATCCACGCACTTCCGCCGCGCATCGCCGTCGAGTCGCGGCCGGGCCCGAGGCAAAAAAAAGGAGCCTCGGCCCCTTTTCCGGCGACCGGTCAGGCGGCCGTCTCGTCGGCCGACACCTCCACGAATTCGTCGGGCTGGACGATCTCCTGGATCACCTGGCTGCGTCCCTCCAGGATCGCGTCGGCCACGCCCCGCGCGTAGAGACGGATGGCCCGGCTCGAATCGTCGTTGCCCGGGATCACGTAGGCGATCCCGTCGGGCGAGTGGTTGGTGTCCACCACGCCGATGATCGGGATGCCCAGCTTGTTCGCCTCGGTGACCGCGATCTTCTGGTAGCCCACGTCGATCACGAAGAGCGCGTCGGGAAGCGCGGCCATCTCCTTGATCCCGCCGAGGCTGCGATTGAGCTTGTCCATCTCCCGCTGGAGCGTGAGCGCCTCGCGCTTGCTCATCTTCTCGAAGGTGCCGTCCTGGGCCATCGTCTCGAGGTCCTTGAGCCGCTTGATCGACGCCTTCACCGTCTTGAAGTTGGTAAGCATGCCGCCGAGCCAGCGGTGGTCGACGTAAGGCATGCTGGCTCGCTGCGCCTCCTCGGCGACGATGTCGCGGGCCTGACGCTTGGTGCCGACGAACAGAATGGTTCCGCGGTTGGCGGCCAGCTGGCGGACGTACTTCACCGCCTCCTGGTACATCGCCATCGTCTTCTCGAGGTTGACGATGTGGATCTTGTTGCGCTGGCCGAAGATGTAATCCGCCATCTTCGGATTCCAGTAGCGGGTCTGGTGGCCGAAGTGGACCCCGGCTTCCAGCATTTGACGCATCGTGACCGACATTACTACACTCCTTTGTCAGGGTTGAGCCTCGATCCACCCCTGCACCTTCAAGCCGCTTCGGCGGCTCGAGGCACCCTGAACGGGCGGATCTGCGAATTGCCTGGCGGGCACGGGTCCCGGAAGCCGCGCGACGCTTCGTCCGACGCGTCCTGCAATATTCCGGCGCCGTTAAACCGCCAAGATTGCCGGCCACGGCGCCACCAGACCAAATTAACGTTTGATTTTAGCACAATTTCCCTGTCCTCCGCAGGGGCCGGCGATGCCCTTCGCATGACGACCTGGCAGGATTTCCTCCGGACGCGCGGTGCGTCCTTCGATGGCGACGTCGTGTCAGGCTTCGGCGAGGCATCCGCCGAGCTCGCGGCCGCACGCGACACCGCGGTCCTCTGCGATCTCGGGCCGCTGGCCGTGCTCGCCGTGACGGGCACCGACGCGGCGACGTTCCTCCAGGGCCAGCTCACCAGCGACGTCACGGCAATGGCCGACGGCGCGACGCAGCTTTCGGCATGGTGCTCGGCGAAGGGACGTGTCGTGGCCGACTTCCTGGTCCGCCGCGCGAGCTCCGAGCGCTTCGAGCTGCTGCTGCCGTCGTCGCTGCTTCCGCCGATCGAGAAGCGCCTGAGGATGTACGTGCTACGGGCCAAGGTCTCGATCGCCGATGCGAGCCGGGGCACGGTGCGGCTCGGCATCGGCGGGCCTGCGGCGGCAGCGTGCATCGCGGCCAGCATCGGCGTCACCCCTGCGCTCCAGCACTCGCTTGTCATCGACGGCGGCATCCTGATCACGATGCGCGGCAACCGCTTTCTGCTGCTCTCCCGGCCTGAGCGCGCGCCGGGGCTCTGGAGCACGCTCGCGGAGCGCGCGCGTCCCGCCGGCTACGCCTGCTGGGAATGGCTCACCGTGCGCGCCGGCGTTCCGGTGGTGACGGCGGCGACCCAGGAGGCGTTCGTTCCCCAGATGCTCAACCTCGACGCCCTCGACGCGATCTCCTTCGGCAAGGGCTGCTACACCGGTCAGGAGATCGTCGCCCGCACGCAGTACCTTGGACGGCTCAAGGAGCGCCTCGCGCTCGCGCACGTGGCCGGAGCGTGTCCCGAGCCTGGCGGGCGCCTCTACGCGTCGGCCTTCGGCGACCAGCCCTGCGGGACGATCGTCAATGCCGCCGCCGCTCCCGAAGGCGGGGCGGACCTGCTCGCGGTCGCGCAGAGCGCCGCGATCGCCGGCGAGGCGCTCCGCCTGGACGACGGCCGCGCGCTGGCGCTCCTGCGGCTGCCCTATGCGCTGCCCGCGGGCAACGAGCGGCCGGGTCGCATCGCGTGACGCGTGGCGCCGGTCGAGATCTACTGCTACTACCGCATCGCACCGGAGCAGGCGTGCCGCGCCCGCGAGGCAGTCGCGCGGACTTTCCGGGCCGTCGAGGCGCGATTCGGCGTCATCGGCCGGCTCTACCAGGGCGAGCGCGAGCCGGGGCTCTGGATGGAGGTCTACCAAGGCGTGCGAGAACCGGATCGGCTCGAGGCGATGCTCGCCGAGGAGGCCTCCGCGAGCGGCTTCCCCGGCTTCCTGGCCGCGGGATCGCAACGCCGCGTGGAGCGCTTCGTGGCGGCACCCGGCTGATGTCCCGCAGGGATCCTTTGCGCAGCGGAGCGTAGGCCGATGTGTCTCGCTCTCGCGGCGCTCGATGCGCATCCGCGTTTCTGCGCGGTCATCGCCGCCAATCGCGACGAGTTCCACGCCCGCGATGCCGAGCCGGCGCACTGGTGGCCCGACGGCAGGCTCGCGGGCCGCGATCGCGTCGGGGGCGGCACGTGGTTCGGCGTCGACCGGCGGGGACGCTGGGCACTCGTCACCAATTACCGCGAAGGCATTCCTCGCGATCCCGATGCTCCGTCGCGCGGGATGCTCGTCGCCCGCGCGCTCGGCGATCGGGCGAGCGCGCTCGCCAGCGCGGCGAGCCTCGCGCTCGATGGCTCGCGCTATCACGGCTACAGCCTGCTCGTGGGCGACGAAGGGACAGCCGCCTACACGACGAACCGGGCGAGCGGCGCGCTCGCGCTGCGGTCCGGCGTCGTCGGCTTGTCGAACCATCTTCTCGAGACGCCCTGGCCAAAGGTCGTGCGGTCCAAGTCGCGGATGGACGCGTGGCTCGACTCGGGAAGCGACGACGTCGGCGCGCTGTTCGACCTCCTCGCCGACCGCGCTCAAGCCGACGCCACGGCGCTGCCCTCGACGGGCGTCCCGGTCGACTGGGAGCGGCGCCTGTCGAGCGCGTTCATCGTCGACCCGACGTACGGAACGCGCTGCTCGACGGTGCTGACCATTGGCCGCGACGGCGCGGCCCGGTTCATCGAGAAGAGCTTCGATGCGGCGGGCCGCGAGGCGAGCGAAGCCCGGTTCGACTTCCGGATCAGCCGGTGACCGGGTTCGATACTTCGATCAGGTTGCCGTCCGGATCGCGGAAGTAGACCGAGAGGATCGGGCCGGTCGCGCCCGTGCGCCGCACCGGGCCCTCGATGATCGCCACGCCTTCGGTTTCGAGATGGGCCGCGACTTCGCCAAGCGGCACCGCGGTGAGGAAGCACAGGTCCGCCGAGCCGGGCACGGGGCGGAGCGCCTTGGGCTCGAATTCGCCGCCGTGCGGGTGCAGGTTGATCTTCTGCCGCCCGAAAGCGAGCGCCTTGCGGCCGCCCGCGAACGTCACGGCCTCCATCCCCAGCACGCGGTGATAGAAGCCGAGCGTCGCTTCGACGTCGGCCACCGTCAGCACGAAATGATCCAGCGAATCGATGCGCACGATGGCTCCTTCAGTAGCCCGACAGCGCCAGCTGCGCCGTGCCGTCCCGCACGGCGAGCGCACAGCGTCCGCCGACCGGCAGCGTGAGCTTGTCGCGCCGATGCCCGAACGGCAGCCCGGCGACGATCGGCACGGCGAAGGCGCCGCGGCAGTGCTCGATCATGCGCTCGAGGTCGTAGCCGTTGTCGTTCGCGCCGAGCTCGTAGCCGTTGAACTCGCCCAGAAGGACGGCGCGCTGGCGGGCGAGAATCCCCGCGTAGTGCAGCTGGTAGAGCATGCGCTCGACGCGGTACGGATGCTCGCCGACATCTTCGAGGAACAGAATGCCGCCGTCGATCCGCGGCAGGTGCCGAGTGCCGACGAGATGAGCGACGAGCGAGAGGTTGCCGCCCCAGAGCGTGCCCTGGGCCAGCAGATCCGCCTCGGCGGTCACGGGAAAATGTGCGCGATGCTCGGCGCTGCCGAGCAGGTCCCAGCAGTGCCGGAGCGTGAACTCCGAGGGCGATTTCGCGCCGAAATCGTACGCGGCGAGCGGCCCGGCGAAGCTCGCCATGCCCGTCGCCGCGAGTGCGGCGAGCTGGAAAGCCGTGAAGTCGCTGTGGCCCAGCCAGCGCTTGTTCGCGGCGGCGATGCGCGTGAAGTCCAGCCGCTCGAGGAGCCGCGACCAGCCGTAGCCGCCGCGCACGGCGATCGCCAGCTCGACCCGCGGATCCTCCGTCATGCGCGCGACCGCGGCGAGACGCTCATCGTCGGGCGCCGAGAAGCGCTGCCAGCGGCCCGCGACCGTGGGATCGACGACGACGCGGTGGCCCGCGGCCTCGAAGCGTCGCACCGCGCGCTCCACGGCGGCGGGATCGGTCGCGAAGCCGGCCGGCGCGTAGAGGCCGATCCCCCAGCGACGTCGCATCGCCCTCGTGCCTAGCGGCGCGCCGCGAAGAACGCGGACAACAGCGCGCCGCACTCCGCCGCGAGCAGGCCGCAGACGACCCGCGTGTGATGGTTGAGCCGGGCGTCGGCGAACAGATCGACCACGCTGCCGCAGGCGCCGGTCTTCGGATCGCGCGCGCCGAACGTGAGCCGGCGGACCCGGGCGTGCAGCATCGCCCCCGCGCACATGACGCAGGGCTCGAGCGTCACGTACAGATCGCACTGCGGCAGGCGGTAGTTGCCCAGTGCCGCCGCCGCGTCGCGGAGCGCGGCGATCTCGGCGTGAGCGGTGGGATCGCTCGCCGCGATGGGCGCGTTGCCTCCGCGGCCGACGATCCGCCCGTCGCAGACGACGACCGCTCCCACCGGCACTTCTCCGCGCGCCTGCGCGCCCCGAGCGAGCGCGAGCGCCTCGCGCATCCAGCGCTCCGCGTCGGCGGCACCGACCGCATCGTAGGGCGCCGGCGTCTCGGTGCGCGCGGTCACGGCTCAGGCTTCGGCGGCGGAGCGCTCGTCAGCGACCATCGCGTCGGCCTCGATCTCCACCAGGATCGCCGGATCGATGAGGCGCGAGACCTCGACCATCGCGCACGCGGGACGGATGTCGCGAAACGCCTCGCCGTGCGCCTTGCCGATCGCCTCCCAGTGCGCGATGTCGGCGACGTAGATGCGCGTGCGCACGACGTCGGCGAGCCGCGCGCCGGCCTGGCGAAGAGCGCGCTCGATGTTGGCGATCGCGACCTTCGCCTGCGCGTACGGGTCGCCTTGACCGACGATCCGCCCCGCTGCATCCGTGGCGGTCGTGCCGGACACCCAGATCTGACGGCCGACCCGAACCGCCCGCGAGTAGCCGACGACCGGTTCCCAGACCGTACCCGAGGACACGAGCTCGCGCTTCATATCACTCCCATTCGATCGTCGCCGGGGGCTTGCCCGAGATATCGTAAACCACGCGGTTGATGCCCCGCACCTCGTTGGTGATGCGGTTCGACACGCGGGCGAGAAGCTCGTGCGGCAGCGGCGCCCAGTGCGCGGTCATGAAATCGGTGGTCTGCACGGCGCGCAGCGCCACCGCGTGCTCGTAGGTGCGGCCGTCGCCCATCACGCCGACCGAGCGCACCGGCAGGAACACCGCGAACGCCTGGGCGACCCTGTCGTACCAGCCTTCGCGCCGGAGCTCCTCGATGAATATCGCGTCGGCCCGGCGCAGGAGATCCGCGCGCTCGCGCGTCACCTCGCCCAGGATGCGAACGCCGAGCCCCGGTCCGGGGAAAGGATGCCGGTACACGAGCTCGCGAGGCAGGCCCAGCGAGAGCCCCAGCTCGCGGACCTCGTCCTTGAAGAGCTCGCGCAGCGGTTCGAGCAGCTTCAGGTGCAGCGTCTCGGGCAGCCCGCCCACGTTGTGATGCGACTTGATCGTGTGCGCCTTCTTGGTCTTCGCCGCCGCCGACTCGATCACGTCGGGGTAGATCGTCCCCTGCGCGAGCCACTTCGCCCGCTTCTGCTTCGCCGCTTCGGCCTGGAAGACGTGCACGAACTCGCGGCCGATGATCTTGCGCTTCTGCTCGGGATCCTCGACGCCCTCGAGGGCCGAGAGGAAGCTTGCGCCGGCGTCGACGTGGTCGACGCGCGCGCCGAGATGGCGGGCGAACGTGTCCATCACCTGCCTCGCTTCGTCCTGGCGCAACAGGCCCGTGTCGACGAAGATGCACAGGAGCTGATCGCCGATCGCGCGATGGATGAGCGCGGCGGCCACCGAGGAATCCACCCCGCCGGAAAGGCCGAGGATCACCTCGTCGCCGCCCACCGCCGCGCGAATCCGCTCCACCGCTTCGTCCGCGTAGCCCGGCATCGTCCAGTCGCCGCGGCAACCGCAGATGTCGCGCACGAAGCGCTCGAGGATGACCCGACCCTGCCGCGTGTGCGTCACCTCCGGGTGGAACTGCACGGCATAGAAGCGGCGCGACTCGTCCATCATCCCCGCGATCGGCGTCGCGGCGTTGCTCGCCATCACGGAGAATCCCGGCGGCAGCGCCGTGACCTTGTCGCCGTGGCTCATCCACACATCGAGCAGGCCGTGTCCCGCAGCGTTGCCGCGGTCCTGGATGCCGGAGAGGAGCTTTCCGTGCCCCTGGGCGCGCACCTCCGCGTAGCCGAACTCGCGGGTCAGCCCGTTCTCGACGCCGCCGCCGAGCTGCGCCGCCATCGTCTGCATGCCGTAGCAGATGCCGAGCACCGGCGCGCCGGCCCGCCACGTGGCGTCCGGGGCGCGCGGCGTATCGCCTTCGGTGACGCTCTCCGGGCCGCCCGACAGGATGATGCCCGCCGGCGCGAAATCGCGGACGAACGCGTCGCCCACGTCGAAGGGTTGGATCTCGCAGTACACGTGCAGCTCGCGCACCCGCCGGGCGATGAGCTGGGTGTACTGGGCGCCGAAATCGAGGATCAGGATCCGGCAGTGCATGGCTCGGGACCTCAGGCTGCGCGGGGCAGGTTCCGGTACGCGAAGTGCCGCCGCGCGAGGAACAGCGCGACCGCCTGCAGGATCGCCGACAGGTAGAAGGTCGTCCCCACCCGCCAGTCCGACGGCGGAAGCTGCGCCACCTGCGCGAGCAGCGGCGCGCCGATCGCCGGCGCCACGACGAACATGATGCTGTTGATCGAATTGAGCGCGCCCATGGTGACGCCCTGCTCGCTCGGCCCGACCGCGTTGGACACGACCGACTGCAGCGCCGGTCCCGCTGCGAAGGAAAGGAAGTTGCCGACGATGATCGCGTACATCATCCAGCCGTGCTGGGCGAGGCCGTAGAGCAGGTAGGCGATCGCGCCCACCGCGAGGCCGGTCATGGCGAGCTTCACCTCGCCGTAGCGCTTGAGCAGCCGGCCCAGCAGGGCCCCCTGCACCACGGTCGCGACCAGGCCGACGCAGAACAGCGCGAAGCCGTTGTCGCGCGTGTCCCAGCCGAAGCGGAAGTTGGTGTAGAGCACCCAGGTCACCTGCAGGATGAGCTGCGCGAGCACGACCAGAGCGAACACGATGACCAGGCTCCCGATCTCGCGGTGGCGCACCAGCGCGGAGAGCGCGGCGAGCGGGTTGGCGCGAGCGATCGAGAACGCGCGCCGCCGCTCGACCGGCAGCGACTCCGGCACGAGGAAGTAGCCGTAGGTGGCGTTGGCGAGCGAGAGCGCCGCGGCGGCGTAGAACGGCAGCCGCAGGCTGACCGCGCCGAGCAGTCCTCCGATCATCGGGCCGAAGATGAAGCCCAGCCCGAAGGCCGCCCCGATCAGGCCGAAGGCCGCCGCGCGCCGCTCCGGGGCGGAGACGTCGGAGGCGTAGGCGTTGGCCACCGTGAAGCTCGCGCCCGCCGTTCCGCCGAGCACCCGCGCGACGAACATCCAGCCGAGCGAGGGCGCCAGGGCGAGGAGCAGGAAGTGCGCCCCGAGACCGAGCAGCGACCAGAGCAGCAGCGGGCGGCGCCCGAAGCGGTCGGACAGCGCGCCCAGGAGCGGCGCGCAGAAGAACTGCATCACGCCGTAGGTGATAACCAGCGCCCCGTACCAGTACGACTGCAGCTCGCGGCTCGCGGTGAACTCGCCGACGAGCAGCGGCAGCACCGGCAGCGCGATGCCGATGCCGAGCACGTCGATGAACACGACCACGAAGATGAACGGCATCGCGGCCCGCCGGCCGCGGCGTGCGGGCTCAGCCACGGAGGCCCGCGGAGGCGAGGGACGCGACCGGCCTGCTACTCGACACGGTAGTTCGGTGCTTCCTTGGTGATCTGCACGTCGTGCACGTGCGATTCGCGGATGCCCGCGGAAGTGATCTCGATGAACTCGGCGCGCGTGCGCATCGCCTCGATGGTCGGGCAGCCGCAATAGCCCATCGCGGCGCGCACGCCGCCCATCAGCTGGTGGATCACCGCCGAGAGCGGCCCCTTGTAAGGCACGCGGCCCTCGATGCCCTCCGGGACGAGCTTCTCGGGCGCGTCCTCGCCTTCGGTGTCCTGGAAGTAGCGGTCGGCCGATCCTTCCTGCATGGCGCCGAGCGAGCCCATGCCACGGTAGCTCTTGTAAGAGCGGCCCTGGTAGAGCTCGGTCTCCCCGGGCGATTCCTCCGTCCCGGCGAAAAGGCTGCCCAGCATCACGCAGGACGCCCCGGCGGCGATCGCCTTGGCGATGTCTCCGGAATAGCGGATGCCTCCGTCGGCGATGATCGGAACGTCGAGATTGGCCACGCCCTCGCGCGCGTTCTGTACCGCGGAGATCTGCGGCACGCCGACGCCGGCGACGATGCGCGTCGTGCAGATCGAGCCCGGGCCGATGCCGACCTTGATCGCGTCCGCCCCGTGATCGACGAGGGCCCGCGCGCCCACGGAGGTCGCGACGTTCCCGCCGATCACCGGCAGCTGCGGATAGCGCTTCTTGATCTGGCTTATGCGGTCGAGCACGCCCTGAGAGTGACCGTGCGAGGTGTCGACCACGATGACGTCGACGCCCGCCGCGACCAGCGCCTCGATGCGCTCCTCGCTGTCGCCGGCGGTGCCGACCGCGGCGCCGACCCGCAGGCGCCCGAAGTCGTCCTTGCAGGCGAGCGGATGCTCGGTCGACTTCAGGATGTCCTTGACGGTGATGAGGCCCTTCAGCTCGAAGCGATCGTTCACGACCAGCACGCGCTCCAGGCGATGCCGGTGCATCAGCTCCTTCGCCTCCTCGAGCTCGGTGCCCTCGGGCACGGTGACCAGCCGGTTGCCCTTGGTCATGATGTTCGCCACCGGCTGATCGAGATTGGTCTCGAAGCGCAGGTCCCGGTTGGTCACGATGCCCACGACCTTGCCGCCGTCGACCACCGGCAGTCCCGAGATGCGATGCGCCTGCGTGAGCGCGAGCACCTCGCGCACCGACATGGTCGGCGGAATCGTGATCGGCTCCTTCACCACGCCGCTCTCGAATCGCTTCACGCGGGCGACCTCCGCCGCCTGCGCCTTGGGCGACATGTTCTTGTGCACGACCCCCAGGCCGCCTTCCTGGGCGATCGCGATGGCGAGCCCGGCTTCGGTGACGGTGTCCATCGCCGCCGAAAGCAGTGGAATGTTGAGCGTGATCGTGCGCGTGAGCCGCGTCTGGAGGTTGACGTCGCGCGGGACGACGGAGGAATGGGCGGGGAGAAGCAGGACGTCGTCGAAAGTCAGCGCCTTCTGGACGACACGCATGGTGTTGTTTCTCCTATGCGCAAAAGCGGATTATACGCGGCTCCCCGGGACCGGTAAACGTTTGTCGAGCACAATGCGCGCAGTGCACGCTGGTTTGACGCGCTTCACCGGTTTGCATTACCGTAGTCGTCATCGGGTCTAGGGACATCCGACATGAACCGCAGAACCGCTCTTGCCGTCGTGCTCTGCGCTTTCGCATTCGCCGCCTTCCCGGCCGCCGCCGCAATGTACAAGTGGACCGACGAGAACGGCCGCACGGTCTACGGCGATACACCGCCGGCCGGCGTGAAAGCGGAGAGGATCAACGCCGCGCTGCCGCCGGCGGATCCGAATGCCGTTCGCGACATGGCCAGCAAGGATGCGCAGATCAACGCGCGCCAGCGCGCTCGCGCGGAAGACGATGCGAAGGCGGAGAAGGCGCAGGCCGACGCGAAAGCGAAGCTGGACCGCTGCGCGCAGCTGCGCGGCAACATCCAGACCATGCGCTCCGATGTCGCGGTCTACCGCTTCAACGACAAAGGCGAGAAGGTCTACCTCGAGGCCGCCGACCGGCAGAAGAGCATCACCGACTCGGAAAACCTGCTGCGCAGCCTGAACTGCGACGCCGCCCCGGCGAGCTGAGCCCTAGCGCCTGCGCTGGGGACGCTGCGGCGGATTCGCGCCCGGCGGCGGCTGTTGCTGCGACAGGTCGGCTTCGATCGCGGCGTCGTTGATCTTGATGTCCGCCTTCGCCCGTAGACCCGCCACGTACTCGGCGACGAGCTCGCGTCCGAGCTGATCGCCGATGCGGCCGGCGAAGGCGTTGACCTTGGCCGCATCGGGTGGCGGCGGCGCGATAATCCGCTGCACCCGATACAGCGAGTAGCCGCCCCGCTCGTTGGTCGCTCCCGTGTAGGCCGGCAGCTTCGATGCGTCGACCTGGAAGATTGCCGCCAGCGCCCCCGCCGGAACCCCGGGACGCGGCTGGCTGCGCGCCACCGTGACCGGCTTGCCGAACGCGACGTCGACTTCCTTGCCCTGCTGCAGCTGCTCGAGCTTCGCCTTTCCCGCCGCCTGCGCGCGCTCGCCTGCGGCTTTCTGCTCGAGCTGGCGCCGGATCTCGGCCTTCACCTCGTCGAACGGCCGCGGGGCCGCGGGCTTGTACTCGACGACGCGCGCCGCCATGAGCGTGTTCGGCGCGACTTCGATCGCGTCGGTGTTGCGCTTGGCCTGCAGCGAGTCCGGGCTGAAAACCGCCTGCACGAATTTCTGGTTGTTCTGCGCGAGAGCGAGCACCTGCGCGCGGGAGAGCAGCGGCGTGGACTCGACCTTGAGGTCGAGCGCCTTGGCAACCGGCGCCAGCGAGTCCGCCTGTTCGTAGACCAGGTTCTGCATCTGGTCCGCGGCGTCGGCGAACTTGGCGCTCGCCCGCTGGCGCTTGAGATCCTGCTCGATCTGCGCCTTGACCTCGTCGAAGCTCTGCATCTTCGCGGGGCGCACTTCGGTGAGCTTGATGACGTGCCAGCCGAAGTTGGTCTTGATCGGTTCGGAGACCTCGCCGGCCTTCATCGAGAAGACCGCGTCCTCGAAGGGCTTGACCATCGAGCCGTCGCGGGAGAAGAAGCCAAGGTCGCCGCCTTGCGACGCCGAGCCCGGATCCTGGGAGTATTTCTTGGCGAGCTCGGCGAACTGGGCAGGGCTCTTCCTCGCTTCCGCGGCGATCTCCTCCGCCTTCTTCTTCGCGGCGTCCTGCTCGGCGGCGGTCGCGTCGGGCTTCACCGCGATCAGGATGTGCGAGGCCTGGCGCTCCTCGGGCTTGCCGTAGTTCCTGGGGTTAGCGTCGTACTGCTTGCGCACGTCCGCCGGGTCGACCGTGACCTCGGCCGCCAGCGCATCGGGGGTCAGCTTGACGTAGTCGAGCTTCACCTCCTCGGGCGTCTGGAAGGCGCCCTGATTGCCGTCGTAGTACTGCTTCACCTCGGCGTCGTCGATCTTCACTTCCTTCAGGAAGGGGTCGACGTCGACGGTGGCGATCGCCACCTCGCGCTGCTGCTCGAGCAGGTCGAGATAGCGCTCGACGTTGCTGCGGGCCACGATCGAGCCCCCGACGATGGGCTCCTGCAGCGGCGCCAGCACGAGGTCGCGCCGGAGCTCCTCGGCGAACTGGGCCGGGGTCCGGCGCGGATTCTGCATGTCGAGCAGCTGCTCGTAGCGGCTCTGCGAGAACTTGCCGTTCTCCTGAAAGGCGGGGATGTCGGCGATGAACGAACGGAGCTGATCGTCGGAGACCGTCAGCCGGTCGCGCCGCGCCTCCCGGCGCAGCAGCTTCTGCCCGATCATCTGCTCGAGCACCGAGTAGCGCATCTCGGGGGTGTCGAATGTGGCCGGGTCGAAGTTCGCGCCCAGCGCCTGGCGCATGCGCTCCTGCTGCTGGCGCAGGCCGTCCTGGAACTCCTCCCGCGTGACCTTTTCGCCGGCGACGCTCGCTACTTCGCCGGCGGCCCCGCTCGAGTTGCGGAAGTAGTAGTCGACGCCGAAGAACGCGAACGGCAGCGAGATGAGCGCGAGGACGAGCTGGACGAGGCGCTTGCGCCGATAGATGAAGTCGTACATGAATCAGTCGCCGCGATCAAAAAGGGCGAACTCGCGTTCGCCCTTCGGTTCAGGTTTCTGGCGGAGTGGACGGGACTCGAACCCGCGACCCCCGGCGTGACAGGCCGGTATTCTAACCAACTGAACTACCACTCCGGAATCCGCATCGCTTCAATTGGTGGGTGCTGAGAGGGTCGAACTCCCGACATTCGCCTTGTAAGGGCGACGCTCTACCGCTGAGCTAAGCACCCGCCGCGCTGCCCGCGCCTCCGGGTGCCGTCGTTCGCTCGAGACCCGCTCCCGCGCCGCAGGCCGCGATCAATGCGCGCGAAACAGGCTAGTTTACCGATTCCTTGAGTGCTTTGCCAGCCCGGAACTTCGGCACTCGGGCAGCCTTGATCTTGATCGCCGCGCCCGTCCGGGGATTGCGGCCCTGGCGAGCGGTCCGCTTGCCCACGTAGAACGAGCCGAAGCCGACCAGCGTGACGATGTCGCCCTTCTTGAGCGAGCCCCGGATCGAATTCACCGTCGCGTCCAGCGCCCGTCCCGCTGCCGCTTTCGATATGTCGGCATGCTTCGCGATCGCATCGATCAGCTCTGACTTGTTCACGGGGTCCCCTTTTCGAATCGAGTATTTGGACGAATGCCAGCGAGGAGAAACGAAAATGCGAGGCGAACGTGCTTTATAGCAATCGCGAAAACGTCGTGTCAAGGAAAAGAAAATCGCCGCGGCTTTCGAGGCCGCGGCGACCGTTGCGACGCGCGAGGACGCGCTTTTTTGGTACGACTAATGCTTCATTACGACCGTGGGTTCCTCGACCGGCGCAGCCGGGACCGCGGGCCTCTCCGCCGCAGCTTCCGCGAGCGGCGTGGGCTGGCGCTCCAGCGCCTGGTCGAGAACCTGCTCGATCCAGCGCACCGGATGGATCTCGAGGCGGTTCTTGATGTCGTCGGGAATCTCGGTGAGATCCTTCACGTTCTCCTCGGGGATCAGCACGCGCTTGATGCCGCCGCGGCCGGCGGCGAGCAGCTTCTCCTTCAAGCCCCCGATCGGCAGCACTTCGCCGCGCAGCGTGATCTCGCCGGTCATCGCGATGTCCGCTCGCACCGGAATGCCCGTGAGCACCGACACCATCGCGGTGCCGATCGCGATGCCGGCACTGGGGCCGTCCTTGGGCGTCGCCCCCTCGGGCAGGTGAACGTGGAGGTCGGTCTTCTGGTAGAAGTCCGCCGCGATCCCGAGTTGCGCGCTGCGGTGGCGCACCACCGAGAGCGCCGCCTGGATCGACTCCTGCATGACATCGCCCAGCTTGCCGGTGGTGGTGGTCTTGCCCTTGCCCGGGAGCGACACCGCTTCGATGGTGAGCAGATCGCCGCCCACCTCGGTCCACGCAAGGCCGGTGACCTGGCCCACTTGGCTCTTCTTCTCTGCGATGCCGTAGCTGAACTTGCGCACGCCCAGGTACTTGTCGAGGTTCTTGGCGCTGACGTCGACCGGTCCCTTGGCCGCGCGCGGCTTGCCTTCGCTCGCCTTGAGCAGGAGGCTCTTCACGACCTTGCGGCAGATCTTGGAGATGTCGCGCTCGAGCGCGCGCACCCCCGCCTCGCGCGTGTAGTAGCGGGTGATGTCGCGCAGCGCGGAATCCGCGATGTGCAGCTCGTTCTCCTTGATGCCGTTGTGCTTCATCTGCTTGGGCACGAGGTAGTGCCGGGCGATCGCGATCTTCTCGTCCTCGGTATACCCCGATAGCCGGATCACCTCCATGCGGTCCAGGAGCGGCGGCGGGATGTTGAGCGTGTTCGCCGTCGCGACGAACATCACGTCCGAGAGGTCGTACTCGACCTCGACGTAGTGGTCGACGAAGGTGTTGTTCTGCTCCGGATCGAGCACCTCAAGCAGGGCCGACGACGGGTCGCCGCGGAAATCCATGCCCATCTTGTCGACCTCGTCGAGCAGGAACAGGGGATTGCGCACCGCGACCTTCGTCATGTTCTGCAGGATCTTGCCCGGCATCGAGCCGATGTAGGTCCGGCGGTGGCCGCGGATCTCGGCCTCGTCGCGCACGCCGCCAACCGACATCCGCACGAACTTGCGGTTGGTCGCCCGCGCGATCGACTGGCCGAGTGAGGTCTTGCCCACGCCCGGGGCGCCGACGAGGCACAGGATCGGCGCCTTGAGCCGGTCGACGCGCTGCTGCACCGCCAGGTACTCGACGATGCGCTCCTTCACCTTCTCGAGCCCGTAGTGATCGGCGTCGAGCACCTTGACCGCGTTGCTCAAGTCCTTGTTGATCTTGCTCTTCTTCTTCCACGGCAGCCCGAGAAGCGTATCGATGTAGTTGCGCACGACCGTCGCTTCCGCCGACATCGGCGACATCATGCGCAGCTTCTTCAGCTCGGCGAGCGCCTTGTTCTCGGCTTCCTTCGACATCTTGGCGGCCTTGATCTTCTTCTCCGTCTCGTCGAGATCCGCCGACTCGTCGCCTTCGCCCAGCTCCTTCTGGATCGCCTTGACCTGTTCGTTCAGGTAGTACTCGCGCTGACTCTTCTCCATCTGCCGCTTCACGCGGCCGCGGATGCGCTTCTCGACCTGGAGGATGTCGACCTCGCCTTCGAGCAGCCCGAGGAGGTGCTCGAGGCGCTTGCCGACGTCCTGCATCTCGAGGATCTCCTGCTTCTGCTCGAGCTTGAGCGGCAGGTGCGCGGCGATCGCATCGGCCAGGCGCCCGCCGTCGTCGATGCCGGACATCGAGGTCAGGATCTCGGGCGGAATCTTCTTGTTGAGCTTCACGTACTGGTCGAACTGCGACAGCAGCGCGCGGCGCATCGCCTCGATCTCGTGCGTGGCACCCTCGCCGCCCGGCAGCAGCATCGCCTGCGCCTTGAGGTACTCGCCCGACTCGTCGATCGTCTCGATCTGCGCCCGCTGCGTGCCTTCGACCAGTACCTTCACGGTGCCGTCGGGGAGCTTGAGCATCTGCAGGACCGTGGCGACGCTGCCCACGGCGTAGAGATCGCTCGCGGCAGGGTCGTCCTTGGCGGCGGACTTCTGTGCCACCAGCAGGATGAACTTGGAGTGCTCCATCGCGACGTCCAGCGCCTTGATCGACTTCGGACGGCCGACGAAGAGCGGGATCACCATGTGGGGAAACACGACCACGTCGCGCAGCGGCAGCAGCGGGAAGGTCGTCTGGGCGGTGGAGCGGGTTTCGAGTTCAGTGGCCATGGAGGCTCGCTATTCGTGTCAGGTAAGAGTCCCGTGAGTTGGACATGGGGGCACCGCCCGGCGGTTCAAGCCGGGACTGGCGCCTTTCCCCTCCCGGTGAGTCAGGAATGCGCCGCAGCCACTTTGGGCTGTTCGGCGAACATCAGCAGCGGCTTGCCGTCGTTGGCGATGGTCGCTTCGTCGACGATGACACGCGAGAGGTTCACGTGCGACGGCAGGTCGTACATCACATCGAGCAGCGTCTGCTCCAGGATCGAGCGCAGGCCCCGGGCCCCGGTCTTGCGGGCGAGCGCGCGGCTCGCGATCGCCTGGAGCGCGGGCTCGCGGATCTCCAGCTCGACCCCTTCCATCCTGAACATCTTCTGGTATTGCTTGATCAGCGCGTTCTTCGGCTCGATCAGGATCTGGATCAAGGCCGCCTCGTCGAGCTCCTCGAGCGTCGCCACCACGGGCAGCCGGCCGACGAACTCGGGGATCAGGCCGAACTTGATCAGGTCCTCCGGCTCGGTCTCCCGCAGGAGGATGCTGATGTCCTTGCGGTCGTCCGGGCTCGCCACTTCGGCGCCGAAGCCGATGCCGGTCTTCGCGGTGCGCTGGCGGATGATCTTCTCCAGGCCGTCGAACGCGCCGCCGCAGACGAACAGGATGTTGGTCGTGTCGACCTGGACGAACTCCTGGTTCGGGTGCTTGCGGCCGCCCTGCGGCGGCACGGAGGCGATCGTGCCTTCGATAAGCTTCAACAGCGCCTGCTGCACGCCTTCGCCCGAGACGTCGCGGGTGATCGAGGGGTTGTCGCTCTTGCGCGAGATCTTGTCGATCTCGTCGATGTAGACGATGCCGCGCTGCGCCTTCTCGATGTCGTAATCGCACTTCTGCAGGAGCTTCTGGATGATGTTCTCTACATCTTCGCCGACGTAGCCCGCTTCGGTAAGCGTTGTGGCGTCGGCGATGACGAACGGCACGTCGAGCAGCCGCGCCAGCGTCTGAGCGAGGAGCGTCTTCCCGGAGCCGGTCGGGCCGATGAGCAGGATGTTGCTCTTGGCGAGCTCGACGTCGTCTTCCTTGACCGCCGTGTCCAGCCGCTTGTAGTGGTTGTAGACCGCAACTGCGAGGATCTTCTTGGCGAGGTCCTGGCCGATGACGTACTGGTCCAGGATCTTGCGGATCTCGTGCGGGGTGGGCAGCTTGTTCTTGTCCGCCCGGGACGTATCCGCGGTCGCGCCCTCCTCGCGGATGATGTCGTTGCAGAGCTCGATGCACTCGTCGCAGATGAACACCGACGGGCCGGCGATGAGCTTCCTCACCTCATGCTGGCTCTTGCCGCAGAAGGAACAGTACAAAAGCTTGTCGCCGGACGCCTTGTCGGCCATTCACCTGCCTCTGGAAACCCCCCGGCCGGGGGTCTCAGCACACTTTACAGAACTCAAGCCCTGGTCCGCAAGACTTTATCGATCAGGCCGTACTCCAGCGCCTCGTCGGGCGTGAGGAAGTTGTCGCGGTCGGTATCGCGCTCGATCTGGGCGATCGGCTTGCCGGTATGCTGCGCAAACAGCCGGTTGAGCCGCTCCCGCAGCGAAAGTATGTACTTGGCGTGGATCGCCACATCGGAGGCCTGCCCCTGGAAGCCGCCGAGCGGCTGGTGGATCATCACCGTGGAATTGGGCAGCGCGAAGCGCTTGCCCTTGGCGCCCGCGGCGAGCAGGAACGCGCCCATGCTCGCCGCCATCCCGACGCACAGGGTCGAGATGTCCGGCTTGATGAACTGCATGGTGTCGTAGATCGCCAGCCCGGCCGGAATCGAGCCGCCCGGCGAGTTGATGTAGAAGTTGATGTCCTTGTCGGGGTTCTCGCTCTCCAGAAACAGCATCTGCGCGACGACGAGGTTGGCGGTGCCCTCGTCCACCGGCCCGACGAGGAAGACGACCCGCTCCTTGAGCAGCCGCGAGTAGATGTCGTAGGCGCGCTCGCCGCGACCGCTCTGCTCGATCACCATCGGGATCAGGCCCAGCCCCTTGGGTTCGTCTACCGTGCGCTTGCTCATCGTTCGCTCTTCCAGGTTGAAAGCTTGCTCGTCGGTCAGGAGGCCGTCTGCGGCTCCATCAGCGCTTCGAAGCGCGTCGGCTGATCCTCCACCTTCGCCCGCTGCAGTGTCCAGTCGATGACGTTGCGTTCGACTGCCCGGACCTCGTATTCGTTCAGGCGCGAGGGATCCTCGTAGTGCCAGCGGATCACGGCGTCGGGCTGCTCGAAGCTCTGCGCGGCCTCCTCGACGAGCGAGCGGATCTGCTCGGGCCGCGCCTGCAGCGCGTTGCGGTGAACCAGCTCGTTCAGGACTAGGCTCAACGCCACGCGGTCCTCGGCCTGCGTGCGGAACATGTCAGGGGTGAGCTCGAGCTCCTCGGTCTTCACGCCGCGCGCCTTGAGCTCGGCGGCCGTGCGGTCGCGCAGGGCGTGCGCCTCGATCTCGACGAGCGACTTGGGCACGACGAGCTGGCTGGTCGAGCGCAGCGCCTTCATCACCTGCTCCTTGAGGATGCCCTCGACCTTGCGCTTGAGCTCGACCGACAGGTTGGCCGCGATCTCCGAGCGCAGCTCCGGGAGACTGCCGCTGGCGATGCCGAAATTCCTGGCGAACTCGGCGTCGACGTCCGGCAGCTGGGGCTCGGCCAGCGACTTCAGCGTCATCACGAAATGCGCCTGCTTCCCCGCGACTTCCTTGCCGTGGTAGTCGGCGGGAAACGTGAGGTCGAACTCCCGGGTCTCGCCCGGGCTCATGCCGGTGAGCGCGGCCTCGAAGCCCGGCAGCATCTTGCCTTCGCCGAGCGTGATCGTGAACTCGCGCGCCTGGCCGCCGGGGAACTCGACGCCGTCGATCGTGCCCGTGAAGTCGACCAGAGCCCGATCGTCGGCTTGCGCCGCGCGCGAAACCGGCTCGTAGCGGGCGCGCTGCTTGCGCAGGATCTCGATGGTGTTGTCGACGTCGGCGGAGCCGACCTCCGCCACGGGCCGGATGATCGTCACCGCGGACAGCTCGCCGAGCGTGATCTCCGGATAGACCTCGAACACCGCCGAGTAGCCGAACTCGTCCTCGCCGACGTCCGGCCGGGGCTCGATGCGCGGGTAGCCCGCGACGCGCAGGTTCTGCGTACGCAGCGCGTCGCTGAGGCTCGACTGGACCGTGTCGGAGATCACGTCGGAGCGCACTTTCGGCCCGTACTGCTGCGCCACCATCTTGAGGGGCACCTTGCCCGGCCGGAATCCCGGCACCTTCGCCGTCTTGGCGAGCTCCGCGAGGCGCTTCTGTACCTCGTCCTCGATCTGCGCCTTCGGCAGCGCGACGTGGAGCCGCCGCTCGAGTTGTCCCAATGTCTCCAGGGTCGTTTGCATGCGTTCGGATTCCTTGCTATGGTGGGTCGCCGCCCCGCCGGCCGAGGGTGGAAGTCGAGTTGACGCGGGGCGTTGGTGCGAAAGGAGAGACTCGAACTCTCACGCCTTTCGGCTCCGGCTCCTAAGGCCGGTGCGTCTACCAATTCCGCCACTTTCGCTGCCCGTCCGTCAAACAGCTAAGTATAGCCCAAGGGGCGAGACCGCGCCACGCGAAGCGTCGCTGGGGAAAGCCGGCGGCACGCACGCCGGCACCCGCGAAGCTTTGCAGCCCGCGCGCGGCCCGCGCGACGGTCTCCCGCCATCGCCTTTGAAGCCGAAATCTGGCGCGCCGGCGTTTCCCGCCGATTACGCGAGGTCTCTCCCGGCGGGAAGCGCGCCGTGAGCCCCGACGACTACTGCGGCGGCAAGGCCGCGCCCGTCGGCTCCAGCCTGTACTATGCGGTCCAGGTCCTGCGGCCGCCGCGGCGTCGCGCAGTGATCGCGGTGCACGCGCTCTGCCGCGAGCTCGCCGACGTCGTCCGGGAGATCGCCGATCCGGGGGTGGCGGACCTGAAGCTCGGCTGGTGGCGCGCGGAAATCGAGGCGGCCTTTGCCGGCCGTCCCCAGCATCCGGTCGCCCAGGCGCTCGCGCCCGTCGTCGCGAGCTTCGAACTGTCGCGAGAGCGCTTCGACGCCCTCGTCGACGCGGCGGCCGCCGACTTCGACCAGCGCAGCTATCCCGACTTCGGCTCGCTCGAGCGCCATTGCCTGAGCCTCGCCGGAGGCCTCTGGAGTCTTTCGGCCGACATCATGGGCTGCAGCGAGTCCGCGACGCGCGGCTACGCGCTCGAGCTCGGCGTGGCCCTGCGGCTGGTCGCGATCATCCGCGACCTGGGCGCGGATACCCGCCGTGGCCGCGTCTACGTGCCTCAGGACGAGCTCGCGCGGTTCGGCGTCGACGCACGCGAGCTCCTGCGGGCGCAGCTTCCGCCCGGCTTCACCGCGCTCATGCAGCACCAGGCGGCCCGGGCGCGCAGCCGCGGCGCGGGCGCGCTCGCGCGGCTGCCGCGAGCCGACCGGCGCGCGCAGCGGACCGGCATCATCATGGCCGCCATCGGCGAGGCGCTGCTCGAGGAGATCGAGCGGGACGGCTTCCGCGTGCTCGATCGCCGGATCGGGCTCACGCCCGCGGCGAAGGCGTGGATAGCGTGGAAGAAGTCATGGATCCGCTGACGCCGGGCGCGCCTTAGAGCGCCCGGGCGCGGTCGCGCAGCACGAACTTCTGGACCTTCCCGGTCGAGGTCTTGGGCAGCGGGCCGAAGACGATCGTCCGCGGCAGCTTGAAGTGGGCGAGGCGCGAGCGGCACCAGGCGATGATGTCGTCGGCAGAGAGCTCCGGGGCTCCAGGCTTGAGCGTGACGAACGCGCACGGCGATTCGCCCCAGCGCGCATCGGGGCGCCCGACCACCGCCGCCTCCATGACCTGCGGATGCCGGTAGAGACATTCCTCGATCTCGAGCGAGCTGATGTTCTCGCCCCCCGAGATGATGATGTCCTTGGCGCGATCCTTGATCTCGATGTAGTTGTCGGGATGCCAGACAGCGAGGTCGCCGGTGTGGAACCAGCCGCCCCGAAACGCCGCCGACGTCGCGCTGGCATTGTCCAGGTAGCCCTTCATCACCGTGTTGCCGCGGAGCAGGATCTCGCCGACCGTCGTCCCGTCGCGCGGCACCGCCGCGAGCGTCTCCGGGTCGGCGACACGGCAGGCGGCGAGAGCCGGCATCGCCACGCCCTGGCGCGCCATCAGGCGGGCGCGCTCGTCGAGCGCGAGGTCGTCCCAGGGTTCCTGCGGCGCGCACAGCGTCGCCGGCCCGTACGACTCGGTCAGGCCGTACAGGTGCGTCACGCGAAAGCCCATCTTCTCCATCGCCTCGATGACCGCGGACGGCGGGGCCGCCCCGCCGGTGGCCACCTCCACCCTGTGCTCGAAGGCGAGCTTCGCCTCCGCCGGCGCGTGCACGAGCATGTTGAGCACGATCGGCGCGCCGCAGAGATGCGTCACGCGGTGATCGCGGATCGCGGCGAACACTCTCGCCGGGTCCACGCGCCGCAGGCAGACGTGCGTTCCGCCCGCCGCGGTCACCGCCCAGGTGTAGGTCCAGCCATTGCAGTGGAACATCGGCAGCGTCCACAGATAGACACTGCCGGCGTCCAAGCCGAAGGCGAGCGCGTTGGCGAGCGCGTTGAGGTATGCGCCGCGATGGTGGTAGACGACGCCCTTGGGGTCGCCGGTCGTACCCGAGGTGTAGAGCAGCGACGCCGAATCCCATTCGTCGTCGGGACCCGGCCACGCAAACGCCGGATCGCCCGCCGCGAGCAGCGCTTCGTAGCTGAGGCTCCCCAGCGCCTTCCCCCGCGGACCCTCCGGATCGTCGATGTCGACCACCGGCAGCTCGCGGCCCAGCTCCTCGAGCGCGCGCTCGACCGTCGGCGCGAACTCAGCGTCGGTGAGCAGCAGCTTCGCTCCGCCGTGATCGAGACAGAAGGCGATCGTCTTCGCATCGAGTCGGTAGTTGAGCGCGTTCAGGATCGCGCCGAGCGCCGGCACGCCGTAGTGAGCCTCGAGCAGCGCGGGAACGTTCGGCGCCATGACCGCCACCGTGTCGCCGCGCCCGATGCCGCGACGCGCGAGCGCCGAGGCGAGCCGCCGGCACCGCGCCTCGAGCTCACGGTAGCTGTAGGCGAGCGCGCCGTGACGCACCGCGACCCTGTCGGGCCAGACGAGCGCGGCGCGCTCGAGGAACTGCACGGGCGAGAGCGGAACGTAGTTCGCCCGATTCTTGCCCAGCGATGCGTCGGCACGCGCCATGCGATCGCGTCAGGACGCCGGCGCGCCGGCCCCGGGGCCGAGCGCGCGCTGCATGAGCACGACGTCGAGCCAGCGCGAGAACTTGTTGCCCACCTTGTCGAGCACGCCAACGCGCCGGAACCCGAGCGCGGCGTGCACGCCGATCGAGGCGGCGTTTTCCGCGTCGCCGATCACGGCGATCATCTGCCGCGCGCCGGCATGGGTCGCCGCCTCGATCAGCTCCCCGAGCAGCACGCGCCCGATGCCGCGCCCGCAGGCATCCGCGCGCACGTATACCGAGTCCTCGACCGTGAAGCGATACGCCGGACGCGGCCGATAAGGACCTGCGTAGGCGTAGCCGATCACCTCGCCGGCCGAGACGGCGACGAGGTACGGCAGGCCGCGGTCGGTCACGTCGCGCCAGCGCCGCTCCATCTCGCCCGTGTCGGGAGGGTCGAGCTCGAAGCTCGCGGTGCCGTGACGCACGTGATGCGCGTAGATCGCGGCGGTCGCCGGCGCATCTACGGCGCTCGCGGCGCGCAGCGACACGCCGGGAGGCAGCGCCCTCATCCGCGCGGCCGCGCAGCGCGCGCGCTGCCGGGCCGGTCGCGCAGCAGCCGCTGCTGCTCCCGCTTCCATTCCCGCTCCTTGAGCGTGGCGCGCTTGTCGTACTGCTTCTTCCCGCGCGCGAGCCCGATCTCGAGCTTCACGCGTCCCTTGCTGTAGTGCAGATCGAGCGGCGTCAGCGTGTAGCCGGCACGCTCGACCTTGCCGATCAGGCGGTTGATCTCGGGACGGTGCAGCAGGAGCTTGCGCGTGCGCGTCGGGTCGGGCCGGATGTGCGTCGACGCGGTCGGCAGCGGCGTGACGTGCGCGCCGAGGAGCACGATCTCGCCGCCCTTCACCACGACGTAGGCTTCCTTCAGCTGCGCGCGTCCTGCGCGGATCGCCTTGACCTCCCAGCCTTGGAGCGCGAGACCGGCTTCGAGTCTCTCCTCGACGAAATAGTCGTGATAGGCTTTTTTGTTTTCGACGATGCTCATTGCGCTCGCAAGCGGTGACGCGGAAGCTATTGTAGCAATGGCCAGCGTGCACAAGTCGGTGCTCGTCCCTTACGGCGCGGAGCAGATGCTGGAGCTCGTCGAGCGGATCGAGGACTATCCGCAATTCCTGCCCTGGTGCAGCGGAGCCGCGATTCTCGAGCGCAGCGCCGGCGAGACGGTCGCCCGTCTCGACATCGACTACCGCGGGGTGCGGGCGCACTTCACCACCACCAACCGCATCGAGCGCCCCGAGCGCATCCTGATCGCGCTGCGCTCGGGTCCGTTCCGCCGCCTCGATGGGACGTGGCTGTTCACGGCGCTCGGCGTGAGCGGCAGCAAGGTCGAGCTCGCGCTTGGCTACGAGTTCGCGACCGGCGTGCTGGAGCGCCTCATCGGCCCGGTCTTCGGCCACATCGCCCGGACCTTCGTCGACGCCTTCGTGCAGCGCGCGGAAGCGCTCCACGGCGCGTTGCCCGATCGGACCGGCCGGTGAGCGCGATCACGGTGACTGTCGTGTTCGCGCTGCCGGAGCGCGCGACCGAGGTCGAACTGCGGCTCGCGGCGGGCGCGACCGTCGCCGACGCCCTCGCGGAATCGCGCCTGGCCGCACTGCATCCGGAGCTGGATCTCTCGAGCTCGCCCGTCGGCATCTTCGGGCGGCGCGTCGAGCGCGATCGGCTGCTGTCCGATGGAGACCGGGTGGAGATCTATCGGCCGCTCATTGCCGATCCCAAGGAGGCGCGGCGGCACCGCTCCCGGCCGCGCTGACGTGACGCGGCCGGGAGCGGATCGTCGCCTACTTCGCGCCGTGCTGGCGCAGCGCGACCTCGATGTCGTCGAAGCCTCCGCGCTTCGCCCAGCCGAGCGCGGTGGCCTCCTGCTGGTTGCGCAGATTGACGTTCGCGCCCCGGTCTAGCAGCAGGCCCACCGTCTCGCGGTAGCCTCCGCGCACCGCCATCATCAGCGCCGTCGTGCCGTTTGGCGAAGGCGCATCGATCGCCGCGCCGGCATCGAGGAGGTAGCCCACGACGTGGATCTGGCCGGTGCTCGCGGCGTAGGCAAGTGGCGTCCAGCCCGGCGCGTTCAGCGCCGCGCCGTGCGCAAGCAGCGTCTTCACGATGGCGAGATGACCGTTCAGGGCAGCGACCATGATCGGCCGATCGCCGAAGCTGTTCGCCGCGTCGACCTTGGCTCCTGCCGACAGCAGAACGTCCACGGTCTTCTCCCACCCGGCGCGCGCCGCCACCACGAGCACCGGCTCCCCGTGGGCATCGACCACGTTGGGATCGACGCCGCGGCCGAGCATCGCGCGCACCTGGACGGAGTCGTCGGTCTCCACGGCGCGAACGAACGCGTCGTAGAGGGCCTGGCCGTGGCCGGGCGCCGGAGCGAGCAGCGGGAGCGCCAGCGCGAGCGCGAGCCGCCGCGCGACAAGAGCGGGATCAAGCCGCATGAGGGGTCACTCCGAAGAGGCGAAAGAAGTTGGCCGAAGTCGCGGCGCCGACCGCCTCGAGCGGAATCTCGCGCAGGCGAGCGATCTCCTCGGCGACGTGCCTGACGTAGGCGGGCTGGTTCGTCTTGCCGCGAAACGGCACCGGTGCGAGATACGGCGAGTCGGTTTCGATGAGCATCCTCTCGAGCGGCACCCGGCGGGCGACCTCCTTGAGCTCCTGCGCGTTCTTGAAGGTGACGATGCCCGAGAATGAGATGTGGAAGCCCATGTCGATCGCGGCCTGCGCGACGTCCCAGGTTTCTGTGAAGCAGTGCATGACGCCGCCGGCATCGCCGGCCCGCTCCTCGCGCATGAGCGTGAGCGTGTCGGCAGCGGCGGCGCGGGTATGGATCACCAGCGGCTTGGCACATTCGCGCGCGGCGCGGATGTGGCGCCGAAACCGCTCGCGCTGCCAGGCGAGATCGCCGGTCAGGCGATAGTAGTCGAGGCCGGTCTCGCCGACCGCGACCACCTTCGGACGCCCGGCCAGCGCGACCAGCTCGGCGACCGTCGGCTCCGGCGTGTCCTCGTAGTCCGGATGCACGCCGGCACTGGCGTAGAGATTGCCGTTCTCTGCAGCGATCTGCATCACCCGTGGCAGATCGGGCAGGTTGACGCCGATGCACAGCGCGTGCGTGACCGCGTTCGTTGCCATCGCCGCGAGCACCGCCGGCAAGTTCCCCGAGAGCTCGGGAAAATCGAGATGGCAGTGAGAGTCGACAAACACGGTTAGTGCGTCACTCGTGCGAGGGTCGGGGCGAGAAGGTGCCTGGCAGGACGAGTGACGCACTCACTCGGCGCGTTCGACCCGGCGCTCTCGGCGCCGGTCGACGCGCCGAACGTCAAGCACCTACATCGTATGGGTAGGGCGGTTGGACGCCAGCATCTCGCCCAGGATCTTCTCGATGTGTGCGCGCGCCGCGGCGCCGGTCTCGTCGTTGGTGAACTGGACGCCGATGCCCTGCGTCCGGTTGCCTTGCACTCCTTCGGGCGTGATCCAGACTACCTTGCCCTGCACCGCGATCCGCTGCGGATCGTCCATGAGCGAGAGCAGCATGAAGACTTCTTCGCCGAGCTGGTACTGCCGGTTCGTCGGTATGAAGATACCGCCGCCCTTGAGATAGGGCATGTAGGCGGCGTAGAGCGCGGCCTTCTCGCGGATGTTGAGGGAAAGGACGCCCGGCCTCGCGACCGAGGGCGTCGTCGAATTGCCGTTGAAGCGGTCGCTCATGTCGAAAGTGGCGTGCCCTGCTCCCTCGAGAACGCCGTACGATACTCGAACAGCAGCGCCTCGGCGACCAGCCGCGGCTGCAGCGGATGGCTTAGAAGCTCGCGTTGCCGCAGCAGCGTTCGATAATAGCGGAAGAGCGTTACCCGCGCCACCCGAGCGCCGAGGCTCGCCAGCGCGTCGCGCCGATCGGGATGGAAGCGCGGCTCGCCGCCGCTCGCGACGGCGGCGAGATCGCTGGTCCACGCGAGCAGCCAGTGCACCGTGTCGGCGAGCCGCGCTCCCCGCTCGTCCCTGGGATGCGCGTCCAGGCGAGCGCCGAACGCGAGCGGCGACAGCCGCTCCGGCTGGGCGAGCGCGTCGAGCAGCGCGTCGCGCTCGCGTTGCAGCGCCGGATCGGCCAGAGCGAGGGCGAGCAGCGGCGCGCCGCCGGCCTGCGCGAGCTTGAGCTCGGCGCGCTCCACGCCCTGCGCGGCAAGCCAGTCTCTCGCCGCGTTGCGGCCCGGCTCCGGCGCGGGCATGAGGCGGCACCGGCTCACAACGGTGGCAAGCAGCCGCCCGGGTTGATCGCTGACCAGCAGCAGATAGGTCGACGGCGGCGGCTCCTCGAGCGTCTTAAGCAGCGCGTTGGCCGCCGCCGCGTTCATCGCTTCCGCCGGCGCGATCAGCGCCACCTTCGCGCGCTGGCGGTGAGTCGTCAGCTGCGCGAAGTCGATGAGCTCGCGAATGCGGTCGACGAGAATCGCGTCGACGGGCTTGGCGTTGCCCTCTTCGTCGCGCTCGACCGGCTCGATCAGCCGCAGGTCCGGATGCGCCCCGGCGGCCACGTACGCGCAGCTCGGGCAGCGGCCGCACGCCGTCCGGTCGCCGCGCGGTGCTTCGCACAGGAGCGATTGCGCGAAGTAGAGCGCGAGCCGCCGCTTACCGATGCCGCGGCGTCCCGCGATGAGAAGTGCGTGCGGCCAGCGCTCGCGGGCGGCGAGCGCCTCCTTCGCCGCCGCCTCCTGCCACGGCAGGAGCGGCTGCCAGACGATCGGTTCGGTCTCGCGCGCCCGGCTCATGCCTGGATCGTCGAGACGATGGCGTCGAGCTCAGCCCGGACCTCCGCGCGGGATCGGGTCGTGTCGACCACGCGCACGCGCGCCGGATCGGCCCGTGCCCGCTCGAGGTAGACGTCGCGCACGCGCGTGAAGAACTCGCCCTGCTCGCGCTCGAACTTGTCCAGTGTGCGTCCGTCGGAAAGCCGCTCGCGCGCGACCGCGATCGGAACGTCGAACACCAGCGTGAGGTCGGGGAGGAAATCGCCCAGCGCCATGCGCTCGAGCGCCGCGATCGTCTCGCGGGGCAGCGCGTGGCCCCCGCCCTGGTAGGCGTAGGTCGCATCGGTGAACCGGTCGCAGACGACCCAGGTCCCGCGCTCGAGCCGCGGCCAGATCTCGCGCTCGCAGTGCTCCCGTCGCGCGGCGAACATGAGCATGGCCTCGGTCAGGTGCGTCATCGGCTCGTGCAGCAGGAGCTCGCGCAGGCGCTCGCCGAGCGGCGTCCCGCCCGGCTCGCGCGTCGACCATACCGACCGCCCGGCGCGCTCGAGGCGCTCCTTGATCCACGGCAGGTGCGTGCTCTTGCCCGCCCCGTCGATGCCTTCGAGCGTGATGAAGCGGCCGCGCTGCGCGAGTGACGGCATCGCCCATTCGCCCTAGCGGGCGGCCCTCTGGTACTTCGCGACCGCGCGGTTGTGCTCGGGCAGGCTCGCCGAGAACTCGCTCGAGCCGTCGCCGCGCGACACGTAGTACAAGTACGGCGTCGCCGGCGGATGCAGCACGGCGTCGAGCGCCGCCTGTCCCGGCAAGGCGATCGGCGTCGGCGGTAGGCCGTCGCGCAGATAGGTGTTGTAGGCGGTGTCGGTGTCGAGGTCGCGCCGCGTGAGGCTGCCGCCGTAACGGTCGCCGATGCCGTAGATCACGGTGGGATCGGCCTGGAGCCGCATGCCCTGGCGCAGCCGGTTCTCGAGCACCGAGGCGACGAGCGGCCGGTCGGCGGGCTGACCGGTTTCCTTCTCCACGATCGACGCGAGCACCAGCGCCTCGTAGGGAGAATTGAGCGGGAGCCCCGGGTTGCGCGTCGCCCACGCCGCGTCGAGGCGCCGCTGCATGGCCCGGTGCGCGCGCTTGAGGAGCGAGGCGTCGGTGGCGCCGGCGGCGAAGAAATAGGTGTCGGGGAAGAACCAGCCTTCGACCTGCGCCTCGCTCGCGCCGATCGCGCGCATCAGCGCTTCTTCAGGCAGGTCGAGCACCGTCTTGGCGACGTCGGGCTCGGCGCGCAGGGCCTCCCGGAGATCGCGCCACGACCAGCCCTCGACGATCGTGAAGCTCGTCTGGGTGACGTCGCCCTGGGTGAGCTTCGCGAGCAGCCCGTCGAGCGTGGTGCCGGCCGGCACTTCGTAGTTGCCCGCCTTGATCGCGCGATCGACGCGCTCGATGCGCGCGAGCGCAATCAGCGTCCAGTCGGCAGGCAGCACGCCGGCGCCGGTGAGCCCGCGCGCGACCGCGCGCAGGCTCTCGCCCGAGCGAACGGTGAACGTGAACGGCCGCTCAGGCAGCGGCAGAGGATGGCGCGTCACCCACGCATACGCTCCCGCGGCTGCGAGGAGCGCCAGGAAGAGCAGCGCGACCAGTCGCCGCAGCATGAAACGTTTGGATACCTATGAGCCGGAATCGCCCGATTATAATGGCCCGATGCACGCGCCGGCCCGCCGCCCGCACGCTCGCCGCGGCTTCACCCTGATCGAGATCATGGTCGTGATCGTGATCCTCGGCATCCTCGCGGCCCTGGTCGTGCCGCGCATCATCGAGCGGCCGGACGAAGCGCGGGTGATCGCGGCCAAGAACGACATCGCCGCGATCATGCAGGCGCTCAAGCTCTACCGCCTCGACAACCAGCGCTACCCCACGACCGAACAGGGGCTCACGGCGCTGGTCATCCGACCGACGGCGCCCCCCGCGCCGCCGAACTGGAAGCCCAACGGCTATCTCGAGCGCCTGCCCAAGGATCCGTGGGGCAACCCCTACCAGTACCTCAACCCGGGATTGCACGGCGAGATCGACGTGTTCAGCTTCGGCGCCGATGGCCAACCCGGCGGAACGGGCTTCGACGCCGATATCGGCTCGTGGGACCTCTGAGCGCGCGGCGCCGGGGCTCGGCCGGTTTCACGCTGGCCGAGATCCTCGTCGTGCTGGTCGTGATCGGCATCGCCGCAGGGCTCGTGGTCGCGCAGCTCGAAGCCGATCCCCGCCAGGCGCTCGAGCGCGAAGCGCGGCGCTTCGCCGGTGCGCTGGAGCACGCCGCTCTCCTCGCGCAGTGGAAGAACCAGACCATCGGCGTGTCGGCGATCGGCGACAGTTATCGCTTCTGGCGCCGCGACCCGGGAAGCGCGGACGCCGAGCAGTGGGTGGCGCTCTCCGACGACGACACGCTCGCGCCGCGCGCGCTGCCGCCGCCGCTCGTCGCGACGCTGCAGCTCTACGCCGGGGCGCCGGTGCCGGGCAACGCGGTGCTGCCCTTCGTTCCGAGCGGCCGCAACGAGCCGTTCGTGATCGCGTTCTCCTCGCCGCAATGGCAGATCGTGCTCGCCTCCGACCCGCTCAACCGCGTCGCGCTCGTCGGCCCGACGCCGCGCTAGAGGGCACCGGCGTGCCCCGCCGCGGCTTCACCCTCGTGGAAGTCCTGGTGGCGCTGGCGATCGTCGCCGTCGCCCTGGCCGCGGGGTTCCGCAGCGTCGCGCAGAGCGCGGAGACTGCCACCGCGCTCAAGGCGCGCACGCTCGCGCTCTGGGTCGCACAGAATCGGCTGGCGGCCGCGCAGCTCGAGGTGCCCGGTCCGGCGGTCGGCGAAAGCGATGGCAACGAGACTCAGGCGGGAGCGCTCTTCGCCTGGCACCGCACCGTCGGCGGAACGCCCAATCCGGCGTTTCGCCGCGTCGAGATCACGGTGGCCGACACCTCGCGGCCCGACTACGTGCTCGCCCGACTCGTCGGCTACGTGGGCAGCGCGACCCAGCCGTGAATCGTCGCGAACACCCGCGTGGCTTCACCCTGGTCGAAGTCCTGATCGCAGTCGCGATCGTGGCGCTCCTGTCGCTGCTCGGTTACCGCGCGCTCGCGGCACTCTCCGACAGCGAGGAGAAGCTCGCGACCGAGGCGACGCGCTGGCGGACGCTGGACCTTTTTTTCGCGCGCCTCGAAGGCGACCTGCGCCAGGCGATGCCGCGCCCGGCGCGATACGGCGACACGGTCGAGCCGGCATGGCTCGGGAGCGCCGACGCCGCCGGCAACGGTCTCCTCGAGTTCTCCCGCGCCGGCCCCGAATTCACGCTGGAGCCCTCGAGCGCGGGGGCGCGGCTCGAATACCGCTATCGCAACGGTGCCGTCGAGGTGCTGTACTGGGCGAGCTACGACCGGCTGCGAACGGCGGAGCCGACGGCCTATCCGCTGATCGCCGGAGTGACCGGCTTCACGCTCGCCTACCTTGCGCGCGACGGCTCGTGGGTCGACAGCTGGCCGAGGACGGGCGAAGCCGACCTGCCGCGGGCGGTGAAGGTCGATCTCAGCCTCGCCTCCGGCGAGACCATCGAGCGCTGGCTGGCATTGCGATGAACACGCGCGGCGCCGCGGTCGTCATGGCGATGCTGCTTGCGGCGCTCGCCGCGATCATCGGCGCGACGCTCCTCTGGCAGCAGCAGCGCTGGATCGGCGAGCACGAGCTGCGGCGCGACCAGGTGCAGGCGCAGGCGCTCGCGATGGCCGGCGTGCAGTGGGCCCGGCAGATCGTCTTCGAGAACGCGCCGGCCACCGTGGTCCATCTCGGGCAGCCGTGGGCGTTCCGCCTGCCCGCGACGCCGATCGAGCGCGGCTCGATCAGCGGCTACATCACCGACGCGCAGGCCGGGCTGAACGTGAACAACCTCGCGGCCGGCACGGCGTCGGCGAGCTCGCGCACCGCGTTTCAGCGCCTGCTCGCGGAGCTCGGCGTGCCGCCGTCGTTCCTCAATGCCGTCGGCGACTGGGTCGACCCCGACAGCATCCCGACCGACAACGGCGGCGCCGAGGACGGCTACTACCTCGCGCAAAGCGTGCCGCGGCTCGCCGCCAATGCGCCGCTCGAGCGCGTCTCGGAGCTGCTCGCCGTGCGCGGCGCGGACAGCACGATCGTCGCCCGCCTCTTGCCCTTCGTCGATGCGATCGACGCCCCGTCGGCGATCAACGTCAACACCGCGCCGCCCGAGGTTCTCATGGCGGCGATCGGCGGGCTCGACGCGACCGGCGCCGCGGCGCTCGTCGCGGCTCGCATGGCCGCTCCCTTCGCCACCGTGTCGGACTTCCGCGGCAAGCTCCCGGGGAGTGCGCTCGCGGTCGACGAGACGATCCTCTCGGTGAAGAGCGACTGGTTCATCGTCACGATCGAGGCGCGCCAGGCCGACACGACGGCGCACGCGCGGGCGCTGCTCAAGCGCTCGACGGGCGCCGGGCAGTGGCCCGGCGTGGTCTGGGAGACCGTCGAGTGAGGCGCGAGTACAATCGCCGCCGACCGGCGAGATCATGGCACAGGCTTCGACCACGCTTCGCGTTTTCGTCGACGAACCGCCCCAGGCGACGCGCGCTGCGCCTTGGGCGCTGTACGATGCCGCCGGCCACCTGACCCGCAGCGGCAGCGCTGCGCCGGCGGCGTGGCCGGAAGCCGACCGGGTCGAAGCCGTCATCGCCGCGGCGCACGGCAGGGTTGCGGCGCTGGAGCTGCCTCCGCTGCCGCCCGGGCGCGCCGACGCGGCGGTGCGCTACGCGCTCGAAGACCAGCTCGCGGACGCGCCGGACGAGAGCCACGTCGCGCTCGCACCGCAGAATGCGGACGGCGGCCTGCGTGCCGCGATCGTCGCGGGCGCCTGGATGAGCGCCTTCGTCGAAGGCTCGCGGCGCTGCGATATCGACTGGGATCGCGCGGTGCTCGAAAGCGATCTCGCGCCGAGCGCGTCGAGCGTGTGGCGCTGGTGCGCGTCGTCGATCGGCCGCGCAGGCTTTGTGAGCACCGACCGGGGCGCGACGATCGCGGTCGGCGCAGCGCACGGCGACGATCCTCCCGCCGAGCTCGCGCTGGCGCTGGCGCGAGCGGGCAGCGGCGTCCCGCGCACCGTCCGCGTCGATGCCGACGGCGCCGGACCGGCCTTCCTCGCCGCCGCCGGCCAAGCGACCGGCATCGCGTTTGCGGCCGGGACGCCGTGGCGCTGGGCGGAGGCCTCGCCGTCGGCGTACGCCCGCGCGATCGATCTGCTGAGCGGCCGCTTCGGACCCGAGCCGCGCCTGTCCTCGCGTGCAACGGCACGCATGTTCCGTCCTGCGCTGTGGATCGCGGCGATCGCGCTCTCGCTCCACATCGCGGCGACCCTCGGGCAATGGGCGTGGCTGCGCTGGCAGTCGTTCGCGATGGATCGCGAGCTGACCGCGCTGGCGCGCGCCGCGGTCCCGGGATTCGGGCAAGGCGGCGCTGCGGACGCTGCGCCCGCGCTGGCGCTCGCACACCGCGAGCGCGATCTGAAGCACCGGGCCGGTCTCACGGCGCGCGACGATTTCCTCCCGCTGCTCTCGCGCGCCGCGCCCGTGCTCGCCTCGCTGCCGCGCGGGGCCCTGCGCTCGCTCTCCTACGCCGACAGCCACCTGCTGCTCGACCTCGGGCAGCTCGACGCGAAGGAGCCCTCGCGCCTGCAGAGCGAGTTGC
>Ga0335080_10000090_pt1 | contig 77202 bp, 88 predicted proteins | sample Lox_Sample_34_FD_206720 | JGI IMG/M metagenome (GOLD analysis project Ga0335080, IMG submission 206720) | Soil microbial communities from Loxahatchee National Wildlife Refuge, Florida, United States - Lox_Sample_3.4 | ecosystem: Environmental > Terrestrial > Soil > Wetlands | place: USA... | reverse complement strand
CTCGTGCCTATGGCCGCAGGCGTTCATCTCGGGTCCCGGGGACTTCGACCTCGAGCCCGGCCGCCCGGTCGAAGCCTCGCGCCTGTCGGATCCGGACCTGAGCCCGTACTGCTTCGACCCGGCCGGCCGGACGCTGCTGTGCGTATCGACGTCGGACATATCCGACGCCGTGTTCTTCTATCAGGCGCAGCGCGAGCACGCGCGAAGCCTCGTCCGGGTGCCGTTCACGTCGCTGCCTCCTGGACCGGCGTCGCCTGCGCTCCTCTTCTCCGTCGGCCGCTGCGGTTCCACGCTGCTCGTGAGGGTGCTGCAGGCTGCCGGCGTCCGTGCCGTGTCGGAGCCGGACTTCTACACGCAGGCCGCCTGCATGGAACCGCTCGACCTCTCGCTCCGGGGCGCCATCGCCGGCGCGACCGCGCTCCTGCGCTGCGCGGTCGTCAAGCTGCGCCTGGAATGCAACAATGCGCCGCTGCTGATCGCCGGCGCGTTCGAGACGCCACGGATCATGTTCATCCTGCGCCATCCGATCGACTGGGCCGCATCGCTCAGGCGTTTGTCCCGCAATTCGCTCGACCTCGGCTGGGCGCTCGGGCGCCTGCGGAGCTCGCTTCTTGGGCTGGAACAGCTGGCGCGCAGCTACCCCGTGCGCGTCCTCTACTACGAGGATTTCCGCACGCTCGCACCGGGCGCGGTCGCCGACGCGCTCGAGTGGGCAGGGCACTCGGGAGGGATTCCACCCGAGAAGCTGAAGCGCCTGGCGGAGCGCGATGCGCAGGATGGAACGGTGGTCTCGCGAGCATCCGTCCGGAACGTTCCGGACGATGCGCCGTTCCGCGCGGCTTTCGGGCGGGAATGGGCGCGGTTGCGGCCCGCCGAGGTCATCGACCGCCTGCAGCTGAAGTTCCTGTAGACCGGCTGACGACCGGCTTGAAGCCTTCGTCACCGGAAAAGCACGCGTTCCCGCCGAACGGGACCGCGGTGTGCGCGGTCGAAATACGGGTGTACCATGGGCTGTTAGCCCGATCGGGTGCTCGACAGTCCCATCGATGGGAGTCCGCCATGAACGCTCGTAGCCTCTTTGCCTTGTGCACGGTGCTGCTGCTCGGTGTCGCAGCGCCCTCCGAAGCTGCCGACGCGGCGACAAGCGACGGTCTGGTCGCGGTCCATTCCTGGAATCTCGACGAGCTCTACCTGCGCCCGAATGCGGACCTGGGGGCGTATCGCAGCGTCATCATCGATCCCGCGCAGGTCTCGTTCCGGCCGGACTGGAACCGGGATTTCGTCGATCCCCACGCTTCGCTTCGCCGCCTTTCGCAAGACGACGTCCGGCGAATCACCGACGAGACGGCGGCCGGCCTGCAGAGCGCCCTGGCCGATGCGTTCAAGGGGCGCGGCTACGCCATTGCCACCGCCCCGGGTCCCGGCGTGCTGCGCGTTTCGCCCACGCTGAGCAACGTGTACGTCAATGCGGTCGAGGACATGTACACGGGGGGGACGACCAAGTCCTTCACCAAGGATGCGGGCGAGGCGACGCTCCTCCTCGACGTGCGTGATGCCGCGACCGGGGCGCTGCTGGCGCGCGTGGTGGATCGCCGCACCGCACAAGAAGCCAAGGGCACCCAGATCAACCAGCGCGGCGACGTGGTGAGGGGCCCGCGCGTGACAACCAACTTCTGGTTCGAGGATCTGTTCCGGAAATGGTCGGTGGCCTGCGTCAAGGAGCTCGAGGGCAGCAAGAAGTCCTGAGGGGTTTCGAACGCCGCCGCGGTTCCGCCTCGACCCGCGCCGGCGAAGCTGCCGAGGCCTCGGCCTAGATCGTCCAGGCCGCCTTGCCCCCGCCGTGGGCATCGATCGCTTCGAACATTGCGCTCACCATCGCGCGCTCCTCTTCGCTCAGCTCCGGTCGCCAGATCTCGAAGAGCAGGATGGCGCGGATCCGGTCGCTCAGGTTCCAGGCCTCGTGCTCCATCGTATCGTCGAACACCCAGGCCTGGCCTTCGACCGGGACGCGGATCTCGTTGCCGACGCGCAGGGCGCAGTCGCGCGGAACGATCAGCGGAAGATGGCAGATCAGCCGCGTATTGACGAAGCCCGTATGCGGCGGAATGCGGGCGCCCGGACGCAGCAGCGAAAACAGCACTGACGGCGAGCGGTTCCTGACCGTGGCCAGCGGTACGTCGGCGAGCGCGTCCATGGTGGCCGGACAACGCGCCGCGTTGGCGTCCACGATCCGGCCCTCCCGGCGAAGATAGAAGGCGCTCCAGGCCGGGTTGTCGAGCATGCCCGTCGGGTCGTAGCGCGGCCGGCGCGGGTCGGCCTGGACGTAGGGCTTGAAATCCTCGGGCGCCTCGAGTGCCGCCACGAGTTCGTCCCGGATGTCGGCCGTCGCGGCCTCGAGCCGGTCGAGCCAGGGAAAGGCTTCGCGCTCGTAGAACTGGATCTGCGGCAGCTCGGGAAAGTAGTAGAACTGGGGCTGCTGGTAGTAGACCTTCCTCTTCCCGATCAGGATGTCGAACGAGCGCACGAAGCGCGCGCTCGACGCTCGATCGAGGACGCCCTGCTGCGTCAGCCGATCCCTGAGGTAGCTCTCGAACTGCGCCGCATAGCGCTCGCAGGAGGCCTGCGCCCGGCTCAACGCCTGGCTCAGGTCCGGAGGCAGCTGCGCCGGCGGGGGCGCGGCCTTGATCGCAGCGACGTAGAACGAAGCCGCAGCGCGGTCGTCGCCCTCGGCTGCGAGCTGGTCGGCCTTGAGAATCAGCGCGGTCAGGTTTCGCGGATCGAGGGCGAGCGCTTGGTCGACGGCCGAGCGGGCTGCCGCATGTTCCTTGAGTCCGTGACAGGCGTGCGCCAGGCCGAGGAACGCCTCGGCGTCGGCGACGCCGGCCGCGACGATTTGCGCGAAGGCTTCGTGAGCCCGGCGAGGATCGCCGCGGCGCAGCGCTTCGGCGCCCGAGAGGGCGAGAGCGCGAGCGTCGACAGGAGGCGTGGGCATCGTCATCGGAAGGCGGGGCTCGCTCGGAAGAAGGCGTTCGCAGGTATCATCGCGCGGCGGGCATCGGATTCGCAACCTTGCTGCCGGGGAGCGCGAAGCCGTGGGATGGGAAAGTATGCTAAAAGACCCCACCGCCCGAACCGACCGCGAGGGAGACGATGCATAGACTTGCCGTCATTGTGTTTGGCGCCGCCGTGGCCGCTGCGCAATTCGCCTGGGCCGAGGACAAGATCGCCGACGTGACCGACATGGACGCGCTCCGCGCGGCGGTCCGAGCCGACAAGAAAGCATTCGTGGCCTCGACGCTGAAGCTCACGCCCGCGGAGGCGAAGAGGTTCTGGCCGATCTACGACAGCTACCAGCGCGTGGCCGACGACGCGAATCGGCGTCGCAGCCTGGCGGTGCAGGCGATCGTCGGCCTCGACAAACCGATCACCGATCTCTATGCCAAGAACCTCGCCAGCGAGCTGATCTCCGCCGACGAGGAGGAGGTCCGCGCCCGGCGCGCGCTCTCCAATCGGCTCATGCGGGGCGTTCCGACCCGGGTGGTGCCGCCGAGCAAAGCGGCGCGCTACCTGCAGCTCGAGTCGAAGATCCGGGCGATGCAGGCCTACGACATTGCTGCCGGGATTCCGCTGGTGAAATGACCGCGGGGCCTGCGCCGGTCTGTTGACCGAGCGCAGGGCGGGTCGCGGCGGTTTCCCCCGAGGTTCGGATGGACTTTTCGGCGTATTTGTGTAGAATCCTGCCGCTTTCGCGAGAGCCCGGTCCGCTTTTCCGTGAGCGGTGCCCCGCTGTTTTGGCGTCATCCCGAAGCTCCGAAGGAGCGATGCATGTCGGTGCGGCACCCGCTTTGGTGGTGCGCTGGGGCCGGTGTCCTGCTCCGCCTGCGCTTAGGGCGCGCAACAAGCGGCCGATAGAGCCGCCGACAGGGACGACGATAGTCGACCGGCCAAGCCGGCAGGATTCCGATCCGCTCTCCGACCGAACAACCCTCTGCCTGGAGACAACATGACGAAACTGACCCGTTTGGCGGCATGGGCGATGATCGTGCTCGCCGCGACGCCCGCGGCGCTCGCGCCATCCTTCGTATTCGCCCAGGGACAGCCCGCGGCGACCGCTGCGCCCGCGCAGCCTTCCGACGCCGCGGCCCCCGCCCCGGCGCCGCCGCCGACGGCGAGGAACGCGACCGAGATCGTCGAGAACCCGTACGGCCTCCAGGCGCTCTGGGCCGGCGGCGACATCGTCTCGAAGGGCACCATCGCCATCCTCGTCATCATGTCGATGGGGAGCTGGTACATCATCGTCACCAAGGTCTACGAGCAGTACAGGATGGGCCGCCAGGCGCGCGCCGCGGACAAGAAGTTCTGGAGCGCGCCGACGGTGCGCCAGGGTGCCGACGGCCTCAAGACCGGAAGCCCCTATCGCTTCATCGCCGAGTCCGGTCTCGAGGCGTCCACCAAGCACGGCGGGATGCAGGGCAACGTAGACGTCAACACCTGGATCACGATGTCGATCCAGCGCGCGATCGACAATGTCCAGAGCCGCACCCAGGACGGCCTCGCCTTTCTCGCCACGGTCGGGTCGACCGCGCCTTTCGTCGGGCTGTTCGGCACGGTGTGGGGGATCTATCACGCGCTGACGGCGATCGGCATCGCGGGCCAGGCCTCGATCGACAAGGTCGCGGGCCCGGTGGGCGAGGCGCTGATCATGACCGCGATCGGTCTCGCGGTGGCCGTCCCCGCGGTGCTCGGCTACAACTGGCTGGTGCGCCGGAACAAGTCCGCCATGGAGCAGGTCCGAAGCTTCGGCGCGGATCTGCACGCGGTGCTGCTCTCGGCGCCCAAGACGGTGAGCGCCACCGGAACGCGGGGCTAGATCATGGCGATGAACGTCGGCGCGGCCGACGGCGACGAAGACGAAGTCGTCTCCACCATCAACACCACGCCGCTGGTCGACGTGATGCTGGTGCTGCTTATCATCTTTCTGATCACGATTCCCGTCGTCACCACCTCGATTCCCGTTCAGCTCCCGAAGGAGCGCAACGAGGTCCGCGAGACCAAGCCCGAGAACATCACGCTCTCGGTCGACCAGCAGGGGCGCATCTACTGGAACGACCTGCGCATGCCGAGCACCAGCGCGCTGATCGAGCGGCTGAAGAAAGTCGCCGTCCTCACTCCGCAGCCGGAAGTGCAGATTCGCGGGGACGGGCGCTCGCGCTACGAGGGGGTGGGTCGCGTCATCTACGCCTGCCAGCGCGCGGGGATAGCCAAGGTGGGCTTCATCACCGAGCCGCCGCTCCGAGGGGGCGGACAGGGATGAGTCCTCAACACTGTCGCAGGAGCGCCGCATGGCGATGAACGTCGGCTCGTCGGGTTCCAGCATCGCGTCGCGCGATCCGCAGGTGATGATCGACATCAACACCACGCCGCTGATCGACGTCATGCTGGTGCTGCTGGTGATGCTGATCATCACGCTGCCGATCCAGCTTCATTCGGTCAATTTGAACATGCCGACCGGCAACCCGCCGCCGCCGAAGGTGCTGCCGGAGGTCGTGAAGATCGACATCGATTCCGGCGACACGGTGTACTGGAACGGGGTTGCGGTTCCCGACCGGGCGACGCTCGAGGACAAGATGAGGAGCGCCGCCGCCCAGCAGATCCAGCCGGAAGTGCACCTGCGGCCCGACAAGAACTCGCACTACGCCATCGCCGCCGGGGTCATGGCCTCGGCGCAGCGACTGGGGCTGACCAAGATCGGCATCGTCGGAAGCGAGCAGTTCATCGAGGAGTAGCGGCGCAGCGCATCGGCCGACAGACGGAGTCGCGAACGCAATGGATTTCGCCAGACGACAGAGAGATCCCACCCGGCACATGGTCGGGATCGGCATCGTGATCCTCGTGCACGTGATCGTGATCTACGGGCTGGTGACCGGGCTCGCGCGCAAGGCTGTCGAAGTGATCAAGAAGCCGCTCAACGCGACCATCGTCGAGGAGATCAAGGCGCCGCCGCCACCACCGCCGCCGCCCAAGAAGATCGAGATTCCGAAGACGCCGCCGCCACCGCAGCCCTACGTGCCGCCGCCGGACATCCCCGTGCCGACGATGCCCTCCGAGCCGGTGATCGCCGCGATCAGCCCGACACCGCCGCCGGCACCGCCCGTCATCGCCCCGCCGGCACCGCCCCCGCCGCCGCCGGCGAAGCCCGCGGTGAAGATCAATCCGCGACCCATCAGCGCGACCCCGCCGGACTATCCTTCGGAAGCCCAGCGCAAGGAGATCGAAGGCTCGGTGGTGGCGCACGTGTTCGTCGACGAGAACGGCAACGTCACCGACGTGAAGATCATCGAGGCCAAGCCTCCCAAGGTCATGCGCTATTTCGAGCAGGCGGCCAAGGAAGCGCTGAAGCAGTGGAAGTTCGCTCCGACCGGAGAGAAGTTCATCGGCGAGATCGAGGTCGACTTCAAGCTCCAGTAGCTTCCGGGCGGCCGGTCCTTCGATCCGGCCGGGCCCGAAAACGAGACGGCCGCCTGCGAGGCGGCCGTTTTCCTTTTCCAGACCGGCGACGCGGCGCTATTCCTCGCGCATCGCGATCACGATCGTGCTCCACGCGACCGCGCCCAGCACCGTGAGGGCGACGGCGATTCGCGGCAGCGTGAGCGGCTGCGCGACCACCGTCGCGACCAGCCCGCGGAAGACGTTGTAGAACAGGTCCGGGAGCGCGGTCGCCGCAGCCGCGACCGCGACCAGCCACAGCAGGGCGACGACGGGGCGGCGCCACGCGGGGAGCGCCGCGGGATGCGGCAGGCGCTCGAGGACGCGCGCGGTGAAACCATCGTCGGCCAGATACTCGGCCGAGCGCTCGGCGCCGTCGGTCCGGAGCGTGCGCTCCAGCCAATCGTCGTCCGGTTGCATCCGGTCAGCAGCCATCGTCACGGCTCGGGACTCCATCCGGCAAGTCGCGCCTTGAGTTTCTGCTTGGCGCGGAGGATATGCGTCTTGACCGTCCCCACGGGACAGCCCAGGACGTACGCCGCTTCCTCGTGCGACAGGTCGTTATGATAGCACTGGACGATTGCGGCCCGCTCCGCGTCGGAGAGCACCTCCATCGCGCGCTCGAGATCGACTTTCAGCGCCGCGCCGCGGGCGACCGGCATCGCGTCGGCGTCCTCGAGCTGGACCGCCTCGTCGGTCGACGCATCGTCGGGGAGCGGCACTTCCTTCATCTTCCGGGCGTCGGCGAGGAATGCGTTGTACGCGATGCGGTAGAGCCAGGTCGAGAACTTGGCTTCCTGACGAAACGAGCGCAGGTTCCGGTAGGCGAGCAGAAACGTCTCCTGCGCGAGATCGTCGGCGAGCGCGTGGTTTCCGCCCGTGAGCCGCCGCAAGCTCGCCCGCACCGCCGACTGATGGCGGCGCACCAGCTCTCCGAACGCGTGGCGGTCGTCCTGAACAAGGACGCGGGCGATGAGTTGCGCATCGCTGACCGCGGCGGACGGCATGAGCGGCGTTCGAGCGCGGGCATCAGCTCCCGCTCATCCCGGGCCGGCCGGAGTCTCCGGGGGCCTTGGCCTGATCCAAGTGGCGGCCCTCGAGCCACCAGAGCACGACGTAGCCCGCCCCGACGAAGAGCAGCACCAGCCCGATCCAGCTCGGCCCGCCGCCCGAAGTCAGCTCGTAGAAGGACAGCGCCAGGCCGACGGTCGAGAGGATCACGCCCTTGCGCAGATCGGACCAGACGACGCGCTTCCGCAGGTTGACGGCTTGCTGATAGACCTGCGGTGCCGCGCTCGCCGGCGGCGCACCGGTGGCGAGCGCATCGGCGGCCTGCGCCGGCGGCACGACGCCTTTTTCGGCGAGCGCCAGCATCGCTTCGTTCTGCAGGCGCGCCTTGCGCAGCTTGTACCAGATGATGCCGACGAGAAGCACGATCGGGGTGAGGAAGATCGAACCGACGACGAGGAAGATCAGCCCGATCACCCAGGGCATGCGCTCGCTCAGCGCTTCGAAATCGTCGTCGCTGTCGAAACGGATGCCCGCCGACCTGCGCGAGCTCGACTCGCCGTCGGCATCGTCCTTCGACCCGCTGTCGACGAGGAGCGTGGGCGGGAAGGCCTTGAGCGTGATCGTCGTGTCGCTCCTGGCCGGCGCATCGGCGGCTCGAGCAGGCGATCCTGCGAGAGCCAGACCCAGGGCAACGACCATGACCGCGGCGGGAGCCATCCAGGCTCGAATCCCGGCGCTCTCCGCGGTTGCAACATGCGGCATCTGCAGCTCCTTCGAAGTGGAGATTCGGATCTTAGATGCGGCGGACGGCGCCAATGGATTCAAGCTCATGGCCAAGCTCCCGGAGCGCAAGGGCGGCTCGAGGCCGCATGCTATCATTGCCCACCCCGCGGCGCCGTGGCCTACAACGCGCGCGGAGGCCACTCGGGGCGCGCCCATGAACAGGCTTGTCTTGCGCTTTCTCGCCGCCACGGCGCTGACCCTCGCGCTGACTGGCCGCGCCTGGGCGGCCGACGAGCCGGTAACCCTCAACTTCGTCAACGCCGACATCGAAGCCGTGGTCAAGGCGGTGGCGGAGATGACCGGCCGCAACTTCGTCCTCGACCCCCGCGTCAAGGGTGTGATCAACATCGTCTCCTCCCGCCCGATCCCGCCGTCGCTGGTCTATCCCACGCTGCTCTCCGCGTTGCGGCTCCAGGGCTACGCGGCCATCGAGACCGGCGGGATCACCAAGATCGTCCCGGAAGCCGACGCGAAGCAGAACGCCTCGCCGGTTTCGGCCGGTCCGGTCGCGGGCGGCGGCGACCGGCTGGTGACCGAGGTGTACGCGCTGAAGAACGAAAGCGCGGCTCAGCTCGTCAACGTGCTCCGGCCGCTCATCACGCCGAACAACAGCATCGCGGCGGTGACCACGGGCAACGCGCTGGTGATCACCGACTACGCCGACAACTTGAAGCGCATCGATCAGATCATCGCCTCGCTCGACGTTCCGCCGGCGGGCGAGCCCATCGTGGTTCCGCTGCGCAATGCATCGGCGCTGGACCTGGTGCAGATCGTCGGCCGTCTGCTCGCCGAGCCGGCGGGTGCGCCGGGCGCGGTCGCGGACGCGCAGCAGCGCGTATCGGTGGTCGCGGATCCGCGGTCGAACAGCATCCTGGTGCGGGCCGAGAGCCCCGCGCGGCTCGCGCGGGTGCGAGCGCTCATCGAGCAGCTCGACACGCCCGGCCGGGCAGGCGGCAACATCTTCATCATCTATCTGAAGAACGCCGAAGCCACGCGGGTCGCCCAGACCCTGCGCGCGCTGCTCGCCGGCGGGGGTGATACCGGTTCGGGGCAGAGCTCGCCGTCGCTCGCGCCGGCGACCTCGCTCAGCGGCAGCGCCCTGTCGACGCCGGCGACGCCCGCCGGGATGCCGGTCGCCACGCCTCAGGCAAGTGCCTCTGCAGGCCCGGGCGGCGCCAACGCGTTCAGCGCCGGCGGCGCGATGATCCAGGCGGATACGGCCAACAATGCGCTGATCGTAATGGCACCGGAGCCGATTTATAACAACATCCGCGCCGTGGTCGAGAAGCTCGACATCCGCCGCGCGCAGGTCTACGTCGAGGCGCTCATCGCCGAGGTGAGCGCGGACAAGGCCTCGGAGTTCGGCATCCAGTGGAATCTTCTCAATCCCAACGCCTTCAAGAACAACTCGACGCAGGTCGCCGGCGGGACCAACTTCGGGACGCGCGGAACCGGCACCAACATCTTCGACGCGCAGGCCAACCTCACATCCCTCGCGCAGGGACTCAACCTCGGCATCATTCGCGGGTCGATCACGATTCCGGGGATCGGGATCATCACCAACCTGGCGCTGCTCGCCCGCGCGCTGGAGACCGACGCGAAGACTAACATCCTCTCGACGCCCAACCTGCTCACGCTCGACAACGAGCAGGCGAAGATCATCGTCGCGGAAAACGTGCCGTTCATCACCGGGCAGTACGCGCAGACCGGATCGACGTCGACCGTGACTCCGTTCCAGACGATCGAGCGCAAGGACGTCGGGCTCATCCTGACGGTCAAGCCCCAGATCACCGAGGGAGGCAGCATCAGGCTCGGCATTTACGAGGAGGTCTCCCGCGTCGAGGACACGACCAACGCCGCTGGGATCATCACCAACAAGCGCTCGCTCGAGTCGACGGTGCTCGTCGACGACGGCCAGATCGTCGTCCTCGGCGGCCTCATCCAGGACAGCTTCACGGACAACTCGAACAAGATCCCGGTCGCCGGCGACATTCCCGGCGTCGGGACGCTGTTTCGCTACGACAATCGACAGCGGACCAAGACCAACCTGATGGTGTTTCTGAAGCCGACCATCGTTCGTTCCGGTACGGCGAGTAGCTCCGTGACCGCGGATCGCTACGACTATATCCTGGGCGAGCAGCAGAAGCTCAAGCCGGACCAGCGGCCGCTGTGGCCGCAACCCGATGTGCCGATGCTGCCGCCTCGGCCGATGCCCGCGCCCGCGACGGACGCGCAGGGCGGGACGCAGCCCAAGACGCCGTAGCGCTCCCGCGATGGCGACGCCCGCTTCCGCTTCGAACGCATCGCCCGCTTCCGGTCCGACGCAGCGGATTCCCTACGCCTTCGCGAGGACGCACGGCGTCCTCGCGCTCGCCGACGACGGCGAGGGGGTCCTGGTCCTGGTCCGCGGCGACGCTTCGCTTGAGGGCATCGCCGAGCTGAAGCGCGTGCTGCAGCGGCCGCTCAAGACCACCACGGTCAGCGCGGAGCGCTTCGCCGCCGAGCTCGCCAGCGCTTACAACCGGGCCTCGCCGGTCGCGCAGTTCACCGAGGATTTCTCGCGCGACACCGACCTCGCGCGGCTGCTGCAGGACATACCCAAGGCGGAAGACCTGCTCGGCCCGACATCCGACGCGCCGGTGATCCGCATGATCAACGCGCTGCTGCTCCAGGCGCTGCGCGAGCGCGCGTCCGACGTCCACTTCGAGCCCTACGAGGGCCGCTCCGTCGTGCGCTTTCGCGTCGACGGCGTGCTCACCGACGTTATCGAGCCGCCGAGGGCGCTGCACGCCGCGCTCGTATCGCGCCTGAAGGTCATGGCGAGCCTCGACATCGCGGAGAAGCGCCTGCCGCAGGATGGGCGCATGGCGCTCAAGCTCGGCGACAAGAGCGTCGACGTGCGCGTCTCGACGCTGCCGACCGGTCCCGGGGAGCGCGTCGTGCTGCGCCTGCTCGACAAGGACGCTGCGCGGCTCGATCTCGCGGCGCTCGGCATGAGCAAGACGACGCTCGCCGCGGTCGACCGGCTGATCCGGGAGCCGCACGGGATCGTGCTGGTCACGGGGCCCACTGGCTCCGGCAAGACGACGACGCTGTACGCGGCGATGTCCCGGCTCGACCGCGCCACGCTCAACGTGATGACGGTCGAGGATCCGATCGAGTTCGCCCTCGACGGCGTCGGGCAGACGCAGGTGAACCCGAGGATCGAGCTTTCCTTCGCCCGCGCATTGCGCTCGATCCTGCGTCAGGACCCGGACATCATCATGATCGGCGAGATCCGCGACCTCGAGACGGCGCAAATCGCGGTGCAGGCGAGCCTCACCGGCCATCTCGTGCTCGCCACGCTGCACACGAACGACGCGGTGAGCGCCGTGACGCGGCTCGCGGACATGGGCGTCGAGCCCTACCTCCTCGCCTCGAGCCTGCTCGGCGTCCTCGCCCAGCGGCTGGTGCGCTGCCTGTGTCCGGCGTGCCGCGAGGCGGTCGCGGCGACGGCGGGCGAGGCGGGCGTGCTGCAGGGCCTCGGCCTCGCAGGCACGCGCACGCTCTGGCGCGCCGAAGGCTGCGAGGCTTGCGCCCGCTCCGGCTACCGGGGCCGCACGGGGATCTACGAGCTGCTGCTGGTCGACGAGGACGTACGGCGCGCGATCCACGATCGCAGCGGCGAGCCCGCGCTGCGGGAGCTTGCGGCGGCCAAGGGTCTGCGCACGCTGGCGATGGACGGAGCCCGCTGGCTTGCCGACGGGACGACCTCGCTGCCGGAGCTGCTGCGCGTGACCGGCTCGGGCGGAAACGGAAGCTGACGATGGCGCGCGCGCCGCGATCGTTCCTGCTCGAGCAGCTGCGCGCCCAGGCCGATGCGGTCGCCGCCAGGCGGGTGCAGCAGCTCAAGCTCTCGCGCGAGGTCGTCGACCGCATCGATCAGCGCATGCACGCGGTATTCCAGTACTTCGACGAGGCCTGCAAGCTGCTGCAGATCATCTCTCCGCCGATCGAGCGCTCGTTCGAGCTGCCGCACATCGTGCGCTACGAGGGGCTCCACCTGGAGAAGGCCTCGGTGATGTTCCGGAAGCAGCGGGTGCTCGATCGCGATGTCTACGACTACGTGGTCGTCTACTACAGCCTGGCCGGACCGCCCCTGCTGCCGCTGCGGGTGGCGATACGCCGCTCCTCGGAGGTCGAGCGGGCGCTCGCCTCGGCGCACATCGAGTTCACGAGCGACACCGACTCCAGCGTGCAGACGGGCGCGACCTACAACGTGATCCGCTTCAAGCCGGGGCTTCGCTGCGAGGTGCGCTTCGACCCGGACTTCGAAAGCGGGCGGGTGGTCGTCACGCTGCGCAACGTCGACCGCTTCGAGCCGGTGATCCTCGATTTCGAAGTGGCGGCGCTCGACACGCGGGCGCTGGACGATCTGGCGAACCTGATGCTCGCCAAGCCGAGCCAGTTTCTGCTGCGTGCGCCCTTGCGCGGCTTCAGTCGCTGATTCCTGCGCGAGAATGCCGGCGTTCCGGTACGAAGCCGTCGACGCCGCGGGGCGTCCGCGCCGCGGTCTTCTCGACGCTACATCGGCGAGGGCCGCGCGCGATGCGCTGCGCGGACAGGGGCTGTTTCCGACCGCGGTCGACACGATGTCTGCGAGCCCGGATGCGCGCACCGGCGCGACCCGCCTGGCGCCCGGCATCCTCGCGCTCACCACGCGGCAGCTCTCCACGCTGGTCTCCTCGGGCATGCCGCTCGACCAGGCGCTCGCCGCCGTGGCCGAGCAGGCCGACCATCCCGGCGCCGCGCGGGTGCTGACGGCGGTCCGCGAGCAGGTCGCGGCAGGCGAACCGCTGTCGGGCGCGCTGTCGCGGTTCCCGCGCACGTTTTCGCAGCTCTATCGCGGTCTCGCCGCCGTTGGCGCCGAGAGCGGGCAGCTCGGCGGCGTTCTCTCGCGGCTGGCCGATTACCTCGAGGCGCGGCACGCGCTGCGCCAGAAGTTCACCGCGGCGCTGATCTATCCGGCGCTCGTGACGCTGGTCGCGCTCGCCGTCATCGCGACGCTGCTGCTCTACGTCGTTCCCCAGATCGTCGCCGTGTACCAGCAGTCCCGCCAGACCTTGCCGTGGCTCACCCGTGCGCTCATCGCGAGCAGCGACTTCGTGCGCGCCACCGGCTGGTACTGGCTGGCCGCTCTCGGGGCGCTCGCGATCGCGTTCGCGCTGACGCTGCGGCGCGAGCGCTGGCGCGAGAAGTGGCAGGAGCTGCTGCTCGCCACGCCGGTGGTCGGCGCCATCCTGCGCGGGCTGGACACGGCGCGCTTCGCGAGCACTCTGGCGATCCTCATCGGCAGCGGCGCACCGCTGCTGCGTGCGCTCGACACCGCGGGGAATGTGGTCTGGGCGAGGCCCATCAGGCGCGCGGCCGAGGCAGCCAGCGTGCGCGTCCGCGAGGGCGTATCGCTCGCCCGGGCTCTCGCCAGCCAGCGCGTCTTTCCGGCGCTGCTCGTCCACCTGGTCGCCAACGGCGAGGCGAGCGGCCAGCTTCCGGCGATGCTCGATCGCGCGGCCCGCGAGCAGGACGCGGACGTCGAGCGGCGGCTCGCGTGGCTCGCCGCGCTCGTCCAGCCGGTGCTCATCGTGTTCATGGGCGGGATCGTGCTCGTGCTGGTCCTGGCGGTCATGCTGCCGATCGTGTCGATGAACCAGCTCATCCGGTAGGCCGGCGCGAGCGCGCAGGGCGATTCCCGGGAGAGTCGACGCTCACCGCCGGCCCGCGGCATCGCTGCGCTCATCGCCGGGCTGCGGGCTTCTTGCTTGCCTGCGCCCGCAGCGCCCAGGCCACGTGCTCTCGCACCAGCGCGGATGGATCGTCCGAGCGGCGCTCCAGCGCGGCGACGATCGCGCGTTCCGGCTTCGCGTTGCCGAGGCCGACGGCGATGTTGCGCAACCAGCGCTCGTAGCCGATGCGCCGGATCGCACTGCCTTCCAGCCGGGACTCGAATTCCTGCGCGGTCCATGCGAAGAGCGCGACGAGCTCCGCGTCGTCGAGACCGTTGCGAACCGCGAAATCGTCTTCGCCGCTGCGCTGGGCGAACCTGTTCCACGGGCAGGCGAGCTGGCAGTCATCGCAGCCGTAGACGCGGTTGCCGATCAAGGGGCGGAGCGCTTCGGGAATGCTGCCCTTGAGCTCGATGGTGAGATAGGAGATGCAGCGGCGCGCATCCAGCTCGTAGGGCGCCACGATCGCGCCGGTGGGGCAGGCGTCGATGCACTCGCGGCAGGTGCCGCAATGGTCACTCGCCGGCGCATCCACCGGCAGCGGGAGGTCGGTGTAGATCTCGCCCAGGAAGAAGAACGAGCCCGCGTCGCGGGAGAGGAGGAGCGTGTGCTTGCCGCGCCAGCCGAGGCCTGCCTTGGCGGCGAGCGCGACTTCCAGCACCGGCGCGCTGTCGGTGAAGACGCGATGGCGGAAGTCACCGACGGCCGCCGCGATGCGCTCGACGAGCCGCTGCAGCTTCTTGCGCAGGACGCGATGGTAGTCACGTCCGAGCGCGTAGCGGGAGACGTAGGCCTTGGTGGAATCGCCGAGCACCGCCAGCGCGTCGCGCGCCGAGGGCAGATAGTCGAGGCGCGCGCTGATCACGCGCAGCGTTCCGGGCACGAGCTCCGCGGGCCGCGAGCGGCGCGTCCCATGCCGTGCCATATAATCCATCTCGCCGTGGCGCCCGGCGGCGAGCCACGCGAGCAGCCGGGCTTCCTCGGCCGCCAGCTCCGTGTCGGCGATGCCGATCTTCGAGAACCCGAGCTCGCGACCCCAGGCGCGGACGTCCCGCGCGAGCGCGACAGGATCGATGGCGGGCACCGGCGCCTCAGGGGTCACATCAGCTCGGACGCGAAGGAAAGGGGCGAATCATTATAGGATCGGTGCGTCGCTACCTCGCCGAGCCCGACGCCACCGCGCTCGCGGGAAAGGCGCTCGTGCAAGGGCTCCATGGCGGCATGATCGTCACGCTTTCCGGCGAGCTCGGCTCCGGGAAAACGACCCTCGTGCGCGGCATGCTGCGCGGCCTCGGCTGGAGCGCGCCCGTCAAGAGCCCGAGCTACGCGCTGGTTGAACATTATCAATTTTCGAGCTTATACTTTTATCATTTTGATTTTTATCGTGTCGAGGACCTCGAGGAATGGGACAGCGCGGGTTTCGCCGAATACTTTCGACCCGATGCCCTGGTGGTGATCGAGTGGCCCGAGCGCGTGAGCGCACGCTTGCGCGACGTCGATGTCGTCGCCAGGCTCCAGCACACCGAGCGGGGACGCACGCTGGAGCTTCTGTCCCGGTCCGAGGCGGGTGACGATTGTCTCGCCCGATTCGCCGCCACGATGGCCTGACCCGAGTCCAGCTCGAGCGGCGCCGCCTGTTGACCTGGGCGCTCGCGCCCGGTGCGCTGTGGCTGATCCCTGAGCTTGCGCGCGCGGCCGGCGTTCCGTCCGCGAGACTGTGGCCGGCGCAGGAGTACACGCGGCTCATCGTCGAATCGCCGACTGCGGTCGCCTACACGCTGCTGGCGATGAGGAATCCCGAGCGCCTCGTCCTCGATCTGGAGAAGGTCGACCTGAACGCGGAGCTCCTCGCCCTGCCGCTCCACGTGGACCCGAACGATCCCTACATCCAGTCGATTCGCGTAGCGCAGTTCCGTCCCGGCGTGGTGCGCATCGTGCTCGACCTGAAGGCGCAGGTGAACCCGCAGCTGTTCGGATTGAGTCCGGTCGGCGAATACGGCCATCGCGTCGTTCTCGATCTGTACCCGCTGACCCCTCCCGATCCGCTCATGGCCCTGCTTCAGGAGACCGAGCGCGACCGCGCGCGCGTGGGCGCGGAACCGCCGCCCCGGGCGCCCGACGAGAAGCCTGCGCCGCCGGAGCCCGAGAAGGCGGGCCCGAGCCGCCCTCCGAGGCGGACGATCATCGTGGCGATCGATCCCGGACACGGCGGCGAGGATCCGGGGGCGATCGGCCGGCGCGGCACCTGCGAGAAGACCGTCGCGCTGCAGATAGCGAAGAAGCTCAAGGCGCTGCTCGACGCCGAGCCCGGCATGCGCGCGATGCTCACGCGCGACGACGACTACTTCGTTCCGCTCGCCACGCGGGTGCAGAAGGCGCGGCGCGTGCAGGCGGATCTCTTCATCTCGATCCACGCCGACGCGTTCACCACGCCGAGCGCCCGCGGCTCGTCGGTGTTCGCGCTCTCCGAGCACGGCGCCACCAGCGCGGCCGCGCGCTGGCTCGCGCAGAACGAAAACGAGGCGGACCTGATCGGCGGCGTCAATCTCGACGCCAAGGATCCGATGCTCGCGAGGACGCTGCTCGATCTGTCGCAGACCGCGCAGATCAGCGACAGCCTGCGCGTCGGCCGCTCGGTCCTCGACGACATCGGCGCCGTGAACGCCCTGCACAAGGGGACCGTCGAGCAGGCCGGATTCGCCGTCCTGAAGGCGCCGGACATCCCGTCGATCCTGGTGGAGACCGCGTTCATCTCCAATCCCGACGAAGAGCAGATGCTCCGGGACGAGGGCCAGCAGCGCAAGCTCGCGGAGTCGATGCGCTCTGGCATCAAGCGCTACTTCGCCCTGAACCCGCCGCTGTCGAGGTCCCGCGTCGGCTGAGCGCCGCCGAACCCCGGCCATGGTTCGCTTCTTCCTCGGCTTCCTGATCCTGCAGGCGCTCATGTTCGGCGCCGAGCTCACGCCCTGGGCGCAGCACTTGTTCGTTGTGCCGTGGACCAACACGCTCGCCGCCGTCAGCGCCGACCTGGTCAAGCTCTTCGACACCCAGGTGTTCGCCGAGGGCAAGATCCTGCAGAGCCTGCGCAACGGTTTCGCCGTGTCGATCGAGGCCGGCTGCAACGGCGTCGAAGCGACGATCGTGCTGATCGCGGCGATACTCGCCTTTCCTGCGCCGTGGCCGCGCAAGCTCGCCGGGATCGCGATCGGAGTGGTGGCCGTCCAGGGCTTGAACGTGATCCGCGTGATCAGCCTGTTCTACCTCGGGCAGTGGAGCGAGCCGGCCTTCGAGTTCGCCCATCAGTACGTCTGGCAGGCGCTCATCATGCTGGACGTGCTCGTCATCTGGCTACTCTGGGTTCGCACGCTGCCGCGCGCCGCGCCGTCGACCGTCCCCGCGTGACCCGGTGACCGACTCGGCGACAGAGCCCTCGCTCGGACGTTTCGTGCTCCGTGTCGCGGGATGGCTCGTGCCCGCGTTCCTCGTGTGGTACGCGGCCGCGACGATCTTCGCGTGGCCGATCGTGCTCCTGACCCGCGGCGTAACCGGCCTCGTCTTCGGCAGCCTCGTGCGCGACGTCGAGCAGCATCGCTACTTCGTCACCATCGTGTCCACGCTCGGCGCGGCGGCGACCACGGAGCATCCCGCGGGCGGCGCGGTGTCGGTCGATCTCAATACGCTGCTCTACAGCTTCGGCTTCCCCATGCTCGCGGCGCTGACGCTGGCCGCGCGGCAGCCGCACGCATTGCGCACGCTCGCTCTGGGCTACGTCGCGCTCGCGCCCTGCGTCACGTTCGGGCTCGTCGCGGAATTCCTGAGGCACATCGTCTTCGGCCTGCCGGCATCGATCGCCGCGCAGGCGGGCTTCGGCGCGGTCGAGCGCGAGGTGATCGCCTTCGCCTATCAGTTCGGATCGCTGATCCTGCCGACGGTCGCACCCGCGGTCTTCTGGGTGCTCACGCACCGGCGCTTTCTAGAGCGGTTCGCCGGAGCCCGCGCCGCCGGCTCGCTCGCTCAGTAGCCCGCGCTTCCCACGCTGTGACCGGCGCGCTCGAGCGCCTCGATCGCGATGGTCCGCTGCACCGCGGGCACGAGGACGTAGTCAGTGTCGTAGGTCGCCAGCGCGAATACCGATACCCGCGCCGCCGCGAGCGGCGTCGTCACGCTGGCCAGGATGCCCGTCTGGTCGAGCGGCAAGGGCCCCGCGAAGCGGAACGCCCGCCACCCGCGGCTCGCGATCACGCCGTCCGGCACGCAGCGCTCGGCGCAAACGACCGAGAACTCTTCCGGTGTGCGCGTCATCGACCACCACGACGCGGACTGCGCCCAGGCGGGGACCGGGGCACCGGGATCGAGCCGGCAGACGGCCATCGAATCGGGCAGAAGCGTGAGCGAGAGCTTGGCCATCAGTGCCTGCCGGATGCGGATCCTAGCTTGCGTTGGCGCTCGCGCTCGCGCAGGACGCGTCGCTGGACCTTGCCGGTGGTCGTCATGGGCAGCGCGTCGATGAATTCGATCTCCTTCGGGTACTCGTAGGGCGCCAGGAACTCCCGGACGTGACGCTGGATGTCCTCCTCGAGCGCGGCGGCGGGCGCATGCCCGGCGGCGAGCACGATGAACGCCTTGACGACGTTGCCTCGCGTCTCATCGGGGCTCGGAACCACCGCCGCGTTGGCGACGGCCGGATGCTTGACCAGGCAATTCTCGATCTCGGACGGCCCGATGCGATAGCCCGCCGCCTTGAACATGTCGTCGGCGCGGCCCTGATACCAGAGATAGCCGTCCTCGTCGCGCCTCGCGAGATCGCCGGTTCGGCACCAGTCGCCGGTGAACTTCGCGGCGGTGGCCTGGGGATTGCTGAAGTACTCGAGGAAGAACACCGGGTCGGGCGTGCCGTCCGAGCCCAGCCTGTGCACCGCCACTTCGCCGACCGTGCCGACCGGAGACTCGTCGCCCGCATCGTCGATGACCGCGATGCGATGCCCGGGATAGGGCCGGCCCATCGACCCCGGCTTCGCGGGCCAGAGCGTATGCGAGTTGCCGACGATGTAGTTCATCTCGGTCTGGCCGAACATCTCGTTGACCGTGATGCCGAGGGCTTCCTGCGCCCAGCCGAAGACGGTCGAGCCGACCGCCTCGCCCGCGCTCATGACGCTGCGCAGCGAGAGCGCGAAGCGCGCCCGCGGCTCGGGCACCGCCTTCATCATCATCTTGAGAGCGGTCGGAAAGAGAAACGAATTGCGGACACGGTATTTCGCCATGAGCGCGAGCGCGCGCTCGGGATCGAAGCGCCCGCGGAAGCCGAGGATCGGGCGGCCGAAGTACAGCGTCGGGAGGAGCGCGTCCATCAGCCCGCCGGTCCACGCCCAGTCGGCTGGCGACCAGAACAGATCGTCCTCCTGCGGGAAGAGGTCGTGCGAGTGGATGAACCCCGGCAGGTTGCCCAGCAGGCAGCGCTGCGGCATCAGCGCACCCTTCGGCGGCCCGGTCGTGCCGCTCGTGTAGACGAGGAGCGCAGGGTCTCCGGCCTCCGTCCGGACCGCGGTGAAGCGATCGGAGGCCTTCTCGAGCAGCGATTCCCAGTCGACCGTCCAGGACTCCCGCGCACCCGCCACGCCGACGACGCCGGTCAGGGCAGGCAGCGCGGCCCTGACGGGGACGAGATTCGGAAGCGACGCGGGATCGCACAGTACGATCTTCGCCTCCGAGTTGCGCAGGCGATACTCGAGCGCGTCGGGTCCGAACAGGAACGATAGCGGAACCGCCACCGCGCCGAGCTGGTAGCAGGCGACGTGCGCGATGGCGGTTTCCGGTCGCTGCGGGAGGACGATGGCCACCTTGTCGCCGCGGCCGACGCCGTGTGCGCGGAGAGCGTTGGAGAGGCGGTTGGCCTGGCGCTGCAGGTCGGCGAAGCTGTACCGCGCCGTCGCGCCCGCCTCGTCCTCCCACAGCAGCGCCAGGCGCTCCGGCTCCGAGGCGTGGCGGCCGCAGACAGCGCGCGCGATGTTGAAGTCCGCGGGGACGCTCCAGCGATGCGCTGCGCAGATCTCCCGGTAGCGGTCGACCGTCATCGATAGGGGGGACGAGCGAAGGCCCTAGTGCGCCGGGGCGGACGAATCCTGCGCCGGCGAGGGCAGCGGCTCGAGCGTCGCCCAGACCCAGTCGGGGTGCTGCTCGAGCAGCCGCCCGAAGGCGATGCGCCGGGACGATTCGCCGACCTGCATGTGCAAGCGCTTGCCAGGCTGGTACTCGCCCGGCGGCACCACGAGCGTCTGCACCGGGGGCTCTCCCTCGCGCTTCTTGAGCGAGAGGAACAGCCCGCTGAATTGCCGCGCCGACGCGGTGGTCGTCTCGCCGTCGACCGAGTAGTCCGTGTCGCCCTTCTTGATCTCGGACAGCTCGACGCCGACCAGGTTGTTGGCGATCACCTGCAGGCCGATCTCCGCGCGGTCGGTCGTGAGCCGCTTCATGCGGCGCACGATCCCCACGGTCCACCGTCCGTCGTTCTGCGCCTTGGGCCGGATCGCGGCGATCGTGCCCAGCGTCACGACGTTGATCATGCTCATCGGCGCGACCAGCCGGAAGCCCGTCTGCGAGACGTCGCGCACTTCCCACGATCCGCCCGGAGGTGCGTAGGTCGCGAGCCGGCGCTGCGTCATCTCGGTCACCCGCGCGGTCTCGCTGCGCATCCGGCCGAAAGTGGCGATTTCCACCGTGTCGCCGAAGGTGCTGGGTCCACGCTTGCGCTCGACGATCGTCGCCGTCATCTCCTGGTCGCGCAGGAAGCCGGAGATCTTGGCGAAGCCGATGATCGCGTCGACGCTGCCGTCGGCAGTCGTGCGTTCGCCGCGGCGCGCCAGCGGCCGGAACTCCGGGTCGACCTGCGAGGCGAGCTTGGAGAGCAGATTGAGCTGGTCGGCGCGGCGAGGCGTGCGCTCCGACAGCGGGTTGTTGCGCACCTTGTGATCAAGCATGATGACGTTCTGCATCAGCATCGCGTGCAGCGGGCGCGTGTCGAGGAAGAGCACCCGTCCCTCGAGAGGGTCGGGAGTTCGCCGCCTGAGCCCGGCGCGCGAGGAGAGATCGACGTAGAAGGTGGTGGCCGACGAGCCTTCGATGCTGAGCCGCAGCGGCGCGCACCATTCGGGCAGCTGCTCGGCTACCCACTCGAGATGCCGCGGCGTCAGGTTGCCCGCATTCATGAGCTGCAGCATGAGCACGCGCAGGTACTCGTGCTCGATGGTGGTCACGCCGCCCTCGGGCAGGACCGCGAGCGGCTGCCTCTCGTTCTGCGCCGAGCACGCCATCTGGAACAGCGAGTGCAGGTCGGTCCACTTGGCGGGAATCCACTGCTCGTAGCGGAAGAGCCTCACCTTCGCGTCGAGCCCCTGGTGGATGATCTGCCGCGCGATGAGCTGCGGCAGCAGCGATTGCCACTTGTTGCTCTGGGCGTGGGCGCTGACCTCCCGCGCGAAAGCCTGATAGCAGAGCAGGAAACCCTGGGTCAGGTCGAACAGCGCCTGCCAGAGCTGGTTCTCGACTTTGGTCGAGCGGCTCCCGTGCTCCAGATACTGGGTAATGAGGCTCTTGCGCAGCGGCTCGGTGCGCAGGTCGAGAAGGAATGCCGCTTCCAGCCGCGCCGGCGTGCGACGGGCATCGCGCTCGGCGGCCCGGCCCAGCTCCGCCAGCACCCCCGCGTGCATCGCCAGAGGGTCGTTGACCGGGAAGGCGGCAAGCCACCGATCGACGGTCTTGGCGTCGGAGAGGGGGTCTTTTGTGGTCTTGCCGAATCCGAACATCTCGCGTGCGGCTCGAGCCGGCACGCCGCTTGCACAGCACCCATCGTCGTCGGCAGAGGAGACGGGGTACGGACGGGCAATCGCGCCGGAAGTCCTTGTTCCGAAAGCCGGATGATGGGCTAAAGCTTACGTCGTAGCAATACGGAGCAGCGAATCGACTGGGTGACTGACGTGGGGCGGCGAGATTTGCCGCAAATGCGACAGGCTGAAACGGACAAGCGATTTCTCTATACTTGTGGCACACAGAATGGGAAGGAAACGTTCATGGGCATCCTGATCAAGGCGCCGACCCGCCGGCGCGATACCGGCGTGCCGGTCGTGGCCACCGCGGTCACCGTCGACAACCGGTCGGCGCTGCACATTCGCGAGGTCGTGCGCATCACCGGCTTGCGCCGCGAGCAGCTCTACATGTGGCAGCGCCGATACGGCTTTCCCAACCCGTCGCGCGACGCTTTCGGCGACCGCGTCTATCCCCCGGACCAGGTCGCGCGGCTCAAGCTGATCAAGCAGCTCCTGTCCGAGGGCTGGCGCGCCGGGGCCGTCGTCCCGCTGGCCGACTCGGCGCTGCAGTCGATGCTGGGCATCGCGGTCGAAGACCCCGAGCCGCTGCCGACGGAGATCGAGACGGCGGTGAAGCTTCTCGCGGAGCACCGCGTCGGAGAGCTGCAGAACCATCTTTCGAAGCTTCTCGTCGGCCAGGGTTTGAGGCGATTCCTGGAGAAGACGCTCATCCCGCTCAACGAGGCGGTGCACGAGCGCGTCGTGCGCGGCGAGATGCAGAACTTCCAGGAGCTGCGCTTCGCGGACCTCGCGCAGCGCCTGCTGCGCGACGTCACGCGCCTGGTGCGCCCGACGCGGGACGCGAGGCAGATACTTCTCGCCACGCCTCCCAACGATCCCAACCAGCTCGGGCTGGCGATCCTCGAGCTGCTGCTCTTCACCGAAGGCGTCAATTGCCTCACGCTGGGCGCCGGTGTGCCCGCGCAGGAGATCGGCGGTGCGGCCCGGGCCTACAAGGTGAGCGTTGCCATCCTGCTGTTCGACCGGGGCATTTCCGGCAAGATCGCGGGCCAGGAGATTCGCTGGCTGCGCAGCGAGCTGCCGGAGGAGCTGCCGCTGATCGTGAGCGGACGCGCGGTGAACCTCCTCGCCAAGCCGATCGCCAACGTGCGCACGGCGGCCGATTTCAGCTCGGTGATGGGAACGATGCGCGAGCTGGGCGTGCTTGCGGCGAACGGAACCGGAGCGGTCCAGCGTGCGTGACGCCTTCGTCCGTCGGCTCCCATACGGCTTGCCGTTGGCGGGGCTGGTGCTGGTGACGTACCTCGTGTGGCGCGGCTGCGAGCTTCTCGTCGCCCGCCTGTTCTGACCGCGCGGGCGGCTGGACTTCAGCCCTCGCGCGAGTAGCGATCCATCCAGTCCGCGGTGGAGAGCGCGTCGGCATAGCCCTCGCCGCGCAGCGCTGCGATCACGCGCTCGCGGTCGGCGAGGCTTCGATTCTGCGATAGCTTGATCTTCACGTCCATGCGTTCGATCGCGAGGCGGAACCCGACGATCGCGTCCAGCATCGCCGCCAGCGGGCGTCCTTCGAGCTGCAGCCGCCACGGCGCGGCGCGCCCACCTTCGTAGCGCTCGATCATCTCTTCCAGCAGCCGCGGCGTCGCCGCGGTGTCGGGCAAGAGCTCGACGCGGCCGTGCACGTGCGCGATCGCGTAGTTCCAGGTCGGCACGGCCGTGGCCGGCTCGGCGTACCAGGAGGGCGAGACGTACGCGTGCGGGCCGTGGAAGATCGCGATCGAAGGGGCCCGCCCGAACCGTTCCCAGTGCGGATTGGCCCGCGCCATGTGTCCGAGCAGCGAGCCTTGGCTGCCGTCCTCCACCCGGTACTCGAGCGGCAGATGGCTGATCGAAGCCTCCGGATCGCCGGGCGTGATCAGGGTCGCGAAGGGATGCTCGCGCAGGAGCTTCGCGGCGACCGCCGCGTCCTTGGCGGCAAAAGCGCGCGGTGTGTACAGGCTCATCAGTGGACTATCGCCGCCGACGGTGCGGCGAACAGGCTGCGCGCTTCGGCGGCGTCGAATTCGTAGCGCCGGTTGCAGAACTCGCAATCCACGCCCACCCAGCCCCGCTCCGCGAGAATGCTCTCGACCTCGTCGCTCCCGAGAAGGCGCAGCGCCGCGGCAACGCGCTCCCGCGTGCAGGAGCAGCCGAAGCGCGGCCGGCGCGGCCGAAACGCCCGCAGGTCGTCGCTCGGAAACAGGGCGCGGAGCACGGCGTGGGCGTCCCCGGCATCGGAAGCGGCCGAGGCTTCGGCCACCGCGCCGGCGGCGCGGCGCCACGTCGCCGCGTCGGCGTCGGTCGAGGACGGCATGCGCTGCAAGAGCACGCCTCGGGCGCAGCCGCTCCCGGCTCTCAGCCACAGGCGGCTCTCGATCTGCTCGGACTTCGCGAGATAGTGCTCGAACAGCGCCGCCACGGATGCGCCTTCGAGGGCCACGACGCCCTGGTAGAGCGCGCCGCCGTCCTTGGGGTCGAGGGTGAGCACCATGCGGCTCGCTTCCTCGCCGCCGGCGAGGTCGGACAACCGCGCGCCAACGTCGATTTCACCTTCCCACTGAGCCGTCGCTCGAAGCTCGAGCGCGGCGCTGCACTCGACGACCAGAAGCCGGAGCTTCCCCCCGCCGTGGAGCTGCAGGATCAGGCTCCCCTTGAACTTGAGCGAATTGGCGAGCAGGCACACGGCAGCCAGCGTCTCTCCGATCAGCCGCTGCAGCCCGGGCGGATAGGGGTGGCAGGCGAGGATGTCGCGATAGGTCGCGTCCAGACTCACCACCGCGCCTCGCACGGCGGCGCGCTCGAATACGAAGCGCGTCAGCTCGTCCTCGAACCGCGGCTCCATTCCTACGCGCCGTCGATCGAAAAGCTGTACATCGTCATCGGCAGCCCGGAGTTCTTGTCGAACGTCGCGCCCGCTTCGATCCCGGCCTTCGCGACCGCGGTGGCGCTGCGCAATCGCCCGTAGAGCGCGTGCATCGCGCCGAGCGCGAACTCGCGCCCCGAGCCGATGGCCCAGAACTGCGTGTACTCGAACACCTCGCGCATCGAATACACCCCGAAAATGCCCTTCGCGTTGGCGATGAGCGCCGTGATCTGCGTCGACTCGTAAGGGTCGTCCTCTTCCTCCTTCGGATTGAGGAAGTGCTGGTCCTTGAGGATCGGATGGAGCTTGCGGAAGGTCTCGAAGATCGCCGGCTTGCTGCGGAAGTCGAGGTCCTTGTGCTGTGCGAGAAGGCTTTCGAACACGAGCTGGTGCGCAGCGCTGCCGCAAAGGCCGACGTAGGTGTCGCGGTACTTCACGATCTTGTCGTACATGCGATCGAACTGCGCGGAAAGCCGCGTGTCGCCGAAGGTCGTCAGCGAGTCGGCGGCGATGCAGATTTCGTTGTTCTTGCGGACAGCGACGAGAGTGGTCATGGCGAGGGAGGACGAAGCCGGCGGCGGCGCGGCGAGCGCCGAACATCGCGCCGGGAACGCAGCGGGACCTAGAATTATACCGCGGCCGGTGCGCCGGGCAGCATCGCCACCGGCGGCAGCTTCGCCGGCTCCCAGTGACGTTTCGCCCACAGCCAGAATTCGGCGACAGAGATCGGCGCCTCGGGCGGCTCGAGCTGCGCGAGGAATCGCCACGCGCGAAGCAGCGAAGCGAGCGGCGCGGCGGGCAAGGGCGGTGCGCCGGTCTGCTTGGAGAGCTTTTCTCCGCTCGGAAGGATCGCCACCGGGTGATGCAGATAGCTCGGAGTGCTCAAGCCCAGGGCGCGCTGCAGCCAGATCTGTCGCGGTGTGGAGGCGAGCAGATCGGCGCCACGGACCACATGCGTGATCGCCTGATCGGCGTCGTCGACCACGACCGCGAGCTGATACGCGAACATTCCGTCGGCACGCTTGACGATGAAGTCGCCTATGTCGATCTCGAGACGCTGCTCCTGCCAACTCTGCAGGCGGTCGCGAAAGCCGACGGGCTCGTCGGTCACCCGCATGCGCCGGGCGCGCGCGTCGCTCCCCGGGGCGACGCCGGCACGGCAGGTGCCGGGATAGACGCGCTCGCCGCCGGCGCCGATAGCGGAGCTCTCGAGCTCCTTGCGGGTGCAGGCGCAGGGATACACCCTTCCATCCGCAGCGAGCCGCTCGAGCGCGGCTTCGTAGAGATCGGTGCGCGCGCTCTGCAGCACGACCTCGCCGTCCCATTCGAATCCGTAGGTCTCCAGCATGGCCAGGATCGCCGTCGCGGCGTCCTTGCGGCTGCGGGGCTCGTCGACGTCCTCGATGCGCACGAGCCAGCTGCCTCCGGAAGCGCGGGCGTCGCAATAGCTCGCGAGCGCCGCGATGAGCGAGCCGAAGTGCAGGGGGCCGGTCGGCGAGGGCGCGAAGCGGCCGCGGTACGGCGTGCCGCGCGGCGTCACCGCCGGCGGTCGCTGTGCGCGTCGAGGCGCGCGGCTTCCATCGTGCCGCCGTTCGCCGCCGCGGAGCTCCAGCTCCAGTTTCGCCGCAGGTTGCCGAGGACGGCGTTGGGATACTCCGGCTGGCCCAGGCTGCCGTTGTAGCGCCCGAGCGCCCGATAGAGATCGCCGTTCTCCCGGTCGAGATAGAAGCGCAGGATCGTGCAGCCGTAGCGCAGGTTGGTGCGCAGGTTGAACAGATCGTGCTCCGGATTTCCGATCAACCGGACCCAGAACGGCATCACCTGCATGTAGCCGCGCGCGCTCGCGCTCGAGACGGCGTACTTGCGGAAATTGCTCTCGTGCTGGATCAGCGCGAGCACGAGCTGGGGATCGAGTCCCGCGCGCGAAGCTTCGTACTGCACGGTCACGAGGAAGTCGCGGCGCGTGGGCCAGTCGGGGATCTTCGCGGCGAGACGGGAGGACATGTCCGCCAGCCACGACCAGCCCTCGGCGTCGGTCGCGAAGACGAGCCGCGGCGCAGGATAGTCGCTCACCGAGCGGTGGAGCGAATTCTGCACCCCGGCGGCAAGCGCTTCTTCGATCTGCGCCCCCGCCTGCGAGACGGCCGGGAGGCCCGCGACCATCGCAGCGAGCGCGACGCGCGCGATGGCGATCCGCGCCTCGGCGGCGAATACGCGCCGCTTTCGCCGCGCATTCATGGCCCGGCTCGCGCGAGCAGGCCCCGCAACCGCGCGGCGCTCTCGCCCAGCGGGATCATGTGCGTCGCCCCGTCCCGACGGCCCTGGTATTCGACATTGCCCTCCTTCAGGCTTCGCTCGCCGATCGTGATGCGGTGCGGGATTCCGATCAGCTCGAGGTCAGCAAACATCACGCCAGGCCGCTCGCCGCGATCGTCGAGGAGCACTTCGATTCCCGCGCTTTCCAGTTCGTCGTGCAGCCGATCGGCCGCTTCGCGCACCGCCGGACTACGATCGTAGCCGACGGGCGCCACTGCGACCGCGAACGGAGCCAGCGGCTCGGGCCACACGATGCCCCGGGCATCGTTGTTCTGCTCGATGGCCGCGGCCACGACCCGCGTCACGCCGATCCCGTAGCAACCCATCTCCATGACCCGCTCTTGACCGTCGGCGTCCAGGAAAGTTGCGCCCAGCGCCTTGGAATACAGCGTGCCCAGCGCGAAGACGTGACCCACCTCGATGCCGCGGACGATCTCCAGCACGCCCTTGCCGTCGGGCGACGGGTCGCCCGCGACCACATTGCGCAGGTCGGCGACCAGATCCGGCTCGCGGCAATCGCGCCCGAAATTGGCGCCGCGCAGGTGGTAGTCGGCCTCGTTTGCGCCGCAGATGAAATCGCTCATCGGAGCGACCGTCCGGTCCACGATGAGCGGCATGTCGGCGGGCATGCCCACGGGTCCGAGGTAGCCGGGCGGCGAGCCCATCGCGGCGACGATCTCCGCGTCGCTCGCCCAGCGGAAACCCGCAAGCGCCGCCAGCTTGCCCGCCTTGATCTCGTTCAGCGTGTGATCGCCGCGTATGAGCAGCATGTGCACCCTGCCGCCGGCGCTTAGCATGATGCACTTCACGGTGCGCCCGAGCGGCAGGTGCAGGAGCCCGGCGACCTGCTCGCAGGTGGCGAGCCCGGGCGTCGGAATCTTCTGCATCGGTTCGGCGGGCGCCGCGCGATGCGCGTGCGGCGGCAGCGCTTCGGCCAGCTCGACGTTGGCCGCGTAGTCCGATGTCGGGCACCAGGCGATCGCGTCCTCGCCCGAGGGCGCGAGCACCTGGAATTCGTGCGAGGCCGAGCCCCCGATCTGGCCGGTGTCCGCGGCGACGGCGCGAAATTTCAACCCGAGGCGGGCGAAGATGCGCCCGTACGCGTCGTACATCGCCTGGTAGGACCGGAGCATCCCTGGCTTGTCGATGTCGAACGAATACGCATCCTTCATGACGAACTCGCGGGAGCGCATGACGCCGAAGCGCGGCCGGATCTCGTCGCGGAACTTGGTCTGGATGTGGTAGAAGTTGATCGGGAGCTGCTTGTAGCTCCTGAGCTCCCGGCGGGCGATGTCGGTGACGACTTCCTCCGACGTGGGTTGGATGACGAAATCGCGCTCGTGCCGGTCCTTGATGCGCAGGAGATCTGGGCCGTATTTGTCCCAGCGGCCCGATTCCTGCCACAGCTCGCCGGGTTGCACAACCGGCATGAGCAGCTCGATCGCGCCAGCACGGTTCATCTCTTCGCGCACGACCGCCTCGACCTTGCGGAGCACGCGCAGGCCGAGCGGCAACCAGGTGTAGATGCCGGCGGCGAGACGCCTGATCATGCCTGAGCGCAGCATGAGCCGATGACTGGCGAGCTCCGCTTCGGCGGGGGCTTCCTTGAGCGTCGAGATGAAAAAGCGGGACACGCGCATGGCGCGGTAGTCCTCGTTGCGCAAAGCCTTGCATTTTAGCGCACTCTGCGCGCGTGAGCCGCGATCCTGCGCAGCGGCAGGGTTGCCCGATTCCGCCGCTCGATCGCGACCGCCTGCGCGAGCAGGGGCTGCGCTTCGTCGTCGCGACCGAGCGCGGAGAGCGTCTCGGCCCAGCCGCGGTACGCCGGGGCATACGCGGCGTCGACGCGAACGGCCACCGCGAAGCGTGCCGGCGACTCGTCGCTCCTCCCCAGCGCGCGCAGCGCGCCCGCCCAGCCGGAGTGCGCCTGCGGATAGAACGGGTCGATCGCCACCGCGCGCTCGTAGTTGGCGAGCGCAAGCTCCGGTTCGCCCAGCGCGAGCAGCGCATCGCCGCGGCCGTATGCGGCGTCGCCCGCGCCCGGCGCGAGCGCGAGCGCGGCCTCGAAGTTGCCGACTGCGCCTCGCGCGTCGCCCGCGGCGAGCCGCGCGAAGCCCATGCCCTTCAGCGTCTCGCCGGTCTCGCCGGAGCGCTCGATCGCGTCGAGCGCGGCGGCGAGCGCCTTCTCCGGCCTCGCGAGCGCCGCGTACACCATCGCTGCCGGCGGCGAGCCCGGGACGTCGCGCGGACCGAGTGCCAGCGCGCGCTCGCACGCCGTCGCGGCCTGCTCGAGTCGATGGCGTCCGAACAGGGCGTAGCTCCACGCACTCCAGGCGCGCGAGTTTTCGGGCGCGAGCGCGAGTGCGCGGCGCGCCCATGCGAGCGCCTGATCGTGCCGATGGAGCAGAGAGGCGCTGATCGCGTTGCCGGCGATCAGCTCCGCGTCGCGGCAGGGAATCTCGAGAGCGAGGAGGCGATGGGCGCGCGCGTCGTCGAAGCGGCCGAGAAGGTCGAGCGCGTCGGCCCAGTTCTGGTGGATGAACGGCAGCTTCGGCCCGGCGGCGGCCGCCGCGCCGAAGCAATCGATCGCTTCCTCGAGTCGCCGCTGCTGCATCAGGCAGATCCCCTGCATGTTGAGCGCCCAGGGTCGCTCGGCTGGCCCGGAATGCTGCAGCATGTGCTCGAGCGTCGCCATGGTCCGCGTGAATGCGGGCTGCTCCTCGCGGCTCTCCTGGGCGAAGTAGCGATGCGCGAGGCCCCATGGATCGATCATCCCGAGGATGTCTTCGGCGCCCATGGCGACAACGGCGCCGATGTCCGGGGCGCGGTGAACGCCGAGGATGGATGCGCCCGAGGTTTCGCGCCGGCGCAGCGTGAGCTCGTAGCATCCGGCCTCGCGCGTGATCTCGCCGCCGACGTGCGTCTGCGGAATGCGCAGCAGGCGATGGATGGCGCGAGCGACGCTCTGCAGCGACATGCGGTTCGGCACGTGGAGGTCGACCGCGGTGACGTCGGCCGTCGCCCCGCGCAGCTCCGTGAGCGCGGGTGTCCCGCGCCGCATCGCGGCCAGCGCGTCGAGCATTCGCTCGGCGACTACGCCCGCGGAGTAGCCTCTCGAGTCGAGCGCGCGCGGAACTTCGATCGGGTCGAGGAAGAGGATGTTGCGGCGAAGCTCGCGCACGATGGCGTAGAGCGCCACACCGAGCGCGGCGAGCAGCACGATCGACAGCAGGATCGTGAAGATGGCGGTGAAGGCCTGGGCGAGGGAAGACAGCGCGTCCTGATCCAGGCCGAAGACCAGCGGCAGGGCTGTCGGTGGACGCGCGCGCGCGACGATCGGACCGCGGCACGCTGCGCCGGCGTCGAGCTCGCTGCGGCTGGCCATAGCTCGCGCTCCTTTCGCTCGACTCGCGCTCGGACGGAGCGCTCTCGATTCGAACGCCGAGTCGGCGACGCTTCGCATGGCGGGTGCCACGCTGGGCGTCTAGCATAGCAAAGTCCGGCCGCGGGACGCGACGCGACGGTGCCCACGGCCGCCGTGCGACAATGCCCGTCATGCCGATCGACATCGACGATCCGCGCGTCTTCCCGGCGCAGGTCGATCCGGCGCATGCGCCGCTCGTGTCGCTCGCCGAGGCCGGGCTCGCGGCGACCGCGATCGCGCGCGCCGACGAGGTTCACCGCGCTCTCACGCGCCTGGTCCTCGATTGCATGCGATCCGGAAGCGCGCTTCTGCTCGCGGAGGCGATCGCCGCAGCGCCGTCTCCGGCGATCGCCAAGGCGCTGTGGCGGGCGCTCATCGCCGCCTGGGCACCCTCCTGGCGCGAAGAGAGCGCAGTCGCGGCGACGCTGTTCGCGCTGCCCGTGATCGTGGTCGTCGGCAGGGAACCGGGGGCCGCCGCAGCGGAAGGCGAACAGATCCTTCCGGCGGTGCTGCACGATACGGGCAGGCTTGCCGCGATCCTGCGCGAGCACGGCGCGCTTCACGGCAACGAGTCGTTCGCCCTCTCCGCCGCGCTGGTCGCGAGCGACGCGCTCGACGTGTCCAGGCTCGGCGAGCTGATGGCCCGGCAGCGTCTCGCGGATGACGGAGCGAGCGGGCAGAATCTAGCCCCTACGCCGATCGCGCTCCAGCCCGGTCAGCAGACCGTGCACCTGCGGTTCCTGATGGGCACGGCGCTCGCTGCGCCGGGTGCGGAGCTGCTCGGCGACGGCGGCGTCGGCGCGTGGGGGATGCCGCTCGCGCGCGAGCTCGCCCGGCAGCTCGCGAGTTCCGAGGTCTCGGTGCTCGCCTTGCCGCGCACTCCGCAGTCTCCTCCCGCCGCGCTGCTGCAGGGTCGCGCCGCGCAGCGCGACGTGGGCGCGCACCTGTTCGCCAGCAACGCCATACGCCGATTGCGCAGCAGCGTCGGCGAGCCGATCGGCGTCATCAGCGCGCACCATTGTGCGGCGGCGCCTGGCGGTGGCGAGCTGCGCCTCTCCCTTTCGAGTCCGCTCGATCCGCGCCAGGCGGAAGGCTTCCGTTGCCCGCTGTTCCCGACGGATCGGGTCGAAGACGTCGGCGGCGGCCTGTTCGATTTGCTCCGCGACTGCCGCGTCGCGGACGTCCGCATCTATCCCGGAGTGCATCCCGATCGCGATCCGCGCACAGGAATGCTGCTGCTGTTCAAGCCCCTGGCCGAAGGCTTCGAGCCCACGCTGCATTGATCGTGCGCACGCTGACTTCGCCCCGATCCGGTCGAAATCGACCGCGTCACGCTCGACGAGGCAACGCGGCTACTCGCTTCGTCGACGCGGCGTTAGGGTGCTTCGCGCCGAGTGACCTTGCCGATTCCGCTGATCGTCTGCTTGAGCTTGGGGTCGCCGTAGTAATCCACCTTGCCGGCACCCGAGATGTCGACCGCAAGCGAGTCACGGGCATTGACGGTCGCCTTTCCCGCCCCGCTCACTTCGACGACGGCCTGCTCGCTGGCGAGCTTGCCGGCCTCGTAAACACCCGCGCCCGACAGGTCGACGCTCTGGCGCACGACTTTGCCGGCCAGGTCGACCTTGGTGGCGCCCGAGCCGTCGAGCTTGAGCGTCGTCACCTGCAGGTCGCCGACCTGCATCGTGCACGCTCCGGAGAGATCGACGCTCAGCGCGTCGCCTTTGAGCGCGTCGGCGTCGATGCTGACCGCCCCTGCAGTCTCGATCCGACTGAGCTCCCGCAGGTTGACGGTGATGTGCGCCGCGCGGCCCGAGGCGGGCCCCGGGAGCCACTGCCACGCATGGCGGCGATCGTCGATCTCGATTTCGAGCTTGCCGTCCTGCACGTCGGTCCGGACCCGCGTCGACGCCGGTGCGTCGATGCTCACGCCCTCGGTGGCGCCCTGGACCAGGGTCAGCGTGGCGTGGCCGGCGACGTCGATGGCATGGAAGCCGGCGAGCGCACGCGCCTCGTGCACGGGTCGGCTTCCCTGCGCGGCCCGGCCGTACGAGACGGCGGCGATGGCGATCAGGGTGGCGGCGACGATCGCCGCGAAGGCGATCAGGAAGGCTTTCATGCGCGGGCGGTTCCGGGGCAGTGTTCTCGGCTTTAGATGCCGGTGCGTCCGTCCGCGGATTCAACCCGTGCGGCGGCGCCGGCGTCGGCGGCTAGCTGGGACAGGTAGCGGCGGGCATTGGCCACGTAATGAGCGGCAATCGCCCGCAGGCCTGCGGCCTCGTCGTCCGAGAGCGTCCGCACCACCTTCCCGGGCGAGCCCAGGACCAGCGAGCGGTCGGGAATGACCTCGTGCTCGGTCACGAGGGCGTTGGCGCCGATCAGGCACTCGCGGCCGATCACGGCGTGATTGAGGATCAGCGCCTTGATGCCGACGAGCGATCCGTCGCCGATCGTGCAACCGTGCAGCATCGCCTGATGGCCGACGCTCACCTCCGCGCCCAGCGTCAACGGGATGCCGGCGTCGGTATGAAGCACCGAGGCGTCCTGCACGTTGCTGCGGGCGCCGATCGTGATGGTGTCGCTGTCGCCGCGAATCACCGTGTTGAACCAGACGGAGCTCTCGTCCTCGAGCACCACGCTGCCGATCACGGTGGCGTTGGCGGCGACGAAGTGATGGCGTCCGCGAAGCTGGACGCGCCGGGATTCGAGCGTGTAGAGCATCGCCTCGCGCCGTGGAGGAAAGCCCGATGATACGGCAGGCGCGCCCGCCGCGGCGGCTATAATCCGGGGAATCTCCCGGAGCGTGTCGTCATGAACCTCGATCGAGTCTCGGCCGGCCGAGATGTTCCGCACGATTGCAACGTCATCATCGAGATTCCGATGCACGGCGATCCGATCAAGTACGAGGTCGACAAGGAGACGGGCGCCGTCTTCGTCGACCGGTTCATGGCCACGGCGATGCGCTATCCGTGCAACTACGGCTACATTCCGAGGACCCTCTCGGAGGACGGCGATCCCTGCGACGTGCTGGTGATATCGCCGGTGCCGCTCATCACCGGCGTGGTCGTGCGCTGCCGGCCGATCGGCATGCTGCAGATGGACGATGAGAGCGGCCGCGACGCGAAGGTCCTCGCCGTGCCGATCGACAAGCTCTCGAGCCTGTACCGCGCGCTCGAGTCTCCGCGGGACCTTCCGGAGATCGCGACCCGGCAGATCGCGCACTTCTTCGAGCACTACAAGGACCTCGAGCCGGGCAAGTGGGTGCGCGTCTCGAGCTGGCTCGGGGCGACCGAGGCCAAGGCCGAGATCCTCGCTTCGGTGAGCCGCTACCAGGCGGCGACGCCGAAACCGGCGTTCTAGCGGGTTGAACCCGCCGGGTCGACGCCCGCAGAACGGAGCCGGCCATCGCGGACCAGCAGGGTCCCGGCGATGCGATCCTGGAGGAAGCGGCGATCGGGATCGACGGCCGGCCACAGGTAGTTGAACGCGAGCAGCACGAGCGCCCACCGCTCGGCGCCCCAGGGTTGCAGTGCTACCCAGCCCCCGATCGCCAGGGCCGGTCCCGTCAGGCAGGCGAGCCAGCGCCCCAGGGACCTGCCGACACCGACATCGGCCCCATTCGTGGTGCAGAGCTTGAGCCTCCACGTCTTCATTGCGAGCGTGCGCCGTCCGCCGCTCCAGAACCAAGCGCAGTACGCGGCGCATAGCCCGAGCGTGGCGGCCGCCGAGACGCGGCGTGCCCCGGCTGAGATGACGTACAGCGATCCTGCCGGCCGCGGGGTCGCTGCCGGAGGCGCCACGGCTGGAGTCACCAGAGGAAGCAGAGCGAAGCTCACGGCGATCACGAGCGCCGCGAGGAGCAGGGCCTCGTAGGCTGTCGCGCCCAGCCGACGCCCGAAGCCCGCGCCGGGGAGTTGCTGATCGCCTGATGCCGCGGCGGCTACGGCTTGCTCGCGGCCGGAGACGTCGCAGAAGGCGCGGGCCGGGCCGCGAGCTCGCGCCGCTTCTCGGGCGGGAGCTGCTGATACTCCTGCCACTGCTTCTGGACCTGCTGGCGCTTGTCCGGAGGCAGCTGCCTCATCTTCTTGTATTGTTCCCGCACCTGGTTACGCTGGTCGGGCGTCAGGTGGACCCAGGCGCTCATCTGCTCCTGCACGCGCTGCTGCTCTGCGGGCTTGAGCGTCGGATAGCGCTTGGCGATCCCGAGCCACTTCTGCTTGCGTGGCGCGTCGAACGAATCCCACTCCGAGGACAACGGCGCCAGGATCTGTTTGTCGGCCGGGGAGAGCTCCGCCCAGGTCGGACCCCGGGAGCCGAGCGCAGCCGCGGGCGGCGCCGCCACCGCGATCGCCAACGCGCCGGCCGCGATCAGGGCTCGGAACGCTTCAGCCAAGCCTGGAATCCCCGGTCCAGATAGGCTTCGATAGGCAGCTCGGAGGACAGGATGGCCGCATCGGTCTCCTCGATATCGCGCTGCTGCTGGACGCTCTGCCAGTATTGGTACGAGGCGAGCCCGCAGATGAGCACGAGGACGGCGAGCCAGATCCGCAGGTCCGCATAGACGCGGCGCGGCAGCATCGTCCGGCCGGCGCCGGCCAGAACGAGCTCGCTGGCCGTTTGCGGCTCGCGCGCTCTCGCGAGCGCGGCCTGGCGGGCGAGCTGCAGCTTGTAGGCCGTGCCGGGCTTTAGATCGGCAGCCCCACGGTCCAGGTAACCCGTTATTTTCCTTGCGGTTTCTAGCTCGTTCATAAACTGATTCCCTTGGCCTTGAGCATCTCGGCCAGCGCATGGACGGCCCGCGAACAGTGAGTCTTCACACTTCCTTCGGAGCAACCCATGGCCGCGGCGGTCTCCGCCACGTCGAGTTCCTCCCAGTAACGCAAGAGAAATGCCTGACGTTGACGCGCCGGAAGCCGCGCCAGCGCCTGCTCGATCAAGGCGATGACCTGCGCCTGCTGATGCGCCCCTGCGGGGTCTATGGCCCAGTTCGAGTCGGATTTCCCCGGCAGGGTTTCAAGGGGATCGAAGTCCTCGTCGTCGTCCTTCTGCCCCAGTGCGGACAGCAGCGTCGTCCAGGTCGAGCGCACCTTCTGGCGCCGGAAATGGTCGTGGATGGTGTTTTGCAGGATTCGCTGGAAGAGCATGGGCAGCTCGCCGGGCGGCCTGTCGGCGTACTTCTCGGCGAGCTTCAGCATCGCGTCCTGGACGATATCGAGGGCGGCGTCCTCGTCGCGGACGGCGAAGAGCGCCTGCTTGAACGCACGGCGCTCCACCTCCGCGAGAAACGCCGACAGTTCGGATTGGGAAGCCAGGGTCGATTCGGAGGTCGGATCGGATCGGCGGATTATAAGAGTGCCGGCCGAGGGCATGCCGGAGAGTGCCATCCCGGTGCGCCGGCCCCGGGCGCTTGACCAAACACCGTCCGGCCGCTACTGTTATCCGGTCGACGGCAGCGTGAGGTCGACGGCAGGACTGCAAATACGGTCGTTGGCGTCCCCTCCGGACGCGCCACAAGCGCGTAGGAGCACCCGATGGGGCGCGGACCGGCTTTAAACCCGAAAAGCCTTTGAGCTTCAGGCGCCTGACCCAGGCGCGGCGCGTTTTGCAGACCCCGGTCGCGGTGACGCGAGCCGGGCACACGTGTTCATCCAACGCTTGAGGCGAAGAACCATGCAGCTCACCGGCGCAGAAATCGTCATCCGCTGCCTCCAGGAAGAGGGCGTCGAGTACGTCTTCGGCTACCCGGGCGGGGCGGTGCTCAACATCTACGACGAGCTCTTCAAGCAGGAGCAGGTCAAGCACGTGCTCGTACGCCACGAGCAGGGCGCGGCGCACGCCGCCGACGGCTACTCGCGCTCGTCGCACAAGGTGGGGGTCTGCCTGGTGACCTCGGGGCCCGGCGTGACCAACGCCGTGACGGGCATCGCGACCGCGTACATGGACTCGATCCCGATGGTCGTCATCACCGGCCAGGTCCCCACCCACGCGATCGGGGAGGACGCGTTCCAGGAATGCGACACGGTCGGCATCACGCGGCCCTGCGTGAAGCACAATTTCCTGGTGAAGGACGTCGCCCAGCTCGCGGTGACGATGAAGAAGGCGTTCTACCTCGCCCAGACGGGGCGCCCCGGGCCGGTCCTGGTCGACATTCCCAAGGACGTGACGCAGGCGAAGGCCGAGTACCACTATCCGAAGACCATCTCGCTGCGCTCGTACAACCCGGTCACCCGCGGCCACGCGGGGCAGATCAAGAAGGCGGTCCAGCTCTTGCTCGAGGCAAAGCGGCCGATGATCTACGCCGGTGGCGGCGTGATACTCAACAACGCGTCGGCGCAGCTCACCCGATTCGTCCGCCTGCTCGGCTTTCCCTGCACGACCACCCTCATGGGCCTGGGCGGGTTTCCCGGGAGCGATCCGCAGTTCACCGGTCTTCCGGGCATGCACGGGACGTACGAGTCGAACATGGCGATGCAGAACTGCGACGTCCTGATCGCGATCGGCTCGCGCTTCGACGACCGGGTCATCGGCAACCCGGCGCACTTCTTCCGCGCCGACCGCAAGATCATCCATATCGACATCGATCCGTCGTCGATCTCCAAGCGCGTGCGGGTCGACGTGCCGATCGTCGGCTACGTCGCGGAGGTGCTCGACGAGATGCTGAGGCTCGTCGAGTCCTCGCCCCAGCGCCCCGATCCGCAGGCGCTGAAAGCCTGGTGGGCGGAGATCAAGGAGTGGCAGCGCAAGGATTGCCTCAAGTACGACCGCAATAGCGCGCTCATCAAGCCGCAGTACGTCGTCGAGAAGCTCTACGACATCACGGGCGGCGACGCGATCGTGACCTCCGACGTCGGCCAGCACCAGATGTGGGTCGCGCAGTACTACAAGTTCGACAAGCCGCGGCGCTGGATCAACTCGGGTGGCCTGGGCACGATGGGGTTCGGGCTTCCTGCCGCCATGGGGGCCGTCCTCGCCAATCCCGGAGCCACGGTCGCCTGCGTCACCGGCGAGGCGTCGATCCAGATGTGCATCCAGGAGCTCTCGACCTGCAAGCAGTACCACTTGCCCGTCAAGATCGTGAACCTCAACAACAAGTACATGGGCATGGTCCGGCAGTGGCAGGAATTCTTCTACGGCAACCGCTACGCGGAGTCGTACATGGACGCGCTGCCGGATTTCACGAAGCTCGCGGAGGCCTACGGGCACGTGGGCCTCAAGATCGAGAAGCCCGGGGACGTGGAAGGGGCGCTGCGCGAGGCGTTCAAGCAGAAGGAGCGGCTCGTGTTCCTCGACTTCATCACCGATCAGGCCGAGAACGTCTTCCCGATGGTGCCGGGCGGGAAGGGCCTGACCGAGATGATCCTCGCCGAGGAGCTATGAGCGCGGCGCGCGAATGCCGGGCGGCCGACACGGCACCTTGCCTGATGCGATACCCGCACGAGGAGGCGGTGCAGCCATGAGGCACATCCTGTCGATTCTGGTGGAGAACGAGGCCGGGGCCCTGTCGCGCATCTCGGGTTTGTTCTCGGCGCGGGGCTACAATATCGAGTCGCTGACCGTGGCGCCGACCGAGGACGCGACGATGTCGCGCATGACCATCGTCACGGTGGGCTCCGACGACGTGATCGAGCAGATCACCAAGCAGCTCAACAAGCTCGTCGAGGTCGTCAAGGTGGTCGATCTGACCGACGGCAACCACATCGAGCGCGAGCTCATGCTCGTCAAGGTGCGCGCCGCGGGCAAGGACCGGGACGAGATGAAGCGGCTCGCCGACATCTTCAGGGGACGCATTCTCGACGTGACCGACAAGAGCTACACGATCGAGCTCACGGGGCCGGGCGAGAAGCTCGACGCTTTCATCCAGGCGCTCGAGCCCGGGGTGATCCTGGAGACGGTGCGCACCGGCGCGTCGGGCATCGGCCGCGGCGAGCGTATTCTGAGAGTCTGAGAGGGGATGGCAATGATGAAGGTCTATTACGAAAAGGACGCCGACCTGTCGCTCATCAAGGGCAAGAAGGTGACCATCGTCGGCTACGGCTCGCAGGGACACGCCCATGCGCAGAATCTCCACGATTCCGGCGTGAAGGTGACCGTGGGCCTGCGTCCGGGCGGCGCCTCGTGGGACAAGGCGAAGAAGGCGGGGCTCAAGGTCGCGGCGGTGGCCGATGCCGTGAAGGGCGCCGATCTCGTGATGATGCTCATGCCCGACGAGCACATCGCGGCGGCGTACCGCTCGGAGGTCGAGCCCAACATCAAGAAGGGCGCGACGCTCGCCTTCGCGCACGGCTTCAACATCCACTACGGCCAGGTCGCGCCGCGCGCCGATCTCGACGTGGTGATGATCGCGCCCAAGGCGCCCGGACACACCGTGCGCTCGACCTACACCCAGGGCGGCGGCACGCCGATGCTGATCGCGGTCCACCAGGATGTGAGCCGCAAGGCGCGCGACCTCGCGCTCTCCTACGCGGCGGCGATCGGCGGCGCGCGGGCGGGGGTGATCGAGACCAGCTTCAAGGAAGAAACCGAGACTGATCTGTTCGGAGAGCAGACCGTGCTCTGCGGCGGCTGCGTCGAACTCGTCAAGAAGGGCTTCGAGGTCCTGGTCGAGGCGGGCTACGCGCCGGAGATGGCGTACTTCGAGTGCCTGCACGAGCTCAAGCTCATCGTCGACCTGATGTACGAGGGCGGGATCGGCACCATGAATTACTCGATCTCGAACAACGCCGAGTACGGCGAGTACGTCACGGGGCCGCTCATCGTCGACGAGAGGACCAAGGAAGCGATGCGCGCCGCGCTCGCGCGCATCCAGAGCGGCGAATACGCGAGGAGCTTCATCCTGGAGAACCGCGCCGGCGCGCCGATGCTGCTCTCGCGCCGCCGCATGACGGCCGAGCATCCCATCGAGCAGGTGGGCGCGCGGCTGCGGGACATGATGCCCTGGATCCGGAAGAACAAGCTCGTCGATCAGTCACGGAACTGAAGATGCACGAGGCTCACCGGCGCGCGACCCCGTCATCGCTGCGCCAGCGCGGGTGGCTGGGCCTCGTCGGGCTGCTCATCGCGCTGGTGATCGTCGCGGTGCTCGCGCAAACCGTGCTGAAGAGCTACGGATTGCTCGGTGCCGGCGAACGCAGCTCGCGGGCGGGCTCGCGCGTGCCGGGCGGCGCCGCTCCCGCCGCCGTCGACGCGACCGAGGCCGCACCGGCGCCGACGCAGCCGATCGAGCGCGCCCGCGGCGTCGAGCGGGAGCTGCAGCGCGACGCGGATGATCTCGGCCGGCGCATAGACGAACAGACGAAATAGGTTTCTCCCGCGCTCCCGCCGATTCAGGGCAGCCACCGAGCTCCGATGCCGAGCCCCGCCTATCCGCATCCCGTCATCGCCCGCGAAGGCTGGCCGTTCCTCGCGCCGGCGGTCGTCGTCGCGCTGATCGCGTCGTGGCTTGCGCCCTGGTGGCTCGCCGCGCTGGCGTGGCTCGCGACGCTCTTCGTCCTCCAGTTCTTCCGCGATCCCGCTCGCGTCGCCCCGCAGCAGCCGAACGCCGTGCTCGCGCCGGCCGACGGCAAGGTCGTGCGCGTCGAGCGCGCGCGCGATCCCTATCTCGACCGCGACGCGCTCAAGATCAGCGTGTTCATGAACGTCTTCAACGTGCACTCGAACCGCAGCCCGGTCGACGCCGAGGTGAAGAACAAGTGGTACCACCCCGGCAGCTTCTTGAACGCCGCGATCGACAAGGCATCGCTCGACAACGAGCGCTGCGCGCTGCAGCTGCGCACGGCCGGCGGCGCGGACGTGACCTGCGTGCAGATCGCCGGGCTGATCGCCCGCCGCATCCTGTGCTACGTCGACACCGGCGCGCGCCTGGCGCGCGGCGAGCGCTACGGGTTCATCCGCTTCGGCTCGCGCGTCGACGTGTATTTGCCTCCGGACGCCACGCCCAAGGTCGCGCCGGGCGATGTCGCCCGCGCGACGTCGACGATCATCGCCGAGCTCCGCTGACGCTTCGCGACCGCGCGTCCAACGCCGCGGCGCGTTTGCGGGTCGGCAGGCTTTGCTGCTAGGCTGTCCTTCATGGGAGATTTCCAGCAGCAGCGGGCGCTCGCCAAGAACCGAATCCGCCGCCGCGGCATCTATCTGTTGCCGAACCTGTTCACGACCGCCGCGCTGTTCGCGGGGTTCTACTCGATCGTGCAGGCGATGAACGGGCGCTTCGACCACGCGGCGATCGCGATCTTCGTCGCGATGGTGCTCGATGGCCTCGACGGCCGCGTCGCGCGCCTCACCAAGACGCAGAGCGCGTTCGGCGCGGAATACGACAGCCTGTCCGACATGGTCTGCTTCGGTGCCGCGCCGGCGCTGGTCGTCTACGAGTGGGCGCTGCTGTCGATGGCGAACCTCGGCTGGATGGCGGCGTTCGTCTATTGCGTATGCGCCGCGCTGCGGCTCGCGCGCTTCAACACGAACCTGGAGGTCGCGGACAAGCGCTTCTTCCAGGGATTGCCGAGCCCGTCCGCGGCAGCCCTCGTCGCGGGCTTCGTCTGGATCATGGACGACAACGCAGTCGATCCCGAAAGCGTGCGCTGGTGGGCGTGGGCCGTCACCGTGTTCGCGGGCCTGACCATGGTGAGCAACTTTCCCTACTACAGCTTCAAGACGATCAACCTGCGCCGCAGCGTCCCCTTCGTGGCCGTCTTCCTCGTCGCGCTCTTCTTCGTCCTCGTCAGCGTGCAACCGGCGATCGTCCTCTTCGCCGGCTTCGTCGTCTACGCGCTCTCCGGCTACGCCTGGTCGGCGTGGCGCGCGTGGCGCCGTCGCCGCGCAGCGCGCTAGCGCCGGCGCCCGAACCTAGCTCACCGCGCCGTCGGCAGGACGGCCTCGACGCGCCGCAGACGGCAGAGCTCCAGCGGGCTCGTCGACATGTTGGTCCGGACGAGAGCGCAGTCGCGGCGAGGCTCGCCGATGCGCAGCCCGTGGGCGGTGAGCACTTCGGCTCCCGCACCGGCGGGAAAGGCGAGCGAGTAGAGCGGACCGTCGTGCTCCCGGACGATCTTCGCGAGGGTTCGCTCGAGGAGGTTGCTGCGCCGCGGATCGTTGAGATTGTTCATCGCCCCCAGGAAGCGGCCGTCCGGAGGGAAGAACGGAAGGACGTAGGCCATCGGCGCGGGACTGGTCAGCAGCACGACGGCGTGCGGCGCCACCGGCGGCACGTCGACCATGAAATAGCGCTTGCCGGAGTCGATGTGCCACCAGTCGGGATAGCGAACCGTGAAGACAGCCAGCGCTGCGACCAGCAAAGTCGTGGTGGGCAACCAGCCCGGTGGAAGGATCTTCGCTTCGAAATGATGTCGCGAAAATTCACGACGCCACCATTCCGGATAGCGCAAGGTGGCCTGCGCGGCAACTGCGAGCGTTATGCCAGGTATCGGGCCCGTCGGGACGAACGTGCGCAGTAGACCCGCCAGCAGGGCTCCGGACAGCAATTCCAGAGGCAGCACGTAGCGATAGATCGAGTGGATCGCGGCCCAGAGCGCGAACGACGTGCACCAGAAGACGGCAAGCAGGCGCCAGACGGGCCGGGGGCCTGGAACAGCTGCGATTTCATCTCGCCTGGTGATTCGCCGGATTGACCAAGCGACGAGCGCCACGATCGCGAAGACGTAGAGCAGCGGCAGCCGCCAGTCGCGAAAGCGCAGCTCGGTGACGTACGACGACGAGTATCCGAAAAGAGGCAGCGGAAACGTGAGCCAGCCCAGCACAGTGTGCGGTCCGTAGCGGACGTGCAGAGGCGTCGGGTCCCACCAGGGCGAACGGAACAAGTCGTTTAAATACGGGAACAGCGGATTCGCGAAGTGCGCATACAGCGTCCACATCCAGGGACCGGCCGCGACGGCAACGCCAGCGAGCACCGCAACCCCAAAAGCGAGCGCGCGCCGGAACCCCAGCCAGAAGATCGGTCGCTGCAGCAGGAGCGCGGCGCACAGGCCGACCGCGGAGGTCCCCGCCGTGAGCTTCAAGCCGCTGGCGACGCCACACAGCAGGCCCGCGGCAGCGAGGCTCGGCCAGCGCAGCGTTCCGGCTGCCATGCGCGATACCACCAGCCACAGTGCGATCACGGTCAGTGCAGCGCCCGGCCACTCATTGACCGTCGAGCCGAGCTGCGACACCGAAGCCGCGCCGGTAACGCCGACGACGAACGCGATCGTGGCGTAGAACCATCGCTCCCCGAGGGGAAGGTCGGCGAAGAACACATGCAGGGTCTTGCCCAGGAAGAAGGCGCCCACGCCAGCGGGAAGCCCCATCGCGAACGAGATCAGCCGTGGCGGCCAGTCCGCCTCGACCATCCAGTAGAACGGCAGCTCGAGCAGCGGATTGTGGAAGCTCTGAAGCTGCGCAGGAGCGAGATCCCAGCCCAGCCGTCCGTGGGCGAACGCCCAGCCGTTGTAGAAGTGATAGTTCTGCAGGTCCCAGTTGGCGTCCTGCCCGAGGACGAAGACCGACACGCCGCCGGCGACGAGCATCGCCGCCGTAAGCAGCATCGACTGGATGAGGAATCGCGAAAAGCGCGGGGACGACACGGTGCCCGCCACCTTGGATACAGCACGCATCGCTTTGTCGATTATGCCACCGGCGCGGCGTCGTCCGCGCCGATCCTGGCGCCGCGGTTGCGCGCTGCCGCGAATCCCGCTATAGTCGTCGCATGAGTGGCAGCCGTGCCTTCCCGTCGCTTCGCCTCGCGACCGCCCTTCTCGGCGGTCTGCTGCTGCTGCGCCCCGCGCGCAGATAACTCACATCCCCCTTTGCGGTACCCGGTCCTGCCAGAGCTTGAGGCAGGAAGAGCGTTCGCGGCACGAATTGCAGGAGTCCACCATGCCTGACCATCTGATCGTTTTCGACACGACCTTGCGCGACGGCGAGCAGAGTCCCGGCGCCTCGATGACCAACGAAGAGAAGATGCGCATCGCCAAGCAGCTCGAGCGACTGCGCGTCGACGTGATCGAAGCCGGCTTTCCGGCGTCGTCCAACGGGGACTTCGCCGCCGTGAAGGCGATCGCCGCCGCGATCAAGGACAGCACGGTCTGCGCGCTGGGCCGCACCAACGAGACCGACATCCGGCGCGCGGGCGAGGCGCTGAAGGGAGCCAAGTCGGGCCGCATCCACACGTTCATCGCGGCCTCGCCGATCCACATGCAGATGAAGCTCAGGATGACCCCCGAGCAGGTGCTGGATCAGGCGGTGAGATCGATCAGATGGGCGTCCGAGTACACCGACGACGTCGAGTTCTCGCCCGAGGATGCTGGACGCTCCGAGCCCGACTTCCTGTGCCGGCTCATCGAAGCGGCGATCAAGGCCGGCGCGACGACGATCAATATCCCCGACACGGTCGGCTATACGATGCCGTGGCAGTTCGGCGCGCTGATCAAGAACCTGCGCGAGCGCATCCCGAACGCCGGCAAGGCGGTGTGGTCCGTCCACTGCCACAACGACCTCGGCATGGCGGTCGCCAACTCGCTCTCCGCGGTGATGCAGGGCGCGCGCCAGGTCGAGTGCACCGTGAACGGCCTCGGCGAGCGCGCGGGCAACGCGTCGCTCGAGGAGATCGTCATGGCGGTCAGGACCCGCAAGGACGTGTTTCCCTGCACGACGCGGATCGATACCACCCAGATCGTCGCGGCGTCGAAGCTCGTATCCGGCATCACCGGCTTTCCGGTGCAGCCGAACAAGGCGATCGTGGGCGCCAACGCCTTCGCGCACGAGTCCGGCATCCACCAGGACGGCGTGCTCAAGCATCGCGAGACCTACGAGATCATGCGCGCCGAAGACGTGGGCTGGGGCGCGAACCGCCTGGTGCTGGGCAAGCTCTCCGGGCGCAACGCCTTCAAGACGCGGCTCTCCGAGCTCGGCGTCGATCTCGGCAGCGAAGAGGCGCTCAATCACGCCTTCGCGCGCTTCAAGGAGCTTGCCGACAAGAAGGGCGAGGTGTTCGACGAGGACCTGCACGCGCTGGTTTCCGACGAGACCGTCACGCCGGAGCGCGAGTTCTACAAGCTGCTCTCGCTCAAGGTCGTGTCTGAGACGGGCGAAGTGCCCCAGGCCGAGGTGACGCTCGCCGCAGGCGAGGCCGAGCACAGCGTGCACACGCGCGGCGACGGCCCGATCGACGCCGCCTTCCGCGCCATCGAGCAGGTCGTGCGCTCCAAGGCCAGCATGCTTCTGTACTCGGTCAATGCGATCACCCGCGGCAGCGACGCGCAGGGCGAGGTGACCGTCCGCCTCGAGCGCGCGGGCCGCGTCGTCAACGGCCTCGGGTCGGATACCGACATCCTGGTCGCCTCCGCCAAGGCCTACATCAACGCGCTCAACAAGCTGCACAGCAAGGAGGAGCGGCTCAACCCGCAGCTGGCGGCGAACGTATGACGCTGCAGCAGCTCGACTCCGGCGCAGGGGAGCAGGCGGCGCTGCCGCCGGCGATCCGCGTCGGCGACGTCGAGCTGCCGGCGTGGCCCGAGCACCAGGTCGTCGAGCCCCTGTCGGCGCGGGTCATGGGCTCGACGCGATTCGCGGACCTCGAGGCGTTCCACCCGGCGCTGATCGCCGCGGTGCTCGCCGCCGAGAGCGATCCGCGCTGGCGCTCGGTCCTGGTGCTGCAGAAGCCCGGCGCGCGGGACCGGGCGGTGTTCCGCGGCGGCTGCGGCACCAAGGTGCGAAAGATCCCGGAGTGGGGCAACCCGGCGGCGTCGCTCATCCACGCGCGGGCGCTGATGCTGGCGCATCGCACGCTCTCGCGCCGCCCGGTGTATACCGACGACAGCTGGGCGAGCGTCTACCGCGCCGGCGACTATTGCATGCCGCACAGCCATCTGCGCTCGGACGTAAGCATCGTCTACATGCTCGATCCGGGAGACGACGATCCCGACGAGCCGATGGCCGGAAAGCTCTCCTTCGCCGACCCCCGGATCGACGCGTGCTGCCCGGACGAGCCGGCGCGGGTCACGCGACACATGATCCCGGAGATGACGCCCGGGACCATGCTGATCTTCTCGAGCGACTACCTCCACAGCGTCAACCCCTATCGCGGACGGCGGCCCCGCATCACGCTGTCGTGGAACGTGACGCTCAAGCCGCTGGCCGGGCGCCCCGGGGAAGGCTGGATGTAGCGCGGAGGCGCGGCGCATGCCCCGCGGGGCGCGCATCCTGCTATCATTTCCGCAGCGCAGCATTCCGCGCTCCGGCCATGGGAGCGGCACGGACCCCTCGGCCCCGCCGGCGTCGCTCCCGCGCTGGCGACCTGCCCGCTTCAGGGAGCAACCAAGGAACGGCCCATGAGCACCCCGCATTACGGCCCGGGCATCGAGATCACGGGCCGCATGACCGACGACTACTCCCGGATCCTGACGACGGAGGCGCTCGCCTTCGTCGCTCGCCTCCAGCGCGCCTTCGGCGGACGCCGTGCCGAGCTGCTCGGCCGCCGGGCCGAGCGGCAGCGTCAGTGGGACTCGGGCAAGCTGCCCGACTTCCTGCCCGAAACGCGCGCGATCCGCGATGCCGACTGGACCTGCGCGGCGGTTCCCGCCGACATCCAGGATCGGCGGGTCGAGATCACCGGCCCGGTCGACCGCAAGATGATCATCAACGCCCTCAACTCGGGCGCGAGCGTGTTCATGGCCGACTTCGAGGATGCCAACACGCCGAAGTGGGACAACAACATCCAGGGGCACATCAACCTGCGGGACGCGATTCGCCGCCGGATCGACTATGTCTCGCCGGAAGGCAAGAGCTACAGGCTCGGCGAGAAGCTCGCCACGCTGTTCGTGCGCCCGCGCGGCTGGCACCTGCCGGAGAAGCACGTGCGCATCGACGGCGCGGCCGTCTCCGGCGGGATGTTCGACCTCGGCCTCTATCTCTTCCACAACGCCAAGGAGCTGCTCGCCCGGGGCTCGGGACCGTACTTCTACCTGCCGAAGCTCGAGAGCCATCTCGAGGCGAGGCTGTGGAACGACGTCTTCGTCATGGCGCAGGAGGAGCTCGGGATTCCGCGCGGGAGCATCAAGGCGACCGTGCTCATCGAGACGATTCTCGCCGCCTTCGAGATGGACGAGATTCTCTACGAGCTGCGCGAGCATTCCGCGGGGCTCAATGCCGGCCGCTGGGACTACATCTTCAGCTGCATCAAGAAGTTCCGCAGCAACAAGGATTTCTGTCTCGCGGACCGGGCGCTGGTGACGATGACCACGCACTTCATGAGGAGCTACGCGGAGCTCCTGATCAAGACCTGCCACCGGCGCAACATCCACGCGATGGGCGGTATGGCGGCCCAGATTCCAATCAAGAACGATGAAGCCGCCAATGCCGAGGCGTTCGCCAAGGTTAAGGCCGACAAGGAGCGCGAGGCGACGTACGGCCACGACGGCACCTGGGTGGCGCATCCGGGGCTCGTGGCTGTGGCGAAGGAGGCGTTCGACCGACTGATGCCGCAGGCGAACCAGATCGCGACCAAGAAGAGGTCCGAGGTCAAGGTCAGCGCGGCGGATCTGCTCAAGTTCGAGCCGGAGCGGCCGATCACGGAAAAAGGCCTGAGGCTCAACATCAACGTGGCGATCCAGTACATCGGCGCCTGGCTCGCGGGCCAGGGCGCCGTTCCGATCTTCAATCTCATGGAGGATGCGGCTACGGCGGAGATCTCGCGCTCGCAGGTCTGGCAGTGGATCCGCTCGCCGAAAGGCGTGCTCGACGACGGGCGCAAGGTGACGAAGGAAATGGTCGCGGCTATGATCCCCGAGGAGCTCACCAAGATCCGGGGGCTGCTGGGCGCGTCGTTCGGGGAGGGGCGCTACGAAGAGGCCTCCGGCATCGTCGCCGAGCTGGTGGCGAGCGACAGCTTCGTGGAATTTCTGACGCTGCCCGCCTACGAGCGGATCGATTAGGGCGGCCGGCCGGCAGCCGATACAGTCCATTTATTTGTCCTATTGCAACAATCAATTGGACGTATAGCGAGCCGCTCGCGACAATGTCGATGCCTCGAGGCGAAGGCCCCGCCGCCGGCGCGGTCCGCCCCATCTCGATCGGACAGGAGACTGAAGATGAATCTGAAGGGCAGCAAGACGCATGAAAACCTGAAGGCGGCGTTCGCGGGCGAGTCCCAGGCCAATCGGCGCTACCTCTACTTCGCCAACAAGGCCGACGTCGAAGGCCAGAACGACGTCGCGGCGGTCTTCCGCTCGACCGCCGAAGGCGAAACCGGGCATGCGCACGGCCATCTGGACTATCTCGCGGCCATCGGCGATCCGGCCACCGACCTGCCGATCGGCAAGAGCCGCGACAACCTGAAGGCTGCGATCGCCGGGGAGACGCACGAGTACACCGATATGTACCCGGGGATGGCGAAGGCGGCGCGCAGCGAAGGCTTCGAGGAGATCGCGGACTGGTTCGAGACGCTGGCGAAAGCCGAGCGCTCGCACGCGAACCGGTTCCAGAAGGCGCTCGATTCGCTGAGCGATTAGCTGTTGTTTCGTCACGCCGCGTGCGCGGGTCGTGAATGCGTGACGGCGCCACGGCGTGACGCAATAACTCCGCGAATTGGAGTGGGCGCTACGCGCTCCTCAATTCGCGGTAAGCCTGATCTAACTGGCGGCATCAGCACGCTGTCGTCGAGCACGCTCGCCGCCGACAATCCATGACAACCCGCGAAGGCAGCCTCGACGCGCCGACCCGCCACGTCATCGACTGGCGCAATCCGGACTACTACGACGAAGCCGCGCTCAATCGCGAGCTCGAGCGGGTGTTCGACATTTGTCACGGCTGCCGCCGCTGCGTGAGCCTGTGCAATGCCTTTCCGACTCTGTTCGACCTGGTCGACGCCACCCAGGGCGGGGAGCTCACCGAAGTCGCGAAGAGCGATTTCGGGAAGGTCGTCGAGCAATGCTACCTCTGCGACCTGTGCTACATGACCAAGTGCCCGTACGTTCCGCCGCATCCGTGGAACGTCGACTTCCCGCACCTGATGCTTCGGGCGAAGGCGCGCAAGTTTGTCCATGGGGAGACGCGGCGGCGAGATCGGCTGCTGACCGGAACCGATCGCCTCGGCAGGCTGGCGACGATTCCGGTTGTGGTCCGGGCGGTCAACAAGGCGAACGAGAGCCCGCTCGCTCGCGCGGCGATCGAGAAGGTCTTCGGCGTGCACCGCGAGCGCAGGCTGCCTCCGTACGCCGCGCGGACATTCCCGGATCGAGCCCCGAACAGCCTGGCGTGGCCGGTCCGCGACGGCGCCCGCACGCCCGGGAAGGTGGCGGTCTTCTCGACCTGCTACGTCGATTACAACGAGCCGGGTATCGGGCTGGATCTGCTCGCGATCCTCGAGCACAACGAGATTCCCTACGCCCTTGTCGAGCGGGCGGCATGTTGCGGCATGCCCAAGCTCGAGCTCGGCGATCTCGAGTCGGTGCTCGCGATGAAGGACGCCAACGCACCCGGCCTCGCAAGGCTCGCCAGGCAAGGCTTCGCGATCCTGGCGCCGGTGCCGTCGTGCACGCTGATGTTCAAGAACGAGCTGCCGCTGCTCTTTCCCGAGGACGAGGACGTCCGCGCGGTCTCCGAGGCGATGTACGACCCCTTCGAGTATCTCGTGCAGCGCGACAAGGATGGGCTGCTGCGCAGAGACTTCGAGGTTCGGCTCGGCCGGGTCTCCTATCACGTCCCGTGTCATTCGCGGGTGCAGAACATCGGCCAGAAGACGCGCGAGGCCATCGAGTGGGTGCCCGGCACGACGGTGACGACGGTCGAGCGCTGCGCCGGGCACGACGGCACCTGGGGCGTGAAGAAGGAGTTCTACGCCGCTTCGATGAAGATCGGGCGCCCGGTGTTCCGGCAGATGGGCGAGGCTGAGCCCGACTACGTGAGCTCCGATTGTCCGATCGCCGGCCGCACGATCCTCCAGGGCATCGAAGAGGCGGCCCGCAAGGAGGGCCGCGCCGTCGGCGCGCGGACGGCGCATCCGCTGACGCTGCTGCGCATCGCCTACGGCCTGCCCGAGGACGCACGATGAAGATCAGCCGCGACAGCCTCCTGAGCCTCGAAGCCTACGCGCGCGAGCGCGCCGCCTTCCGGGCGCGCGTCCTCGAGCACAAGAAGCCGCGCACCGTCCACATCGGCGATCACGTGACGCTGCTGTTCGAGGACGAGCTCACGGTGCGCTACCAGATCCAGGAGATGCTGCGCATCGAGAGGACCTTCGAGGAAGCCGGCATCGAGGACGAGCTCGAGGTCTACAATCCTCTCGTCCCCGACGGCTCCAACTGGAAGGCGACCATGCTGGTCGAGTACGAGGACGCCGAGGAGCGCCGGCAGGCGCTTGCCCGGCTGCGCGGCATCGAGCGCCACGTGTGGGCGCGCATCGAAGGCTCGCCGCCGGTGCACGCCGTCGCCGACGAGGACCTCGACCGCACGAGCCCCGAGAAGACCGCGTCGGTGCACTTCCTGCGCTTCGAGCTCACCCCGGCCATGATCTCGGCCCTCCGGGGCGGCGCGCCGCTCGCGATCGGGATCGATCATCCGCAATACAGCGCTGCGCTCGATCCCGTGGCGCAGGCCACGCGCGCCGCGCTCCTCGCCGATCTCGCCTAGCCCCGCCTAGCGGGCGATGGTCCTCTCCCATTCGTCGCGCGCGATGCCGCGCACGTGGATGTCTTCGGGTGCGCCGCGATGGTCGCGCCGCTCAGTGCGCAGGAGCCGCATGCCGCATTTCTCCATGACCCGCCCCGACGCAGGATTGCGTGCGAGGTGCGAGGCGGTCACCGCTTCGAGGTCCAGAAGCTCGAAGCCGAGCGCGATCAGCGCCTGCGCCGCCGCGGTGGCGTAGCCTCGTCCCCAGTAGCGGCGGCCGATCCAGTAGCCGACGTTCTCGCGCTCGCCCGGCCGCGGGCGAAGACTTATCGCGCCCAGGAGCGGTCCGCCGGTTTCAGTGATCGCGTAGCTGTATTCGCGGCCCGCCGCGCGCTCGGCCTCATGCGTGGCGATCCAGGCCTGAGCCGCCCCCGCCGGATAGGGGTGGGGAATGAGCGCGGTCTTCTCCGCGACGTCGCGATCCCCGGCGAGAAGCTCGACCGTCGGAGCATCGCCTGCGACGAAATATCGCAGAACGACGGGCCCGGCGAGCAGGCGTTCCGGTAGCAAAGGAGCGCGGGCGGCCTTCAGTCCCGGAAGTTCCCGAACTGCACGGGCACCTCGGTGACGGTCTTTCTTACGAGCGCGATCGCGTTCTGCAACTCATCCTTCTTCGCGCCCGAGACGCGCACGGCCTCGCCCTGGATGCCCGCCTGGACCTTGAGCTTCGCGTCCTTGATCGCCTTGACGATCTTCTTCGCGAGCTCCTGCTCGATGCCGATGCGCAGCGTGGCAACCTGCTTGACCTTGTCGCCGCCGATCTTCTCGATCTCGCCGAACTTGAGCGAGCGCACGTCGACGCCGCGCTTCGAGAGCTTGCCCACGAGCACGTCGGTGACCTGCTTCAGCTTGAACTCGTTGTCGGCGTACAGCGTCAGCGCCTTGTCCTTGTGCTCGACGCGCGCGTCCGAGCCCTTGAAGTCGAAGCGCGTCGAGACTTCCTTGTTGGCCTGGTCGAGGGCGTTCCTGAGCTCCACCTGATTCACTTCCGAGACGATGTCGAAGGAGGGCATGGGGTACCGGAGAAGGCAATGGGATGGGTTCGGCGCTCGCCCGAGGGTGGCCGAACGGACCCGGCCGTCGTCGAACGTCCGCTAGAATAGCTAATTTTACGCGCCCGTCCACGCGCTTCGCCATGTCACGAATCCTGCACGATGTGCCCGTCGGCCAGAAGGTGGGTATCGCGTTCTCGGGCGGGCTCGACACGAGCGCGGCGCTGCACTGGATGCGCGCGAAGGGCGCGATCCCCTACGCGTACACGGCCAATCTGGGGCAGCCCGACGAGCCCGATTACGACGACATCCCCAGGCGGGCGCGAAGCTACGGCGCGCAGGCCGCCCGTCTCATCGACTGCCGCGCCGCGCTGGTCGCGGAAGGGATCGCGGCGCTGCAGTCGGGAGCGTTCCACATCTCGACCGCAGGCATCACCTATTTCAACACGACGCCGCTCGGGCGCGCGGTCACGGGCACCATGCTGGTGGTCGCGATGCGCGAGGACGACGTCCACATTTGGGGCGACGGCAGCACGTACAAGGGCAACGACATCGAGCGCTTCTACCGCTACGGGCTCCTGGCCAATCCGAGCCTGCGGATCTACAAACCGTGGCTCGACGCCGCGTTCATCGAGGAGCTGGGCGGCCGCAAGGAGATGTCGGAATACCTCCGGCGCGCCGGTTTCGCCTACCGTATGAGCGCGGAGAAAGCCTACTCGACCGACTCGAACCTCCTCGGCGCGACCCACGAAGCCAAGGACCTGGAGTTCCTCGACAACGGCATTCGCATCGTCGAGCCGATCATGGGCGTGGCCTTCTGGCGCGAGGACGTCGCGGTCAAGCCGGAAACGGTCGCCGTGCGCTTCGAGGAGGGACGCCCGGTGGCGCTCAACGGCGCGACGTTCCCCGACGAGGTGGCGCTGCTCCTCGAGGCGAACGCGATCGGGGGGCGCCACGGACTGGGCATGAGCGACCAGATCGAGAACCGCATCATCGAGGCGAAGAGCCGCGGCATCTACGAGGCGCCAGGGATGGCGCTGCTTCACGTCGCCTACGAGCGGCTGGTCACCGGGATCCACAACGAAGACACGATCGAGCAGTACCGGGACCAGGGCCGCCGGCTGGGAAGGCTGCTTTACCAGGGGCGCTGGTTCGATCCGCAGGCGATGATGCTGCGCGACACCGCGCAGCGCTGGGTCGCTCGCGCGGTGAGCGGGGAAGTGACGCTCGAGCTGCGCCGCGGCAACGACTACTCGATCCTCGACACGGCGAGCCCGAACCTGACTTACCGGCCCGAGCGGCTGACGATGGAGAAAGGCGCCGGCTCCTTCACGCCGCAGGATCGCATCGGCCAGCTCACGATGCGCGATCTCGACATCGCCGACACGCGCGAGAAGCTCCTCACCTACGCGAAAACGGGGCTGCTGCGCCCCTCGGAGAGCTCGCCGCTTCCCAGGCTCAGCGACGGCGACGGCGAGAAGGCGCGCTAGCGGGGGTGGAGGACGCGCCCCCGCGGCTTTCCGCGGCGCGCCGTCAGTCGATCTTCGCGCCCGTCTTCTTGATCACCGGCGCCCACTTGTCCGATTCGTTCCGGATCAGCGCGGCGAACTGCTCGGGCGTGCCGCCGATTAGCTCGAAGCCCTGCGCGTTGAGCGTCGACCTGACCGCGGGATCCTTCAGTATCGCGTCCATCTCGGCGTTGAGCCGCGTGACGATCGGCGTCGGCGTTCCCGCAGGCACGAGGACGCCGTTCCAGGCCAGCGCCTCGAAGCCCGGATAGCCCGCTTCGGCGATCGTAGGCAGCTCGGGCAGCAGCGCGAACCGGGTGGCCGTCGTCACGGCGAGCGCGCGCAGCTTGCCGGCGCGGATCTGCCCCTGCAGCGGCTGCATCACCGCGAACATCATCTGCGTCTCGCCCTGGATCGTCGCGGTGACCGCCGGCGGCGAGCCGTTGAACGGAACGTGCACGATGTCGAGCCCGGCGGTCGACTTCAGGAGCTCCATCGTGAGGTGCGAGGAGCTGCCGTTGCCGACCGAAGCGTAGTTGAGCTTGCCCGGATTGGCCTTGGCATAGGCCACGAGCTCCTTGACCGAATGGACCGGCAGATTCGCCGTCACCGCGAGCACGTTGGGCTGGCTCGACGTGATGATCACCGGCGCGAGGTCCTTCTGCGGCTCGTACGGAAGCTTGGTGTAGAGGTGCGGGCCGAACGCGAGCGGTCCGTTGAACGACATCAGCATGGTGTAGCCGTCCGGTGGCGACTTGGCCACGAAGTCGGTCGCGGCCGTGCCGCCGGCGGCGGGCCGGTCCTCGACCACGACCGATTGTCCGAGCCGGTCCTTGAGCTTGTCGCCGATGAGGCGCGCGAGCACGTCGAGCGAGCTGCCGGCAGGCGCGGCAACGATGAACTTGATCGGCCGGTCGGGCCAGGATTGTGCCTGGGCGGTCGCGATCAGGGAGATGGCGATCGTCGTGACGACCGCCGCGAGCATCGATCGGATGCGCATGCGGCTCATTCCGGCGCGTGGCATACCGCCTCGATGTTGTGTCCGTCCGGGTCGAGCACGAAGGCGCCGTAGTAGTTCGCGTGGTAGTGCGGCCTCAAGCCCGGCGCACCGTTGTCGCGGCCGCCGGCGGCCAGCGCGGCCTTGTAGAACGCGTCGACCTGTGCCCGTCTCTCGGCACGGAACGCGACGTGCAGCGGGGGCCGGTTGGGCGCGCCTTCGCCGATCCAGAAGTCCGGTTTCGGCGGCACGCCGAAACCGGCGTAGCCTTCCTGGTCCACGATCGCCGCGTAGCCCAGCGGCGCGAGGGCGGCAAGGTAGAAAGCCTTGCTTCTGGCGACGTCGCTTACGCCGACGCCCGTATGGTCGATCATCGTTGGCTCCTTCAGGTCTCGATGCGCCCGCAGACGAGATACTCGAGCAGGGCCTTCTGCGCGTGCAGCCGGTTCTCCGCCTCTTCCCACACCACGCTCTGCGGTCCGTCGATCACTTCCGCGGCGACCTCTTCGCCGCGATGCGCCGGCAGACAGTGCATGAACAGGGCGTCGGGCCTGGCTGCGCGCATCATCCGGGCGTCCACCATCCAGCCGGCGAAAGCGTGCAAGCGCTCCTCGTTCTCCTTCTCGTAGCCCATGCTGGTCCAGACGTCGGTCGTGACCAGGTCGGCGGCCCGGCATGCGGCCACCGGATCCGAAAAGATCTCGAGCTGCCGCGCCTCCGCCGGCGCGACGGCGGCGGACTCGAGGCCGTAGCCCGGCGGCGTGGAGACGTTGAGCTTGAAGCCGAAGATGGGGGCCGCCTGGAGCCAGGTGCGGCAGACGTTGTTTGCGTCACCGATCCACGCCACGGTCCTGCCAGCGATCGTGCCGCGGTGCTCGACGCAGGTGTAGATGTCCGCGAGGATCTGGCAGGGGTGGTATTCGTTGGTGAGCCCGTTGATCACCGGCACCCGCGAGTGCTCCGCGAAGCGCTCGATGATCGCTTGGTCGAACGTCCGGATCATCACGACGTCGACCATCCGGGAGACCACGCGCGCCAGGTCCTCGATGGGCTCGCCGCGCGAGAGCTGCGTGTCGTCCCGGTTCAGGTTGATCGCGATCCCGCCGAGCTGGTTCATGCCGGCCTCGAAGGACACGCGGGTGCGCGTCGAGGCTTTTTCGAACACCATCGCCAGCGTGCGGTCGCGCAACGGCTGGTAGATCTCGTAGCGCTTGAACCGTTCCTTGATCCAGCGGGTGCGCTCGAAGAGGTAGTCGAGCTCGTCGCGGCTGAAGTCCCGGAACTGCAGGAAATGCTTCGGTGGCATGCTTCGCGAGCTCCTGCGGCAGCGCCCCCGGAAACGAAAAGAGCGCCGTCCGGCGCTCTCTTTCCGCCGAGCGCGAGCGCTCTACGCCATGGCCTTGATCGCCTGGGCCAGGCGATGCTTGCTTCGCGATGCGAGATTCTTGTGCACGATCTTCTTGTCGGCGATGCGGTCGATGATCGACTGCTGCGCCTGGAGCTCCTTCATCGCGGCTGCCTTGTCGCCGGCGGCGATCGCTTTCCTCACGTTGCGCACTGCGCTGCGCAGCGCCGACTTGAGGCTCGCGTTGCGCCTGCGCGTCGCCTCGCTCTGGCGGGCGCGCTTCTTGGCTTGGGCGGTATTGGCCATGAAATCCGGCGTTTCTGGAGTGGCGAAAAAAGACCTGACATAATAATCGCTTTTCGCGATTCCCGCAAGGAGCCGCAGCGCTCTTTTCCGCATGCCTCCCGAGTCCCGCCCGCTGCCGCATCGCACGCATCGTCACGCTCGTCGATGAACCTGCTGAAGGCGTTATCGATGGTGAGCGCGATGACGCTGCTCTCGCGCATCACGGGCCTCGCGCGGGAAAGCCTGAAGGCGGTCGTCTTCGGCGCCGGGCTGCAGATGGACGCGTTCGAGGCGGCGTTCCGGCTGCCGAACATCCTGCGGCGGCTGTTCGCGGAAGGCGCGTTCTCGCAGGCATTCGTGCCGATCCTGGCCGAGTGCCAGCGCCGGCAAGGCGACGACGCGACGCGCGATCTCGTCGGCAAGATCGCGGGGCTGCTCGCGCTCGCGCTGCTGGGCGTGTCGGTGCTCGGGGTCCTCGCGGCGCCGTGGCTCGTCTATCTGCTCGCGGGCGGCTTCGCGCGGACACCGGGGAAAGTCGAGCTCACCGCCGCGATGATCCGGGTGATGTTCCCCTACATCCTGTTCATCTCGCTGGTGTCGCTCGCCGGCGGCGTGCTCAACGTCTATCGCCGCTTCGCGATCCCGGCGTTCACGCCGGTGCTGCTCAACCTCGCGATCATCGGCGCGGCGATCTTCCTCGCGCCGCACGTCGATCCGCCGATCATGGCGCTCGCCTGGGGTGTCGCCATCGGCGGCGTCGCGCAGCTGGCGCTCCAGATCCGGCCGCTCGCGAGGATCGGGATGCTGTCGCGTCCGAGGCTCGACTGGCGCGACCCGGGCGTGCGCCGCGTGATCTCCGCGATGGGGCCGGCGGTGCTGGGCGTATCGGCGGCGCAGATTTCCATTCTCATCAATACCCAGCTCGCGGCGCTCCTCGGCAACGGGCGGATCTCGTGGATCACCTACGCGGATCGGCTGATGGAGTTCCCGAGCGCGCTGCTGGGCGTGGCGCTCGGCACCATACTTCTGCCCAGCCTCTCGCGGCACTACCACGACGCCAACCACGGTCAGTACCGGGAGCTGCTCGACTGGGGACTGCGCATGACGTTCCTGCTCGCGCTGCCCGCCGCGCTCGCGTTCGCCATCCTCGCCACACCGCTGGTCGCGACGCTCTACCAGTACGGGCGCTTCACGGTGAACGACGTCTGGCAGACCCGCGCCGCGCTGCTCGGCTACAGCGTGGGGCTCCTGGGACTGAGCGCGGTCAAGATCCTGGCGCCCGGCTTCTACGCCCGCCAGGACATGCGCACTCCCGTGCGCACCGCTTTCCTGAGCCTGGTCGTGGCGCAGAGCCTGGCGGTGGCCCTGATGTTCCAGATCGGCCACGCGGGGCTCACGCTGGCGACGTCGATCGGCGCGTCGGTCAACGCCCTGCTGCTGTACCGGGCGCTGCGGCGCGCGGAGATCTTTGCGCCGCTCGCCGGATGGGGACGGTTTCTCGGCAGGCTCGCCGTCGCGCTGGCGGTGCTCGGCGCCGTGCTGTGGTGGACGGCCGGGCCGGACGAGGCGTGGCTGCGGGCGGGCCTCGCAGCCAGGGTCTCGCGCCTCGCGCTCGTGATCGGCGCCGGCGCAGTCGCCTACTTCACCGCGCTCTGGCTTCTCGGGTTCCGACTCGCGGACTTCAACCGCCGCGAGCCGTAGCAGAGGCGCCGGTCCGCCACGCTGCGAATCTGCGCCTCGCGCGCGACCGACCCGCCCCGACGCGTCAGTGGTTCCCGCCCGCCTTGCGGTACGGGCACTTTGGCTTGACGCACTCCACGTAGAGGTAGAGTGCGTGCTCGCTGATCTGGAATCCGCGATCGTTCGCGATCCTGGTCTGGCGCTTCTCGATCTCCGGATCGAAGAATTCCTCGACCCGCCCGCACTGCAGGCACACGAGGTGATCGTGGTGCCCGCCCTGGTTGAGCTCGAACACCGCCTTCCCGGATTCGAAGTGATGGCGGATGAGCAGGCCCGCCTGCTCGAACTGCGTGAGCACGCGGTACACGGTGGCGAGCCCGACGTCGACGCCTTCGGCGAGGAGCTGCTTGTAGACGTCCTCCGCGGTGAGGTGCCGAACCTTGCTCTGCTCGAAGAGATTGATGATCCGCAGCCGCGGCAGCGTGGCCTTGAGGCCCGCGCTCTTGAGGTTTTGCGACGTGGTCATGATCGGCAGCTTCTCCTGCCTATGATATAGTTTTCAGTCGATTTCTGCTGGGCGAATCCATTCATGCGCACGCTTCTCGGCGCGCTGATCCTGACGCTGGCGCTCGGGGGCTGCTCCTACCTTCCTCCGAGCCTCGGGATCTACAAGCTCGACATCAACCAGGGCAACTACATCACCCAGGACCAGGTCGACAAGCTCAGGGTCGGCCAGACCCGGCAGCAGGTCCGTGCGGTGCTCGGGACTCCGCTCGTCTCCGACGCGTTCCACGCGACGCGATGGGACTATGTCTACGAATTCGCTCGCCGCGGCCGTACCCTCGAGCGGCGCCAGTTCACCGTTTACTTCGTCGACGACAAGCTCGCGCGCTGGGAAGGCGACGAGATGCCGCCTCCGCCGGCGGAGCTGGCGCGCTCCGGCGGCGGCGACGCGGCGCTCGACAAGTCGCTGTCCACCGCACCCAAGACCGGCGAGACGAACTGGCTCGAGGATCTGCTCAGGAAGCTCGGATGGTGGGGGCAGTGACCCTCGAACGGCGCGCGTGCCCGGCCCTGCCGCGATGAGCCTGAAGCTCTGCATCGCCGGTGCCGGCGGCCGGATGGGCCAGACCCTGCTGGAGGCCGTGCTGGCCGATCCCGGCCTCGTGCTGGCGGGTGCGCTCGACATTCCCGCGAGCCCGCTCGTAGGCCGGGACGCGGGGGAACGCTTCGGGCGAGCGACCGGCGTCGCGGTTTCGGCCGATGTCGCCGCCGCGGTGGCGGGCGCCGACGTGCTGATCGACTTCACGCGCCCGGCCGGCACGCTCGCGCATCTCGCTGCCTGCGCGCAGGCCCGCGTCGGCGCTGTCGTCGGGACGACCGGTCTCACCGCGCAGGACAAGCAGGCACTCTCCGAGTTCGGGCATGCGATCCCGATCGTGTTCGCGCCGAACATGAGCGTCGGCGTCACGGTGCTCGTGCGGCTGGTCGAGCAGGCGGCGAAGCTCCTCGGCGAGGGATACGACGTCGAGATCGTCGAGATGCACCATCGGCACAAGGTGGATTCGCCGTCGGGCACTGCGCTACTCCTCGGCGAGGCTGCGGCGCGCGCGCTGGGCCGCGACCTCGGGGCCGATGCCGTGATGGGCCGCAGCGGTGTCACCGGCGAGCGCAGCCGGAGCGCGATCGGCTTCGCGAGCCTGCGTGGCGGCGACGTCGTGGGCGACCACAGCGTGATCTTCGCCGGCGCCGGAGAGCGCCTCGAGCTCACCCACCGCGCCGCTTCGCGGCTCAACTTCGCGCAGGGCGCGCTGAGGGCGGCCCGGTTCGTCGCGGCCAGGCGCGGATCGGGCACCCACGGCATGTTCGACATGCGCGACGTGCTGGGTCTGCGCTAGCGCGCCGGGAAGATCAGGCGGCGCTTCCCGCGCAACCTGCCGTGCCGCGGACGATCCGACGGAGGCGACTTGGCCCCGAACCCGAACCGCTTCGATCTCGCCGGCCGGCGGGCGCTCGTCACGGGTGGCGGCTCGGGCCTCGGCCTCGCGATCGCACGTGCGCTCGCCGAGGCCGGCGCGCAAGTCGTCATCAACGGACGCAACCGCACGCGTCTCGAAGCCGCGGCGAAAGCTCTGTCCCGCGAGGCGCTTGGCGTGGAGGTCGCTCCCTTCGACGTGACGCAGCCGCAGGCGGTGACGACCGCGGTCGCGGAGCTCGAGAAGGGCGGGCCGATCGACATCCTCGTCAACAATGCGGCGGTCAATCGGCGAGCGCCGCTGGAGAGCTTCGGCGACGAGGAGTGGCGCGCGCTTATGGCCGCCAACGTCGACGGTCCGTTCCACGTCGCGCGCGCGGTCATCCCGGGGATGAAAGCGCGCCGGCGCGGAAAGATCATCAACCTCTGCTCGCTCGCGAGCGATCTCGGGCGGCCCAACATCGTCGCCTACGCCACGAGCAAGGGCGGCGTTCGCATGCTCACCCGCGCGCTCGCGGTGGAACTCGCGCCGCACAACATCCAGGTGAACGGCATTGCCCCGGGGTTCTTTCGCACCGACATGAACGCGGCGCTCGTCGGCGACGCGGAATTCTCCGCCTGGGTCGCGCGCCGCACGCCCGCCGGTCGATGGGGCGATCCGCCCGAGATCGCGGGCGCGGCGATATTTCTCGCTTCCGCCGCGGCGGACTACGTCACGGGCCACATCCTCGCCGTCGACGGCGGATTCGGCGCCGCGTACTAGCGCACGGCGTGCCGGCGCGCGTTGAACCGGCAGCATTCGCGCGGTATAATCCACAGCCTTCGGAGCGGGGAAGGCTGTGCCTTCCCCGCTTCGCACGTCTGGATCCGCCATAGGAGCTTTTCCGTGTTCGCCGCGCCCGTCCCAGCGATTCTCGCGCTCGCCGACGGGACGCTGTTTCGCGGCCGATCGATCGGCGCGCCGGGGGCCTCCGCCGGCGAAGTGGTGTTCAACACGGCGATGACCGGCTACGAGGAGATCCTCACCGACCCTTCGTACGCCGGCCAGATCGTCACGCTCACCTATCCGCACATCGGCAATACCGGCGTCAATCAGGACGACGTCGAGTCGCGGCGGATCTTCGCCGCAGGGCTCGTGATCCGCGACCTGCCGCGGCTGGTCTCGAGCTTCCGCGCGCAGGGCGACCTCTCGAGCTTCTTGAGCAGGTCCGGCGTGGTCGGCATCTGCGACGTAGACACGCGGAAGCTCACGCGGCTGCTGCGCGAGAAGGGCGCCCAGAACGGCTGTCTCATGGCGGGCGAGGTCGACGAGCGCGAGGCTCTGGCCAAGGCGCGCGCGGCGCCGTCGATGGCCGGCCTGGATCTCGCCAGGGCGGTGAGCAGCAAGGAAGCCTACGACTGGAGCGCGAGCACCTGGGCCCTGGGGGCGGGCTACGAACCGGCGCCCGCGCCGCGCTATCACGTCGTCGCCTACGATTTCGGCATCAAGCACAACATCCTGCGCATGCTCGCGAGCCGCGGCTGCCGGCTCACCGTGGTTCCGGCGCAGACGCCGGCGAAGGACGCGCTCGCGCTCGAGCCGGACGGCATCTTCCTGTCGAACGGACCGGGCGACCCGGAGCCCTGCTTCTACGCGATCGATGCGATCCGCGAGTTTCTGCGCATCGGCAAGCCGACGTTCGGGATCTGCCTGGGCCATCAGCTGCTCGGGCTCGCGATCGGCGCGAGGACGCTCAAGATGAAGTTCGGCCACCACGGGGCCAATCATCCCGTGCTCGATCTCGATACCGGCCAGGTGCAGATCACGAGCCAGAACCATGGCTTCGCCGTCGATCCCTCGACGCTGCCTTCCGGTGCGCGGGTGACGCACGTGTCGCTCTTCGATGGCACGCTGCAGGGCTTCGCGCTGACCGACAAGCCGGCGTTCTGCTTCCAGGGCCACCCCGAAGCGAGCCCCGGACCGCACGATCTGGGCTACCTCTTCGACCGGTTCGCGAAGATGATGGACAAGCGGGCGAGCTAGCGATGCCCAAGCGCACCGATATCGAAAGCATCCTCATCATCGGCGCGGGCCCGATCATCATCGGCCAGGCCTGCGAGTTCGACTATTCGGGCGCGCAGGCCTGCAAGGCGCTGCGCGAAGAGGGCTACAAGGTCATCCTGGTCAACTCCAACCCGGCGACGATCATGACCGACCCGGAGATGGCCGACGTCACCTACATCGAGCCGATCACCTGGCAGATGGTCGCGCAGATCATCGAGCGGGAGCGTCCAGACGCGCTGCTGCCGACGATGGGCGGGCAGACCGCGCTCAACTGCGCGCTCGACCTGGCGCGCGAGGGCGTGCTCAACCGGTTCGACGTGGAGCTGATCGGCGCGTCGAAGAAGGCGATCGACAAGGCCGAGGACCGCGAGAAGTTCAAGGCGGCGATCACCCGCATCGGGCTCGCCTCGGCGCGCTCGGGCATCGCGCACGACCTCGAGCAGGCGCTGGCCGTGCAGGCCGAGATAGGTTTCCCGGCCGTGATCCGGCCCTCGTTCACGCTCGGCGGCACGGGCGGCGGCATCGCCTACAACAAGGACGAGTTCGTCGAGATGTGCAAGCGCGGCCTCGACGCCTCGCCGACGCGCGAGCTCCTGATCGAGCAGTCTCTCCTCGGCTGGAAGGAGTTCGAAACCGAGGTCGTGCGCGACAAGAAGGACAACTGCATCATCGTCTGCTCGATCGAGAACCTCGACCCGATGGGCGTGCACACGGGCGATTCCATCACGGTGGCGCCGGCGCAGACGCTTACCGACAAGGAATGGCAGATCATGCGCGACGCCTCGATCGCGATCCTGCGCGAGATCGGCGTGGACACCGGCGGCTCGAACGTACAGTTCGCGATCGACCCGCAGAACGGGCGCATGATCGTCATCGAGATGAATCCGCGGGTATCGCGCTCCTCCGCGCTCGCATCCAAGGCCACCGGCTTCCCGATCGCTAAGGTCGCGGCCAAGCTCGCCGTGGGCTACACGCTGGACGAGCTGAAGAACGACATCACGGGCGGCGCGACGCCGGCCTCCTTCGAGCCGACCATCGACTACGTCGTGACCAAGGTGCCGCGCTTCGCCTTCGAGAAGTTCAAGGCCGCGGACGACCGGCTCACCACGCAGATGAAGTCGGTCGGCGAGGTGATGGCGATCGGCCGCACGTTCCAGGAGTCGCTGCAGAAGGCGCTGCGCGGGCTCGAGACCGGCGTGGACGGCTTCAACCTGAAGACCGTCGATCCGCAGACGATCGCCGACGAGCTCGCGTATCCGCGGGCGGAACGCCTGTGGTACGTCGCCGACGCCTTCGGGATCGGCATGAGCGTCGACCAGATGTACCAGCTCACGAAGATCGATCGCTGGTTCCTGTCACAGATCAAGGAGATCGTCGACACCGAGCTCTCGATCGAGAAGCGCGCGGTCGCCGATTTCGCGACCGACGAGCTCCGCAGCCTCAAGCGCATGGGCTTCTCCGACCGCCGGCTCGCGCACCTGTGGAAGTCGAGCGAGTCCGAAGTGCGAGCGCGCCGCCACGCCCTGGGCATCCGTCCGGTCTACAAGCGCGTGGATACCTGCGCCGCGGAGTTCGCGACCCGGACCGCGTACATGTACTCGACCTACGAGGAGGAGTGCGAAGCTCAGCCGACCGACCGAAAGAAGGTGATCGTGCTGGGCGGCGGCCCCAACCGCATCGGCCAGGGCATCGAGTTCGACTACTGCTGCGTACACGCGGCCCTCGCGCTGCGCGAGGACGGCTTCGAAGTCATCATGGTCAATTGCAACCCGGAGACCGTCTCGACCGACTATGACATCTCCGACCGGCTGTACTTCGAGCCGCTGACCCTCGAGGACGTGCTCGAGATCGTCCATGTCGAGAAGCCCCACGGCGTGATCGTGCAGTACGGCGGCCAGACGCCGCTCAAGCTCGCCCGCGACCTCGAGAAGAACGGCGTCCCGATCATCGGCACGACGCCAGACATGATCGACATGGCCGAGGACCGCGAGCGCTTCCAGCAGCTCCTCCACCGCCTCAAGCTGCGCCAGCCGCCGAACCGCACGGCGCGCACCGAAGCAGAGGCGCTGCAGGCGGCGGAGGAAATCGGCTATCCGCTGGTCGTGCGCCCGTCGTACGTGCTCGGGGGGCGCGCGATGGAGATCGTGCACGAGCAGCGCGACCTCGAGCGCTACATGCGCGAGGCGGTCAAGGTATCCAACGACTCGCCGGTGCTGCTCGACCGCTTCCTGAACGATGCGATCGAAGTCGACGTCGACGCGGTGTGCGACGGCACCGACGTGATCATCGGCGGCATCATGGAGCACATCGAGCAGGCCGGCGTGCATTCGGGCGACTCGGCGTGCTCGCTGCCGCCGTTCTCGCTGTCGCGCGAGCTCCAGGACGAGCTCCGGCGCGAGACTGTCGCGCTGGCGCACGGCCTCGACGTCGTGGGCCTCATGAACGTGCAGTACGCGATCCAGTTCCCCGACCAGGAGAACGGCGGCAAGGGCGTGGTCTACGTGCTCGAGGTCAATCCGCGGGCCTCGCGCACCGTGCCCTACGTGTCCAAGGCGACCGGGCGGCCGCTCGCGAAGATCGCCGCGCGCTGCATGGTCGGGCGGACGCTCCGCGAGCAGGGCATCACTGGGGAGATCGTCCCGCCGTACTTTTCGGTCAAGGAAGCGGTGTTTCCCTTCATCAAGTTCCCCGGCGTGGATACCATCCTCGGCCCGGAGATGAAGTCGACGGGCGAAGTGATGGGCGTGGGCGAGACTTTCGCCGAAGCGTTCCTCAAGTCTCAGCTTGGCGCGGGCGTCCGACTGCCGGGCAGGGGCAAGGTGTTCGTGAGCGTGAAGAATCCGGACAAGCCGCGGGTCCTCGACGTCGCGCGCATCCTTTCGTCCCTGGGCTTCGATCTGGTGGCCACCCGCGGCACGGCGGCCGCGCTGTCGGCGGCGGGACTGGCAGTCACGCCCGTGAACAAGGTCGCGGAGGGCCGGCCCCACGTCGTCGACATGATGGTGAACGGCCAGATCGCGCTGGTGGTCAACACCGTGGAGGAGAAGCGCAACGCGATCCAGGACAGCTACGCCATTCGCCGCGCGGCGCTGAACGGCCAGATCCCCACCTATACGACCATCGCGGGTGCGCGCGCGGCCGCGATCGGCATGCAGGGCCTGCGGGAGTTGGTACCCTATTCCACGCAGTCGCTGCACCAGCGGCTGCGCTGACCTCCGCGAGGCTGCGCGACGAATGAACAAGCACCCCATGACCCTCGCCGGCGCACAAGCGCTCAAGGGAGAGCTGCATCGGCTCAAGACCGTCGAGCGGCCGGCGATCGTCCGCGCGATCGCCGAGGCGCGCTCCCACGGCGACATCTCCGAGAACGCCGAGTACGACGCGGCCAAGGAGCGCCAGGGCTTCATTGAGGCGCGCATCCGCGACATCGAATCGAAGCTCGCGCACGCGCACGTCGTCGATCCTGCCGCGGTCGACGCCGGCGGCAGGATTGTCTTCGGCGCCACCGTCGATCTCGAGGACCTCGCCTCGGGCGACGAGGTGAGCTACCAGATCGTCGGCGACGACGAGGCCGACATCAAGGCCGGCAAGATCTCGGTCAGCTCGCCGATCGCCCGCGCGCTCATCGGCAAGCACGCCGGCGACACCGCCGAGGTCGAGGCGCCTTCGGGCGTGCGCGAATACGAGGTGCTGGCGGTCCGGTACTCGTAGAGCCTGTCGACGGGCCTCGGTTGGCCGATGAGCCGAAGCCCAAGCGGCACTGCTTCGGTTCGGCGCGGAAACTGGATCGTGGCCCCGACTCGATCGTTCGGAGGCAGGACCTGCGCCTGGATGACCCCTAGGGATGCGGGCGGCGGCGTCGCCCGCCCGCCGGGGCGGGGGAGCGACGCGTGCGATGTCCAAGTCCCGCGGGCGGACGTGTCGGCGCGCGGGGCAGCGGCGTGCGCGGCCGCCGCACCTGCGGCGCCTTCTTAGCGGCTTCGACCGCCGGTTTCTCGGGCGCCGGTCGCCAAACCACGAGGAGCTTGCCGATGTGCTGGACCGGCGCCGCGCCGAGCTCGGCACAGATCCTCTCGAGCAGCGCTTCGCGGACCGTGCGATCGGCGAAGACGCGCACTTTGATGAGCTCGTGCGCCTTCAGGCTCACGTCGATCTCCCGCAGCACCGCCGGCGTGAGCCCCTGCTGCCCGACGCTCACCACGGGCTCGAGCCGATGCGCCCGGGCGCGCAGATCCCGGCGTTCGGCGGGCGTGAGCTCGAGCATCGCGGATTCGCCGTGCATGACTACGACGCCTGCGCGGCGTGCAGCATCTCGCGCACGGCGCGCAGGCCCGATTCGAGCGCGCCCTGCATCCAGGTGTGGGTGAGCGAGGCGTGCTCGCCGGCGAAATAGATCCGGCCCTCGGGCGCGACGATGTAGCGGTGCAGGGCCGAGTGCTGGCCCGGCATGAACCAGGCGAAGGCGCCGCCCGAAAGCGGATGATTGTCCCAGCTCCAGCTCGCCGTGCGGCGGATCAGCGACGCGTCCTGGAGCTGCGGATGCACGCGCGCGAGGGATTGCAGCGCCGCGGCCGCGCGCTCCGGGTGCGGCAGGCTCGCGAGCCGCCGCGCTGCCTGGCCCCAGGAATACGAGGCGAGCAGCACGCCCGGCCCAGCGGACACGCCGGGATTCTTCGACAGCGCGTTGTCCGACGGATAGTAGGCCGTGGCGATCGGCAGGTCGGTGAACGTTCCGCCCCCGAAGATCTCGTCGTCGATCTCCCAGAAGCGCCGCCGCGCGACCGCGAGCACTTTGGTCGACGAGTCGTAGTTGAGCTCCCGGATCGCGCGCGCCTTGGGCCCCGAGAGTCCCGGCTCGAAGCCGATGCGCGTGAGCACGGGGCAGGGCAGGGTGCACAGCAGGAAGTCGCCTTCGACGCGGCGCTCCATCCCGCGCTCCCGGTAGATCGCGGCGGCGCGGCGCTTCTCTGCGTCCTGCGTGATCCTGAGGACGGCGCAGCCGAGCTTCGGTTTCGATCGCAGGTTCCTCGCGAACGCGGAGGCGAGCGTGTCGGTCCCGTCGACCAGCTCGTCGAAGCCCTGAGTCCAGACTTCCTTCAGCTCCTCGCGCAGCGTCTCGGTCGCCGCCGAGGAGAGCAGCGTCTCCGAAGCGCTCGTGGTGGCGAGGAATTCGATCGCTTCGTCGGAGAGCCCGGCGGCTTCCAGGAGCTGCTGCAGCGATTGCTGGTCGTAGGCGCGCACGCGGTTGGTGGCCGGCGTGTCAGCGGACAGGTCGAGCCTCTCCTCCTCGGAGAGCGAGCGCACTGCCTTCCCGACGGCGGCATCCCAGAAGTAGTCCGGCGTCTGGTCGCGCTCGTCGTCGCGCAGCGCGAACAGCCCGTAGAGCGATCTCACGTGCGCGACGCGCCGCCGCTGCCCGCGCACGTAATAGTAGGCGTTGGGGTTCGAATAGACGAACGGCCGCAGCGGCAGATGGAACTCGGCGATGTACTGGCGTGTGATCTGGTGCCGCGTCGGGATGCGCATCGCACCGGCCTCGCCGTGCAGGCCGCTCTCGAAGCGAAGGGTCCGCGTCCGGCCGCCGATGTGGGACGGATCGGCCTCCAGGACCGTGACGCGGTGACCGCGGCGCTCGAGCTCGTAGGCCGCGACCAGCCCCGCCAGCCCCGCGCCGACGACCACGACGTGCAGCGCGGTCGAGGGATTGGACGTGGCCCCGAGCGCCGGCAGCGCGGCGTTCGCCGCCGCGGCGCCCGAGAGCGCGGTCAGCTGGCGCAGGAACTCGCGGCGCGCCGGCGACCGCGAGCCGCGGAGCGCCTGCATCGGCTCAGCGCGCGCCGAGCAGCTTGGCCGTCCTGGCGACGTGCTTCGGCTTGACCCAGAAGATCGCCGCGAACCGTCCCTTGCCGGCGACGACCGCGTCCATCGCCGTGATGCTGATCTTCGCCTTGGCGAGCTTGCCCAGGGTCTTGCCCATCGCGCCGACCCGGTCCTTGCCCTCGAGCAGGAATCCGCTCTTCTTCTTCGAGAGCTTGAGGCCGAGCTTCTTCGCCGCGCGCGCGAGCGCCGCGCTGCTCTCGGGCACGAGGTCGAGCTGACCCTTGCCGCCGCTCGGGAAGCCGGAGAACGCGAGGAGGTTGACGCCCTGCTCGGCGAGCCCGGCCAGGACCTTGGCGCCCTGGCCCGCGCTGTTGGGAACCATGACGTAGTAGTAATCGACCTTGCGTATGCGATCAGCCATGACATTCTCCTGGGGTTCGTGCCGGGAGCGCGCGCGCACGTCGGGACACGCTCGGACCACACTTTGTCGCCGTGCGCCGCGCGCGTCAAGGGCGGCGGCGGATCTGCGGGACCTCGACGATGCGCACGCCCTCGCGCGGAGGATCGGCGACTGCGCGCACGAGGCTCGCGACCATCTCTTCGCGCGTGACGAGACCGAGGCGCTCGGCGCCGGCACGCGTGGCGGGAGTCGCCCTGAGCAGCGCGTAGATCGGCGCGAGCAGGATCGGCCAGCGGTGCCCCGGGCCGAGCACGTACCACGGCCTCAGGATCGTCGCCGCGATGCCGGTGGCCCTCACCAGCGCCTCTCCCTCGACGCGCGCAGCGATGTAGGCGCGCATCACGGGTGCCGGGTGCGCGACGCTCACGTAGACGAGGTGCGCGGCACCCGCTCGCGCCGCCGCCTGCGTGGTGGCGCGAATCGAGCCGAGATCGACACGCCGGAACTCGGCCGCCTTCGCAGGGTTGGGATGAGGCGTTCCGACCAGGTGCACGACGCTCGCGCCCGGCGGAATCGCCGCCGCGAAGCTGTCGCCGGAGAGCGCGTCACCCGGAACCGCGACCGCCGCCGCCGGGAGCCGCGCGGCCGAGCCCGCGCGCGTCAGCGCGTGCACCGCATAGCCGCGTGCGAGAAGCGCGGGAAGGAGCGCGGTCCCGATATAGCCGGTGCCGCCGGTGACGAACACGGACGGCCCCATCGCCCGGCGATCAGGCGGGATGGGGGACCCGGAACCGCGTATCCCGGGGGAAGTCGAGACCGAACGTGCCGGCCAGGACGGCGAGGCGCTCGTCGTCGTCCGCAAGCGCGCGCCGCTCGGTGCCGTCGGGGCGCTCGATCGACAGCTCGTGATCGACGAGCGTGTAGCGCGCTTCGGGCGCCACGCGCTGCACGGTCAGGGTACGGACGAAGCGCGACAGCGGATAGGTCGAGACGTAGTGGTTGGTTACCTCGAAGTCGACCGGCAGCTGGGGCTCGAGGGTGAAGGTGTACAGATCCGCCCATGCTCCCTCGCGCAGCGAGCGCAGCACCCATGCTCCGTCGGCACGGACCAGGCGATAGGTCCAGGCGAACTGACGGCAATCCTCGCCGTCGCCGAAGCGCACCGGCGACAGCGGTCCGGCGGATCCGAAGCCGACGTCGGCAAGCCAGTGCGCGCCTTCGCTCTCCACCCTGAGAACCATGTGGGTGCGCGGCAGCACGCGCGATGCGCCGAGGCGCACCCGGGCCGCCAGCAGGCTCACCTCGAAGCCGAGCGCCTGCAGCGCCGCCGCGAAGAGCGTGTTCTGCTCGAAGCAGTAGCCGCCGCGACCGCGGGCGACGAGCTTGTCCTGCAGGCTCGCGAGGTCGATGCGGATCGGCTGCCCCAGCAGGATGTCGAGGTTTTCGAACGGAATGTGCGTGGCGTGCGCGAAGTGCAGCCGGCGCAGCGTCTCGAGCGTGGGCTCCGGACGGCCGTGCTCGCCGATGCGCGAGAGATACGCATCGAGGTCGAGCTCGCCGCCCATCACAGCCGCAGCTTGACGCCGCTGAAGGTCACGGCGAGGAAGATCTCGCGCATGAACAGCCCCAGGCTTGCGACCAGCGCGAGCATCGCCAGGATGAAGAGCACCGCGACCGGCTTCGACAGGTCCACCGCGAGCAGCGCCCCCAGGAACGCGCCTGCCACGCACAGGCACACGAGCAGTCCGGAGGCAACGGCCGCCAGGATCGCGAAGTAGATCACCTGCGAGCGCCGGTCGAGGGTGGCCAGCTCGGCCCCGGCGTCCGCGGCGATTTGCTGACCCGCGTGGAGGACCCGGTCGTGGATCACGCGCCGGCGATCGACGGCCCGGCCCAGCCGGTTGTTGAGTGCGGTGATAAGGGTCCCGATCGCCGTGAGCAGGAAGACCGGCGCCACGGCGAGCTGGATCGCGTGGGTGATGGCGGAGATATTCGTTTCCACCGATCGGCTCGGTGCGAAAACGACACGACCTGCCGCGACTACTCCATCGCTTTGTCGACCGGGGGGGCGGGTGGCGTGGCTTCCGGCACCGGCTGTCCGGTCCGTTCCAGCTTGCGCAGCCGCTTTTCTTCCTTCTTCTGCTTCTTGGCGAGATCCCGCTGGCGCTTGACGAACGCGTAGTTGGGTTTCGGCAAAGGAGGTCCTCTTTCTGGCTGGTGGGTGGGGGAGCGATAGGGTAGGCCTTTTCGGGAGCGGGCGCTCGCGCTCAGCGCTTCATGTCCTTGGCGATCCAGATCACGAAGCCGATTGCGATCGCGCCCCAGATGAGCGCCATGACCGTGGACTCGGTGTAGAGCTCCCACATGGCCGCGTTGATCGTGCACAGAAAGACCACGGCGACCTTGAGGAGCCGGTCCCCGACGTTCCCCGTGACGTTGACGAGCCGCCCACCCATGCCTCGATTCTAACCTTCCGACTCCGCCGCCGTATCGACGGCGTGACGGCCGGGCGGATCCGGGGCCCGCGCTGTCGCGGCCGGCGCCTATGCGCTCCTCCGCCCCGGCCGCTTGCGCGCCGGGGCCCTTCCGAGGCAGACCATCACCGCCGCCAGTGCGAGGGCCATCGACAGGGGCGCGACGAGCAGCGACGCGAGCCAGTTCCAGGTGCCGCCGGGATCGAGGCTGGCGACGCTCGCGTAGACGACGATCGGGGCCAGGAGCGTCGCGACGAGCGAAGCCCGCAGCGCGTCGCGGAGAATCAATTCCGAGGCGACGCCGATCGCGACCGGCAAGAGAACGAGCACCAGTGCCGCTTCCACGCTGTCGACTCCACCGCTATCCGAAGGCTGCGCGAAGCGCGCGCCCCGGAAGATCGCGCCGTCCGTCAGGATTCCCAAGGCGCGCGCAGTCCCAGTTTAGGAGCCTGGCGAGCCGCGGTAAATAGCGGGTGCGCCGGGCGGGAATCGATGTCTCGGGGGGCCTCACGCGCCGCCGCTGCCGGCGGCCGGATCGTCGGGCCGGACGGTGTAGTCCCGGGCGCCGACCGGCCGGTAGACGGCCACGCTGGCATCGAGCAGGCCTCTTCGCTCGAGCACCGTCCGGGCATCGGCGAAGGCGCGCACGGGATCGACCGTGAGCAATGCGATGCGGCATTCGTCGGACCCGACGTCGCGGTCCTCGACTTCGCCCAGCTCGCCGAGACGCTCCGCGAGCGCGGTCTCGAGCGCGAGAATTTCGTCGAAGTCGTCGAAGGCGTCGCCGGGAAAGCGGAGCACGAGCTGGTAGCGCACCGTGTCGGCGATCGTGCCGAGGGAGCATCTCGCTGTCAACGCGCCGCGGGCAAGCTCGAGCGCGAGCGCAGCGAGCGTGGCGACGCAGTCGGCGTCGATCTTCAGGGCAAGCAGCGCGTCGGCGCGAGTACGCCCGCGGTTCACGGCGGCGATCGGCTTGCCGAGCTCGCTCGCCCGTTCGCAGAACCGGTAGCCGGAATAGGCCATCAGCGACGAGCCGACGACGAGCACGGCGTCGGCACCGCCCAGCGCGGCCAATGCGGCGTTCACCCGCGAGGGCGGCACGCCGTCGCCGAAGAAAACGACGTCGGGCTTGAGCACGCCGCCACAGCGCGGACAGCCTGGTGCGTCGAAGCCGGCGCCGTCGACTTCGAGGTCGGCGTCGCCGTCCGGCGCGACGGGCGCGTCGCGTTCCGCGAACGCCGGGTTCGCCGCCGCCATCACCGACTGCACGGCCGCGCGCGGAAGCGTGGCGGCGCATTCGACGCACACGACGCGATCGAGGCGTCCGTGCAGATCGATGACGCGCTCGCTCCCGGCGCGCTGGTGCAGGCCGTCGACATTCTGAGTGACGACTTGCCCGATGTGCCCGTCGCGCTGGAGCCGCGCCAGCGCGTCGTGCGCGGCGTTGGGAGCCGCGCGGGAGATCGCCGGCCATCCGACGAAGCTGCGCGCCCAGTAGCGCTTGCGCGCCGCTTCGCTGCGGGTGAATTCCTGCTGCGTGAGCGGAGGCTTGCGGCGCCAGTTGCCGTCGGCGTCGCGGTAGGCCGGAATGCCGGAAGCCGTGCTGATGCCCGCACCGGTCAGCACGAAAAGCCCCGGGTGATCGCGGACGAACCGGCCGAGCGTCGCCGGGCCCGCGCCGGGCCGGGCGGCTTCCTCAGCGCAGGGCGGCGCCACGCTCGGCGAGCAGGGCCCGAAGCACCGCGCGATGGCAGCGCGCCTCGTCCTCGCAGTAGCAACCGACCGAGAAATCGGCATGGCGGGAAAGCGCCGCGAGAACGTCGAGCGCGCGGGCATTGTCCGGCCGCAGCATTTCGGCGCGATACTTCCGGAAGAATGCCTGGCGCTCCCTGTCGGTGCGGGCGCGCTGTCCCAGTTTCATCGTCTCGAGGCTGGGCGCGAGGTTGGGGAACCACACGTCGTACCAATTGCCGGAAGCGAACTTCGCCTTGGGAACGCCGCGCGGCGGCCGCCGCACGGTCCCCAGGCGCAGCCCTTCGCCCGGCCCCCTCCGGCTGCCGAGCCTGACCACGCGCACGGTCATCGCCGCGCCCGCGTCACGCGTCGCCGGTCGGAACGATCGTCGCCGTCTCGACCATGAGGATCACCGCGCGCTCGGGCGCCCGCGTCCGATGGACCAGGCCTCTCGGAACGACGAAGCCCTGGCGCTCCGCGAGCTCCACGGTCCGGTCCTCGAGGTCGATCAGAAAGCGGCCGTCGAGCACGAAGAAGAACTCGTCGTCGTTTTCGTGCTTGTGCCAGTGGTACTCGCCGTGCAGCACGCCCAGGCGAACGACCGAGTCGTTGACCTTGCACAGGGTCTGGTTGTACCAGGGATGCGTGCAGGCCTCGACCAGCTTCGGCACGTCGACGACCGAAAGCGCCGGATGCAGGATGTCGAGGAAGGTTGCGTAGGGGTAGTCCTTGGGCTTGTTCATGCGGATCCTTTGAGCGGCGGATCGTTTGCGGCCGGTTCCATCATACGCTGCGCGCGGAGCGCTCGCCGCGATGGAGCCAGTGCCAGGGCTCGTAGCGGTAGCCGTGGCGATTGCCGCGCGGATACGACAGGAAGTAGCCGTGGCGCGCCGCGTTTTTCGCGAGCCAGGCGTAGGCCGCGGACCGCTCGAAAGCCTCGTCGAGCGGGTCGTCCGCGGCGAGCCCGACGTCGACCGCTCGCCCGGTATGGTGCTCGCTGTATCCCGGAGGGGCGCTGACCGCGAGAATCTGCTCGAGCGCCTGTCCGGCGGCGAGCTTGGCGCGCAGGATCTCGCGCTGTCGATCGAGACTTCGAAACGCCGAGACCAGATGCAGCTCGATCATCGCGCCCGCGGCGTCCGCCTTCATCGCGCGCCAGGCAGCGGCTGCCTCGGGGGTGAGCCGTTGCTCGCGGCCGCGGGCGTCGACCTCGGCGACCACGAGCGACTGCGCCTCCGCGCAGAGCTGCAGTCCACGGCGCCGAATCAGTGCAAGCGGAACCCCGATCTCCGCGAGGGCCGCGCGGACGCGCGCTTCGTAGCTCGCCACGCTCAAGCCCGCGCGCTCCGCGGTACGACGGTCGCTACGCGATGCGCTTCTGCATGAGCTGCCAGGTCGGCGCGATCCAGCCGTTGTGGGCCCAGAAGGCGATCGACGAGGCGCTCTCGCGCAGGACGAAGACGTTGCATTTCGGGATCTTCTCCGCGGCGAGCCCCGCGAAGCAGAACTCGATCAGCTGCCGGCTGATGCCCCTTCGTCGAAGCCCGGCAGAGACCGCGAGGTGATGGAGATAGCCGCGCCTGCCGTCGTGGCCGCAAAGGACCGCCCCGGCGATCGCGCCTGCGGCCGACGCGGCCACGGCGCTCAAGCCAGGGTTGCGCGCCAGGAACGCGGCGACGGCCTCGGGCGTGTCCGACTCGCTCAGGCTCACGCCCTCGCTGCGCTCCCAGAGCGCCCGAACCTCCGGATAGTCCACGATGGTCATGGCGCGGATCGTGCACTCCATCACGGGCTCGGGGAGGAGGCTGTTGCCGCATCGAGGGCGAGGGGCATCGACTTCGAGTATAGCGTTCAGCGCCTGCCGAAGCTGAGATCGCAGGGACGGGCATCGACGCGCTGCCCGGTCCCGTGCGAGCCGGCGAACTGCGCGACGATGCGATAGGCGTACGGCGTGCTCCGGCGAGGCTGGCCGATCGCGAAATCGGGGTCGCCGGTCAAACCCTGGGCGTTGAGATCGGCGCTCCCGTCGGGCTGGATCCGGCCGTCGAGCGCGAGCCAGCCCGGAGCGTTGCGCGCACCATGCTCGCCGTGCAGCGCGCCGTTCGACACCGTGACGGGAAATTCATAGAGGTAGCCGCGGGTCTTGCGCGCGCCGTCGACGACGTCGGGACAGGCGACGGTCGCGTCCCAGGTGCCGTCGAAGCCGTCGGCAGCGGGCGGCGCCGAAGTCGGCGCGGTCTGCGCCGCCGCGATGAGCGGCGCGCACGCGAGCCATGCGAATGCCAGGATGCCTTTCATGCTGCCCTTCCGAGGTTCTGCGCGAGATCGAGCGCGAGCTTCGCGGCGAAGACGTCCTCGATCGCGACGCCGACCGACTTGAATACGGTCGTGGCCGATGCCGGCACGGTCGCCTTTCCCGCGAAGATCTCGCCGACCTCGGCGTGGATACGGGCGCGCGACAGGATGATGTCGCCCGATTCCCTGCTCGCCGCTTCGCGCGATTCGACCACCAGGACGTTCCCCATCGCGACGTCGTCGAGCTCGCGCCAGGCCGGCATGGGCGCACCGACGGCGTTGACGTGGGCGCCGGGCTTGAGCCACGCGCCTTCGAGGATCGGTTCGCGGGCCGGCGTGGCGGTGACGATGACGTCGGCGCCGCGCACCGCCGACACGGCGTCGGTCGCGATCGCGCCGTGCCGCGCCGCGAAGCGCCGAGCGTGCTCCGGCGTCCGGCTCCATACCCGGACCTCGCGGAAGCTGCGGACGTGCTTCAGGGCATCGAGGTGAGCCGCCGCCTGTAGGCCGCTGCCCAGCAGCGCGAGAACGCTCGCTTCGCGCGCCGCGAGGCGAGCCGTCACCGCGGCCGACACGGCCGCCGTGCGCAACGCGGTGAGCGCCGAGGCCTCGAGCAGCGCGAGCGCCTCGCCGGTGTCGCGCCGCACGAGCACGACCAGCGCCGTGACCGTGGGTGCGCTGGTGCCTTCATTGGCGGGATAGAAGCTCACCAGCTTCGCGCCCATCGCCTCGGCGCCGGCCGCGGGCATGATGCCCCAGTAGCGCGCGCCCTCGTCGATCGTCAGCCATTCCCGCAGCGGCTGGACGACTTCGCCTGCGGACAATGCGACGAGCGCCTTTTCCATTGCGGGGATCAGCTCGGACCAGCGCAACGCCGCGCGTACGTCTGCGTCGCGGAGGTAGGGAATCATGCGCCGGCGAAACGAAGCTTCGGCAACGCGCCCCGATCCGTCCGACGGAGGGGACATGACTCCGGGGCGCTCGCTCTCAGGCGCGATTCGCGCCCGCGGCCGGATGCCGTCCGCCATTCACGAGCGAGCATCGTCCTCCAGCTTGCAGCCGCAGCGCGGACAGAACACGATCCGGGAGAGGAAGCCGGTGCGGTGCACGGTGAAGCCGCATCGCGGACAGAAGCGCGTGAGCTTGTAGCCCAAAAAGGAGATCGCGGCCACGGCGGGCACCGCCAGGTAGAGCACCTCGGTGCGCTGCGACAGCGCATAGGCGAAGGCGATGAAGATCAGGCCCGCCCCCGCGATCAGCGCGAGGTGCCAGCGTTTCTTGCGCTGGTAGGAGGCGCGCGTGTAGAAGATCCACAGCCCGATGCCGAGCGCGATCCAGACCGCGGCGAAGAGTGCGAAGAGATCGCCCGGGTGCAAGCCTCAGCTCCCAGCCGCTTCGAGCCCTCGGTCGATCGCGTTCCGGGACATCGCGGTTGGATCTGAACCGCGTGCTCAACCGCGGTGGCCCAGCAGCCGGGCAGGCAGGAGCAGCAGGCTCTTCACCAGCGCGAACGACGCACCGACGCAGACCCCGACCAGGCGCAGGGGCAGGGAGAGCAGCCAAACGACCGGAGCGACCACCAGCACCAGCAGCGCGATCGGCCACGAGATCGCCAGCAAAATACCCCAGCCGACGAGGAGCAGCAGCAGTCGCATTCGAATCCTTCCGGAAGCTGCCGAAGCGCCTACTCTATACCGGATGCGCGTGCCGGGCGAGCGGGCGTTCGAGCTACCGGCTGCGTCCGTCGACGGGCACGCGCTTGATGCTCCCGACGTCGACGTTTTCGAGGCAGCGCACGTTGACCGCCGCCGTCGCGGCCCCGCCCGGGCCGGTCCCGGTCGCGAACGGCGCGCAGCCGCAGCTCGGGCAGAAGTTGTGGCTGATGACGTGCTTGTTGAAGCGGTAGGTCGAAACGGCGTCTTCGGGCGTCTTCAAGTGGAAGCGCTCGCCGGGGACGAACCACAGGAGATAGCCCTTGCGGCTGCAGTGCGAGCAGTTGCACTCCTTCGCTTCCGTGAGATCGCCCTCGACCTCGAAGGCGATGCGACCGCAATGGCAGCTTCCGGTGTACTTGGTGGTCATGCCGAACCCCCTGGAATCGGATGCTCTCTCTGCGCTTCCGCGCGGAGCCAGCGATATTCGACGTCGGGCTCGCTCTCCGGGGCTGGGCTCACCCCGAATGCGACCGCGGTGAAGCCATGCCGCTCGTAGAACGCACGTGCCGCGGCGTTGCGCCGGAAAGTGTACAGCCGAAGCTCGTCGGGCGAGCGCTCCCGGGCCTTGCGGAGCAGCGCGGTCCCGATCCCCTGGCGCTGGCGCTCCGGGAAGACGCTGAGCTGGCGTATCCACGGGACGCGCAGCGCCATGACGCCGGCGAGCGCCGCGTCGGCTTCGGCAATCCAGATCTCGCACTCCGTAAGCAGGCGGCCGCGGAAGAACGCACGGGCGTCGTCGAGGCTGTGCCGCTGCTGCTCCGCCGAATACGGATAGCTCGCGAGATTGGTCTCGTGCCAGCGTCGGACGAGGTCCGGGAAATCGGCCTCCGCGAACGGACGCAGCGCGAGCATGGCGATGCCGGTCGCGGAAATCTCGCCCCGGCGTCAGCGCGGCGGCTTGGCGGGCACGAGCTGAACGGGATCGTAGAAGAAGGTCTCCTCCGCGATGCGCTCGCCCTCCCATCGCTGGCTGGCGAGCTCCTCGATCCGGGTCACCTTGCCGTCGTGCCACTCGAAGCGAAACACCCAGTGAATGACGACACGGTCGCCGTTCACGAATACCGGTCGCACGCACCTCGACGCCACCGCCTTCGCCCGCGACAGGACGCGGCGTTCGTTCGCGACGTGGGCGTCGCGTCCGACGCGCGGCGTCCTCTGATTCTCCTGCATCGTGGCATCCGCCGTGTAGAACTCCTCGACGGCTTCGAGGTGGGCGTTGGCCTCGACTCGGGCGATGAACCTCTCGAGCGTCTCCGTGGTCGGCATCGGGGTCGAGGATTCGTCGGGCGCGCGCCGGCGTCAGGGCTGCGAAACCAGGAGGTACGCGGCGAGAAGGAGGCCCAGCACGCCGACCGTCCCGGAGAGCAGAAGCGCGAAACCGCGACTGTAGGACGCGGGCAGATCGGCGGGCGGCAGCGTGGCGACGAAACGCCGGTGCTGAACGGTCGCCACCAGCACCGCGATCGCTCCGGCGAAGACGAACAGCACCCCGAGAACCGCCGATGCCGTCCAGTGTGTCTCGACCGCTTCGGGTGCGCGCTGCAGCGCGAGCAGGCGCAGGAAGAGGCCGAACCGGGCGACGACGAAGCCGAGTCCCATCACGGTGAGCCCGCTGCGCAGCCACGCGAGCAGCGTGCGCTCGGCGGCGAAGAAGACGCGCGGATCCGGTTCGCTCAAGGCTCGGGCAGCTCGCGCTGCATCATCGCTTCGTCGGGCTCGACCCCCGCCCGGGCCGACGCCTCCGGCGGGGCGGAGGAGAATCCGAGGCGCTCGAGCAGGCGCAG
>Ga0335080_10000089_pt1 | contig 78181 bp, 69 predicted proteins | sample Lox_Sample_34_FD_206720 | JGI IMG/M metagenome (GOLD analysis project Ga0335080, IMG submission 206720) | Soil microbial communities from Loxahatchee National Wildlife Refuge, Florida, United States - Lox_Sample_3.4 | ecosystem: Environmental > Terrestrial > Soil > Wetlands | place: USA... | reverse complement strand
GACCGACGGCGAGCTACATTACACTAGGCCGACACAGTCTTCCACTCTGCCCAGGCCGAGGTGATGGGATAGCGCCAGTCCTTGCCGAAGCCGCGCGGCGTGATGCGGATGCCCACCGCCGACTGCCGGCGCTTGTACTCGGCGATCTTGATCAGCCGCACGACCTTCGCCACGTCCTCGGGCGCGATGCCGCGGGCGGCGATCTCCGCCGGGCTCACGCCCTCCTCGACGTAGGCCTCGAGAATGGCGTCCAGCACCTCGTAGGGTGGAAGGTTGTCCTGGTCGGTCTGGTTGGCGCGCAGCTCCGCCGACGGCGCGCGGGTGATGATGCGCTCGGGGATCACGAGCCCGAGGCTGTTGCGATAGCGGGCAAGGCGGTAGACGAGCGTCTTGCTGATGTCCTTGAGCACGGCGAAGCCGCCCGCCATGTCGCCGTAGAGCGTGGCGTAGCCCACGGCCATTTCCGACTTGTTCCCGGTCGTGAGCACGATCGAGCCGTACTTGTTGGAAAGCGCCATGAGCAGCGTGCCGCGAATGCGCGCCTGGATGTTCTCCTCGGTGGCGTCCTCGGGCAGCCCCTTGAACTCCTCGGCGAGCGAGCGCCGGTAGGCTTCCGCGACGTCGTCGATCGCGATCTCGTCGTAGCGCACGCCCAGGATCCCCGCCATCGTCTTGGCATCCTCGAGGCTCATCGCCGCATTGAAGCGCGAAGGCAGCATCAGGGCGCGCACGCGCTCCCGCCCCAGCGCGTCGACCGCGATCGCGAGCGTGAGCGCGGAGTCGATGCCTCCCGAGAGCCCCAGCAGCACCCCCGGGAAGCGGTTCTTCTGCACGTAGTCGCGCACGCCCATCGTCAGCGCGGCGTACACGTTCGGCTCGAGGCGCGGGTCGAGGCTGCCACGAACCGCCTTCGGGATTGCGCCGTCGAGCTCGGCGAACGCCAGGGTCTCGTGCCAGGCGGGCAGCTGCTGCGCGAGCTCGCCCTTGCCGTCGACGACGAACGAAGCCCCGTCGAACACCAGCTCGTCCTGGCCGCCGACGCGATTGACGTAGACCACCGGCAGGCCGGTTTCCCGCGCGCGCGCCGTCACCACGTCGCGCCGCAGCGCCTGCTGGCGCGTGTGATAGGGCGAGCCGTTGGGCACGACGATGACCTGCGCGCCCGCGTCCCGCGCCGTTCGCGCAGGCGGGGGGAACCAGATGTCCTCGCAGATCACGATCCCCACGCGCACGCCGGCGACGTCGATCAGGCAGGGCTCGCGACCCGGCTCGAAGTAACGCTCCTCGTCGAACACCGTGTAGTTGGGCAGCTCGCGCTTGCGATACGTCGCCGCGATCTTCCCGTCGCGCAGGACGGCGACCGCATTGTGGCGCCCGTCCGGTGCCGATTCCGGATAGCCCACGAGCACGGTCGGCCCCGAGATCCTTCCGGCGAGACGCTCGAGCTCGTCGCGGCAGGCGGCGAGGAACGCCGGGCGCAGGACGAGGTCTTCCGGAGGATAGCCGCAGAGCGAAAGCTCGGGAGTGACGACGAGGTGGGCGCCACCGCGGCCGGCGTCGGCCGCCGCTTCGAGGATGCGCGCCGCGTTGCCCGCGAGATCGCCGACCACGCAGTCGAGCTGGGCGAGCGCGATGCGCATGGCGCAATTTTATCACGGCGAGCCTTGCTGCCGCCGCGGCGGGCACGCGACAATGCGCACCGCAGCCACCCCGCTCCATGCCGCGTCCTTCCCTGCGTATCGTCGAGTCGCTCGGCTCGATCGCACCGTCCGAGTGGGATGCGCTCGTCGGCGACCGCCCGCTCATCTCGCACGCGTTCCTGCACGCGCTGCACGAGACGGGCTGCGCCGCCCCGGAGACCGGCTGGTCACCTCAGTACGTCACCGCCTGGCGCGACCGGCGGCTCGTCGGCACGATGCCGCTGTACCTCAAGGCCCATTCCTACGGCGAGTACGTCTTCGACTGGTCGTGGGCGGACGCCTACCGGCGTCACGGCCGTCGCTACTACCCGAAGCTCCTGTGCGCGATCCCCTTCACCCCCGCGACTGGGCCGCGGCTGATCGCGACCGACCCCGCCACGCGGAGCGAGCTCCTCGCCGCCGCGCTCGGGCTGCTGCGCGAGCAGCGGCTTTCGTCGCTGCACGTGCTGTTCCCTCCGGCCGACGAGGCCGCTCTCTGCGCCGCCGCGGGCATGCACCTGCGCGAGAGCGTGCAGTTCCACTGGACCAATCCCGGCTATCGCGACTTCGCCGATTTCCTCTCCACGATGAATCACGCCAAGCGCAAGCGCATCAACCAGGAGCGGCGCAAGCTCGCGGCGTCGGGCGTGCAGTTCCGGCGGCTCGTCGGTCGCGACATCCGCGAAGACGACTGGGCGTTCTTCTTCCGCTGCTACACGACGACCTACCGCCACCATCATTCCACTCCCTATCTCTCGCTCGACTTCTTCCTGCGCATCGGCGCGTCGCTCCCCGACAGCCTGCTCCTGGTGCTCGGCGAGCGCGAGGGGCGGCCGGTGTGCTCGGCCCTCGACGTGTTCGCCCGCGACACGCTGTGGGGACGCTACTGGGGCTCGACCGAGTACCTGCCCGGCATGCACTTCGAGGCCTGCTACTATCAGGCGATCGACTTCTGCATCGAGCGCCGCATCGCGGGCTTCGAGGGCGGGGCGCAGGGCGTGCACAAGCTCGCCCGCGGCCTCCTGCCCGTGACCACGCTCTCCGCGCACGCAATCTCCGATCCGGATTTCGCCCGCGCGATCGGGCGCTTCGCCGACGACGAGCGCAGCGAAGTCGCCCAGACGGTCGAGGAGCTCGAGGCGGCGAGTCCCTTCAAGGCCGCGGAGGCCCCGTGATCGTCCGGCTGACCGCGCGGGCTGCGCCTGTTAGACTCGTGGCGCTTCGTCGTGCGGGCATCGACCCGCACGGACCGCTCCCGCCATGACCTCTCCTCTTCTCCTCCATCGCGACGGCGCGGTCGCCACGCTGACGCTCAACCGTCCCGAGTCGCTCAACGCGCTCGACCCGGCGATGATCGACGCGCTGGCGCCGCAGACCGCGGCGCTGGCCGCGGATGCGAGCGTGCGCTGCGTCATCATCCGCGGCGCCGGCAAGCACTTCATGGCCGGCGGAGACATCCGTCACTTCGCCGGCCAGCTCGAGCTCGCGCCGGACGAGCGGCGAAACGACTTCGCTCGCCTGATCGCGCGCGTGCATGCGGCGATCGAAACCCTGCAGCGCATGCCGCAGCCGGTGGTCGCGAGCGTTCACGGCGCGGTCGCCGGATTCGGGCTTTCGCTGCTCTGCGCCTGCGACCTCGCGATCGCCGCGGACGACGCCTATTTCACCGCCGCGTATCGGCACCTGGGCGTGACGCCCGACGGCGGCCTCACCTATGCACTGCCCCGGCTCGTGGGGAGCCGGAAGGCGATGGAGATCGTGCTTCTCGGCGATCGCTTCGGCGCCGAGGACGCGCTGCGCCTGGGGCTCGTGAATAGGGTCGTGCCGCAAGCCGAGCTCGCGCGCGCGACGGGCGAGCTCGCGGCAGCGCTCGCCTCCGGCCCCGAGCTCGCGACGCGCAACGCGAAGCGGCTTCTCCGGCAATCGCTGTCGCAACCGCTCTCCGCGCAGCTCGACGCCGAGGCGGCCAGTTTCGCCGCCTGCGCGGCGACGGCCGACTTCGGCGAGGGCGTGAGCGCGTTCCTGGCGAAGCGCCCGCCGCGCTTCGGCGGCGACGCCTAGGCGACACGGGACGACCGAAGTGAGAAGCCTCGCCGGCCGGACGCTGTTCATCACCGGCGCCTCGCGCGGCATCGGGCTCGCGATCGCGCTGCGCGCCGCGCGCGACGGAGCGAACGTGGTCGTCGCGGCGAAGACCGAGGCGCCGCATCCCAAGCTGCCGGGGACGATCCACAGCGCCGCGGCGGAGATCGAAGCCGCAGGCGGCCGCGCACTCGCGCTTGCCGTGGACATTCGCGACGAGGCCGCCGTCGCCCGCGCGGTGCAAGCCGCTGTGGCCCGCTTCGGCGGCATCGACGTGCTCGTGAACAACGCCAGCGCCATCAGCCTCACGGGGACGCTCGACACGCCGATGAAGCGCTTCGACCTGATGGTGGGAGTGAACTTCCGGGGCACGTTCGCCTGCTCGCAGGCCTGTCTCCCGCACCTCGTCGCCGCCTCGGCCGCGGGGCGCAATGCTCACATCCTCACCCTCGCGCCCCCGCTCGCCATGCGCGCGAAGTGGTTCGAGGACCACGTCGCCTATACGATCGCCAAGTACGGCATGAGCATGTGTGTTCTGGGGATGGCCGAGGAGTTCAAGCCGCAGGGCGTGGCGGTCAACGCGCTCTGGCCGCGCACGGTCATCGCCACGTCGGCGCTGGCGATGATTCCGGGTATGAGTGAGCGGCTGGATAACTGCCGCAGGCCGGAGATCCTCGCCGACGCCGCGCACGCGGTCCTGACGCGCGACGCGCGCGAGGCGACCGGAAACTTCTACGTCGACGAGGACGTGCTGGCGCAGGAGGGCGTCACCGACTTCGCCCCCTATGCGGTCAAACCGGGCTCGCCCCTGCTGCCCGATCTGTTTCTGGACTAGAAGTTGCCGCCGCGGGGGCCGCGATGGCCCCGATTGCCACCGCGCGGTCCGCGCGGGCCGCCGTTGCCACCATTGCCGCCGCCCTGTGCGCCATGGTGGCCGCCGCCGCGCCCGTGTCGTCCCCGCCGACCGGGATGGCCGTGGCGCTGATTCTGATTCGGCTGCGCGGCAGGCGGCGGCGCGCGGTTGCCGTCGATGTCGTCTTCCCGCGCATCAGCGTCTTCGTCGGACGGCGCCGCGTTGCCGTTGCCGTTTGCCTCCTCGGCATCGTCGTCTGCGGCTGCACCCTGCTGCGGGCGCAGCGCCTCCTCGCCCTGCCGCGCTCCGCCATGGCCACCGGCCGAGTTGCCCATGCCCGCCGCCTGCAGCAGGCGCTGCAGCTCGCCGTGCTCGAGCTCGGCGTGCTGGGCACGCTTGAGCTGCGGCGGCATCGCCACGACGCCGTAGCGCGTGCGTATGAGCCGGCTCACCATCAGCCCCAGCGCTTCGAACAGCCGGCGCACCTCGCGGTTGCGACCCTCGGGCAGCGTCACCTTGTACCAGTGGTTCGTGCCCTCGCCGCCTTCGTCGGAAAGCGAGGTCACGCGAGCCACGCCGTCGTCGAGCGTCACGCCCTCGCGCAAGGCGCGCTCCTGCTCGGGCGTGAGCGTGCCCACGACGCGCACCGAGTACTCGCGCTCCACGGCGTAGCGCGGATGCATCAGGCGGTTGGCGAGCTCGCCCGACGTGGTGAACAGCAGCAGCCCTTCGCTGTTGAAGTCGAGACGTCCCACCGCGATCCACTTGGCGCTGCCCAGCCGCGGAAGCTTGTCGAAGACGGTCGGCCGCCCTTCCGGATCGGAGCGGCTCACGATCTCGCCGGACGGCTTGTGATAGAGCAGCACGCGCGCGCGCGGCGGCGCGAACCGGAGGCGCACGAGCTCGCCGTTGATCCGGATCTGGTCGTTCGGCCCGACCTTCTGTCCGACTTCGGCCGGCATGCGGTTCACGGTGATCCGGCCGGCGATGATCATCTCCTCGAGGCCGCGCAGCGACCCGTAGCCGCACTGCGCGAGCACCTTGTGCAGGCGCTGCGGCTCGGTGAAAACGGGCTCAGTGGAGCGTCGGGTTCGGATCGGGTGCATCCCGCCCGGCAGTCCCCGTGGCGGATGGGGCTGCGTGCTCAGCGGATGCGGATGTCCCGAGGATCGGGCTCGCGAGTGCGAGCCCCGCCTCGGCGGCCTTTGCGGGGGCATCGGGTAGCTCCAGGAGGTGGGAAGTGTCGAGCTCCGCCAGCGGCGGCAGCTCGGAGAGTGAGCGCAGGTTGAGGTCGTCGAGAAACTGCTTGGTGGTGGCGTAGAGCGCGGGCCGACCCGGCGTCTCGCGATGCCCGACGACCTCGATCCACTCCCGGTCTTCGAGCGTCTTGATGATGTGGGTCGATACCGCGACGCCGCGGATCGACTCGATGTCGCCCCGCGTCACGGGTTGCTGATAGGCGATGATCGCCAGCGTTTCCATCGCCGCGCGCGAGTAGCGCGGCGGCTTGTCCGGGGAGAGCCGGTCGAGATAGGGCTGCATCTCCGGCTTGGCGCGGAACCGCCAGCCGCTCGCGACCTGCGCGAGCTCGACGCTACGCTCCGCCCAGGCCGCACGGAGTTCGTCGAGGAGCTTGCGCACGAGGTCGGGCTCCAACGGCGGATCGAAGAGCTTGGCGAGCGCCGCGGGCGTGAGCGGCTCGCCGGAGACCAGCAGCGCGGCCTCGAGCACACCCTTCATGAGGGCGAGATCGTCCACGCTCATGCGGCCTCCTCGCACCGGCACGCTAACGCCAAGGCCCGCGTCGGCCGCTTCTCATTCGCGCGCCGCCGAGCGCTTCGCGCCTCAGAGTCTCGCGCCGCGCTCATTCGCCATCGGCCTCGAGGACGAACGCCGGGTCGCCCTTGCGACGCACGTAGATCGGCGCGTAGGGCGCCGATTGCGAGATTTCGAGAAGCTGCTCTCGCGCGAGCTCCAGGACGGCCAGGAAGGTGACGACGAGCCGCGGCACGTCCAGCCGCTCCTCGAACAGCGCGGAGAACTCGAAGAACGGGCCGGGCTCGAGCAGCTTCAAGAGCCGGATCATCTGGCTGCGCACCGAGAGCTGCTCGCGCGTCACGAGATGGTGGCGCGCCGCGCGGGCGCGGGCGAGCAGTCCCGCCCACGCGGCCTGGAGATCGTCGGGCCGCACGTCGGGAAGCCGCGCTGCCGCGACGCGGTCGAACAGGACGCGCACGACCGTGAAATCGCGCTCCGCGAGCGGGAGGGCGTCGAGCGCCTCGGCGCTCGCCTTCATGCGCTCGTACTCGAGGAGCCGCCGGACCAGCTCGGCGCGTGGATCCTGCGCCTCCTCGCCCGGCGGCGCGGGCGGCCGCGGCAGCAGCAGCCGCGACTTGATCTCGATCAGCACCGCGGCCATCAGCAGGTACTCGGCGGCGAGCTCGAGCTGGGTGCGGCGCATCATCTCGACGTAGCCGAGATACTGCCGCGTGAGCTCCGCCATCGGAATGTCGAGCACGTTGATGTTCTGCTTGCGGATGAGGTAGAGCAGCAGGTCGAGCGGGCCCTCGAAGGTCTCGAGGAAGACTTCCAGCGCCTCGGGTGGGATGTACAGGTCCTGCGGCAGCTCGAGCACCGGCTCGCCGTACACGCGCGCGACCGGCGCGCCCGCGGCCTGCGCGAGATCGACGACCGCGTCGTCGCGGGCGGCGCTCACGTGTAGGCGAGCCCCATCGCCTCGCGCACGTCGCGCATCGTCTCCTCCGCGAGCTTGCGCGCGCGGTCGCAGCCGTCCGCGACGATCGCGCGCACCAGCGACGGGTCGTCGAGGAACTTTTGCGCCCGCTCCTTGATCGGCTCCTGCTCGGCGATGATCGCGTCGATCAGCGGCTGCTTGCATTCGAGGCAGCCGATGCCGGCGGTCGTGCAGCCCTTCTGCACCCAGGCCTGCGTCTCGGCGTCGGAATAGATCTTGTGCAGCGGCCACACCGGGCACTTCTCAGGGTTGCCGGGATCGGAGCGATGCACGCGGGCCGGGTCCGTCTGCATCGTCCGGACCTTTTTCGTGATCGACGCGGCGTCTTCGCGCAGCAGGATCGCGTTGCCGTAAGACTTCGACATCTTCTGCCCGTCGAGTCCAGGCACGCGCGGCGTCTCGGTCAGGAGCGCCTGCGGCTCGGGCAGGATCACGCGCCGCGAGCCTTCGAGGTAGCCGAACAGGCGTTCGCGGTCGCCCAGGGCGAGGTTCTGGGCATCGTCCAGCATCTGCCGTGCCGCTTCCAGCGCCTTCTGGTCGCCCTGCTCCTGGAAGGCGGTCCGCAGCTGCTCGTAGCGCTTGGCGCGCCGCGTGCCGAGCTTCTTGATCGCCGCCTTCGCCTTCTCCTCGAAGCCCGCCTCTCGGCCGAAGACGTGGTTGAAGCGCCGCGCGAGCTCGCGCACGAGCTCGACGTGCGAGACCTGGTCTTCGCCCACGGGAACGAGGTTGGCGCGGTAGACGAGGATGTCGGCGCCCTGCATCACGGGGTAGCCGAGGAAGCCGTAGGTCGAGAGATCGCGGTCCGCGAGCTTCTCCTGTTGATCCTTGTAGGTCGGCACGCGCTCGAGCCAGCCGACCGGCGCGATCATGCCGAGCAGCAGCGCGAGCTCGGCGTGCTCCGCGACGCGCGACTGGACGAAGACCGTCGCCCGGGCGGGATTGATGCCGACCGCGAGCCAGTCGATGAACATCTCCCAGACGCTCTCCTCGATCGACTCGGGCGAATCGTAGTGGGTGGTGAGCGCGTGCCAGTCCGCGGCGAAGAACAGACACTCGTACTCCTCCTGCAGCCGGACCCAGTTCTTGAGCGCGCCGTGGTAGTGGCCGATGTGCATGCGCCCGGTGGGCCGCATGCCGGAGAGAACGCGGTCAGCGAACATCACGGCGCGAGAGCAATCGGTTTCGCATCATCCCAGGCCGAGGATCAGGCGCAGCGCGTACTCGCCCGCGTGCAGGATCGGCGTCATCAGCGTTCCCAGCACGCCCGTGACCAGCAGCAGGATCACGAGCATGAACCCGTAGCGCTCCAGACGGGCGTAGCCGCGCGCCATCGACTCCGGCAGCAGGCTCAAGGCGATCCGCCCGCCGTCGAGCGGCAGGATCGGCAGCAAGTTGAGCGCCATGAGCATCAGGTTCACCTGTATTCCAGCGTCCGCCATTTCCACGAGGCCGCCGCTTTCGAACGCCCCGCCCGGCACCGACGCCTTGATCAGCAGCGCCCAGCCGAGCGCCATCGCGAAATTCGCGAACGGCCCCGCGCCGGCCACCCAGAACATGTCGCGCTTCGGGTGACGCAGGTTGCCGAAATTCACCGGCACGGGCTTCGCCCACCCGAAAATAAACAGCGGCGCTCGGGTCAGGACCGAGACGGCGATCAAGAACCCCGGTACCGCAATCGTTCCGATCGGATCGATGTGCTTCAGCGGGTTCAGCGTGACCCGGCCGAGCATGTAAGCGGTCTGGTCGCCGAACTGCCTGGCGACGAAGCCGTGGGCCGCCTCGTGCAGAGTGATCGCGAAGACCACCGGCACCGCCCAGAGCACGATGGTCGCGAGCGACAACTCCATCAGTGCCCCCTATTCTACCAGTTGCGGCCTCAAAGCCCAATCGACGTCGTCCCGGCGGAGGCCGAGGCCCAGGTTCATCCCAACCGTGCGCCCACGGATCGACCGGGATTCCTGCCCCGATTCAATCGTTCCGGGCAGGCTTCGCCGGAATGCCTCACGCGGTCGCGCTCGCGAGCCCGAGCCGCGCCGGATCGCCGCGGCCCCGCCGGGCGACGCGCGGCGGATCGGTGGCCAGATCCACGACCGTGGTCGGCTCCAGGTGGCAGGCGCCACTGTCGATGATCAGCTCCAGAGCGTGCTCGAACTGCGCGCGAATCGCGGCCGGATCGTTGAGCGGCTCGGTCGCGCCGGGAGGAATCAGGGTCGACGACAGAATCGGCTCTCCGAGCTCCGACAGCAGAGCCCGCACGACCGCGTGATCCGGAACCCGCACGCCGATCGTGCGGCGTCGCGGGTGCTTGAGCCGGCGCGGAACCTCGCGCGAGGCCGGCAGCAGGAACGTGAAGCTTCCCGGCACGCCCTGCTTGACGATGCGAAACTGCCAGTTGTCGAGCTGGACGTAGCGGCCGATCTCCGCGAGATCGCGGCACACCAGCGTCAGATGATGCCGATCGTCGATCTGCCGCAGCGCGCGCAGGCGCTCGACCGCCTTCGCATCGTCGATGCGGCAGCCCAGCGCGTAGCTCGAGTCGGTGGGATAGGCGATGACGCCGCCGCCGCGAACGATGGCGGCGGCCTGCCGGACGAGCCGCGGCTGCGGATCCTGCGGGTGGATGGAGAAGTACTGAGCCAGTGCCGGCTGCTCGCCGCGGGCGGGACGGTCGTCCGCTATATAATCGCGATCTATTTTAGCGCGCCGTCGCGGCCTGCGACCGTGAATCTGCAACAGATCCGCTATCTCTGCGCGGTCGTCGACCACGGCCTGAACGTCTCCGGCGCCGCCGAGGCTCTGTTCACGTCGCAGCCCGGGATCAGCAAGCAGATCCGCCAGCTCGAGGACGAGCTCGGCGTGCCGATCTTCATCCGCCAGGGCAAGCGCCTCACCGCGCTGACGGCCGGCGGCGAAGTCATCGTCGCGACCGCGCGCCGCGCCTTGCAGGAGCTCAACAATCTCAAGCGCGTCGGGGCGGAGTTCAAGGCGGAGGACGTCGGCACGCTCGCGATCGCGACCACCCACACGCAGGCGCGCTACGTCCTGCCCCCGGTGCTCAAGCGCTTCTCCGAGAAGTACCCCAGGGTCCGACTGCTGCTGCATCAGGGCAATCCGATCCAGGTTGCCGAGCAGACCGCACGGGCGGAGGTCGATGTCGGGATCGCCACCGAAGCGCTGGCCGATTTCCCGGAGCTGGTCACGCTGCCCTGCTATACGTGGAACCGCTGCGTGCTGGTGCCCAAGGGCCACCCGCTCGCCCGGGAGAAGGCCATCACGCTCGAAGCGCTGGCGCGTTATCCGATCGTGACCTACGACTTCAGCTTCACCGGGCGCTCGCAGATCAACGCGGCATTCACCGCCAAGGGCCTCAACCCGAACGTCGTCCTGACCGCGCTGGACTCGGACGTGATCAAGACCTACGTCGAGCTGGGTCTGGGCGTCGGCATCGTCGCCCAGATGGCGTACGATCCGGCGCGCGACCGGCAGTTCGACCGCCTCGACGCGGGTCACCTGTTCGCGCCCAGCACGACGCGGCTCGCGCTGCGTCGCGGCGTCTACGCCCGAGGCTACGTCTACGAATTCATCGCCATGTTCGCCCCGCAGTACGGGCGCGCCGCGGTGGAAGCCGCCCTTCGGGGCGAGGGAGAGCAATATGAGCTGTAGCCGCGGATCGCGCGCCCTTGGCTGGCTGCGTCTAGCCCTGTGCGCGGCGCCGTTCCTGCCGATGCTGGCCGCCGCGCCGCTGCGCGCGGCGGAGCTGCCGAGCATCGAGCTTACGATCGCCGGCCACCCGCTCGTCGCGGAGGTCGCCACCACCGAGGCCACGCGCGAGACGGGGCTCATGAATCGCTTCAGCCTCGCGCCGGACCACGGCATGCTGTTCGTGTTCAAGGAGCCGCAGCTGCTCGGCTTCTGGATGAAGAACACCTACGTGCCTCTATCGATCGCCTTCATCGCCAGCGACGGAACGATCGTCAACATCGACGACATGGCGCCGAGGACCGAGATCACGCATCCTTCGCGCGGGCTCGCACTCTACGCGCTGGAGATGAAAAAGGGCTGGTTCGCCCAGCGCGGCATCACCGCCGGGGCCCGCGTCGACGGGCTCGCCAACGCGCCCCGGGCCAGCGAGTAGGGCCGCGGCCTCAGCGCTCGGGAGCCGGCTTCGCCTGCTTCACCACCGCGGAGTAGCGCGCGATGTCGGCGCGGATCGCGGCGGAGAATGCCGATGCGTCCTCGTCGATCGGATCGTAGCCGAGCTCGAGGATTCGGTCGTGAACCTCCGCCGAGCGCAGCGCCCTGGCGAGGCCGTCTCGCAGCTTCGTCATGACCTGTGCCGGCGTCGCCGCCGGTGCGACCAGGCCGTACCACGGCTCGACGACGATCTCGCCGATCCCCAGCTCGCTCAAGCTCGGAAGATCGGGAAACGCGCGCAGCCGCCTGGGACCGGCCGCGGCGAGCAACCGCACCGAGCCCGCCTGGACGTGCGAGGCGATGAGCGCGAGATCGGTGAACAGGATGTCGACCTCGCCGGCGAGCACGCCCTGGATGCTCGCCCCCGACGTCTTGTACGAAACGTTCAGGATGTCGATGCCGGCGTTATGGCTCAACATGTCCAGACCGAGCGCCGCCGCGCTGCCGGGGCCCGTCGAGCCGCCGGTGAGCTTCCCCGGATTGGCCTTGGCGTAGGCGATCAACTCCCGCACCGTTTTCACCGGCAGCGTCGCGCGCACCCCGAGCGCCCAGGGGATGCGCGCCATGCGGCGAATGGGCGCGAAGTCGGAGACCGGATCGTAGGGCAGGGCCTGCAGCTGCGCGGTCGCGAGCGCGAGATTCGACGACGAGGCGAGGAGCAGCGTGTAGCCGTCCGCCGGAGCATTCGCCACGGTCGCCGCGGCGATCGTGCCCGCGGCGCCGGGACGGCCCTCGATCACGACCGGCTGCGCCAGGATCTCGGAGAGCTTTGCCCCCACCAGTCGCGCGAGGATGTCGGAGGTGGTTCCGGGACCCTGACCGACGATGATCTTGATCGGCCTGGCGGGATAGCTCTCGTCGAGCGCCAGCGCCGGCGAAGCGCCGGCGAGCACCGCGCAAAGCACGAGCGCGCGCCGAAGCCTCCGGCGGGGCGACATCGCCGCTCGATCGTCCCGGCGCGGCGCGGGGCTAGTCACCGGCCCGCCGCTCGCTGCGCGGCGCCGGAGCGCAGCCGGTCGATCGCCATAGCCATCCCGGACACGGTCGCGGCCTCTCCGAAGAGCGACGGCAACGGCAGCTCGACGCCGAAGACCTCCTTCACGCGCGCGAGCAGCAGGCTTCCGCTGAGCGAATCGCCGCCGAGCAGGAAAAAGTCACCATCGCGGGCGACGGTCCGGACGCGCAGCGTCGCCGCGAACAGCGCCCCGACGACCGTTTCCGTCGTCGACGCCGGCGTGGCCTCGTCGCGCGGGCGCGGCGCCGGCGCGGGAGCCGTCTCGAGTCCGACCAGCCGCGGCAGCTCGCTGCGCAGCAGCTTCCCGCTGTCGGTCCGCGGCAGCCGCTCGAGAAAATAGATGCGCCGCGGGGAGCGCGTCAGCCCGACGCTTCGCCGCGCGTGGTCGAGAACCGACTGCTCGTCGAGGACCGAGCCGTCCTCGCGGACGACCGCGGCGACGACCTCCTCGCCGAGGCTTGGATGCGGTATGCCGAACGTGGCCGCCTCGCGAACCCCGGGCAGCGTCGCGAGCACCGAGTCGACCTGCACGGGCGAGATCTTCTCGCCGCCCCGGTTGATGATCTCCTTGATGCGTCCGGTGATGTAGAGATAGCCGTCCGCGTCCAGGTGGCCGAGATCGCCGGTCCGGAACCATTCGCCGGAGAACGACTGCGCGGTGAGCTCTCGATCGTCGAGGTAGCCCCGGAACACGAGCGGCCCTCGCACGACGACCTCTCCGCTCGAACCCGCCGCCGCGAACCGGCCCGGCTCGGGCATGATCGCCACTTCCGTGCCCACCGGCACGCCCACCGCGTCGCGCTTGCGCAGCCCCGGCGGCAGCGGGTCCTGCGTGACGGCGCTCACCTCGGTCAGCGACAGTCCCTTGATCGCCGGTGCGCCGAAGGCCTCCTCGATGCGATCGATCTCCTCGGGCTCCAGGCGCCCGGCTCCGATGCGCAGGAACCGCAGCCGGCCGCGCGCGAGCGTCTGCCGGAACGACGGCGCGCGCGCGAGCAAGGCTCGATAGATCGCGAAGCCGGCGCTGAGAAAGCTCGGCTGGAACCGTTCCATGGCGTGGAAGAAGCCGTCGATGTCCGCTTCGCCAAGGCACACGACCGGCATTCCGGCCAGCAGCGGCACCATCAGCGCGTTGCGGAGCGCGTGTCCCAGGTGCATCGGCACGAGATGGCAGCTCGTGTCGCTGGGCGTGTATCGAAACCACTCCGCCATCAGCCCCGCGTGCCTCACGATGTTGGCGTGGTCCATCGGCACGAGCTTCGCCCGTCCGGTCGTGCCCGACGTCGCGACCACGTAGGCGCATTCCGGGCCCAGCTGCGGAGGCGTCTCGAGGGAGGCCGACGGTCCCGCGAGCTCGAGCGCGAACTGCCCGGCGCACGCCTCGGGCTCGACCACGAGGCGGAGCTCCGCCAGCCCCAGCGCTCTCGCGGCGGCGAGGAGCGCGTGGTCCTCCGCGTCCGGCACGAGCACAGCCTTCGGGCGCAGCCGCCGCAGCAGCTCCGTGTAGCCGTGGCGGGTCATCGACGCGCCCAGCGGAGCGAAGGTCGCGGCCGCGGGCAGCGTCGCCGTGACGCCGGCCATTTCCGGACGCGAGCTCACGAGCCCGGCCACGATGTCGCCGCGCTCGATTCCCCATCCGCCGAGGCGCTGCCGCACGTAGGCGATCTGCCGCCCGAGGGCACCGTAGGAGAGCGGACGACGGCCCAGCGCCTCGAGCGCCATGGCACCGGGTTGCGCGGCCACGAGCCGCTCGAGCGAGAGCGCGATGTCGGCGACGGGAGCGTCCGTCAGCTCGGTCGACGTGCCCTGCGGCCCGAGCGGAGTCACCGCCACCGTCCGCTGCTCGCGAGAACCGCTCCGAGGCTTCGCGCGAGCGAGGCGCCAAACTTGCGCGCCAGCCGCTCGCCGATGCTCTCCTTCACGGTGAAATCCACGACGTCTTCGGCCTTGATCACTTCGCGCGCGACGTAGTCGACGCTGCCCAGCCCGTCGGCCAGGCCGAGGTCCACGCCGCGAGCGCCATTCCAGACGAGGCCCGAGAAAATCTCCGGCGACTCCTTGAGCCTGTCGCCGCGCCCCGCCTTTACCGCGGCGATGAACTGCTGGTGGATCTCGTCGAGCATCTGCTGGGCGTAGTCGCGCTGCTCCCGCGTCATCGGCGAGAACGGATCGAGAAAGTTCTTATTGTCGCCGGAGATGAGCGCCCGGCGCTCGATGCCGAGCTTGTCCATCGCGCCGACGAAGCCGAAGCCGTCCATGATGACGCCGATGCTGCCGATGAGGCTCGCCTTGTCGACGTAGATCCTGTCCGCCGCCACGGCGACGTAGTACGCCCCCGAAGCGCACATCTCCTCGACCACGGCGTAGACCGGGATCGACGGATAGAGAGCCTTCAGCCGTCGGATCTCGTCATTGATCTCGCCCGCCTGCACCGGGCTGCCGCCCGGGCTGTCGATGCGCAGCACGACGCCGCGAGTGCCCTTGTTCTTGAACGCGGCCTGGAGGCCGGCCATCACGTTCTCGGCGCTCACCGGTCCGTCGGCGTCGAGCTCGCCGCGCATCTCGACCTCCGCCGTGCAGCTGTCGAGGCAGCTGCGCTCGACCGAGAAAACGCCGATGAACGCCAGCAGAGCGACGAACAGGAAGGCGAAGGCGAGCAGGCGGAAGAAGATCTTCCAGCGCCGGGCGCGCGTCTGCTCGCGCAAGCCCTCGGTGGCGATCTCCTCGATAACCCGGCGTTCCCAGCTCTCCTCGGCCATGTCATCCCTCGCTGCAGTAGACGCCGCCGTCGCGCTCGCGGACTGCCACCCGCGGCAGGCAGGCCCCGCGGCACGGACCGTCGACGCACAAGCCGGTGTCGGGCTGGTAGAGCGCGCCGTGCGTGGCGCAGATCAAGTATAGCCGCTCGGCATCGAAGAATTCGCCGGGATTCCAGTCGAGCTCGGTCGACTGGTGGCGGCACTCGTTGACGTAGGCGTACACGACGCCGCGGAACCTGACAGCGAAGGCGGCCCGCACCTCGCCGCCGCGGCGGATCTCGAAGCGCACGCCGGGGCCGCCGTCGACCAGCGCGTCGCTCGCGCAGATCAGCCGTTCGCTCCGAGCCATGCGCGCAGCTCCGCGATCGAGGCGACCATCGCCAACGGCGACAGCGCGGCGAGCCCGTCGGCGCCGTGCGCGCCGTAGCTCACCGCGACCGCGCTCGCGCCGGCGTTGCGCGCGAGCTCGAGATCGTGCGACGTATCGCCGATCATCAGCGTTTCCGCGGCCTCGACGCCGCAGCGCTCCATCAGCGCGAACAGCATGTCGGGGTGCGGCTTGGGAAAGCCCTCGTCGCCGCAGCGCGAGGCGGAGAAGCGGTGCTCGAGGCGCTGGCTCGCGAGCGCCCTGGCGAGCCCGACCCGCGACTTGCCGGTCGCGATCGCCAGCAGGTGGCCCCGCGCGTCGAGCTCGTCGAGCATCTCGCGGGCGCCGCCGAAGAGCGGGATCTCCGGGTCGCGCGCGAGGTAGTGCTGCCGATAGCGCTCGGAGAGCCGCGGATAGTCCTCGGCCGCCAGAGCTGGCGCCACGTGCCGCAGCGCGTCGGCGAGACCGAGCCCGATCACGTACCTGGCCGCGGCTTCCGCCGGGACCGGGAGGCCCAGGTCGAAGCACGCCTTCTGGATCGCCGAAGCGATGATCGCGGTGGAGTCCGCGAGCGTCCCGTCCCAGTCGAAGACGAGAAGGCGGAAGCGCGGCGTTCGCTGCGGGCTAGGCTGCGGCATCGCGGATGGCTCCGGCGTCGAGCGCGGCGAGGAAGCTCGCGAGGTCCGCGGGCAGCGGCGACTCGAAGTCGAGGCGCCGTGGCTCGGTCGGATGGGGAAGGCTCAGCCGCCAGGCGTGCAGGAACATGCGCTTGAGCCCCTGCTTCGCGAGCGCCTTGTTCCAGGCGAAGTCGCCGTACTTGTCGTCGCCCGCCAGAGGAAAGCCGAGGTGTGCGAGGTGGACGCGGATCTGGTGGGTGCGGCCGGTGTGGAGCTCGGCCTCGAGCAGGCTCATCGGCGGCGCCGCTTCGCCCCAGACCCGGCGGCGGCGAAACACCGTGCGCGCCATCTTGCCGCCCTCGCGCTCGATGCGGACGCGCCGCTCGCCGGCGCCCGTCACGAACTTGGCGAGCGGCAGCTCGACCTTGCGCAGCGCGTCGCGCCAGCGCCCCGCGACCAGCACCAGGTAGCGCTTGTCGATGCCGCTCTCGCGGAAGCTCCGGTGCAGCGCCAGCAGCGCTGCGCGCTTCTTCGCGACCAGCAGCACGCCCGAGGTGTCGCGGTCGAGCCGATGCGCGAGCTCGAGGAAGGGCGCCTGCGGCCGGGCGGCGCGCAGCTGCTCGATCGCGCCGAACGCCAAGCCGCTGCCGCCGTGGACGGCGAGCCCGGCCGGCTTGTCGATGGCGATGAGCGCGTCGTCCTCGTACAGGATCGGCAGGGCGAGCGGCCGCGAGGGTCCGCGCTGCCGCCCGCGATCTTCGGTCGCGGTGCGCACCGGCGGGACGCGCACGTCGTCGCCGGCCGCGAGCCGCGCGTCGGGACGCACGCGCCGGCGGTTGACCCTGACCTCTCCGCTGCGCAGGATGCGATAGATGTGGCTCTTGGGGACGCCCTTGAGCACGCGCAGGAGGAAATTGTCGACGCGCTGGCCGGCGGCTGCTTCGTCGATTGCCAGGTGCCTGGCAACATCCTTGCGTAAATCGTTCATTTCCTTATAATTGTGCTCGCCTGTAACGAGCGGAAGGGGCTGGCGGACGAAAGTTGGCTTCGGTCGCCGGCTCGAGGCAGCCGGAATGCCACGGCCCGAAAACCCGCACGTTGCCCCTGATCGGGGCCAAGGTTAAATCGGCTCACCGTCCGGGTCTCGCAACCCGGAAAAGTAGCGATGTTAATGGAAGAGCGCTAGAACCGCGACCGGCGAGACGCCGGAGTGAAAGCGGCCACGACGCGCGGCGCGCAAAACGAGCTTCAAGCGCAACGATTCTGCGACCGACTGCCGAGCAACGCAGTCCATAGACCGTTCGAGCGACAACGCGAACAATTCCACCACGCTCCCGAGAACTGCCCGCCTTGCACGCGCGAGCGAGCGCCCGCGGGCCGCGATGATGCCAGATACCCGCATCGATACCCTCGTAGACCGGCAGCCTGCGCTGCCCGCGTGGTCGTACTCGCCGTCGCCCGCCGCCCGTTAGACCGCGCGCCCTCGAGGCGCGCGTCCGCTGCACTTCGCCTCGCCCCGCGAATCTCGCGCCGGGGAAGTCAAGACATGAAGCGCATGCTGTTCAACGCCACTCAGGCCGAAGAGCTACGGGTGGCCATCGTCGACGGCCAGAGGCTGATCGACCTCGACATCGAATCCGCAAGCAAGGAACAACGCAAGAGCAACATCTACAAGGCGGTCATCACCCGCGTGGAGCCGAGCCTCGAAGCCTGCTTCGTCGACTACGGCACCGATCGCCACGGTTTCCTGCCGTTCAAGGAAATCTCCCGCGAGTACATGCGGGGCAACGGAGAAGGCCGCGGCCGCACCCAGGACGCGCTCAAGGAAGGCCAGGAGCTCATCGTCCAGGTCGACAAGGACGAGCGCGGGACCAAGGGCGCCGCGCTCACCACCTACATCTCTCTCGCCGGGCGCTATCTGGTGCTGATGCCCAACAATCCGCGCGGCGGCGGCGTGTCGCGGCGGATCGAAGGCGAGGACCGCAACGAGCTGCGCGAGGTGATCGGCCAGCTGGAAGTCCCCGACGGGATGAGCGTGATCGCCCGCACCGCGGGCATCGGCCGCTCGCTCGAGGAGCTGCAGTGGGACTTGAACTACCTGATGCAGCTCTGGCAGGCGGTCGACGGCGCGGCGAAGATGCAGGCCGGCGCGTTCCTGATCTACCAGGAATCGAGCCTGGTGATCCGCGCGATACGCGACTACTTCCATCCGGACATCGGCGAGATCCTGATCGACACCGAGTCGATCTACGAGCAGGCGCAGCAGTTCATGAGCCACGTGATGCCGGCGAACGTCAACCGCGTGAAGCTCTACAAGGACGACGTGCCGCTGTTCTCGCGCTTCCAGATCGAGCACCAGATCGAGACTGCGTACGCGCGCCAGGTGCCCCTGCCCTCCGGCGGCGCGATCGTGATCGACCATACCGAGGCGCTGGTGTCGATCGACGTCAATTCCGCCCGTGCCACCAAGGCCGGCGATATCGAGACGACCGCGTTCCACACCAACCTCGAGGCGGCGGAGGAGATCGCGCGGCAGCTTCGCCTGCGCGACCTGGGCGGGCTCATCGTCATCGACTTCATCGACATGGAGAGCGGCAAGAACCAGCGCGAGGTCGAGAACCGCCTCAGGGACGCCCTCAAGTACGACCGCGCCCGGGTGCAGCTCGGCAAGATCTCGCGCTTCGGGCTGATGGAGCTTTCGCGCCAGCGCCTGCGGCCCGCGCTCGCCGAGTCGGCGTACATTCCCTGCCCGCGCTGCCACGGCATCGGCCACATCCGTGGCACGGAGTCGACATCGCTGCACATCCTGCGCATCCTGCAGGAGGAAGCGATGAAGGAGAACACCGCGCAGGTGGTCGCGCAGGTGCCGGTCGACGTCGGGACGTTCCTGTTGAACGAGAAGCGCCCGGAGATCCACGGCATCGAGACGCGGTTCAAGGTGAACGTCCTGCTCGTGCCGAACCGCTACCTCGAGACGCCCAACTACACCGTCCAGCGGCTGCGCCACGACGATCTCAACCAGAGCGAGCCGCTGCCCGCGTCTTTCGACATGGTCGAGCGGCCGGAAGAGGAGGACCTCGTCAAGGCGAAGAAGGAGGAAGCGCGCGAGCCGCGGCAGGAAGCCGTGGTCAAGGGCATCACGCCGGCGCAGCCGGCACCCGTGCCCGTCGAGCATGCTCCCCCCGTCGTCGAGCCCCTGCGGCGCGAGAGCAACTGGCTCACCGCGGTGATGGGGTGGTTCAAGCAAAAGCCGATCGAGGCCGAGGTCGCGCCCGCTCCCGTGCCGGTGCGCCAAGAGCCGCGCGCCGAGCGCGGACCGCGCGATCGAACCGAGCGTCGCGACCGTCGCGACGGCCGCGGCGGCGAGCGCCGTCATGGTCGTCACGAGGGACGAGGCGAGGGGCGAGGCGAACAGCGCGACGGCCAACGCGCGCCTCAGCCGCCGCGTCCGCCCCAGGCGGGCGGGCAGCCCCAGGCGCGGCGCGAGCGGGACGGGCGCGATGGCTCGCGGGAAGGGCAGCGCCAGCGGCCGCCGCGCGAGCAGAAGCCCCCGCAGGAAGCGCGAGCGGCCGACCCGTCGGCCGCGGCGATCACGCAGGGTCCCGCGATCGGCGCACAGGACGGCGAGCGCGAAGGCGGTCGCCGCCGCCGCGACCGCAGGCGCGGGCGCGATCGCGGCGAGCGCCACGGTCACGGCACACCCGGCGAGCGCGTCCCGCAGCAGCCGTCCGCGCCGCCGCAGGCTCCGGTAGAGTCAGCGACCCGGGACGAGGACGCCGCGCCGATCGAGCATCAGGAGGTCCGCCGGCCCGCGCCGGCAGTCGACGCGCTCGAGCGGCCTGCGCCGGTCGCACCGCCCGTGGCGCCCGTCGTCGCGGCGCATGTGCCCGAGGCGGTGATCGCTCCGGCGAGCGAAGCGCCGGTGCGGCGCGAGCCTGAGCGCGAGCTCCCGCACAACGCGCCCGAGCTCCCGCGCGTCGCCCTGGAACTGCCGCCGGATTCCGGACTGGTCCTCGTCGAGACGAGCCACGCCGCGCCGGTGGACGACGCCACCGCGCCCGAAGCGAAGCGTCCGCGCCGCGTGCGTCCGCCGAAGGCCGCCGTCGCCGACGAGCCGCTGCAGATGGTCGAGACGACGCACAAGGAGCCGCCGACGGCGTAGCGGCGCTCGCGCCGGCTCTCGCACGTTTGCGGGAATCGCGGCGTAGCCCGGGTTGAGTGCGCGAGCGCGATACCCGGGATGTCGTGCATCACGATCCCGGGGTTCGCCGTCGCGCGCTCCGGGCTGAGGGTTACTGACGTCTACGCGTCCCGCTCGCTCAGCGCCTTGCGCACGGCGGCGAGCAGGCCCGCGGCCGCGGGCTCGACGAGATCGAGCACGCGGTCGAAATCCTCCGTCTCGCCGTGATACGGATCGGGGACCTCGAGGACCTTGCCGCGGGGATCGAAGTCGAGGAACAGAGCGAGATGGCCGCAATAGTCGCGCGGGCGCAGCTCCTCGAGCTCCGACAGATTGAACATGTCCATCGCGACGATCCACTCGAAGCGCGCGAAGTCCTCCTCCTCGAGCTGGCGCGCAAAGCGGTCCGGCAGGTCGTAGCCGCGCAGCCGAGCCTGCTCGACCGCGCGCGGGTCAGGCGGCTGGCCGACCTGGTAGTCGTGCGTTCCGGCCGAATCGATCGCGATCGACTGCGCGAGGCCCGCCCGCTCGACCAGCGCCCGGAAAACCGCCTCCGCGGTCGGCGATCGGCAGATGTTGCCGGTGCAGACGAAGAGAACCGAGGTCCTGCCTCGCCCGCCTTGCGTGGGGTCGATCACTGGCGGCTCTACCGCGCTACTGCATGAACCAGCCGTGGCTCGCGACCAGCGACTGGCCGGTCAGCGCGTTGGTCTCGAACGCGGCGAAGAACAGCGCGACTTCGGCGATGTCCTGGACCGTCGTGAACACCCCGTCGACGGTCTCCTTGAGCATCACCTTCTTGACGACGTCGTCCTGGGAGATGCCCATCGACTGCGCGAGCTCCGGAATCTGCTTCTCGACCAGCGGGGTGCGCACGAAGCCGGGACAGATGACGTTGGTGCGCACGCCGTGCTTCGCCCCCTCCTTCGCCACGACCTTGGCGAGCCCGATGAGCCCGTGCTTGGCGGTCACGTATGGCGCCTTGAACTCCGAGCCTTCCTTGGAATGCACCGAGCCCATGTAGATGATGCTGCCGCCGCGCCCCGACTTGTACATCAGCGGAAGGCAGGCGCGGGTGGTGAGGAACGCGCCGTCGACGTGGATCGCCATCAGCTTCCTCCAATCAGCATACGTGAACTCCTCCACCGGATGCACGATCTGGATGCCGGCGTTGCTCACCAGGACGTCCACGCCGCCGAAGGCCTTGACCACCGCGGCGACGCCGTCGTTGACCGCCTGCTCGTCGGTGACGTCCATCGCCACGGAGATTGCCTGCCCGCCGCCGTCGCGGATCGCCTTGGCCGCGGCCTCGGCGGCGTCCTTGTTGAGATCGGCGATCGCCACGCGAGCGCCCTCCCGCGCGTAGACGCGCGCGATCTCCTGCCCGATGCCGCTCGCGGCGCCGGTGACGATCGCCGCCTTGTCGTTGAGCTTCATGCTGGTCTCCTGTGATTGTGAAGGGGCGCCCCGACGCGGAAACCTTCAGGCGGTGAGGTCGAAGATGCGCACGCCGTCCTCGAGCTTGCTGGCTTCCTTCCACCGGCGATTGGAGCAGGACAGGCGCACGTCCTCCAGGCCCGCTTGCCACAGCCGCTCCATCGTCGCTCTGGAAAATTCGTAGTCCTTGGCGCTGGTCGAATCGCCCGAGCGGCGATTGATGAGGTGCAGGATCGTGATCTCGCGGCGTTCCGCGCACAGCGGGGCCAGGCGCTTGAAGTCCGCGTCTTCGCGCAGCCGCGGCGGCACCTTCTTGAGGAAGCGGGCGAGCACGTCCCGGAACGCCTCGAGCTCGGCCACGCGCGTCGTGTTGAATCGCGTCTTGCTCGAGTACTGGATGTCCTTGGCGCGCTCCAGCACCTGGTCGAGGTTCGTCGGGAGCCGGCCGCGGGCGCTGAACAGGTCCACCTGCACGATCAAGGCGGAGAGCTGGGGCGAGTCGTCGAGCACGTACCACAGCGGAGAATTGGACACGAGCCCGCCATCCCAGTAGTGAACCCCGTCGATCACCGTCGGCGGAAAACCCGGCGGAAGCGACCCGCTCGCCAGCACGTGCCGCGGCGTGATCCGCTGCGCTCCGCTGTCGAAGTAAACCGAGTTTCCGGTGTGGACGTTCACCGCGCCGAGCGAGAGCCGCACGCCCGATCTGGCATTGAGGAAGTCGAAATCGACCAGCTCCTCGAGCGTCGCGTGGAGCGGCGAGGTGTCGTAGACACTCAGCGCTTCGGGCGTGCCGTCGGCCGCGAGAAAGAACGGCGGGACGCGCGGGACGAAGAACCCGGGAACGCCCAGCGCGACCACGGCCGAGGCGTTGAGCCGCGCGAAGGCGATGCGCAGCGGATCGAGCTGCGCCGGTGCGACCAGCGGCAGTCCCGAGGAGACCCGCTCCCAGAACTCGCGCAGCCGCTCGAGCCGCCGCTCCGGCGGGTTGCCGGCGATCAGCGCCGCGTTGACCGCGCCGATCGACACGCCGGCGAGCCAGTCCGGCGCGAAGCCGTGCTCGGCCATGCCCTCATAGACGCCCGCCTGATATGCGCCGAGGGCACCGCCGCCCTGCAGGACCAGGATCCTGTGCTCGTGCTTGTCGCCGAAGGGGGAAGGCGTTTTCTTCTTCGCGGGCATGGCGGATAACGCGTCGGCCTCGTCGACAGCGGGGACCCGGCGCCGTCGCGGCAGCGACGCTGGGTTCCCGCTTCCGCGGGAACGACGACTGTCGGGGGCTACTCCTGCACTGCCACTCCGAAGAGTTTCTCCTTCAGCTGGTACAGCCGGTCGCGAAGCTCCGCCGCGCGCTCGAACTCCAGGTTCTTCGCCGCGTCCAGCATGTCGCGCTCGACGCGCTTCAACTCGCGCTCGAGATCCTTCTCCGGCATCGACTCGTACTTGGCCCGCGCCTGCGCGGCCTTGAGCTGCTTGCGCTCCTCGTCCAGATCGTAGACTCCGTCGATGATGTCCTTGATGCGCTTCTGCACGCCTTTGGGCGTGATGCCCATGCGCTCGTTGTACGCGATCTGCTTGTTGCGGCGCCGTTCCGTCTCGCCGATCGCGGCGCGCATCGAAACGGTCATGGTGTCGGCGTAGAGGATCGCCGTGCCGTTGATGTGCCGCGCGGCGCGGCCGATGGTCTGGATCAGCGAGCGCTCCGCCCGGAGGAAGCCTTCCTTGTCGGCGTCGAGCACCGCGACCAGCGATACCTCTGGGATGTCGAGCCCCTCGCGCAGCAGGTTGATCCCAACCAGCACGTCGAACTCCCCCAGCCGCAGGTCGCGGATGATCTCCACCCGCTCGACGGTGTCGATGTCGGAGTGCAGATAGCGCACCTTGACCCCGTGCTCGTTCAGGTAGTCGGTGAGGTCCTCCGCCATTCGCTTGGTGAGCGTCGTCACCAGCACCCGCTCGTTGCGCTCGACCCGGGCGGCGATCTCCGAGAGCAGGTCGTCGACCTGGGTCTGCGCCGGCCGCACCTCGAGCATCGGATCGACGAGCCCCGTCGGGCGGACCACCTGCTCCACGACCTGGCCCGAGTGCTGCCGCTCGTACTCCGCCGGCGTGGCCGAGACGAACACGCACTGCGGCAGGAGCTTCTCGAACTCGTCGAAGCGCAGCGGCCGGTTGTCCAGCGCGGAGGGCAGCCGGAAGCCGTAGTTGACGAGATTCTCCTTGCGCGCCCGGTCGCCGCGATACATGCCGCCGACCTGCGGGATCGTCACGTGGGACTCGTCGATGAACGCGATGGCGTTCTGCGGCAGGTAGTCGATCAGCGTCGGCGGCGGCTCGCCGGGCTTGCGTCCCGAGAGATGGCGCGAGTAGTTCTCGATGCCCTTGCAGAAGCCGATCTCCAGCATCATCTCGATGTCGAAGCGCGTGCGCTGCTCGATGCGCTGCGCCTCGACGAGCTTCATCTCCTTGACGAAGAACTCCTTCTGCTGTGCGAGCTCGACCTTGATCGCGTCCACCGCCTCGAGCACCTTGTGGCGTCCCGTGACGTAATGGCTCGACGGGAACAGCGTGAAGCGGGCGAGCTTCTGCTTGATGTGGCCCGTCAGCGGGTCGAAGAGCTGCAGCGATTCGACCTCGTCGTCGAAGAGCGAGACGCGAATCGCGTTCTCGGCGTGCTCGGCGGGGAAGATGTCGAGCACGTCGCCGTGCACGCGGAAGGCTCCCCGGCGCAGCTCGGTGTCGTTGCGCTGGTATTGCAGCTCCGTGAGGCGCCGGATCGCGTCGCGCTGCGAGAGCCGGTCGCCCTGCCGGAAGTGCAGGATCATGCTGTGGTACTCGGAGGGGTCGCCGATGCCGTAGATCGCCGACACGGTGGCGACGATGACGCAGTCGGGCCGCTCCAGAATCGCCTTGGTCGCCGACAGCCGCATCTGCTCTATGTGCTCGTTGATCGAGCTGTCCTTCTCGATGTAGAGGTCGCGCGACGGAACGTAGGCCTCGGGCTGGTAGTAGTCGTAGTACGAGACGAAGTACTCGACCGCGTGGCCCGGGAGGAACTCGCGAAACTCCGAATAGAGCTGCGCGGCGAGCGTCTTGTTGGGCGCGAGCACGAGCGCCGGCCGGCCGGTGCGGGCGATGACGTTGGCCATCGTGTACGTCTTGCCGGAACCGGTGACGCCCAGGAGGGTCTGGAACGAGAGCCCGTCCTCGATGCCTTCGACGAGCTTGTCGATCGCCTCGGGCTGGTCGCCGGCCGGAGGAAACGGCTGGTGCAGCTCGTAGGGACTGTCGGGAAACGTGATGACCATGGCGACGCGCAGAGGAATCGATTATTGTAGCCGATGCCCCGCGTCCGGCGCGAGATCGGGCGCGGCCGGATGACGAAACGAATGGGCTGTCGACCGCCTGACAACCGCATGTCGCATGTACGCCGCTGGATCCTGCTGTGTGCAGCCCTCTCCGCGACGCTCGCCGTCGCGCCGGCGCGAGCCGCGCCCTGCGTGGAGCCCGCCTCGGCGTGCACGGAATGGCTGAGCCTCCCCGGCGCCGCGGGACGGCTGCTCCTGTATCGCAGCTATCCGCTCGCCACCCGGAACGACGCCGTCACCCACGCCATCGTCGTCATCCACGGGCGTTCGCGCAACGCCGACAGCTACTACCGGAGCGCGCTCGCCGCGGCCTTTCTCGCCGGCGCGCTCGACAACACGCTGATCATCGCTCCCCGGTTCGCCGCGGGCTCGGGCCGCGACGACGGCGGCCGCGGCTGCCGGGACAAGCTCGCCTCCGACGAGGTCGGCTGGGCCTGCACCGGCAAGGAGCAATGGAAGAACGGTGGCCGCGCCGTCACCGCCGCCGCGGTGACTTCGTTCGACGCGGTCGACGAGATCCTGCGGCTGCTGGCCAGGCGCGAGCTCTTCCCCAACCTCAAGTCGGTCGAAATTGCCGGCCACTCCGCCGGCGGCCAGTTCACCTCGCGCTACGCAATGGCCAATCGCATCCACGAGTCGCTGCCCTGGCCCGTGTCCTACGTCGTCGCGAATCCTTCGTCGTACGCCTACCCCGACAAGCTTCGGCCGACGGCTGTCGCGATGCGGGCGCGCTATCCGACGCTCGCGCCGGGCTACCAGCCCGTGGCGAAGGCCTCGCAGGCGCCGTTCGTCAAGTTCCACGATGCGAAGCAGTGCACCGGCTACGACAAGTGGCCCTACGGCTTGGAGCAGCGCACCGGATACGCCGCGGGCGTCTCCGACGCGGCGCTGAAGCGCCAGCTCGTGACCCGGCCCGTAACTTATCTGCTGGGTGAGCTCGACATCCTGCCGCTGTACGGCTTCGACCAGAGCTGCCCCGCGATGGCGCAGGGACCCACGCGGCTCGCGCGCGGCGTCGCCTACGCCAGGTACGTCACCGAAGCGCTCGGCGCGCCGCATCGCGTCGTGCTGGTGCCGGCCTGCGGTCACAACGCCCGCTGCATGCTCGGCGCGGAGGCTTCGCTCGCCGTGCTCTTCCCCAAGGACTGACCGCCCCTCCGGCTGCGGCGGCGATCGCGCGCCCGGCGCATGTTAAAATTCGCCCGCCTCTTTCCGCTGCGCAGACGATGAACGCTCCCCTCGCCGCTCCTCTCCTCTCCGCGGTCGAAATGGCGCCGCGCGACCCGATCCTCGGCGTCACAGAGGCGTTCAACGCCGATTCGAATCCCGCGAAGGTCAACCTCGGCGTAGGCGTCTACTGCGACGAAGACGGCAAGGTGCCGCTGCTCGACTGCGTGCGCCAGGCGGAGCGCGCCTTGACCGAGCAGGGGAAGCCGCACGTCTATCTGCCCATCGACGGCATCGCGGCCTACGACCGCGCCGTGCAGGGACTCGTCTTCGGCGCCGAGAGCGAGGTCGTCCGCTCGGGCCGCGCGGTGACGGTGCAGGCGATCGGCGGGACCGGCGGACTCAAGATCGGCGCCGACTTCCTGCGCCGGTTCGCCCCCGTCGCGCAGATGTGGATCAGCGAGCCGTCGTGGGAAAACCATCGAGCGCTTTTCGAAAGCGCCGGCTTCGCCGTCAACGCCTATCGCTACTACGACCCGGAAACCCGAGGCCTCGACTTCGGCGGCATGTGCGCCGCGCTCGAGCGCATCCCCGCGGGCGCGATCGTCTGCCTGCACGCCTGCTGCCACAACCCGACCGGCGTCGATCCGACCGCGGAGCAATGGAGCCGCATCGTCGAAATCGTCCGCGCGCGCGGGCTCGTGCCCTTCGTCGACCTCGCCTACCAGGGCTTTGGCGAGGGCGCCGATGCCGACGCGGCGCCGGTGCGCCGCTTCGCCGCGACGCAGGGCCCGCTCTTCGTCGCCAACTCGTTCTCCAAGTCGTTCTCGCTCTACGGGGAGCGCGTCGGCGCGCTGTCGATCGTGGCTGCCGATCGCGACGAGGCCGCCCGCGTGCTCTCGCAGGTCAAGCGCGTCGTTCGCGGCAACTACTCCAGTCCGCCGAGCTTCGGCGGTCAGCTCGTCGCCACCATTCTCGGCTCGCCCGAGCTCTCGTCGCTCTGGGAGAGGGAGCTCGGCGTCATGCGCGAGCGCATCCGTACGCTGCGCCGCACGCTGGTCGAGCGGCTCGCGGTCCACGCGCCGAAGCGCGACTTCCGGTTCGTGCTCGCCCAGCGCGGGATGTTCTCCTACTCGGGGCTCACGAGCGAGCAGGTCGCGCGGCTCAGGAGCGAGTTCGCGGTCTACGCGATCGACAGCGGCCGCATCTGCGTCGCCGCGCTCAACGCGCGCAACATGGACTACGTGGCGCGCGCGATCGGCGCGGTCATCGCGTAGCGCCGTTTTGACACCTCGGCGAGGAGCGCTATAATTTAAGGTTAGCGCGGGAATAGCTCAGTTGGTAGAGCGCAACCTTGCCAAGGTTGAGGTCGCGAGTTCGAGACTCGTTTCCCGCTCCAGTTCCTGATGGGAGAGCAATCGCGCTCTCCCATTTAGTTTGATGCCGACCGCTGCTCGAGCGGTGCGGCAGCCCCGGGCGGGGTGGCAGAGTGGTCATGCAGCGGCCTGCAAAGCCGTCTACGCCGGTTCGATTCCGACCTCCGCCTCCAAACGCGCCTAAGTGCGCGAAAACCACTTGTTGTAGAGCGCCTTGTAGCGTCCGTCCTCGTACATTTCCAGCAGCGCCTTGTTGATTCGCTTGCGCAACGAGCTGCCGTCGGCGACGGCGATGCCATACTTCTGCGCCGCGAAGATCGGGCCCACGACCCGAAGCAGCCCGTTGCCGCGCTTCGTGGCCAGGTATTGAAGAGTCGGGGCGTCGAAGACCAGGGCCTGGACTTCTCCTTTGGCCACGAGGTCGCAGCCCTCCTCGGCGCTCGCCACCTCGACGTAGAGCAGCCCCTGCTCGGTCAGGTAGTCCGCAGCCACCGTGCCGCGCACCGTCGCGATCGTCTTCCCCGCGAGATCGGCTGGACCGCGGATTTTGGAATTGAGCCGATCGACGGTCTGCGTGGAGCTGACGGTGGCGGTCAACTGCGCGATCAGCACGACGCCGAGCAGCCACATGCAGAAGACGATGAGCCGCTTGACGATCCTCGGCGCCTCGCGATCGCCGTGCTCGCCGGTCGCCACGATGAGCGCGACCGCCCACATGCCTTCGCCGATCGAGCGCAGGTAGCCTTTCCGAAAGCACTCGGTCGAACGGCGCTCGACCAGCCAGAGGATGTGGGCCATGACGAGCATGATCAGAAGGAAGACGCCGAGGAGCAGCCCGATCGTCGGCCATGGGATCGAATCGAACACATCCAGCAGGTGACTGCCGGCCTGGGCGTGCACCAGCACCTGCAGGCCGGAGTCGAAATAGGGCTGCGTGAAGTCGATGAAAGCCTCGCGCTCCTTGGTGATGGTGATCGCCGCGATCGCCGCATCGGCCTGGCCGCTCTTGACGGCCTGCAACTGGTCGCCGACGCTCGCGCGACTTCGACCCATGCCGTGCCCACCTTGAGCGACTGCGCCACGGCGTTCCAGAGGTCGATGCTGAAGCCCGTGAATTCCGTGCCCTGCTTGAAGACGAAGGGCTCGATCGGCTTTACCGCGACACGCAGCGCGCGACCCTGCGCTGCGTCCTGCGCAGCCGCGGCTTGCGCACAGACGCCGAGCGCCGTCGCGACGAGAACGATGCCGATTGCGACCCGGCCGCCGGAGCGATCGTTGCCCTGCGATGCGATCGAACGTCGGTCCGGACGCAGCATGTGGCCCTCGGCCCGCGAAGACCGGAGATGGCGGAATACGACGCTGAGCCATTGGCGCACGATCGATCGACTCCTGTCGGTTGCCCTGCGGGCGAAATGCCGGCAAGAGTCTAGCGAGTTGCGCCACCGCTGGCTAAATCCCTTGGCCCGTCCGGGGGCAGGCATCCCCCTCCGGCGTTCATGGTCAGCAATTCGAAAGGAAGTGGCCTTACACTCCCTGTCGGTCGCCTTCTCGGTTCGATCATCGTGGCGACCATCGACGCGGTGCTGCTCATCTTCATCATCCGTCTCATCAAACGCGCCTAGCGACGCTCGCGACCGTGCCGGACGGTTCGTCGCTGCCCACGAACCGTGCGGCACGAACGATCGCCGGTCCCGGGCACCGCTTCCGGGCCCGAGTCGGGCGCCTTCCGGAGGGCTGCGGCGGCTCCGCCGGTCAGTGCAGGTGCTCGTGCGTATGGCTCGTGCCGTCAGCGTGGGTGTGCGGATGCAGGTGCAGCGCGCCGTAGCGCGACTCCAGCCGGCCGAGCTTCCAGACGGCTACCGACCCTGCCCACGCGAGAAGGAACAGGCCGACGATCACGTAGCCTAGAACGCCGAAGTCCAGCCCCGCGACCCCGTCGAGGAACGGTCCCTGCAGGCCGAACGCGCTGATCATGACTTGCAGGAGCTCGATCGTCCCGATCAGCAGCGCCACGGCGATCGACAGGCTCGTGGTCACGACGTTGTAGAAGATCTTGCGCAGCGGATTCAGGAAGGCCCAGCGATAGGCCTTCGACATCAGCACGCCGTCGGTCGTGTCCATCAGCGTCATCCCGGCCGCGAACAGAAGCGGCAGGCTGAGCACGGCGGGCACCGGAAGGTTTCCCATCGACGCGCCCGCGGTCATCGTGAGCAGCGCGACCTCCGAGGCGGTATCGAAGCCGAGGCCGAAGAGCAGTCCAAGGGGGTACATCTGCCAGCTCCGGCTGAGCACTTTTTGCAGCCGGCCGCCGAACAGCCGGTTCAGGAGCCCTCGCTTCAAGAGCAGATCCTCGAGATGCCGGTGATCGTGCGTGCCGGCCCGTGCCTTCCGCCATACGCCGAGGATATCGAGGAGGACCACGATGTTGAGCGCGCCGATGATCCAGAGGAACGTCCCGGACACCGAGGCGCCGATGACCGTGCCGAGGCTCTTGAGCTCGGGCAGCTCGTTGCGGACCACCGCGGCGGCGAAGGCGACAGCGATGGCCAGCCACAGAACGATCGTGGAATGTCCGAGCGAGAAGAAGAAGCCGACGGCGAGCGGACGCTCCCCCTTCTGCAGCATGTAGCGGACGGTGTCGTCGATCGCCGCGATGTGATCGGCGTCGAAGGCGTGGCGCAGTCCGAGCATGTACGCGGCGAACCCGAGGCCTACAAGAGCCGGGTGGCTCGCGCCATAGCGGAGATACAAGCCCCAGCCCACGATGTGGAGCAGCCCGACCGAGCCATAGAGGGCGGCGAGCCGCAGCCACTCCGCGCGGCTGAACGACAGCCGCAGCCGTGCGCCGGGCGCGGCCACGGCGACGTAGGCTCGCCGCGCGACGGCGGCCGAGCGGTCAGGCGGTGAGGCCATGAACCGACCGCTCCCGGGCCACGCGCGACGAGGCGATCGAACTCCGGAGAACGACTCCCGGCAGCATTGCCCACATCGCGCCACCCTGCAGGACGAAAGTCAAGGATGCGATGATAGCGTGCCGCCGGCTCCTGCCTCGGCTACGCCAGCGCAGTCTCTCGCCTCGCCGGCGGGCGGCGAAGGACCCTACGACGATCCCGGCTCCGGCCGCGATGCCACTCGCGGCTGCTCCATCACGGCATCGAGCTCGCCTCCCATGAGAACGACGATGGCCGAGATCCAGATCCAGATCATGAACCCGACGACCGCGCCGAGCGAGCCGTAGGTCCGGTTGAAGCTTCCGAAATTCGCCGCGTACCAGGAAAAGAGCAGTGACGCGATCAACCACGCTGCCGACGCGAACGCGCTGCCCCAGCTGATCCAGCGCCACCGCGCGCCGCGCCGGCTCGGGCCGAAGCGGTAGATCAGCGCGAGCAGCAGCCCGACCACGATCAGCAGCGCCGGCCAGCGTGCGCCCGACACGATGAGCTTCGCCCCCTCGTCCATGCCCACCTGGTGCAGCGCGAGCGGCAGGGCGACGACGCCGCCGATGGCGAGCAGGACCGTGGCGAGCCCGCCGAGCACAAACGCGAGAGAAATCGCGTTCAGCTTCAGGAACCCGCGCTTCTCCTCGACGCCGTATACGACGTTGAGCGCGTCGAACAGGGCCTTGACGCCGCCGTTGGCGCTCCAGAGCGAAACCAGGACGCCCGTCGCGACCGTCAACCCCTTCGTACCCGCGGACTGGGCGACGATGCGACCGATCTCGTCGCGGATGACGTCGATCGCGCCGCCCGGGACGAAGGAGGCTACGCTATCGAGATGCTTCGCGATTGTCGCGGGATCGGCGATCAGCCCGTACAGCGCAACCAGCGCGGCCGTGGCGGGGAATATGGCGAGCAGCGAATAGAACGTCACGCCCGCGGCGATGGCGAGGATCCGGCGCTTGGTCAGGTCGGCGCGGATGCTCCCGAATACCGCCTTCCAGTCGGGCGCGGAAGCATGCGCGCGAGGCGCGTTCCCGATCCCCGCCACCGGGGTTGCGCGCGCTAGGCCGCCGCCAGGGCCGGACCGCTGCGCGGCGGCTTCGGCGTCCCGCATACCACGCAGGTGTCCGCCCGGCCTCGGGCCTTGGTCAATTCCTGTTCGGCACGTTCTCGATATTCGTCGAGCGGCAGGGGCATCCACTGGTCGTCGACGAGTGCACCCAGTTCGTGCCCGCACAGCGGGCAACTGGTGGCTCTGAGCCTCTTCGGCATGTCAGCTCTCCCTCTTAAGTTGTGAATGGTAAGGGGAAATCAGTCGCCAAGCAGAGCGAGAGCTTCCACGGTCGCGCCGTCCGCGACAAGCCGAGCCGCTCTGATTCGCGTGTAGGACAAGCGGCAGACCCTGTGAGATGGGCGCCGGGGGGCATTCAGCCGCGCGGACGCTGGAAGGGCCTCGCGCCGGCACCGCTGGCGCGATCGAAAGGGACGAAAGGGCCGGCTAGCGTCGCGGCCGCTCGGCGTGCGGATACTCTCTGATACGTTCGGGGTGCAGGTATTCCCTGACCTTCCGGACCGAGTGCCCGACTTCGTGCACGGCTTCCGTCAGCGCATCCTCGGATGCACCGAGAATCTTCATCCAGTAGTGCTTTTCGTAATCCTCTTCCAGGTGAACGCGATCCGGTGCGCCGCGATGGGAATCCTCGTCACTCATGACTCTAGCCTTGTCTCGTGATACTGCAACGAGCCTAGGCCACCGCCCAGCCATTCGTCCATCAGCGTCCGTCTGATTTTGCGGTGGGCAGGCGTGGCTCCGGCGGCCGGAAGAGGCGAAGCGCGGGCGAGTTCGTTGGACGCCGGCGAGGCGCGCCCCTGCCGATCCAGGGGTCGCGTGCAGTCAAGCCTCGCGCGATCTAGCGCTGGCGCGGCGCGTTCGTGTCGCGCTCGTCGTCGCGGTCGCCCTTGGGGTCGCGTTGCCGCGAGGGGTCGCTCTGGGGTTGCCGCGGTTGCCCGCCTTGCTCTCCGGGCTTGCGCGGCTCGTCGCGCGAAGGGTTGTCACCCTGCGGACGAGTCGGCTGCTCGTTCGTGCGTGGATCGTTTTGCTTCTGCTTCTGATCCTGGTTCTGATCGTGGCGTTCGTTACCCATCGTAGGACTCCATCCGGTATGCCGAGTCGGTGCGATGGTCAGGCGCGACTGCTGAAGGACTTGCCTCGGCGACCATCGTCAAATCGGCGGCTCAGCAGCGCCCAAGTCATGCAGGTTTCGTACCACGGTCGGCGAGCGACGATCGGGCACCTCTCCAGAGGGTGGAAGTGCCGTCGCATCCGGCGACGTGGCTAGCGGCTAGCGATGACCGAGCATTTTCGCGCGTCGATCGGTAGCATTTGCCGATGTCGCCGCACGAATGCAACGTCGTGAACGGGGCGGCCGCGCTCTCGCCTGCAGCAGTCCGGGCGGCGGGCCGCCGTCACGGGTTATCATGATCGGACAACGGCCGCCTGGGGCGATCTCCGCCTCCCGGCGCGAAGGCCGGCCGCCGGTGTGCATACTTCAGCGATCTGACGGATACCCATGACCGACGATCTCTCCGTCCTGCTCGAACAGAACCGCAAGTGGTCAGAGCGCATGCGCAGCGCCGACGAGAACTTCTTCGCCCGCCTGGCCGAGCAGCAGGCGCCGGAGTATCTGTGGATCGGATGCTCGGACAGTCGCGTCCCGGCGAACGAGATCGTCGATCTTCCCCCCGGCCGGCTGTTCGTACACCGCAATATCGGCAACGTGGTCGTGCATACCGACCTGAACTGCCTGTCGGTCATCCAGTTCAGCGTGGACATGCTCCGCGTGAAGCACATCATCGTCGTCGGGCACTACGGATGCAGCGGGGTCAATGCCGCGTTGGGGAAGCGCCGGGTCGGACTCTCGGACAACTGGCTGCGCCACATCCAGGACGTCTATCAGAAGCACGCGAGCCGCTTCGAAGCCATCGAGGGCGAGGCCGAGCGCGCTGCGCTCCTGTCCGAGCTGAACGTGATCGAGCAGGCGGCGCACGTGTGTCAGACGACCGCCGTGGCCGACGCCTGGCAGCGAAGGCAGGCGCTGACGATCCACGGCTGGATCTACGGCCTGCGCGACGGGCGTCTGCGGGACCTCGGCCTCAGCGTCACCGGTGAGACGGATCTCGCCGCCGCGCACGCGGCCGCCGTCGACGCTCTGACCCGAAAGCGCCTGCGCTAGCGAAGCGCCCTTCCGATACGTCCCCGCGCGCCATGTCCGCCGCGACAAGTCACGACAAGATCGTCGTCGCGTTCGACCTGTGCTCGTCGTCGCAGATCGTGGAAGACCTGCTGCTCAGCAACCGCTTCGACCGCTACGAGACGTTCCTCACTTGCGTCAAGCGCTGGCTGATGAACTGGACGGAGCAGCACTCCCAGGTCAACGGCCGCTTCGAGCTCTACAAGTTCACCGGCGACGGCTGGATCCTGCTCTTCCCCGCGACGATACGAGTCAAGGCGCTCATCCATTCCATGCACAGCCTGTGCGAGATGATCAACGCGGAGCTCGACCGGCACATCGTCCCGAGCCTGAGCAGCCAGCCTCGCGTTCTCGGCGCGACGCTAGGCGTCGAGCGCGGCAACCTGGTCCGGATGATGATGAACGAGCGCGCGGAGTACGTCGGTCGCGCGTTGAACGTCGCCTGCAGGCTGCAGAACGTGGTCAAGGAGCGCGAGCCGCACGCGACCCATGAGGAGACGCTTCACCAGCGCTGCTACAAGGCGCTCGTCTCGGCGCACCTCTACAACGAACGCCTCGCCCAGGTGAACATGCCGTACAGGGTCGACTCCACGGCGTCGGCGCTGCGAAACATCCTGAGCGGGAGCGCCTTCGCCTGCCGCAAGATCGATTTCATGCTCGGCGGCGCGGGCGAAGCGCTGTCGTGGCCCGCTCGCGAAACGCAGGGTTGGACCTGCGCGCGCTCGAACTGGCAGGGCGCCCCGTGAAGCGGACGTTCTCCGGACTCGAGCAGCCTTGAGCGTCATTTGACATCGACTTGGAGATTGGACAGAGCCATGAGAAGGCACCCCGGCAAGCGCCTCCACATCCAGGAAGTAGCGGTCCGGGACGGTTTCCAGATCGAGCCAAAGTTCATCCCGACGGAACAGAAGATCGAGCTCGTCAACGCGTTGTCTCGCACCGGGCTCGCGAAGATCGAAGTGACTTCGTTCGTCTCGCCCAAGGCGATTCCCGCGCTGGCGGACGCCGAGAAAGTCATGACCTCGATCGACCGTGTCCCCGGCATCGTCTACTCGGCGCTCGTGCCGAACGCGCGCGGCTGCGAGCGCGCGCTGGCCTGTGCCGTCGACGAGATCAACCTTGTGATGTCGGCGAGCGACGGCCACGGTCGCGCCAACCTGCGGATGACGCCCGAGCAATCGCTCGCGAGCTTTGCGGAGATCATGAAGATCGTCGCGGGCAGCAAGGCGACCGTCAACGCCGCGCTGTCGACGGCGTTCGGCTGCCCCTTCGACGGCCACGTGCCGGTCTCGCGCATCCTCGGCTTCGTCGATCGCTACGAGGAAATGGGCATCGCCAGCGTGACGGTGTGCGATACGACGGGCATGGCGAATCCGGCGCAGGTGGCCGAGCTCTGCGAGGCGGTGCTTGCGCGTGCGCCTGCCATGCAGGTCACGGCGCACTTCCACAACACCCGCGGCATGGGGCTGGCGAACGCGCTGGCTGCGCTCGACGTGGGGATCGACCGCTTCGACGCCTCGCTGGGCGGCCTGGGCGGCTGTCCGTTCGCGCCCGGCGCGTCGGGCAACGTCTGCACGGAAGACCTGGTCCACATGTTCGCGGCCATGGGCTACGAGACCGGCGTCGACCTCCAGAAGCTCCTGGCGATCGCGCGCGGCCTGCCGGCGATCGTCGGGCACGACATCCCGGGACAGGTCGTGAAAGCGGGACCCTGGGATCGTCGCTATCCGCTGCCGGCGTGGGTCACCCAGGGGGGCACCCGGGCACGGCCGAGCTGAAGGGCCCGACGTTCGAGGACCCTCACGGCCAATGATGCGGATGAGACTCAACCAGCCGCGCTACCGCGGGGCGACCGTCCTGCTCGCGCGCGAGAGCTTCGGCTGCGGCTCCTCGCGCGAGCACGCGGCGTGGGCCCTCGCCGATTACGGAATCCGCGCGATCGTCGCCCCAGCTTCGCCGACATCTCTCGCGGGACCTGCTACAAAAACGGAATCCTCCCGATCGCGCTCGAAGGTCCCGTGCTCGACGAGCTCTTCGCCGCCTTGGAGGCCACCCCTGGCTACGCGTTGGCGATCGACCTCGAGGCGCAGAGCGTGACGACCACGAAGGGCGCGGTTCATCGCTTCGCGATTGACGCGTTCCACAGGAACCGCCTGCGCAACGGGCTCGACGACATCGCCCTCACGCTGGCGAAAGCCGAGAGGATCCGCGACTACGGGAAGCGTCGCGCCGGGCTCGAGCCGCGGCTGTTCGCCACGGCTGGCGAAGGCCGCCTCGCGAGTCCATTCGGCCCGGCCATCGACGGTGCGTTCGAAGCGGCAGCGTTGACAGTGCGACTCTCGTAACCGATGATCGCCTGGGCGGCCCCCGGGCGACACGGCGGGTCGGCCCCGCACCGACCTTCGACATGATGTCGGCCATCCGCTTCGAGGACGCTGCCGACGTGCTCGGGCACGTTGGACAGGAGGTCTGCGTGACCGATTGGATGACGATCGGCCAGCCGCGGATCGATCTGTTCGCGCAAGCGACCGGCGACTTCCAGTGGATCCACGTCGACGTCGAGCGTGCCTCGAAAGCCTCGCCGTACGGCGGAACGATCGCGCACGGCTTCCTTACCCTCTCCCTGCTGGGCAAGTTCTACGAAGACTACCTGTCGTATGCCCTGCCCTTCTGCGACATCGGCGTGAACTACGGCTTGAACAAGGTGCGCTTCACGAATCCCGTGCGCGCGGAGAGCCGCGTACGCGGCCGCTTCGTCCTGTCCAGGCTGGACAAGGTCGACGGAGGACTGCAGCCGACCTTCATGGTGACTGTGGAGATCGAGGGCCAGCATAAGCCGGCGCTCGTCGCCGAGTCGGTGGTGCGGCGCTACTTCAAGCGCGCGTCCTAGCGCGCGACAACGGTCCATGCGCGCAGTCCTGTGCAAGGCCTTCGGTCCACCGGAGAGGCTGGTCGTCGAGGAGGTCCCCCCGCTGCAGCCCGGCGCCGGCGAAGTCGTCGTGCGCGTGAAAGCCGCCGGCGTCAACTTCCCCGACTCGCTCATCATCCAGAACAAGTACCAGATCAAGGCCGCGCTGCCCTTCTCGCCTGGCGGCGAGTTCGCCGGCGTGATCCGCGAGGTCGGCGAAGGCGTGACGCGTTTTTCGGCCGGGCAGTCCGTCATCGGCTTCACGGGCTGGGGTGCCTTCGCCGAGGAAATCGCGGTGGGGCAGGATCGCCTCGTCCCGATGCCCGACGGCATGCCCTACGACATCGCGGGGTCGTTTCTTATGACCTACGGTACGTGCTACCACGCGCTCTCGGATCGCGCCCGGCTGGCGCCTGGAGAGACGGTGCTGGTGCTCGGCGCCGCGGGCGGCATCGGCATCGCCGCCGTCGAGATCGCGAAGGCGCTTGGCGCCCGCGTGATCGCCGGCGCATCGTCGGCCGAAAAGCTGCGCACCTGCCTCGCGCACGGCGCCGACGAAGCCATCGAGTACCAGAGCGAGGACTTGCGCGTGCGGCTCAAGGCGCTGACGGGCGGCCGCGGCGTCGACGTCGTCGTCGACCCGGTCGGCGGCAGGTTCAGCGAGCCGGCGCTGCGCAGCGTCGGCTGGCGAGGACGCTTTCTCGTGGTGGGCTTCGCCGGCGGCGAGATACCGAAGATCGCGCTCAACCTTCCGCTCTTGAAGGGATGCTCGATCGTCGGCGTGTTCTGGGGCGATTTCCTTCGCCGCGAGCCGGCGAACAGCCAGCGCGACCTGCAGACGCTGGTCGCGCTCTACCGGGCGGGAAGGATCAAGCCGCTCGTATCCAGGCACTATCCCCTGGAAGCGGCGGGCGACGCGCTCCAGGCTCTCATGAGCCGAAACGTCCAGGGAAAGGTCGTCATCGTTCCCTGATCGGCGTGGCCGTTGGGTTGAAGCCCTCCCGGAGGACCCATGGAGATTGCAGGCAAGGTGGCGGTGGTCACGGGCGGATGCAGCGGCATCGGCGCAGGCCTCGCGCGGCGCTTCCGCCACGAGGGCGCGCGCGCCGTGGTCGTGGCCGATCTGCGCCTCGACAACGCGCCGGAGGGCACGGCCGCGCATCGCTGCGACGTCGCCTCGCAGCCCGACGTGGCGGCGCTCGTCGCGCGCGTGATTGCCGATCACGGCCGGATCGATCTCTTCTGCTCCAACGCCGGCGTCCTGACGCCCGGCTGGGATGTGCGCGAGGCCGATTTCGAGCGCTGGCAGCGCGACTGGAACATCAACGTCATGGCCCATGCCTATGCGGCCAAGGCCGTGCTTCCGGCGATGATCGCCCGCGGGGAAGGCTACCTGCTGCAGACGCTCTCCGCGGCGAGCCTGCTGGCGACGCCGGAGTCCATCGTCTACACCACGACCAAGCACGCGGCGCTCGGGCTCGCCGAGTCGCTCGCCTTCACTTACGCGCGCTTCGGCATCCGCGTTTCCGCGCTCTGCCCCATGGGCGTTCGCACGCCCATGGTCGACGAATTCGACGGGGGCGGCGGGAGCGCCGGCATGGACGGGCTGCTCGGCGTCGACGACGTCGCGGAAGCCGCGATCGCCGGGCTGCGCGAGGAGCGGTTCCTGATCTTCCCGCACCCGAGGGTCCCCGACTACTATGCCAAGAAGGCCGCGCAGCCCGAGAAATGGCTGAGACGGATGGCGGCGCTGCAGGCGCAGTTCACGAGCTCCGCGAAGTGAGCGCTCGGCGGCTGCGGCCGGACCGCGGGCTCGCGACGTCCCGGCGGCGGATGGTATCTTTCGAGGCATGAGGATCGACGCCGACTTCACCGAGCTCAAGCAGCGCCTCCAGACGATCGAGGATCTGAGCGACGCGCAGAAGGTCCTCGTGTGGGATCAGGCGACCTACATGCCTCCGGGCGGCGGCGAGGCGCGTGGCCGGCAGCTCGCGCTTCTGAGCAGCATGGCGCACGAATCCCTCACCGATCCGGCGGTCGGCCGGCTGCTGGACTCGGTCACGCCGTGGGCCGAAGCGCAGGGCGCCGATTCCGACGAAGCGGCGCTGGTGCGCGTCGCGCGCCGCGACTACGACCGCGCGACGCGCGTGCCTTCCTCATTCGTGCACCGCCTCGCGGAGCACACGGCGGCGACGTACAACGCCTGGCAGCGGGCGCGCCCCGGCAACGATTTTGCCGCGGTGCGCGCGCCGCTCGAGAAGACCGTCGCGCTGAGCCGCGAGTTCGCCGGCTTCCATGAGGGGCGCAGCCACTCCTGCGATCCGCTCATCGACCATGCCGAGGAAGGCATGGACGTGGCCACGGTGCGCAAGCTCTTCGGCGAGCTGAGGCCCGGGCTCGTGGCCCTGCTCGCCGCGATCCGCGCGCGTCCCGAGCCGGACGATCGCTGCCTGCGCGGCGACTTCCCCGAGGCGGCTCAGCGCGCGTTCGGCGAGATGGTGGTGCGCGCTTTCGGCTACGACTTCCAGCGCGGACGCAACGACAAGACGGCGCATCCGTTCATGATCAAGCTCGGTCGCGGCGACGTTCGCATCACCGGCCGGTACCGGACCGACTCGCTCTGCGACGGACTGTTCTCCATGCTCCACGAATCCGGGCACGCGATGTACGAGCAGGGCATCGACGAGCGCCTGGACGGAACGCCCCTTTACCACGGGACGACCTGGGGAGTGCACGAGAGCCAGTCGCGTCTCTGGGAGAACCTCGTCGGCCGCAGCCTGCCCTTCTGGCGCCACTGGTTCACGCCCCTGAAGAGCGCATTTCCGAGAGTGCTGGATGGCATCGAGCTCGGTACGTTCCACCGCGCGATCAACAAGGTCGAGCCTTCGCTCATCCGCACCGACGCCGACGAGGTCACGTACAACCTGCACGTCATGCTGCGCTTCGACCTCGAGCTCGAAATGCTCGAGGGCAAGCTCGCGGTGGCTGACCTGCCCGAGGCATGGCGATCGCGAATGAAGGCGGACCTCGGGATCGCGCCGTCCGACGATCGCGACGGTGCGCTGCAGGACATGCACTGGTACACGAGCATGGTCGGCGGCCAGTTTCAGAGCTACACGCTCGGCAACATCATGAGCGCGCAGTTCTTCGCCGCCGCCCGCCGCGATCTGAGCGATCTCGACGCGCAGATGGAGGCCGGCGAGTTCGGCGCGCTGCGCCGCTGGCTCATCGAGAAGATCTATCGCCACGGTCGCAAGCTGACCGCCGATGAGATTGTCCGGCGCGCGACGGGCGCGCCCTTGTCGATCGAGCCCTACGTCAACTACCTCGACGCCAAGTACCGCGCGTTGTACGGGCTGGCGTAGCGCCGGCCAGCGCGCTCCTCGGGCGTCAGCCCATCACCGCGGCCCGCGGCGGTCCCTCGAGGGCGCGGGCGTGACTGCCGAGCACGCGCCCGGTATCCGCATCGACCAGAACCTCCTGGCGGCTCCGCCGGTTGTAGCCGGCGATGTCGAGAAACCAGACAGGCCGGCCGTCGCGGTGCTCGAGCCGTTCGGCGAGGACGGTTCCGTCGGGAACGCGGTCGAGCCCGATCTCCCTCGCCTGGTTCATGGTGATCTTGGGCTGATCGATGGCGCCGGCGCTGTAACCGACTGCGTAGACCGACGACGAAGCGCCGGCGAGAAGCACCGCGCTCAGCGCGATTGCGACGAATCTTGGATGTTTCATGAGCTGCTCCTTTCGATATCGGGCCACACAAAATTGGAGCGCTGCCGAGGCGTCTTCGTTCAAGTGCGGACCGCAGGCCACGAACTCGCGCGCGAGCGCCCTCTCTAATCAGGAGGTGCGGAGGTGCAATGCGCAGCTGCGCCCGCCGACGCCTCCCAGGCGCTCGCGCGATTTCGTAGGACGTTCTCCTAGGAGGCTCCATGGATCAGAAGAACAAGCTGTCGCGTCGGTCGCTCCTCGGCCGCGCCGCGTGGATCGCGAGCGCCACGCTGGTCGGCGCGGTCATTCCGATCGAAGCCGCGTTCGCGCAGCAGAAAGTCTCGAAGGAGGCGATGAAATACCAGGACAAGCCGAACGGCGACAAGCAGTGCTCGAACTGCATGCAGTTCGAGCCGCCGTCGAGCTGCAAAGTCGTGGAAGGAACGATCAGCCCGAACGGCTACTGTCTCGCATGGGTGAAGAAGGCTTGAGCCTGCGCGCTCTATGACGCGATTGGCATAGCATGCCCCTCGAGTTGCTGGAGGAAGGCTTCGCGCTCACGACCGTCGACAAGGCGATCAAGTGGGCGCGGACCGGATCGCTGTGGCCCATGGCGTTCGGGCTCGCGTGTTGCGCGGTCGAGATGATGCACGCGGCCTCGTCGCGCTACGACCTCGATCGCTTCGGCATTGTGTTTCGTCCGAGCCCGCGCCAGGCGGACCTGATGATCGTCTCCGGCACGCTGTGCAACAAGATGGCCCCCGCGCTGCGCAGGGTCTACGACCAGATGGCGGAGCCCAAATGGGTGATCTCCATGGGCTCCTGTGCCAACGGCGGCGGCTACTACCACTACGCGTATTCGGTCGTCCGCGGTTGCGATCGAATCGTCCCGGTGGACGTGTACGTGCCGGGTTGCCCGCCGACCGCCGAGCAGCTGCTCTACGGCATCATCCAGCTGCAAAACAAGATCTGGCGAACACAGACCATCGCCCGCTGAAGGTCCGAACGACGCGATCTCGCCTCGATCGGGCCTGTCCCCGGACCCTTCCGGGCATTGCTAGAATGCGCGCAGCCCGGGTGGTGAAACTGGTAGACACAAGGGACTTAAAATCCCTCGTCGGGTAACTCCGTCGTGCCGGTTCGAGTCCGGCCCCGGGCACAGGACAACAGATTGCGGAGTCCTGAAGTCTGCTGTGGCGTTCGATCGTGTCTCCCGGAACGGCGCGTAAGAGCACCGCTATCCGAGCGCCCGCTGCAGTGCCTCGCGCAGGCGATCGAATTGCGGCGGATCCTGCGTCTTGAGCAGCGCGAGATCGTTCGTGATTCGCTCGAGGCGCGCGATCGCGGCCTCGCGCTTCACCTGGTCGATCTGGTGCTTCATCGCCAGGAAGGCGGAGAATCTCTTGTCCTTGGATGCGCCCTTGCCGCGCTCGCCGATGAGCGCCTCCAGCGCATCGGAGATCCGGCCGAGCTGCCGTCCATAGCTGTGCTTGGCGACAACATCGACTTCCGTCTCGGGCGAGGTGGAGTTGTTGCTGTTGATGTTGAACGTCCAGCCCGGGAGAATCGGCTCGGTGAGAACCTCAGGCGCGGTGCGCCACGTGAAGGGCCACGTGCGCATCCATTCGGTCGGATCGCCCGCCCATGAAAAGCGGGAGGTTTCGTTCGTGATCATCGGGCTGCGCTCCGCAGTCATCGAGAGGTTGGTTCGTTCCTGATTCGCAGATTATGCCGGGGAAAGCCACGGGTGCAACGCGACAATTCATGCCGGCGCTTGCGGAGTTCGCGCCGCGATGACAACATCCCGCGTCGTCGCCGAACGGAGTCGTCATGGAACTGGAAGCGAAAGTGGCCGCGCTCGAAGCGCGGATGGAGGAACTGGCCGCCATGGTCGAGGGCCTGGCAAAAGCGATCGCGGTCACTCCGGTCATCCTCGCCAACGCGATTCCCGATGCCCGCACGACCGTCGTGCGCGAGCTGCGGGCGGCGGCGGATGCGAGAGGCGCGACGCCCGCGACGCGGGCGGTCCTCGAGGCTGCGCTTAAGGGATTCGTCTGAGACCGGCCCAGGCGAAGAACAGGTTTGGGGCGGGAGCAGCACGCGCCGAAGGCCGGAAAGGAGAACGCGATGAAACGCTGGCTCGTGTGGCTTCTGGTTCCGCTGCTTTCGGGCTGCATCCCGATCGGCATCCGCGGATCGAACATGCCCTACGCCTCAGTCGCGCCGTCCCTCCACGAGCGCGGCGAGATAGCCGAGGCAGCCGACCAGCATGGCGGCGATCCCCGCCAGCAGCAGCGTGCCGATCTGAAATCCGCCGAAATTGTAGACGCCGCGAAAGCGCAGCAGGACGGCAGCGAGGCTCAGCAGGAGCCCGGCGATGCCGCCCAGGCGGCCGACCCAGACCAGTAGGCTCGGCATGTTCAGCGAAGCGACCCGGATTTGCTCGTCGTCTGGCTCAGCTGGCGCGCTTGCATCTGCGCCTCGCGAACCTGCTCGGGACTGAGCGCCCGGAGCAGCGCATCGCGCTGCAGTGTCGCGCCGGCCACGTCCTGCGCGGCGGCGAGATTGAACCACACGTAGGCTTTGACGTTGTCTGCGGGAACGCCTACCCCCGTGTGATACATCTGGCCCAGCGCGTACTGGGCGTCGCCGTGACCTCTCGACGCCGCCAGTGTCAGCCACCGTGCGGCCTGGTCGTAATCCTGGATCACGCCCGCGCCGTCGCGCAGCTCATTGCCGAGCTCGTACTGCGCCTCGACGTTGCCATGCTCCGCGGCGCGCTCGAGCCACGCCTGGGCCTGCCTTTTGTCGGTCTCGATGCCGCTTCCTCCGGCGTAGACGTGAGCGAGCTTGTATTCGGCGCCCGGGTCGGCGCTCTCGGCGCGCTTGATGATTTCGGCGAGCCCGCCTTCCGCGGTCGGCGCGGGTCGCGGCGGAGGCGGTGAGCTCGACACATTCCACGCAACCACGCCCGCGATCACCGCGATCGTGACGAATCCGAGCGCATAGTTGGCCCGGCGGCTGATGACCCAGAAGCGCTCGCCGCAGTCGCGGCAGCGATAAGGCGAGCGCAGGCGAGGTCCGCGCGCGCCTTCCTCCGAGGCGCGCAGCTGCGACCGCCGGACGTTGAGGCTGCCGCAGGCCGGGCACTTCGTAAACATCGATCTGCCCCCCAATCGCTCCCGCCGATTGAACACCAGAGGGCGCTCTTATGCAACCAATCTCGCGTCTCGCGCCCCTTTTAGGCTGTTTACGACAATTATCTCGGCGAACGAAGGGCATGCTCCGTCGGTCAAATTGCCTCGTGATCGTGGGTCGATTCGGCGCCGTTGCTGCCGTTCCGCTGTCAGCGTTGCTTACAGGCGGCGGTGGCTGCGGAATGGCCCTAAGTCGTTCTGCCATAAGAATCAAGCGTTCACGCCCGCGGCATGAGATGTGCTTGAAGGGGCGAGACACTATTGACGCGCATTTCTGAGCTATCCTTCACGCTTGCATGAAGCGGCCCCGGCGCATGTCCGATCCGAACAACAAGCCCGGCGCACCCACGGACCCGGTATCACCAGCTTCCGCGGGCCCGGAGCAACCGTCCCGGCGGCGTCTGCTTGGTGGCAGCCTGGCCGCGGGGCCCGTGCTGCTGACGCTGACGAGCCGGCCTGTCCTGGCTGGAGGGTCGCACAACGGTGGCGGCGGAGGTGGCGGTATCCTCCGTTGCACCACCCCGTCGGGTTTCGTTTCGATGAACGCGAGTACCGCCGGCCGTGGCGTGTCCTGTTCCGGCCGCTCGGCCATCTACTGGAAGGATTCGAGCAGTTTCAGTCAATGGCCGGCCAACTACTATCCGACCACCGTCAGCGGGATGCACGGCCACAAGGCGACAGGCTTCAACGACATTTTCACGCCGCAGCTCAAGCTCGGGACCAACACCAGCCCCACGCTGCTGGATGTCCTGGACGCGGGATCGGGTGGCAACAACGTCGCGAGGGCGCTGGTCGTGGCGCTCCTCAATGCGGCCTCCGGACTCACCCCCGTGCTGTCGGTGACCCTCGTCAAGTCCATGTGGAGCGAGTATTGCCAGCACGGCTACTTCTCCCCGTCCTCGGGCGCCAAGTGGAGCGCCGCGGAGCTTCTCGACTACCTGTCGACGACGCAGGCCTAGTTTTCCGCCATACTCCTCTGCCTGTATGGCAGGGGCGATTCCCGATCCTTCATCCTCCGCGCTGCGCTGGCGCTCCGTGCCGCCGGACGCGCTCGCCTGGCGCCACTGGGGCGAGGAGTGGGTCGTCCGCAACGAGCGCAACGGCAACACCCACCTCCTCGGTCCGGTCGCGGGACGCGTCCTCGAACTGCTCGCGCACGCTCCGGGGCCGCTCGCCACTGCTGAGCTGACCGCTGCGCTCGATCCGACGCTCGGTGCTTCCGCCGCGTCGGTGGAGGACGTCCTGACCGAATTCCGCCGTCTCGGCATCGCGGAAGCGCTGCCGGGATGATCGTCGCCGATCTTGCCCGGCCGGTGCTCGCGCGGCGCTTGCGCGACGAAGGCTTGCGCGTGCGCACCGGTCCCGTCGTCAACCGGATCCAGTCGCGCCTGCCGCGCGTGGCGCAGGGGATCGCACTGCACTACGCCGAGTACCCGGTCGAGGAGGCCGACGGCTTCGCGGATTTCCACGTGAACATCGTGACGCCTCGCGGGGTGCGCCGCTGGGCGCGGCCCCAGGTTCACTTCCAGTTCGACGGGATGCGAGCGTTCCTGCCGCTTCCGGCCGACCAGGCCTTCGCGATGCTGGAATGGGGACTCAACTGGTGCGTCAGCGCCAATTGCCACCAGTATCTGATCGTCCATGCCGCCGCAGTCGAGCGTTCGGGGCTCGCGGCGCTGCTACCCGGCCCGCCTGGATCCGGCAAGAGCACCCTCTGCGCCGCGCTGGTGAACAGGGGGTGGCGGCTCCTATCCGACGAGCTCGCTCTGCTCGATTTCGCGTCGGGCTTCGTCGTGCCGCTGCCGAGGCCGGTGAGCCTCAAGAACGAGTCCATCGCGGTGATTCGCCGCTTCGCCGCCGACGCCGTCATCGGACCGATCGTCCAGGACACGGTGAAGGGCTCGGTCGCCCATATGCGCGCACCCCCGGACAGCGTGCAGCGTGCCGGGCAGCCGGCGCGCGCGCGCTGGATCGTGCTGCCCCGCTACGAATCGGGCGTCGGCGCCCGCCTCTCGCCTCTCGGGAAGGCCCGCGCGTTCATGTGCCTCGCCGACCAGGCGTTCAACTACGACGTGCACGGCCGCCGAGGCTTCGAGTTCCTCGGCGACGTCGTCGGCGGCTGCGACTGCTTCGAGTTCGACTACGCCGACCTGGACGCGGCCGTGGGCGCCTTCGATCGGCTATCCCGGCCTTGAGCCGCGAGCGCATCGATCCCCTGCTTGGCTTGCTGCGCGACCCCTCGGCCGCTGCGCGCTTCCAGCTCGCTGACTGGGACGCGCTCATCCGAAGCGCGCGCCGGGCGAATCTCCTGCCTCGCGTCGCCCTCGACCTCGACGAGCGCGGGCTCACGGGGCTCGTCCCCGAAGCGCCGCGGGCGCACCTCGAGGCGGCGCGCGTCCTCGCGGCGGCGCAGGCGGCGGCCGTGCGGCGCGAGGTCGCGTTCATCGATCGCGCGCTCGCGGATCGCGGCGTACCGATCGTGCTGCTCAAGGGCGCTGCCTACCTGATCGCGGGCCTTTCCGCCGCGCGCGGTCGCATGTTCTCCGACGTCGACATCCTCGTTCCGGCGGAGACGCTGGCCGACATCGAGGCGAAACTCATGCTGCACGGCTGGGCCTCCGCCAAGACATCCGCGTACGACCAGCGCTACTACCGGCGCTGGATGCACGAGCTGCCGCCGCTGAAGCACCATACCCGGCAGACCGTGCTGGACGTGCACCACGCCATCCTGCCCACGGCCGCGCGGCTCAAGCCGGACTCGGCGAAGCTGCTGGCCGCCGCCTTTCCCGTTCCCGGCGAGCCTCGGCTTCGCGTGCTGGCGCCGGTCGACATGGTGCTGCACAGCGCGACGCACCTCTTCTGCAACGAGGACGTCGGCAACAGCCTGCGCGACCTGGTCGACCTCGATTCGCTGCTGCGCGAGCTCGCGGTGCGCCAGGGCTTCTGGGAGATCCTTGCCGGGCGTGCGGCCGAGCTCGATCTCGCCCGGCCGCTGTACTACGCGCTGCGCTACGCCCGCGGCGTTCTCGACACGCCGGTTCCCGATACCGCCATCCGCGCGGCCGACGCCGGCCGGCCCCCGCCGTGGCTGCGCGGCCTGATGGACGGACTGTTCCTGCGGACGCTGCATCCGAGGCACGCGGACCGCGCCCTCACCTCGCTCGCCCGTCTCTCGCTCTACGTGCGCGCGCACTGGCTGCGCATGCCGCCGCTGCTGCTCGCGCAGCATCTCGCCGTGAAGGCGTTCCGGCGCGAGGAGAGCGTCGGCTGACCCAGAGCGAGCACGCCAAAAAAAAGCGGCCCCGCGAGGGGCCGCTCGGATGATTCGTTCGAGGGGCGCTGCTTACGACGCCTTGCGCCTGCGGAACGCGCCCAGCCCGGCAAGGCCCAGCCCCATGAGCGCCAGCGTCGCGGGCTCGGGAGTGCGTTGCGTCTGGTCGACGGTGTTTGTCAAAACCGAGATCGAGGCACGGCAATCCGTCAAGCCGCTGCAGCTCGCGTTGATATCCTTGATGTAGCCCAGCTCCGTGAGGCCCGGATTGAAGCCGATTTGCGCGGTCGACGAGCCGGGATTGCCTACGCTCAGGCTCTCGCTTCCGTTGGCGCAGGTGAGGTACGAATCGTTCTCGCACAGAGTCTCGTCTACGCCGAAGGAGCCGCCCCCTGACACGCCACCGGTGACTGCGATGTGAGCGCTGGTAATGCAATTCGGATTCGTCGCTTCGCACGTGACGTTGTAGAGAAGCGAGAAATCTACGGTCTGGCCGCTGTTGGCGGTCAGCCCGAACTGGAAGATGAAGCCGTCCAGCGATGGGGTGCTGACGATCTGCTGGATGATGATTTGACCTGCGGTCAGATCGCCCGAGATCAGGAAGTCGCTGAACGTCTTGTCGTCGATCGTGCAGCCACCGCTGCTGTCGGTCGCCGCGAGATCGGCATAGGTCAGCTGCCCCCCGGCCCCGGTACCGGTCAAGCTTGCGCACGTCGGGACCGCACCGGCCTTCAGGCTGTAGCCGGCGGCAAGCGCGAACACCGCTGCCATCCCAACCAGATACTTTGTAAGCTTCCTCATTTCTACCCCCTCACAATGAACGGGTCACCCGTCTGGAAAAATACTGCATAAGACTTCGGGCCAACAAAAAGCACCTTCCGTACCACGGGGTCAGGATCTTTATTTTTCAATGAGTTGCGCTCTGACCCGTCTCGCGGCCCCGGGGCGTTTGTCAAATTCCCTGACAAGACCAACGGGCATCTCGCTCGCTGACCACTCCGCGCTCTGGCGTGAAGACGCGGCAAACACCGCTGGACGAGGAGCGTGGCGAGCAAGTGCCCGCACGAGTCCCCCCGGCGCTTGGCCGGCTCGACTGCGGCGGACCCGCCCGGGAGCACCCCGCGCCGGGCCCGAACGGTGCCTCGACCCCGAGGTCGAAAAGCTGTCATGGCAGAGGGTCGGCGGCGGCGCACAACCCGGCGGCGCCGGAGCGCCTGCAGTCTCCCCTGCCGATTATCGCGCAGTCCGCGGACCGACGCGACGCTCCGCCGGGATGTAAACGCCTTCGACATCGCCCGTTCACCGCTCCGGCGCAGCCCGGCGCGGGTGCTACCATCCCCCGCCAAACGATGCTTCCACGGTGATCCGTTGGCGCTGCAAACCCGCCCGCCGAAAGAGAATTGCGCCGCTCGAGGCCCGGCTCCCGGGATCACTGCCGGCAGAGCGAAATCGAGCGCCGGATGAGGCCGAGCGGTGCCCGCTGGGGGCTTGCCTCGCTCGCCTATGCCGCGCTGGTCGTCTACGGGAGCCTGTATCCGTTCAGCGGCTGGACGATCGAAGGGCTCAGGCTCTTTTCCTTCCTGGCCGCCGGCTGGCACGAGCATCTCTCGCGCGCCGACGTCGTCACCAACCTGCTTGCCTACATGCCGCTCGGCTTGCTGCTGGTGCGCTGGTTGCGGGGGCACGGGTGCCGATTGCGAGTTGCGATGGCCGTCGCCATCGCACTCGGCTCCTCGCTCAGCTTCGCGATGGAATCCCTGCAGCAGTTCATTCCTTCGCGCATCGCCTCGGTGAGCGACCTCGTTGCCAACACGCTGGGCACCGTCGTCGGCGCTTCGCTCGCAGGGGTCATGCACAGCGAGAGCCTGCCCTGGGCGGTCGCGATGCGCTACCGGGAGCGGTGGTTCCGACCGGGCCGGCTCGTTGACCTGGGACTGATCGCGATCGGCCTGTGGGCGCTCTCCCAGCTCACGCCGCTGGTGCCCTCGCTCGACCTGGGCAACCTGCGACACGGGCTGTCGCCGATCTGGCAGACGCTGCAGCACCCGGGCCGGTTCAATTTCGCGCAGTGGGCGACCTACGTGCTCTACCTCTCGGGGCTCGCCCTGCTGGCAGCGATGCTGGGAGCCCCGGGCCAGTCCGCATTCGCCCGGTTCTTCGCCTTCGTCGCTTGCGTGCTGGCAAGCAAGATCGTGATCGTCACGCGGCAGCTGTCGCTGGAAGCGGCCACGGGTGCGCTGTGCGCCTTGCTCGTCGCCTCGCCTCTCCTGCGTCTGAGCCGGGGGGCGATCGCCGCCGTAAGCGCGCTCCTCATCCTCTGTGGATTCACCGTCGCCGAAGTCGACAGCGATCCTGCCGGCGCCCTGTACCCGTTCAACTGGGTGCCCTTCGCCGGCCATCTCGAGAATCCGCTGATCGGGATCGCCTCGATCCTCGAGGAGATCTGGCCGGCGGCGGCGCTCGCCGCGCTCGCCCGCCTCGCGAGCCCTCCGCGACTTCGGCGCATGTTCGTCTGGGCTGGATTCGCAGCGATCGCCTGCTTCGCCTTCGGGCTCGAGTGGTATCAGCAGTATCTGCCCGGCCGCGTGGGCGACTTCACCGTTGTGCTGCTCGTCGCCGGGGCGTGGTTTCTGATCTGGTCGATTCCGGCCGGAGAGCCGGGCATGGCGAGGCCGGAGCCGGAAGCGCAAGCCGCGCCGCAAGGCGGGCGGCGAACCTGGGTCATCGCCGCGACCTTCGGCGTGGCGGCGTTGACGACCGCAGGCGGGATCCTGCTCGGACGCGGCCGTCAGGCGGAACTCCGCGTGGACGAAAGCAAGCTCCCGAGGCTGCCGGCGCCCGAGCAGCTCCCGCCGGTTAGCCTTCCGTCGTTCCGGCACGCCCATCCGCGACTGCCCAGCCCGAGCTCGGCCGATCTCCTCATCGTCGCGGTGCGCAATCCCGGCTTCGTTCGCGAGATGCAGCGCCGCGGAGGCGGTGGTCGCGGCGAGCTCGAGGCCGCCGTTACCCAGGAGATCCTGGAGCCGGGAAGCGTCGACCTGGAGCTCCTGTACGCCCGCCTCGTCGCGCTCAAGTTCGACTGGCGCGGCCACCAGCAGGGCAAGCCGCTCGCTCTTGCCTACGACTGGCTCTACTCCCGCTGGAGCGAAGGGCAGCGGGCGGCGCTGCGCGAGAAGCTCGTGGAGGGCTGCGGCTACCTGATCGAGCGCATTCGCCGCGAACGGCTGTCGCCCTACAACGTGATCCTCTACAACGCGCCGCTGCAGGCGCTGATGGCGTGCAGCCTGTCGCTCTACGGGGACGATCCGCGAGGCGAAGCGCCGATGCGCTTCACCTACGACCTGTGGAAGAACCGCGTGCTTCCGGTGTGGCGCCAGATCATGGGCAGCCACGGCGGCTGGCACGAGGGCGGCGAGTATGTCGGCATCGGCATCGGCCAGGCGATCTACCAGCTGCCCGCGATGTGGCGGAGCGCGACCGGTGAGGACCTGTTCGCGAGCGAGCCCGGACTGCGCGGCTTCCTCGATTTTCTCGTCTACCGGCGTCGACCCGACGGCACCGACTTTCACTGGGGCGACGCGTCTGCGTTCGACCGGGAGGTTCCCGACGCGATCGCCCTCGCGCTCGAGTTCCGTCATGCCGCGGCGTACTCGCTGCGTCCGCCGGCGGCTGCGCCCGCGCCGACGAGCTGGCCCTGGGGTCCCCTCACCGACGCTTCGCTCTACGATCCCCAGGCGCAGACGCGCCTGCCGCTGGTGCGCCGCTTCGACGGACTCGGGATGATCGTCGCACGCAGCGACTGGTCGCCCGATGCAACCTACGTGACCTTCAAAGCGGGCGACAACTACTGGTCGCATTCGCATCTCGACCAGGGCGCGTTCACGATCTACAAGGGGGGCTCGCTCGCGATCGACAGCGGCATCTACGGACCAGTCTACGGTTCGGATCACCACATGAACTACACGTACCAGTCGATCGCGCACAACCTCGTCACGGTGACCGATTCGGCCGACACCGAGTCCGGACCCGGCAAGGACAAGCCGCGGAGCATCGCGAACGACGGCGGGCAGCGCCGCATCGGTTCGGGCTGGGGTGTGGAAGCCGCGCCACTTGACCGCGTCGAGTGGTCGGCGAAGCGCGACATCTACCACACTGGCGAAATGGGCGAGGTCCTCGACCACGGGGGCCTGGTCGTCGCCGCCGCCGACATCACGCCGGCGTACACCAACTCGAGCTCTGGCGAGGGCACGTTTTCGGCCCGCACCCGTCGCGTCGAGCGCTTCTGGCGCATCTTCGGCTACGACCGCGTCGACGACGTCGTCGTGATCTTCGATCAGGTGCAGGCAACCTCGTCCGCGCTGCGCAAGCGCTGGCTGCTGCACACGCTCGCGCGCCCGACCGTGTTCCGCGAGGGCTTCACCGTCGAAGTGGCTTCGGCCGACCTGCCCGGGCACGGCGGAGGACGGCTCGAGGCTAGGGTTCTGCTGCCGCGGAATGCCGTGATCAATCCCATCGGCGGCCATGGCCTGGAATTCTTCGTCGACGACCGCAACTACGACGAGAACGGCACGCTCGGCGCCACGCGGAAGCCGAAGGACGGCGTGGAGGCCGGGGCCTGGCGCGTGGAAGTGAGTCCCCCACGAGATGAAAAGGACGACATCTTCCTGGTCGTGCTCCTGCCCACCTCGGGGAGCGCGATGCCGGTCCATCGCGTCACGCTCCTCGAGCTCGGCAATCGAGTCGGCTGCGAGATCGTCGGGCCGAATCGCACCACGCGCTGGTGGTTCGAGCCTGGCCGCAACGCCGCCGCCATCGACTTCACCTCGGGTACGGACGGGCACCACTACGTGATCACCGGCCCCGAGCAGCCGGTCGCTCCCGCGAGCCTGCTCGCGCGCATCCGCGGCCTGTTCCGCTCGAGGATCTGACTGGAGGCCCACTGTGCGCTACCGCCTATGCGCCACAGCCCGACGCTCGGGCGCTCATGAGCCCGACTCGAGAGGAAGTCTGGTAACGTTGGCGCTTTGGCACGCAAGCGGCCGAGCTTCCGGTCGGATGGTGCAGTGGAAACCGATCTGCGATGGACGGCGAAGAGCAACCAGCGGCGCCTGCGCGTTTTCCTGACTACGCTCGTCGTCGCGCTTGGTGTAAGCCTCGGCTACACCTGGCTGCGGCCGCCTGAGTATCGCGCCTCCGCGCGGCTCGACATCACGCCCGGGCTCGGCTCGCTCGCCGCGGCTCGCGCCCCCGGGACCGGCGCGGCGCCGGACGAGCCCATGCGCCCGTTCCTGACGGAAGTCCAGGTCCTCGTGAGCCGTCCGATCCTCGACGAGGTTGCCACGCGCCTCCAGAGCGCGGGCGAAGACCTCTCGCGCCTCGGCCCGGACCCGATCGCCGGACTGCAGTCGCATCTGCGCGCTTCGCCCGTGGCGGACACGCACGTGGTCGAGCTGATCGCGACCGGCGAGCGCGCGGACCTGCTCGCGCCGCTCGTCAACACGACGGTCGACGTCTACCAGGGCCGCCTCGCCCAAAGCTATCGCAGCGCCTCGGACGAGGCCGTTCTGCGCTCGGACGACGAGGTGAAGAAGCTCGAGCAGACGGTCGCCGCGAAGCGCCGACAGGTCGAGAGCTTCCGGCTCGCCAACAATATCGTGTCGCTCGAGCGCGACGAGAACGAGGTCCTTGCGCGGGTGCGCAACCTGAGCACGTCCTTGAGCGCCGCCGACGACCGCGTCGCGGCTGCCGAGGGAAAGCTCAAGGGGCTCGGCGCTTCGGCCGCGAGCGGCGGCGGCAGCGCGCGCGACGATCCAACCCTCGCGAGCCTGGAGCAGCGCGTGTCACAATTGCGCGAGCAGCAGCGCGACCTGGAGCGCGGATTCACGCCCGAGTACCTCGCCAAGGATCCGCAGGTCGTTGCCCAGCGGGCGCGGCTCGCGGAGCTCGAGCGGCAGCTTGCCGCGCAGCGCGCGGCGAATCGCCAGACGGCTTTCGCCGACGCGCAGGAGGAGCTCGCGAGCACGCAGGCGACGGCGGCTCGAATCCGCGAGCAGATGGCGTCGGGCCGCCAGCAGGTCGCGCAGTTCACCGCACGGTTCAACGAGTACCAGTCGATGCAGGGCGAGCTGGACGAGCTCGAGAAGGCGCAGCGCGACGCAGTGCAGCGCCGCGCCCGGCTCGAGGCGAGCGAGCAGACGCGCATGCCGTCGATTCGCGTTCTCGAAGCAGCCTCCGTGCCCGAGGCCCCGTGGCGGCCGTTCTACTGGCGCGACACCGCGATCTCGGTCGCAGGCTCGCTTGTGCTCGCCTTGCTCGCGATGTGGCTGGTGGAGCTTTTCAATCGCGCCGAGCCCCGGCCTTCCGTCGTCCTCATTCAGCCGCAGGCGGGCACACTGCGCTACGAAGGCGCACAGCAGTCCCTGCTAGAGGCGGGCTCGGCGGCGAGCCCGTTGCCCCGCGCCAAGGAGCCCGCGCTGCTGCCGCGCCAGGCGCGGTTCCCGAGGGAGCTTCGCCAGGACGAGGTGGCCGCGCTGGTGCGGGCCGCCGACGATGGCCCGCGGCTCTCGATACTGCTGCTCCTTTCCGGCCTGGACGTGGACGAGCTGGTCGGCCTGCGCGAGGACGACTTCGACGCCGCCGCCAGCGTGCTCCACGTCACCGGCGGGTCGGCGCGCGACATCGCCCTCGCGCCGGCGCTTCGCGAAGCACTTCGACACGGACGCCTGCAAGGCCGCTCCGCCGCCCCCGCATCGACCGGCGGCCGCCCGCCGACCCGTGACGAGACCGATGCGCAGATCCTCTGCGCCGCGCACGACGCCGGGCTCGAGGATCCGGCGGAGGTGACGGCGGCGTGCCTGCGCCACACCTACCTCGCGTTCCTCGTTCGCCAGGGCATCCGGTTCGCCGACCTGACGCGCCTCGTCGGGCCTCTCCCCGCGGACGTGGTGGGCGCGTACAGCGCGCTCTCCCCTGCGGGAACGCGGCTCAGCAGCGCGCAGACGAAGCTGCTGCACCCGGCACTGGCGGAAGGCAACGTCTAGAAGGAGACGCAATGGCGCCGTCGCGCTCCACACCGTCATCCTTCGCCGGCGAGCCGCGCACCGCGATCGACCCGTGACCAGGATCGTCGTCGTTGGCAGCGGCGTCTCGGGAGCGCACGCCGCGCTGACCCTGCTCGAGCGCGGCCACAACGTCGAGGTCTGGGACGTAGGTCGCGATGAAGCGGCGTTCCCGGAGCAGCCGGTCAGCTTCCACGAGCTCAAGAGCAGCCTCGCTGATCCCGTCGGCTACTTTCTCGGCCCGGATCTGGGCGGGATCATTCCGCCTTCCGCCAACGAGCTTCTGCGCTATCCGCCTTCGCGTCGCTTTCTGGCCTCTTCCACCGATCCCCTCTGGGAGTTCCCGTCCGACAGTTTCGCCGCCTTTGGCTCGTTCGCGAGAGGTGGGCTCGCCAATGGCTGGGGCGCCAATGCGCTGTGCTTCGACGAGAACGACATCGCCGGATGGCCCGTATCCATTTCCGAAATGGACCGGGCTTACGCGACGGCTTGCGCGCGGATACCGGTCGCAGGCCCGGTCGAAGACGAGCTCTCGCCGGAGCTGCGAAGCGTCCATGTCTCGCAACCTCCGGTCGAGCTGACGCGCACCGACGAGCGCTTGCTGCGCAACTATCTCGCGCGGAAGACGAGGCTGCGCGCGCTGGGCGTCAGGCTCGGACGCTCCCGGCTGGCGGTCGTCACCGATGCCCGACGGCCGGATGCGTGCGCGTACTGCGACCGTTGCCTGTGGGGTTGCCCGCGAGGCTCGATCTACAACCCCGCCAGGAGCACGCTGGAGTCTTGCCGGTCCCGCGGCGGCTTCCGCTACGTCTCGAATCGCTACGTCGTCGCCCTCAGCTCGTCGGAAGGCCGGATCACGGGGGTCCGCTACTTCGACACCGCGGCGTCACAGGTTCGCGAGGAGCCGTGCGATGCGGTTTTTCTCGCCGCCGGCGCGCTGCAGACGGGCGCGATCTTCCTGCGTACCCTCAAGCAGGCTCGTGTCGACCTGCCCGCCGAAACCGAGGGGCTCATGGATACCGCGTTCATGAAGATCCCCTATGTCGTGCTGAGCAGGATCGGTGGTCAGGAGGACGCGCGTGCCTTTCAATTCAACCGCCTGATCCTGGGCATGGTCACCGAGAGCGACGCGTGGCCACGCTACCTCCATGGGGAGCTGCTCAACCTCACGGGCATGATCTACTATCCCCTGATCGAACGCCTGCCCTTCGATGCGCGCTTCTCCAAGCGGCTGTTCTTCGCGCTGAAACCCGCGCTGGGAGCGGCTACCCTGTTCTTTCCCGACAAGATCTCGCCGTCCAATCGCCAGATACTGCTCGAAGGCGCCGGTCGCTGGGAGAGCGTTGCCCTGCGCTACGCGGAGCCGGTGGAGAAGGAAGATTACATCCGACGCGCGGTCGGAAAGGTAAGGCAGGCACTTAGCAAGCTGGGCTGCCTTACGCGTGATCCGATCCGCTCGCCGCCGGGTGCCGCCCTGCACTACGCCGGAACGGTCCCGATGGGGAACGGGGCCAGGCGCTGCGACGGAAACGGTCGCTGCAATTTGTTCCGCAATCTCTACATCGCCGACGGGGCGGCTTTTCCTTCTCTGCCCAGCAAATCCCTGACCCTCTCGCTGGCAGCGCACGCAACGCGGGTCGCGACCCATGCCCAATTGTGAACCGAGGCCGGTACCGTTTCCTCTGTGGCAGATCGAGCGCACCGAGTACGAGGCGATCTGCGACTACCTCGCGCTCTCGCCGAATGCGAAGCTCTACGAGCGATTGTCCGCGTACCTGGCTTGCGCGCCGTTCCGTTTCGCTTCGCCGCTCGGGTTCGCCCGGTTCCTCGCCGAGCTGCCCCTCACGCGCTTCCGGGTCGAGCGTCTGGACTTTCTGACCAAGTCACGGTTTCCGGGGCACCCGCTTCGCCACGCACTCAACGCGATCATGGCGCTTCACGAATGCAGCTCCGAGGGCTACCGCGAACTGTCCGAAGTTCCCAGGGGCGCCGCGACGATTCCTGCTCTCGCCGCCTCGGGTGCCGGATTCGTCTGGAGACTGCTCCTCACGATCCCGTGGCTCGGATGGCAGGGCGCGCGCTATCTCGTGGGCGCAGCGCCACGAGGCGCGGCGTCGCTCGCGAACCGCATCGTGCTCGTCACCGGCGCGAGCCGCGGACTGGGACTGGATGTCCTGCTCGAGTGCCTGGAGCGCGGCGCCAGCGTCGTCGCGGTTCTGCGGCGAGAGGATTCGGTGGCCGGAGTCCGAGCTCTGCTGCCGCCGGAAGCACCGGTCAAGTTCGTGATCGCCGACCTCGCGTTGTCCGGCGCGTTGCCGGAGGCGTTGCAGCGAGCGCAGATCGCGCCGGAATCGATCGACATGGCCGTGCTGTGCGCGGGAGTCAAGCACGACGGAGAATCGGTGCTCGCCGTCGCCCGGCTCCGCGACACGTTCGAAGTCAACTGCTTTTCGGCGGCCGAATTCGCCGCGTGGCTGTGCGGAGCGGACCATCCTGCGCACGCGCCCGCCAACCCGCGGCAACCGCGCCCTGCCCCGGCGACAACCTCTGCCGGTGCGAATCGCTCCGCGAGCGCGCGTCGCCTCGTTCTCGTATCGAGCATTGGTCGCTGGCACGGAATGCGCGCCACCTGCGGATACAACGCCTCGAAGGCGGCGCTGAGCATCTGGGGCGAGAGCCTGGACATGGAGCTGCGCGGCTCCGGGCTCGCCGTGACGATCGTCGAGCCGGGGATGTTCGAATCGGGCATGACGCCACGCAGCGGCCTCGCGAAGCTGCTGGTCGTCCCCCGCCGCGCGCTCGCGAGTCGCATCGTTTCGGCGGCGATGGCGGGCAGGAAATCCTTGCGACCGCCTTTCTGGTTCGCGATGCTTACCTGGGCCGTGTGCATCGCCGGGCGTGGCGTGCGCTATCGCCTCTTCACGCGAGTGAAGCCTGCCGGCGGTCGCGACGAGCCGCCCGCCAGGTAAGGTACGCATCTTGCTTCCAATGGTGCAGCCCGATAGAGTTGACCCGCAGTCCATCCCGTGGAGCCGACGCCTCGACGCGTTCCGAATGCGACCATGAGCGCCCCTGAGCCACCGCTCGCCCGCCCGGTCGTTTCCATCGTTGTTCCCGCGTACAACGAGCAGGGGAACTTGCGACAGCTCTTCGCGGAGCTCAAGACGACCCTCGGCTCGCTGGTCGATTCCTGGGAGCTGCTCCTGGTCGACGACGGCAGCACCGACGGGACCTGGTCCGAGATCGTGTCGCTGCACGCCCAGGACAAGCGGATCTGGGGTCTCCGGCTTTCCCGCAACTTCGGGCACCAGGACGCGCTCATCGCGGGAATGTCCTACGCCCGCGGCGAGGCGGTGATCACCATGGACGCCGATCTGCAGCACCCGCCCCGCATCATTCCGCTTCTCGTCGAGGAATGGCGCAAGGGCAACAAGATCGTCAAGACGGTCCGCCGCGAAGGGGCGAATCAGCCGTTGCTGAAGCGCTGGACCTCGCGGCTGTTCTACCGGCTGTTCTCATACTTGAGCGGCGTAAACCTGCAGAGCGGGATGGCTGACTTCCGGCTTCTCGATCGCGAAGTGCTGCGCCAGGTGCTGGCCTTCAAGGAGGAGGCGCTGTTCCTTCGCGGGATCGTGCAGTGGGTCGGCTATCCCAACTCGACCGTCGACTTCGATTGCGGCGCGAGGTTCAGCGGGACGACCAAATACACGTTCATGCGCATGATCCGCTTCGCCTGGCATGGAATCAGCTCCTTCTCGCTGGTGCCGCTGCGGATAGGCATCCTGCTGGGCCTCACGGCATCGTCGCTCGCCTTCTTCGGCGTCATGTTCGCCATCCTGACCAAGTACCTGGACAGCGAGGCCGCCAAGGGCTGGGCATCGTCGGTCGCGATCATGTCGTTCCTGTTCGGCATGCTGTTCCTGTTCCTCGCCGTTCTCGGCGAATACGTCGGCAGGATCCTGATGGAGGTTCGAGAGCGGCCGCGCTTCATCGTCAGCGAGACGCTCGACGTTCCTTCGGCCGCGGCAGAACCGGCCTCGCAGATCGCGAGAACGGTCGCTGCCGTGGATCGATGAACGGACTTCGGCCCCTGTCGCCCGGCGTCAGGCAGTTCACCCGGTTCGTGGTGGTCGGCTGCATCAACGTCGCGGTCAGCTTCGCCGGGTTCATGCTGTTCTACCGCGTGTTCCCGCTCGCGACGCTGGTTCTGACCGCGCTGGGCAGCGCGGGCATGGAAGTCGCCGCCTCCGTCGTCCGTCTCGGAGTGCGCTCCATCGACGCCGCCGTGGCAAACACGCTGGGCGCCGCTGCAGGGATGGTGAACAGCTTCCTGCTCAACAAGTACTGGACGTTCGAGGCCGCGGGCCTTACACGCCTCCAGGTCCGGCGATTCGTCATTCTGAATATCCTGGTGATAGGCGGCAGCTCCGTCGTCGTCTTCGTGTGCATGGACCTCCTCGGGGCTCCGTACCTTCCGAGCTGGATCGTTGCCACGGGTCTCGCGATGATCGCCAACTTCGTGGGCAACAAGTACTGGACGTTTGCGGGCGCGTCGAAGCTTCAGGCGACGCCCAGAGCTTCCGCGGATGGCCGCGCTTAGGCTGATCGTTCACGGCGACGACTTCGGCCTGTCCGAGGGCGTGAACGACGGCATCGTTCGCGCCCATCGCGACGGCATCCTGACGTCGGCGTCCATCATTGCTCCGGGCGAGGCTTTCGAGCACGCGGTGCGGCTGGCCCGGGACACGCCGGGGCTCGACATCGGGGTACACCTGACGCTGGTCGGGGAAAAGCCCCTTTCGCCGGTCGAGAAGATCCCGACCCTCGTGGGCGCGAACGGCTTCCTCCATCCCGGCGCCGGGGTGTTCGTGAGCCGGTATCTGCGAGGATCCCTGTCCATCTCGGAGATCCGAAGCGAGCTCGATGCCCAGATCGCCCGAGTCCGCGCTTCGGGCATCACGGTCACTCACCTGGACGGGCATCAGCACCTGCATGTCCTTCCCGGCATCCGCCGCATCGTGGGGGAGCTCGCGGCGCATCATGGGATCCGCTGCATCCGCCATCCTATGGAGACGCCGCGCCTGTATATGCTCCGTGAACCGGGAAGCCTCGGCCGCTTCCTTCAGCTCCTGGTCCTCAATGCGTTCTGCGCCGCGGCGCGCACCGGAGATGCAAAGCACGCGGCTCACTTCTGCGGCTTCTTCTACGGGGGCCGGTTGGCAAAGGAGAATCTCGCCCGGGTTCTCCGGCATCTGCCGGACGCGGGCACCTGCGAACTGATGTGCCACCCCGGCGACGGCGAGCCCGATTCCCGCTACGCGGCGTGGGGCTACGATTGGTCCCGGGAGTGCCAGGCCCTGACGGACAGGACGATCGGCGACTACCTGCGTGCGCGGAAAATCGAGCTGATCTCCTACGCCAACCTCTAGATGGCCGGCCGGCCCGCCGTTCGGTCTGCCCCGAACCTCGTCAAGCAACGCGTCTGGAGGCAGCGTCCGCGGCGAGTGGCCCCGAGTCGCTCCGCGCGCCGCGGAACGCGCCCCAGACCGCCCGGGGCAAGCTGCGCCAACCGGCGGACCGCGTCAGCATCGGCGGCAGCAGCGCCTTGACGCGATACGGGAGTTTCAGGTCTCCGGAGCTCACGAGCGGTGCGCCATGGCGCACCGAGGCGGCGACGTCGCTGAGGGCTTCGATCCGGGCGACCCGGATGCCGCGCACCCATTCCAGCAGAGCCGAGAAATCCCTCAGGCTCGTGCATGGTGGCGGCTCCTCCGGAAGCGGCGGCGATCTGAACTCTGCGAAATCGTCGGGATGAAACGCCACCACGAGCACCGGCGCGAGTGCCTGAACATGGAGCGCCCGTTCGACCACGCCGCGCAGGCCGTTCAGCGTACACGTCCTGGGGATGACGGGAAGTGCGGCATATCGGATGACTTCCTCTCCGGCGGACAGGAAATCGAACCCGGCTTCCGCGACCGCCTGCGCGGTCGATCGATCGTAGCTGTTCCACGGCGGGACGAATCCGCGAATGCGCTGTCCGAGGAGCCCAGACAGGTGCGCCAGTCCCTCCTGAATCAGGCGTCGCTGCTCCGCCAGCGCGACGCCCGCGAACTCGCTGCGCGCGCCCCGATCAGTGGTCCCGCGGCTGACGTGCGAGTGTCCATGCTGGGCGATTTCGATGGCGGCCTTTCGCGCTGCCTCGAGCAGGTGTCCGGCGTTTTGCTCCGACAGCGCAGTGCGCTCGCCGCCGGGCCCCTGCGAAAACGGAATCGTCGCCACGCACAGGGGAACGTCGAAGCGCCTAGCCAGATCCAGGACCTCGGCTTCGAGCTCGTGGTCGCTGGTCGGCGACGGATCGTCGAAACGGAAGCAAAGGGTGATCATCGCGGAGGCTGGGATGCGCTCTCCGGCTTGGAGAAGACCACCACACCCATCCCGTCGACGACCGCCACGCTTTCCGGACTCGGCCAGGGCGCGTGCGTCGCGGCGTACTGGAGTACCTTGGGCATGGTCTGGTCGGCGGGGACGAACTCCGCCTGGTCACGCAGAAGACGCGCCATCTTGTCCATGTGCTTCGCTTCCATGAACCGCGGCGCGATCGCCTCGTACTGCTTCAACGGATAGTCGTTGGGCATCTCATACGCGCCGACGACCGCGATCTTCTTGCCGTCCCAGCCCGTGCCGGGGATCGAGCGCACCCTGGCGAGGACCTGCACCACGGTGTCGAAGTGCGCCATCGTGTTCAGATAGTTCACGGTGGACACCCAGTTGCATTGGACGATGTAGGCCGCGATGAGGAACGATGCGAGCGCGACCGACGCGTTTCTCAGCAGGGTCCCGCCGGTCCGGTTGATGATCATGACCGCGCCCGCGAACAACAGCGCATACGAGGTCAGCGTCAGGCTGTGGTAGTGGCCCTCGGGATGCAGCAGTTGCAGCACCCGCGGCGTCAGGCATGCGAGCGCCAGCAACGCTGCGCTGATGACCTTGTCCCCGAGGCGCTTCGGCACCCACAGGCAGCAAAGGCCGGCGACGACCAGGATCACGATCTGCACCGTCTTCAGATAGTCCGGGAAGTAGCTCTCCGGCCACAGAAAGAAGCTCCGAATGCCCTCCCAGACGGCGGGGATCGCCAAGTGCAGATTCGCCGTGTCGCGCAGCTCGAATGCGTCGCCGGCGGCCTGGTACGAGTCGAAGTCGATGTGCATCATCGACACGCCGATCATGTACGCGACGCCGCCGATGCCGACTGCCGCCACGACTGCGACCGTCGACCGCAAGGTACCCTTCGAGAGCACCCGCTGCTCGTCGGTGCCGAACAATTGGCGGCTCAGCAGCCAGAGAATGAAGATGGTGGCCGAATTCGCGACAACCGCCTGGTAAATCGCGAACGTCGCAACGTACAGGATGGCGGCCAGAATCACGTCCCGTACCTTCGCGCGCACCGACACGATCACCGCGGCTGCAGCCAGAAGGTGCGCCAGCGCGAACGGAGCCTGCGAAGTGTTGTACTGGTACATCTGCGCCATGTAGGGGAATACGCAGGCGAACGCCGCCACCAGCGAGATGTCCATCGCCTTCCGCGCACCCCAGAAATAGGCGACGAGCACCCCGTAAGCGCTCATCAGGACGATGGCCTCCGTCATCTGGAGGAACGGCATGATGTAGTGGTTCTGCGTGTAGTAGTGCAGCCACCCGAATGCCGGACGCCCAAGGAAGTGGCCGAGGATCGTGTCCTGGATGAAGATGTGGATAAGGTCGTCGTGGTGCATTGTCAGGTTCGTCATCTCGAACCCGAACGCGAGCACGTTGACCACGATGGCAACGAAGAATCCCGTCTTGCAGGCGGCGTCGATGCGGCCCCACCAACCGGCGACGAGCCTCTCTACAGGGGTATCGGCGAATGACATTGAACTGGATGGCTGGAGGTTGGAATGAAGCCTACTTCGCCCTGCGACCGTTGTAGCCGAACATCGCCATGAGCTTGTCGACCTCGACTCGCGATTCCGCGACATGGTCGCGAATGGAGCAGCTCGGCCAATCCTTGATGGCCTTCTCGGTGTACTTGATGTCGGTGTCCGCGTGCCCGAGCAGGTCGAACCTCGTCGACTTGGGGACGTGGCCCTTGGCGCGAATCATGTAGAGCAGCCCCGTGCAGTAGTGATTTGCCCCGGGACCGCAATTGAGGATGTGGAAGTCCGGTCCGTCCGCCCCGGGTATCTCCATCTGCGCCCAGCAGAATCGCGGCAGCTGGGCGATCTCGACCGACGAGATGTTGTTGTTCTCGCGCTGTCCGCCGAACCCCGGCGGCGACGACAGCGCGGCGGACGCGAGCACCGCCGCTGCAAAGGTCGACTTGATGATGGTTGACATCCCTGCGGTACCTCCTGCACTGGGGCTCAACGGGTCGAGCCACCGAAAGCTAGAACTCGTAGCCGAAGAGGCTTATGTCGCGCTCGTGACGCTCGGCGACGATCGCTTTGCTCGGCTCGTCATAATACTCCGCGTACCTGTGGCCGCCCTGCCTCAGCCCTGATTTGAGATGGGGCAGCGCCACCTCCGGCAGCCCCACGCGCCGGCAGAGTTCGCCGAGATCCTCGGCGAGCCGCTCGTAGCGCATCACGAAATCCAGGCACATCCGGCCGTCCATGACGTAGAAGCGGTCGTTCGTCTTCCAGTCTCCGTTCACGAATTCTCGAAACAGTTCTCTGCGTGCGCGGAATTCGTTGAAGGGGAAGCCCGCGCGGTGGTACCAGCGGCGCACGGGTTTCAGAGCGGGCTTGTTTCTCGCCTCCCATGAGAAGAGCGAGACCAGGCGATCCCAGGGGTTTCTCGCGATGCTGAACTTGAAGTACCCGTTCCAGATCTCGGGCGACAGCTTTCCCTTGATCGCCTCGGCCGAGTCGTGCTGCGAGAAGCCGTCGTCGTTCATCGACCGATGGATCCACTGGCCCTGCTCGTCGCGATTGAACCAGTAGTCGCCGAGCGCCGTGACGACATCGCTGCCCGAGCAATGCTGCGACAGCGCGCTCTCGATGCTCGTTCCCGCCGTCTTCCAGGACTTGACGAATATGTACCGGTGCGTATGGGAAATGATCACCGCGCGCCTTTTCGCCCTTCATTGGGTTCGCGGGGCGCCGTCCTGCCTGACGATCTGCAGTCGATCCCCGTCGAGTCCGCCCAGGTCCTGCACCTGCCCGTCGGGCCAGCGGACAGTGACACGATCGGCACGCGCGCGCGCGCCGAGGCCGAAATAGAGCCGGTAGTGACCCTGGGAGAAGAACGCGCCGTCGTTGAGGCCCACGACCTGCGTCTGCTGTCCGTCGGGCGTCTGGAGCGTGACTCGTGCGCCGATCGCTTGCGCGTTCCCGGGCTTGCCGACGAGCCGCAGCTCGAGCCAGTGATTTCGGTTCGCGACGGTATTGCGATACGCGGTCAGGTTCCAGACAAACTTGTCCTCGGGACCCGCCAGCTTGTCCTCGGAGCTCTTGTAGAGCTTCTCCCACCAGCGCCAGAGCGCGAAGTTCTCGATCAGCGCGATCACCGCGTCACGCCGGCCGTCGTTGTCGAGATCGGCCCAGGTGACGATCGCCGCCATGTACTTCTGCGGAGGAAAGGCGAGGAGCCCAGTCGACTCGAACCGGTGATCGGGCCGCTGCCGATAGATTCCCTGCGGCACGGCATAGAGGTCGATGAGCCCGTCGTTGTCGAAGTCCACCCAGCCGGCCGTGGCGCTCGCGGAAGGCAGGCCGATCGCCTGCGGATCGACGAGCGAAAAATGGCCGTGTCCGTCGTTCACGAGGAGCACGTTGCCGGTCTTCGACGAGCAAAACACGTCGAGACTGCCGCTCCCCCGGAAATCGGCAACCGAGAGTTTGCCGTCGACGAACCAGTATTCGTCGGCGGTTCCCCTGAGCTTGGGGTTCGAGCCTCTGACGAACTTGCCGCGGCCGATGAACTCCCGCGTGAACGATTTGCCTTCGTGATTGCGATAGAGGTAGAAGCCGGTGTCCTCGTAGGCGAGGAGGTCGGAAAATCCGTCGTTGTCCGCGTCGAACCAGACGAAATCGATGATCTCTTGATCCGCGAGGGCGAGACCGACGTCCGATGCAACGTCGACGAAGTGCTTGTCCGCGCCCTGTTTATAGAGCTGCTTCGGATAGGCTCCCACGACGCGACCCCGATCCTGGCAGTTGACGAAGATGTCCAGGCGGCCGTCGCGATCGAAGTCCACCCAGTTGACCTTGCGTCCGGAGCAGCCGCGCTTGTCGATCCCGACGTCCGAAGCGACGTTCTTGTACTTTCCCGGTGCGGTGCTCACGAACAGCTCGTCTTCGATGGTGGCCCCGATCTTCGGCGGGAGCGTTCGCGCGGTTCCGGCGAGAGCCCCGCGACTGATGAAGATGCCCATTCGCCCGGAATCGTCGTAGTCCGCCCATGCCATCCCGTGGCGGTCCTGAAAAGTGAGATCGAAGTTCGCGGAGCGGGGCGACGCCTTGCCGCTGCCGACGTAGACCGAGCTCAAGGGCAACGAACCGTCGAGCTGGACCTCGACGGGGACGCCCGGCGTCTCTATCTCCAGGTCGAGCGTGCCGTCGGCCTCCGACGCGAATCCCATCACGGTTTCGCCTGCCTCGTTGGCTGCGGCAGGCGATGTGGTCGGCGCCTCGACGGCGAAGCCCGATGCCTTGTAGCTATTGATGCTCGTATACGTGCGGAGCTTGCCTCTCACGCGTCCGACGTCTTTGAGCCGGTACGTGCGAAAGGTCAGCGTCTTTCTTCCCTTCCAGTAGATGTATAGCCCGGGCGCGCTGACGTCAGGCTCGCGGAGGGAGATCTCGACGCCCGGAATAGCGGGAACCTGGTCGAGGCCCCAGTCCGAGAGCATGTCGCGGTAGCCGCCCTTGCCGTCGGAAATCAGCAGGTCCTGGCGGTAGTTGTGATTCGTCGTGAAGATGTCGAGCCAGTCGTCTCCGTTCGCGTCGACGACGCCGATATCCATGAGCAGCTGCGTCGCCTTGAACGGTATCGGATATTCGACGAACGAGCCTCTTGAATGCCACAACCAGTACGCGTCAGTCCACGAAAGCTCTTTCGCGAGAACGAACGCGATCGCGGCGGCTGCAACGAGGATCAACCCGCCACCGACCGCGCGCTTGCCTGTCATCCAAGCTGCCATTCTCTTCGATCAGCGCAGAGCAGCGCCGTGCACTCGATGCGACGGCTGATAATACAGCAAAGCATGATCGACCACGCCCGACCACATGAAGCCTGCGGCGAAGTTTCTGCAGTCCACAGAATTGAATCGAATCTCGCCGCGAAGGAATCGCTCGAGCGCCGGAGCGAGCTGCTCGGTCGTCGGCGCATCGACGAACATTCCCGATACGCCGTCGGCCACGGCCTCGGCCGCGCCTGCAAGGCGCGCGGCAAGCGAGGGCACGCCGCTCGCTGCGGCTTCGAGATAGACGATGCCGAATCCTTCGTGGCTGGCGGCGCTCACGCTCGAGGCGAGAACCATGAGATCGGAGTTGGCATAGATACGCAGAAGCTCGGATTGGTTCACGAAACCGGTGAAGCGAACGACCTCCCCGAGCCCGAGGCCCCGGGCAAGGCGCTCGAGCTCCGGGCGCAGCGGCCCGTCTCCCACGACGGTGTAGCGAAAACGCTGCTTCCCGTTGAGCGTTGCGAGCGCCTGGAGCACCTTGTCGACGTTTTTCCTCGGCTCCGACAGGCGACACACGGTCAGCAGCCGGGGGACGCCGTCCGTCGGCTCCTCGCGCGTCACGCCGAAGAAATGCGCGGCGACGCCGACGAACGCGACCGAGGTTCGGCCGCGGCAGGCGGGGATCCGCTCCAGCAGCACCCGTTCGGTATAGCGACTGTTGGCGATGACGTGGCGCGAGCGGGCGAGCGAGCGGCGCACGAGGCCTTCCGTCATGGCGATCCACAAGGGGCGCAAGCCGCGGGAGACGTCGCTCGACCAGCGCCACGCCAAGGGAACCCGGCTCAGGTCCGGCTGCGAGATAGGATAATAGGGCCGCAGGAAATCGTTGCCGTGCACCGTCACGATGCTCTCGGGCCGGATCGCACCGACCCAGGCGTACGCGGCGTTGAGCGCATGCCAGGTGTCGGCCTGCGTCGATGCGATCGTCTTCGCATCCGCGCTGCGGCAAAGCTTCAGCACCGGTCGGATCTCGACGCCGGGCAGCGACACTTCGCCTCTTTCGTGACGGACAGTGAAGACCGTCACCCGGTGACCGCGGCTCGCGAGCTCCTTGACGAACTCGAAAGCATAGGTCTCGACCCCGCCGATATCGGGCGGAAATTCCGGACTGAGGATCGCGACGTGCACGGTCCGGCTCACCGCGCTTCGCAGATGCAGCGCCGGTCTCCGGACCGCCGCGCGAATTCGCGATAAGCTTGGGCTTCCATCCTCGGACGCAGAGGCTCGCTCACGTGCCCGACGCCGATCCGCGCAAGCCGATCGTATTCGCCAAATTCGTCGGCAGAGACATCCTCGACGAACAGGGCAGGCTCCTCTTTGCGCTCCTGAACGCGTTCGCGACGTCGGGCCACTCGACGATGCTCTTCGATTCGCTGCCCGCGGATCGCATGGGTCGATACGCCGTCATGGCGAAGCAGCTGCCCGGCGTCGTCGAGACCACCACGGTTCCGGACCAGAGCCGCGAGATGTACTACCTCTTCGACCACGAAGATCGGACGATCGGCCGGCGCGATTGGCTGAAGAAGATCCGGGTCGGGTTCGACATCTTCTCGCGCTTCTGGCTTCGGCGGCCGATACTGATGCAGTTCCCGGTGCATCCCGTCCACGCGGCGCCCGACCTTCGCCGGCGTCTCCTCCCGCTGCGCTCGAGGCCACGATCCATGCGCGCCTTCTTCTCCGGCGAGATGCTCGGCTACACGGTCAACCGGATCACCTACCCGAAGGCCAAACTGACGCGGCTCGAGATCGTGGAGGTTGCGCGGGAGCTCTCCGGCGATCGAACCGTCTTCGTCCAGCAGCAGAGCGAATTCGACCGCATGCTCGCCGGCGGCTTCGTCGACAAGTGCGTGATCCTGGACACGAGCAGGTTCCGGGTGCCCGACCACGCCTGGCTCGACGTGCTCAGCCGTGCGGAGTTTTTCCTCGCCCCTCCCGGAATCGTCATGCCGATGTGCCACAACTCGGTCGAAGCGCTCTCGGTGGGCACCATTCCCATCATCAACTACCCGGAATGGTTCGAGCCGCGGCTCGAGCATCTGCGCAACTGCATCGCGTTCGACGACCGGCGCGACCTGACGGCGAAGCTCGCTTCCATCTTCGCGATGGGTCCGGCGGCGATCGCGACGATGCGGCAGGAGGCGATCCGGTGCTACGACGCGCATCTGAGCAGCGAATCGTTCACCGCGAAGATCGAGGCCCGCCCCGAGCGCAGCATCGAGGTGCTGATGATCCTGGAGGAATACGTCCGCAAGAACGCCGGCCGCCTGGGCGCGGGCTCCGTGCTTCTTCGCGGCACGGCGGGCACGGGCGACCGGGCCTCGCGCGCTAGCCGACCCTGAGCGGTCCGTTCGCGAGATCCGCCTTGTTGTAGTCAAGCTCCGCCCCCGATACCTCGTCGCACACGGACAACCCCGCAGCCGACACGATCGCGTGCGCGGCCGCGATCTCCCACTCGCTGCTGGACGGGAGCACGAGCCGCGGCGAACCTTGCGACTGCGCCAGCGCACAGAGCGCCAGCGCTCGACTCGAGCCGTCCGATCGCCGGCCGGACGCGCTCGATTCCCGCAAGCGATGCTCTGCGTCCCCCGCCTCGCCGCTCTTCTTTCCAAGGGTCGACTCCCTTCCGGCCGTGACGCGCAACGCGTTCTTGCCGGCGCGTGCGTAGTAGGTCGTCTCGAGTGCGGGCGCGTGCACGATCCCGTAGATCGGACGTCCGTCCTCGATCAGCGCGATGTCGATCGAGAACGCCGACCCGCCGAGTGCAAATGCGCTCTCGCCGTCCAGCGGATCGACCAGCCACAGGTGGTTCCATCCCTTGCGAATCGAATACCCGATCGGCTCGCTCAGGCGCGAGACGACCGGAATCGCCGGATTGAGCCGGTGCAAGCCCTCGATGACGGCGGCGTGCGCCCTTCTCGCCGCCATCTCACCCGCGCTCTCCCCCCGCAGCGCGCGAAAGGTGGCGTCGAGGACTCGCGAGGCTGCGCTCGATCGGCCCTTCGCCGTCCGGCCCGAGGCCGGGTCGACGCCTTGCGGGAGGGCGAACTGGCGGAGCAGCTCCGCCCCGCCCCGGACCGCGACCGCGACGACGTCCTCGATGCTCATCCAGCGGATGCGAGTGACATTGGCCTTGGGAAACGGCATCGCCGGAATCGGCCGGCCCAGGAACGCGCAGAGCTTCTCCCAGCCTTCGCCGCCGGAAACGTCGAGCACGAGCAGGTCGGACGGGCGCCCGCTGAAGTGCTCGTGAACGCCGTCGACGAATCGCCGGTAGCCCTCGGCAAAGCGCTGCTCGTCGAACACTTCCGTGCCGTACAGGTCCCTGAACAGCCGCCGGTGAGCTTCGTTCTGCTCCGTCGCGTGGCGCGCCGTGAATTGCTTCCTGCAGGAGGCAAGCCACGCCTCGCGGTCGCGCACGGTGAGGATGAATTTCGATGCCGGGTATCGAGCATCGAGCTCCCGATAGAAGCTCGGAATGGGCGTATCGGTAAGGGCGTCGTGGCGCGCGACGGCGTCCAGATCGACCGACGCGATGTCGCCCGCAACATAGGTTGCCACACCTATGTTGTCCCGGGTTCGGTAGCCGAGGAGCTGCAACGCGTTGGCGAGGCTCGTCGTGCCGGTCTTGGAGAGCCCGATCCCGAAGATCTTGGAATCGCCGGTGAGCATCGGGGTCATCGAAGCTGCAGGCGGCGCGCACGGCGATCGGACGATCGGCTTTGAGCGACTCGCTTCACGTGGGCGCGCCGATGGATGCAGGGTCTCAATTGCCGACGCCCGTCCAACCCTGCGTCAGCGCTCGGATGCGCGGCGGGCAATCTCCAAAGCGGCGAGCCAGATAGTCTGCGACCGCCCGACGCTGCGCAATCTCCTGGGAATTATGACACTTGATCGACCAGTCCCGCCCGAAGCTGGCGCAGGCCCAGAGGAGCGCCTTGTGCGCGGGTGTCCCGCTGCGCCGCTCGACGGCAACCCGGGGAACGAGTCGCCGGACCGCGCGGTACAAGGCGCGACGCCATTCGGAGCCGCGCGCATTCTTCTCCGCCCAGAGCAGCTTGTTGCGGGTGCTGAAATAGGTCCGCAGCGGCGACGCCTCGGATCCGAAGGACGTTCCGATCCTGTGCCAGACTCGCGCGCCGGGCACCATCATGCAGCTCCAGCCCGCTCGCCGCGCCCGGAAGCACCAGTCCGAGTCCTCGTAGACCAGGAAGAATCGCTCGTCGAACAGGCCGATCTCCCGCGGCACGCGGGCGCGCACAAACAGCGCTGCGCCGCAGACGTAGGCCGTGTCTACGCCGTCCGCGGACAGCTCGCTGGCGAGCTTTCCCTTTCCCCGCGCCGTGAATGCGCCCGCGTCCGCATCCCATGCGGACCCGGAAAACCAGATCCGCTCCGGGTCGGAGAGGTACAGAATCCACGGACCGAAGCAGCCCGCGGTCGGGTTCCGTTCCGCAGCCGCCAGGAGCTCGTCGAGGAGACCGGGATCGACGACGGTATCGTTGTTGAGGACAAGGATGAAATCGGCGCCGCCGTCGAGCGCCCGGCGGATGCCTACGTTGTTGCCGCCCGCGTAGCCGAGGTTGCGGCCGGCATCGATCAGCTCGATCTCGAGCTCGGCTGCCCGGCCTCGAAGCGCTTCGACGGAGCCGTCGGTCGAGCCGTTGTCTACCACGACGACGCGATGGTGCTCGTAGCGCAGCCGGCGCAGAGACTCGAGACAGGCTAGCGTGTCCGCGAGCCCGTTCCAGTTCAATACGATGATCCAGACCCAGGGATGACTCGCCATCAATGCCGGGCGAGCCCCTGTTCCAGGCTTCGGACGTGCGGTGTTCCGCTCACGGCCGCTACTGTAGCGTAACCGCGTCGATGAAGGTGGTCTTGTCCTCGGGATCCGTCCCCGTGAACGCGATTGTGTGCGCGCCCGTCGTCGCGACGGAGAACGAGATCCTGAACGCGGTGAAGCTCTTCCCCTTTGGCGAGACGAGCTTTCCGATCTGCGTCCCGTCGATCGTAACGGCGATCGGCTGAATGTACGGCGAGACGCAGCACGTCCGTCGCGCCGCCCGGAACGAGAGCGTGTGGCTGCCGGCAGTCAGGTTGACCGCCTGACTGATCGTCCCGGTGGCCTGGACGAATGCGGTCTGTACGCCGTCGGGCGCCGGCGGCGCCGCCCAGGCGCTGCCGTTGCTCTGGATGCCGCTGTTCGCGCTGAACGTCCAGCCGAGCCCTGCCCCGGTCGGGTTGTACTGGTAGCCGCCCGCGAGGCTGGGAACCTCGAAGCTCGGATTGACGAGCGTCGAGCCGCCGCCGCCGGCGCTCACGACCTGCGAGAGAGGCGCGCTCGCCGAGCCGCCGTTGCCGGAGTCGCCGCTGTAGGTCGCCACGATGGCGTGCGTACCGGCGGCGAGCGCACTGGTGCTGCAGCTCGCCATCTTGGGGTTGGCGCTCCCCGTCGGAAGCGCGACCGCGGAGCAGCCGGTGATCGCGGTGCCGCCGTCGGTGAATGCGACCGACCCGGTCGGAGCGGTGCCGGTCACCGTCGCCGTGAAGGTCACCCCGGCGCCGACCGTCGACGGATTCAGCGAGCTCGCCACCGCCGTCGTCGTGGCGGAGCCGCTCGCGATCGCGACCGCGTCGATGAAGGTGGTCTTGTCCAGCGGATCGGTACCAGTGAACGCGACGGTGTGCGGTCCGGTCGTCGCGATGGAGAACGAGATGCTGAACGGCACGAAGCTGGTGCCCGCCGGCGAAACCAGGCTGCCGATCTGCGTCCCGTCGATGGTCACGCGGACCGGCTGCATGTCCGGCGCGACGCAACAGTTGCGGCGCGAGGCCTGGAACGACAGCGCGTAGGTACCGGCGCCGAGCGTCACGGTCTGCGAGATCGAGCCCGTCCCCTGGACGAAGGCCGTCTGCACTCCCGACGGCGCGGCCGCGGCGCCCCAAGCGCTTCCGTTGTGCTGAACGCCGCTGTTCGCGCTGAATGTCCAGCCGACGCCGGTCCCGCTCGGGTTGTACTGGAACCCGCTCGAGAGCGCCGGGACCTCGAAGCTCGGATTGACCAGCGTCGTGCTCGTGCCCGAATTGACGACCTGCGACAGCGTGGCGCTCGCCGACGGCGCGTTCGCGCCGTCGCCGCCGTAGCTCGCGACGATGCTGTGCGTGCCCGCGGCGAGCGCGCTGGTCGTGCAGGTCGCGCTCTTGGCGTTCGCGCTGCCGGCGGGCAGGGCGACTGCGGAGCAGCCGCCCATCGCGCTGCCGCCGTCGGTGAACGCCACCGATCCGGTCGGCGCGGTGCCGGTCACGGTCGCGGTGAACGTCACCCCGGCGCCCACCGTCGAGGGGTTCGCCGAGCTCGCGAGCGTCGTGGTCGTCGCTCCGGCCGCGAAGCCGTAGGCAGCGAGGTGATTGGAGCTGTCGGTGGCGTACACCATCCCGTTGGCGACGATCAGGCTTTCCCAGTGAAAGCCAACCGAGCGAGAGAGGCTCCACAGCGCGTTGCCCGACGTCGGATCGAGCGCACGGATGGTGCTTCCGCTGACCGAGAACACCATGTTGTTGGCGACGACCGGCGACGTTCCGCCCTGGCCGTTCTGCCAGCGCATGGCGAGCGACGGGTGACCGCCGGCGTCGAAGATGAGCTGGAGCCCCGAGGCGCCGCTGCCGTTGACGATGAACACCCAGGTCGTGCCGTCGGCGGGATTGATCCACACGGCGGGTTGGCTCAGCACCACGCCGCCTTGCGGAACGGCGATCACCGTGGCGAGCTCGCCGCCGACATGGCCCGGGCCGCCCTGCCCGCTCAGATCGGCGAGATTGATCAGCCGCAGGTTCGAATCCTTGCCGCTTTGCACCGCCAGGTGCTGGACCGTGGAGCTCGGGGGAACGGGAAGAATCGCCGGTGCGGTGCTGCCCACGTCGGCATCGGCGTTGTCCAGCGACTGGAATTCCGCCGGCGTGTAGCTGTCCAGCGGCTTGCCGGCGTTCGCGCCCGTGCCTCCGCTGCCGTCGGGCTTCAGCGCGATGACCGACTCGCTCCAGTTGAAGCCGCTGTTGTTGCCGTCGTAGACGCCGTTGCCGGTGCCCATGAAGATCCGATCGGTCCCCGGATCGTAGATGACGCCGGGCCGGGACCAGATCGCATTGCGCGGCGTGGAGCACGTGGGCGACACGCCGCCTCCGAAGTGCTGCAGATGCGCGGCCTGGTTGCTGCACGCGGCATTGAAGACCTTCTGCGCGCCGGTCGCGAGGTTGATCGCGGTCACGTGACCCTGGTAGTCGCCGTTGTCGCCGGGATAGCCTCCGTGCACGGCGTAGAGGTACGTCGCCCCGCCGGAGGTCGCGAACGACAGCGAGCCGGAGCCCTTCTCGTCGAAGCCCTTGAGCGTGGCCGGCTGCGGCCATCCGCCGGTGGTGATCTCCGTGCCGTCACCGACCTGGTACTTGTGGACGTTGCCGTCGAGGCCGTAGCTGTAGACGTACCGGCGGTCGGGGTCGATCGCCGGCGAGGAAGTCGTGTAGCAGGCGCCCCCGGTCTGGTTGACCTGGCAGGTTCCCGGGCCGTACTGATGGCTCCAGAGCTGGCTGCCCGTCTGGGCGTCGACCGCAATGATGCGTCCGTCCTTGGTCGTGACGAACAGCAGGTCCTTCGTTCCCTGTGCAGTATCTACCGCCTCGAGAAAGACCGGGTTACCGTCGGCGGTGGCTGGCAGCGTGACCTGATATTTCTGCACCAGCGCGCTCACGTTGCCGGGCGTGATGATCGTCTCGGCCGTGTTTCGCCCGCTGTGCTGGGGATCCCCTCCGAACTGCAGCCAGTCGTAGGCTTCGGCGGACCCGGGCGGCAGCGAGCTCGCCACGGCGAAGAGCCATGGCGCCATCCAGGTCCGGCGGGCAAGCGCGTTCATATGGCGTCGGCAGCCGAGTTGCGGTCCAACCCGACCGGCCTGGAGCAAGACGCGTACCGCTCCACGGCATCGCGGGCATGGAGCAGTACGCGCTTCCCGGAGACCGGCATGCCGCTCGTGCAAGAGCCTCCTAGTGGATCGTCACGTTGTCGATGAACGTCGTCTTGTCCGATGAATCGGTGCCCGCGAAGCCGAGCGTATGCGCCCCGCTCGCAGCCACCGAGAATGTGATGCTCACCGCCGCGAAGCTCGTGCTCGCCGGCGAGACCAGGCTGCCGATCTGCACTCCGTCGAGCGTCACCTTGATAGGCTGCACGTAGGACGCCGAGCAGCAGGACCGCTGCGCCACCTGGAACGACAGCGTGTAGCTGCCCGCGTTCAGGTTCAGCGTCTGGCCCATGCTGCCCTTGCTTTGCACGAACGCTGTCTGCGTCCCGTCCGGCGCCGGCGCCGCGCCCCAGGCGCTGCCGTTGTGCTGCACTCCGCTGTTGGTGCTGAACGTCCAGCCCACTCCCGCGCCGCTCGGGTTGTACTGATAGCCGCTGGCGAGCGCCGGAGTCTCGAAGCTGGCATTGACCAGCGTCGCCGGCGGCGCCGCATTGACCACCTGCGTCAGCGTGTTGCTGACCGAGCTGCTGTTGGCGGCGTCGCCGCTGTATGTGGCAACGATGCTGTGCGTGCCCACGGCCAGGCTGCTCGTGATGCACTGGGCGGTCTTGGTATTGCCGCTGCCGCTCAGCGCCACGGCCGTACACCCGCTTATCGCTGCCCCGTCCGCGGTGAAACCGACGCTCCCCGTGGGTGCGCTGCCGGTGACACTCGCGGTGAAGGTCACGCTCGTGCCGACCAGCAAGGGATTCGCCGCGCTCGCCAGACTGGTCGTGGTCGCCGACTGGCTTCCCGAGCCCAGGCTCACCGCGTCGATGAACGTGGTCTTGTCCGACGGATCGGTCCCGGCGAAAGCGAGCGTATGCGCGCCGGTCGCCGCCACCGAGAAGGTGATGCTCACCGCCGCGAAGCTCGTGCTCGCCGGCGAGACCAGGCTGCCGATCTGCACTCCGTCGAGCGTCACCTTGATAGGCTGCACGTAGGACGCCGAGCAGCAGGACCGCTGCGCCACCTGGAACGACAGCGTGTAGCTGCCGGCGTTCAGGCTCAGCGCCTGGCTCATGCTGCCGGTGCGCTGCACGAACGCCGTCTGCGTCCCGTCCGGTGCCCGCGCGGCGCCCCAGGCGCTGCCGTTGGCCTGGATGCCGCTGTTGGCACTGAATGTCCAGCCGATCCCCGTGCCGGTCGGGTTGTACTTGTAGCTGCTCGGCATCGACGGCGTCTCGAAGCTGCCGTTGACCAGCGTGGCGGGCGGCGAACCGGATCCCGACCCCGAGCCCGTCACGACCTGCGACAGCGCTGCGCTCGTCGAAGCGTTGTTGTTGGAGTCGCCGCTGTAGGCCGCGGTGATGCTGTGCGTGGCGACGACGAGGCTCGCGGTAGCGCAGGTCGCTGTCCGGACATTGCCGCTTCCGCCGACTGCCGCTGCGGAACATCCGCTGATCGACGCGCCACCATCGAGGAAGTTGACCGTCCCCGTCGGGGAGCTGCCGCTTACCGTGGCGGTGAAGGTGACGCTGGTGCCGACCGTCGACGGCGTAAGCGATGTCGCGATGCCGGTCGTGCTCGCGACCTTGTTGACCGTCTGCGAGAGCGTCGCACTGGTCGACGCCGCATTGCTGCTGTCCCCGCTGTAGGCCGCGGATAGGCTGTGCGCGCCCGCGCTCAAGCTGCTCGTCGCGCACGCCGCGGTTCGCGTGTTGCCGCTTCCGGAGACCGCGACTGCGCTGCAGCCGGCGACCGAGCTCGAGCCGTCCTTGAAGTTGACCGAGCCCGTCGGATTCGTTCCGGTGACCGTCGCCGTAAGGGTCACGGTCGCGCCCGCGGTCGAGGGATTGACCGAGCTCGCGAGCGTCGTCGTCGTCGGCGACGTGCCGGCGCCCTTGGTCACGCTCACGGTCACCGCACTGGCGCTCGCGCTGGTGACGATGATGTTCACTCCGGTGGTGCTGTCGAGAAAGCTCTGTCCCGCGACCAGCGCCGAGTCGCCAAAGCCCCCGCTCGACGCCGGCGTCATGTCCACCAGCTCGGTGTCGTCCGCGCCCGAGGCCCACTCGAACGGGCTCGCCACCCGCACCTGCACCCCGTTGTTCGGATACGTGGCAAGCAGCGAATCGAAGCCGATCGGCTGCCGGAACTCCAGCCAATAGGTCCGGTTAGCGTTCGTCGTCGGGATCTTCACCGCGTAGGTGCCCCCCCCGGCGCTCTCCAGCGGCGAGAGCGTGTAGCTCGCCGAGCCCGAGCTGTGGGTCTTCACCGACGTCGACGGAATCCAGCCCAGGATCGACTTCTGCACCGCGTTGAAGTGTCCCGCGTGCTGGTTGCCCATCGTGTCCCAGGGGTCGCCGTACTCCGCCACGCTGCAGCTGCCGCCGATCGCCGCCGAGCCGCAGCTCAGGCTCCCCGCGTGCAGCAGCCCGAAGTTGTGCCCCATCTCGTGGGCGACCACCTGCGTGGCGAACGAGCCGGTCCCGTTGATGAACGCCTGGTGCGGATAGCCCACGTAAGCGAGCCCCGACCAGCCGCAGGATTGCGACGGGAACAGGTACACCACGAAGGCGTAGTTCGCGGCGTTGTAGGTGGAGTTGAGCGCCAGCGCCGCGGTGTTCGCGGCCGGATTGATCTGCGTGTAGTCGCAGGTGGCGGCCAGGTTCATGGTGACCCAGGTGCTGGTCACGGTGACGTTGAGCAGCTGCCCGCCGTAGGAGACTTCGTTGTAGTAGTTCGCGACGCTGTCGCTGTTGCTGACCATCACCTGCTGGGCCTGGGCGGCGGTGTAGCTCGGCGCGGCGGTGTTGTTGAAGTTCGCCATGATCACCAGCACGCTGTTGATCGTGCCAGACTTCAACACCATGCCGGAGCCGCTGCCGCTGGGCGCAGCCAGCACCGTAATCGTCTGCGGATCCAGCGACACGCCGTCGGCGCCGCGCCGGCCGAAGACCTGCACGCGACTGCCGCCCCGCAACTCCGCGGGAAGGCTCTGGACCGCGAGCGTGGTCGTGCCGCCCGCGTCGTCCCGCACGTGATAGTGATACTGGCTGCGGCCGTTCGCGAAGTCGTCGGCGTGAGCGATCGCGAGCGTTCCCTCGACTTGCACCAGAGCGGCGCTCCGGGCGACGCGTCCCTGCGCGGGTGGCGAGGCCTGCTGAACCTGTTCGACCGCGAACGCGTCGCCGTTCTGGCGGCCACGCAGGACGACCGCCGCGCCATCCTCGAGCGATTCGGATTCGGGTCCGGTCAGCGGCGCGATCGCGCCGTCGTCGCGAAGCAATCGGTGATAGCGTCGCGTCGTGCCCGCGACGCGGTTGTCGACGACGAGGTCCTCGATGGTCCCGGTCACGACCTCGGTCGTGGCGGATACTGCTTCGTGAGAAGCTGTTTCCCCGGGCGAGTGAGCTTGAGCCGGGAGGATGAAGAGCCCGCCGCAAAGGACGGCCAGGGCGATAGAACGGCGCAGGACAGGAGTTTCGATGATGGCCCCCACTAAGGATTGGTCTTGGTGCTTCGCTTCTTCTTCAGGTGGCCTTCGATCGGGCCGCAGCGATTATGCCATCGGAATAATGTCATTGTCATTAAGAATTCGCGCCGGCGCGCAAAGGCGTGCGGCTTCGCAGCCGCGAGCCCGGCGACAGGGAAGTGTCAGGCAATGCGTTGGCGGCGGCCGAGAGCGGCGACAGCGCGACGCTCCCTCGGCCGAGGCTCATCAACGCCGCTGCTTGCCCAGACGCCCGAGTGTTTTGGGACCTCTTGTGGGCCACAGGGGAGGAAGGGGCGCGACCGTCGTACAGGCCCGAGCGACTTTCGTACCACGGTGGCCGTATCGGTCTGTGTCGGTAGCAGATACAGCGGGTTGCGAGCGCCATTCGGCGCGCGATCGGTGCGCGCGCCGAGATCTGTCAGATTTTCCGAGGACCTGCCGAACCGACTGTTCGCTACAGCCTTCGAGAAACGTTCCGTCGGCACGGCTTTTCGCGGCGCCAACGGATTGCACCGGCCTATTGGATCGTTACCGAGTCGATGAAGGTCGTCTTGTCGGCGCTATCCGTGCCGGTGAAGCTGATGCTGTGCGTCCCGCTCGTGGTCACCGAAAACCCGATGCTCACCGGCGCAAAGTTCGTGCTCGCCGGGGCGACGAGGCTCCCGATCTGTACTCCGTCGACCGCGACGCTCACCGGCTGCACGTTCGGAGCCACGCAGCAGTTGCGCTGCGCCGCCTGGAACGTGAGCGTATAGCTGCCGGCATTGAGGCTCAGCGTCTGGCTCATGGTTCCCGTACGCTGCACGAACGCGGTCTGCGTTCCATCCGGGGCGCTCGCCGCGCCCCAGGCGCTGCCATTGCCCTGAATGCCGCTGTCCGCGCTGAAGGTCCAGCCGACCCCCGTGCCGCTGGGATTGTACTGATAGCTATGGTGCAGCAGCGGCGACTCGAAGCTGGCGTTGGCCAGCGTCGTCGAAACGCTCGCGGTGATCGCCACGGCATCGATGAACGTGGTCTTGTCCGCCGAGTCGGTGCCCGCGAAGCCGAGCGTGTGTGTCCCGCTCGCAGCCACCGTGAAGCTGATGCTGACCAGCGCGAAGCTCGTGCTCGCCGGCGAGACCAGGCTGCCGATCTGCACTCCGTCGAGCGTCACCTTGATGGGCTGCACGTTCGGCGCCGAGCAGCACGACCGCCGTGCCGCCTGGAACGACAGCGTGTAGCTGCCCGCGTTCAGGCTCAGCGTCTGGCTGATGCTGCCCTTGCTCTGGATGAATGCGGTCTGC